>JADHED010000494.1_pt1 | contig 47182 bp, 47 predicted proteins | sample 8952041 | NCBI WGS metagenome assembly JADHED01 (sample SAMN16124423, study PRJNA663239) | bioreactor sludge metagenome | isolation source: sludge (control) | place: India:Bengaluru | collected 2018-09-08 | reverse complement strand
ACCTGCCTACCGTACTTGCTTGCCCCTGCGGTGTCAAGTGTGTCCGAGGGTCAGCGAGAGACGGGAGGAATCCGCCCGCGTCACGGACACGTCAGCGCCCGTGCGTCTCAAGCGGTTCCCCACTCTTTTCATCTCCACGACCATGCAACTCATCAAGACCCTCATTCCCCTCTGCCAGCCCGGCGGCGTGCTCAGTGTCCCCCGCGATGACTGGGAGGCCCTCAGCCAATTCCTCGCGACGCGCTACGGGGGTCACATCCACGTCCGCGAGAGATCGGAGAACGGCTTCCTCGTCGTCGTCGACGGTGCCGCACGGAGCCTGCCGTGTTACGAGCTGGCGATCGAGGTTCCAGACGAGGTCGATCTCGATGACGTCGTCAACGGCGAGTTCGACGTGAAACTGAAAGAAACAGTCACACGAAACGTCCGCGCGGTCCACGCGCTCGAGGGCGCCTGATGTGGTTCGTGGCGCAGGTGTCGTCCTCCCTTCTCGAGTTTCTCCCTCACCCTGCCGGTGGCTCTTCTTGCAAGATGGTCCCTGTCGAACGCGCTCGGCTCACCGAGCCAGCACTCGGCAGGAGCAACCGGACTGCGGGACGGGCCCCGGCAGGGCGAGCGGCAGAACTCGCTCACACCATCACGTTGGTATCGTCTTCACCTGTGCGCCGCGGGAGAGTTCTCGGTTCATTAACCCTTCCACTCCCATGGCCAATCACTACGGCGTCCTTATTCCGCGGGTCCAGCCTCCGGACGGGGCACTCACGATTCCCGGTTCTGACTGGCAGCCGCTCACGGACCTCGTTGGCTCGAAGCTCGGCGGCCGCGTCGAGATCCAGCACGACGACCACCTGCGCGTCCTGCTCTTTGGAACGATCTTCATGGTGCCGGTCTACCTCGCCCGGGTGTACTCGGACCACGCGCTCGAGGACATCGCCCCCGTCGTCGATCCTGAACTCCTTCGGGTTACGAAGACCAACACCAAACCGGTCTGAGATTCCTTTTCTCCCCGGCGCACATCGTCTCCGGCCCCGCCAGTCCCGATTCGCGATCGACCGCCCGAGCGGCCCCACTGGCAGCAAGCATCTGCCGGACCCGACTCGAACTCGCGAGAGATCACGATTGGGCTGGCGGGGTGCGGAACAAGGCGAAGGCATCGAGAAGCGGTAGCGGCTTCCAGGGAACTCTTCAGCTGCAAGGGTACAGAGTGCCAGGATTCTTCTGAGATCCCGCCAGCACTGTACGTTCGGGCGCAATTCCGATTTTGCATTTTCCGAATCTTGTCTCCGCAGCGAGCTTCTTCTGTAGTCCGCCACCTGTCCAAGCGCTTACAATTCTCAGTTGTTTGCCCTTTGGTTCTGGCAGGGAAAAACATGAACTTCGATATCGAATTGATTCGTTTTCGCGGCGAACGAGAGTACGCCGCAGCGCTTCGGAGTCTTCCCGGGGTCGACGAACTTGCTCGGAAGGTGGAACCCGATCCCACTCGCGTGCGCCGGAACCTTCTGGCACGAAGCCTCCTGCTTTCGGAGGGGATGGCCCCTGGACCGCACCGTGTCGTGCGGGAATTGGCCAGCCGATTCGGAATCCAGGAACCCATCGAGATCTTCCAGGCCGCGGGCGCAGAGAACGCTGGCATACACCTGACTCGGACTCCTGTCTTGCTCGAAATCCAGGGCCGGATGCTCTCATTGCTCGATGACGACACGTTGGCGTCCCTTCTCGGGCACGAATTGGGTCATTACCTTGCCCACGGTCCGGATGATCCCGGCCGCGGCCCGGCCCTCGCCGCAATGGCAATCCTGCACGCCATCGGGGCTCCGGAAGAGCTTTTCGGAGTGGCGCAACGGATGAGCATGGCAAGAGAACTCACGGCAGACCGCTTTGGTCTTCTGGCATGTTCTGGTCTCGACGCCGCCTTGCGTCTGGAGATGGTCTGCGTGACCGGTCTTGCCGCGGGGAATCTCTCATGGGATACAGCTGCCTATCTCGCGCAGAGCCGAGAACTGATGGAGGCGACGCTCGCCGAAGGGAATACAGCCCTCGGAACGAGCCATCCGGAACATAGCCTCCGCACGTGGGCCGTATGGCTTTTCTCGGAGACCGATTTTTACCAGCAGATCACAGGACACGGTTCAGGCCAGCGCAAGCTTGCAGATGTGGATGCTCTTCTGATGAAAGTGCTCGGAAGGCCAGAACTTCAGCTCGGCATCGCCACGGCTCTGGAGGAGCCGCCCGTAGAGGTACACGAGTGCGCTCTGGCCGCCTGCGTACTCGTTGCAGCTGCGGATGGAGAAATCCACGATTCCGAACTCCAGGTGATCGAGAACGTCTTCGCTTCTCTCGTCGCCGGCTGGCGGCAACAGTTAGATCCAGAGAGCGCTCTTGCGGACTTTCAGCGGTTGGCGCCGCTCGTGACAGCCGGAGGACCGCGAGTGCAGCGGTCGCTTTTCTCTCTGCTCGCCCACGTCTTGGCTGCCGATGGCGAGTGCAGTCCAGCGGAGGTCGATCAGATTCTGGCCATCGGTGGGGCTCTTGGCTGCCGGCGACTTTTCCTCGATTTGATTCCAGCAATCCTTCTGCATTTCGGATTGGACATCCGCGAGATCGTGGCCCGCCCAGAGCGGAGCATCCCAATGCCAGCACGCGGTTCGGAAGCGAAAGAGGCCCTCGCGGTCTACTTCCAGGGCGTCCTGCAACGCGGCGGCGGCATGGTCACGTTACGCCGCCTCTTGCGCCTGGCCGGAGAACAGCGGGCCACCAAGGAGGCGCTCGATCAAATCCACGAGTCTGTGCGGGCGAATAGACTCGCTCCGGAGCCTCCATTCGGGACGGAACTCGACTCGCTCCACCGGTTGACCCCCATAGACGCGTCGAGTTCTCAGACGATCGAGGTCCCAGCGCCGCCCGCGGAAGGCTCGGGGGAGACTGCCGGACGCCTTCGTCGAGGGCTTTCACGGCTACGCGACAAGCTGATCTCTGGTGATGGACGCAGCCCCTCGATTCGGCTTCAGGTGTGCCGGCCCGGGCGCAGCATCGATTTGTCGAGTCTCGAGGAGATTTCAGTTGGCCTCTCCGAGCGGACGCTCGCCCTCATTCGCGGCGGCAAGCGGGCGCGAGTCGTCGACGCCATTGAAGCCGGAACGCATGAGGGGGCCAGGCGGATCAGCACGGCGCTGGTCCAACTCGAGCGTGAACGTGCCACCAGGTTCGAAGAGACTGGGGCCGACGACTTGCGGGCCGGTTACCCATTCGTGACAGGTCTCGCTGGGGGGTACCTGTTCCGAGCGCCGCTCATCCTGTATCCGGTGAGAATCGAACGGGCAGCGCGTGGTGCTGGAGCCATTTCGCTCGCGATTCCCACGGGTTCGACACCGCTGGCGAATCAGTCCGCGCTTCGGCTGATCTTCCACCGGAAGGGCTTCTCGTATCCGGACGAACTTGCGGAGAGGGCGGACGAATTGGCAGCCTCCGGCCCGGAAGCACTGATCGCAGAACTCTCTTCAATCGGTCTCGGGACCGTCGGAACGCTCGGCCACCTGAAACCGTTTTCCGACCGGAGCGAGGAGCTGGCGAGCTGGCGCGATGATCGCCTGGAGATTGAAGAGTGCGCCGTTCTGGGGCTTTTCCCGCAGTCGAGTTCTGATCTTCTGCAGGACTACGACGAACTCCTCACATCACTTGATCGCGGAGTTCAGCCAACCACGCTGCTCGCCTCAGCACGAGAGGTCCTGCCGGCAAGCATCAAACAGGCGCTCCCTTCGAACAAGCAAGGCGCGAATTCCGCGCCAGGAAAGACACTCGTGCCGGTCTTGTACGCTGATCCGGTCCAGCAGGCCGTGCTGGCAGCGGCCCGGGAAGCCCCGGCCCTCGTGGTGGACGGGCCTCCTGGTACGGGCAAGAGCCAGGTCATTGTGAATCTCGTTGCAGACGCTCTCGCCCACGGGAAGAAAGTTGCCGTCGTCTGTGAGAAGAGGGCGGCCCTCGATGTCGTGGCTCAGCGGCTTTCAGGCGTTGGCCTCCGTCATCTGCTGGCTGTCGTTCACGATGTCCAGGACGACCGCCGGCCGCTCTACGCACAGGTCGCAAGCAGGTTTGAGGAGAGAGTCCAGCGAACGGAAGATCTCGCGGCTCAGGCTGCGGTCAAAGCCGAAGTCGAGAACCTCACGACACGGCTCCGTCAGCGGGCACTGATCATGGCGAAAGCGCAGGGCGGTATGGCCCTTGGAAGCCTGCATACCTACGCCGCGGGAATGACAGTGGGAGAGAGCTGCCGCATCGATCGCCTGGCGGAGTTGCCCCTTTCCCGGTGCAGCCAACTCGCAAAGGGCATCGCGGCGGTCTTTCCCCACGCAAGCTTCTGGAAGGAAGGTTCTCCCTGGAAATCGCCGGGAAATGGACGCGAGCGAGCGAGTTTTGCAAGTTTTGACAATGAGCGCGCCCGTTCGATGTTCTCCGGGTTCGTTGCAGCTCGTGATGCCGCGACTGGGTTCGAGCGAGCGAAGACCGGTGCTTCCCTCCCCGAAAGCGATGCGGTCCACCCTCTACTCCACGAAGCCGAGGCTACGCTTCTCGAGATTGCCCGGTCCCGCCCTGTTCGCAGTGATCAAGTCGGGCAAGATGCGTTCCTCTCGCTTTTGGGTGAACGCACCGAACGACGTCCGGAAGACGTAGAAAAGAGTCAGGCCGCCTGGCACGGACTCATGGAGGCACAGCAGCATCGCGGGAGCGATGGACTCCTCGGAGCCCTCGTTGCCGCTCATCTCAGCCGGAAGGAAGATGTCGGCACCCTTCAGAGCCTTCCGAGTCTTCTCGGACAAAACCAGGACGTCTTGAACCTCTTTCCCTCACCCGTGAGCTTCATTGTCGAGCCCACGCTCGAAGCTGCGCTGGCTGACGCTCAGGCGAGAGCTGGGAGCCCGTTTCGGTTTCTCTCGCCGGCCTGGTGGAGAGCGAAGAAGGCCGTCCGGGCGAGCCTCGCGGCGCAGTGGCCGGAAAAGGCCGGGATGCGACTCGACCACGCCCTTCTTGCAAGCATCAGGGCCAGAGCGCAGGCAGCCCGATTTTGGCTCACGCTCACGAGCCTTCATGAACGGATCTCCCAGGGGCCTCGGTGCAGCTCCCTGCAAGAAGCGAAGGTCTGGATAGACGCCTGTTCCGCACTGCTGGCCCCAGCTGGCGCTATCGCTGCCTGCAGGACCGAACTGCAGGCTCTGGGATATTGGAAGTCGAGCCCCGACGCGGCGGCACTGAACGAGTGGAGCCGTTATGCCGGGTTCTTCATCGAGTGGAATCGCCGGGCGCGGCAGCTACAACCCCTGGTCAAGGCGCTTCAGGAACAGGCCCAGCTGTTGTCATCCCTCGGCGCTGTGCCTCGCCGCTTCGCCCCTGGCGTAATCGAGACGTGGGATCAACGCGTCGATCTCCTGCTGGCCTCCGTCTCGGCGATGAAGGCTCTTTCCTCCGCAATGCAGCCGCTGATCGGGCTTCTTCCATGGCTCCCGCAGTATCCGAAATCAGCGGTCGTGGCGAACCTCGTCGAGGCCTGGCGTCGCGACGCGTCCCGTCTGGTGACCGCCGACCGCCTCGTCGCTGCGGCCAGAGACGTGGATGCCAGCGCCACCGTCTTCCCTCCCTATCTCGCGAACCGTTCAGACCTTTCCCATCCGGTGGCGTGGGCAGATTGCGTCCGCACGTCGTGGGCCAGAGCTGCGATCTCGACAATCGAAAGACGCGAGCCGGAGGTCGGGACCCTGGACGAAATGGAAGGAGCAGTTCTTCGTGCCGATGAAGAGCGCCTCAAAGCGTTACACGGCGAGGAACGGCGTCTGGCAGTTGAAGCCATCTCCGCGAGGCAGGACCAAGTACCAATCTTGATGGCTCCGCAGGCAGAGAAGGGTGCTCGCCGTACACAGGAGCAGGCCACGCGGGAAGCGATCTTGAAAGAGGTCAAAAAGCAGCGGAATATCCTGCCACTCAGAGGCTTTGTCCGGCGTTTCTGGGACAAGGGACTCCTCGACGTTTTGCCCGTCTGGCTCCTCTCTCCCGAGACGGCTGCCACGCTGTTCCCGAGAACCCCGGTCTTTGATCTCGTGATCTTCGATGAGGCTTCCCAGTGCACTGTCGAGAACGGACTCCCGGTACTGATGCGTGCTCATCGCACTGTCATTGCTGGCGACGAACGGCAGATGCCGCCGAGCAACTTCTTCAAGGCCGTGACCGAGGATGAGTCCCCGGAAGAGGTGAGCGACTCAAGAGAGATGTTCGATGCCGAATCTCTACTTGTTCTAGCGAGGCATCGAACACAACACATGGAGCTGTCGTGGCACTATCGCTGTCAGCACGAGGAACTGATCGCATTCTCGAACCATGCGATCTACGGCGGCAACCTGAATACCATCCCTTCTACTGTAAGCCGCCTCGGACCCGCTGCGGTTCACTGGATCAATGTCTCAGATGGCCGGTACGAAAGCGGGGCAAACGCTCCCGAGGCCACAGCAGTCATTGACCTCGTCGAAAGACTCCTTCGTCAGGATTCGCCGCCATCTGTTGGTGTTGTGACGTTCAATCTCTCCCAGCGTCGAGCAATTCTGGACGAGATTGACCGTCGCGTTGCCGCCGACGCAGCCTTCGCCGAGGTTTGGAGAAAGGCGAACGTTCTCGATCGCGTCGATGACCGGCCCTTCATCAAGAACCTGGAAACCGTTCAGGGAGACGAGCGGGATGTGATCATCTTTTCGCTCGGGCATGCATCTGTCGACCGAGTCCGGAGGAACGGCACGAAGGAACTTTATGTTCCGGCACGATTCGGTCCTCTCGGCCAGCGCGGAGGCGAAAGGCGGCTCAACGTTGCCGTCTCCAGGGCGAAGCGTGAGATTCACGTCGTTGCCTCGTTTGACCCAAACCTGTTGTCGGTGGCCCGGAGCAAGAACGACGGTCCGCGCCTGTTCAAGGGGTTTCTCCAGTTCGCCTACTTGCTGTCCCAGGGGCAGCGCAACCAGGCCGAGCAGACTCTGAAGCTCATGGCCGCGGCAGCAGCGCGAAAAGCACCGGATGAAGAGTCCAGGCCTCCAGAGTCGTGGGTGCCGCTAAACGCACAGGTCGCCCTGGCACTCGAGGAACTCAGCATCCCCTGCGAGATGGATGTCGGAACTTCTGATTTCCGTGTTCCGCTGGCTGTCGTCGACAAGACGAATCCGGGCCGATACGTGCTCGGGCTTCTCTTCGACGATGACTTGCGGTCAGATGATGTGTATGAACGGCATGTCCATGTTCCAAACGTCCTCGACAGCAGGGGGTGGAAGTTGCTGCGCATCTCGAGCCGCGAGTGGGACATGCGCCGCGATGAAGTCCTGCGCGAGATCCAGGCCTCCGTAAATTGAGTTGAGTGTGACGATGGAGGAGTAGACCTCTTTGGTCGTTCAACTCCTTACCGGCGGAAGAGTGACATCGATCTCTTCCGGCGGGACGATGACGACCTGCCCATCTCTCCAGACGGCGATTGGATTCCCCATCTTCTTGTGAACTTCCAGCGCATCCCGGATCGCGTCGCCTAGAATTCGGTTCAGCGAGTTCTTGGCTGCCGGCGTGGCGCCAAGCTTCTCGGTGTTCAGGGGTTCTTGAACATCTGCCATTTCGTCTCGTCTAAGATCTCGATTTCCTTACGACCCTGCCCAAAGAAAGCAATCAACGAGAGTGAAACGGCTTCAGGGTGACGGTCAACCTCCATGACTGATGGCCTTCTTTCCCACGGGATTCTCGGATTCCTTTCATCGGATATTTGGGATCGGGGCTTCCCGGTCACCGTGGGATAGAGCATCATTGGCACGGATTATTCATGAAAGCTGACGATATGACGGGAACGGCAGACTCCAAGGCCAGGCGACACTACGAGCATTCGCCAATTACAGAAGCGGTCATCGAGATTCGCGTTGCCCCTAAGGCGGATTTGAGCCTCACCAGCTTGGCAAGAATTGGAGACCGGCTACCCGCATTTCCAGAAAAGCTAGAAGCTACGGTGGTGACCAAAGAGTTCAGTCTCGAAGGCACCTCTGAAAAGACCGAAAAGAGAGCCACGGGATGGATCTTCAGGACTCCCGACAAGAAGAACGTCCTACAGGCTTTGACACACGGATTTGCGCTGAGCCGCTTACAGCCTTACGAGAGTTGGCTGAAATTCCGAGAGCAAGGGAAGAGGCTTGGAATGCATACAAAGAGATTGCTGAGCCGAAGGGTGTGGTGCGAGTGGCTGTTCGGTACATTAACCGGTTTGAGTTTCCGCATCCCGTGACGAACCTGGACACGTATCTAACTGTCCTCCCCACAGCTCCTTCGATCCTCTCTCTAGCTCCGGTGGAGACGTTCTTGATTCAGCTCCGGTCTCGCCATGAGGATCTCGATGCGCGGCTTGTTCTCAACGAGGCGATCGTGCCGCCTCGCGATGGGAATCACCTTTCGCTCGTCTTGGATCTCGACGTTTTTCAAGAAGGCCGGCTCGGCCCAGCAGACGAAAGAATCTGGGAGAACCTTGATGTTCTGCACCAAAGAGTAGAGGATGCGTTTGAGGCCTGCATAACCGACGAAACGAGAAAGCTCATCCAATGATTGCACTCGCTCCACAAAGCGCGCTCATCGAAGAGGTTCGGGACGAGTTTGCATCGTTCTCGTCGGCGAGCCGTGCTCTCAGCGAATATCTGAACTCCGTCCCGAGATACATCCTTCCTTCTCGCACCTTCGTCGAAACCTCATCTTCGAGGGTCCAGCCCATCTTGGAGAAGCTCTTTTCCTTCGAACGGCTTGGCCCAAATTGGGACACGTACGGGGCGGAGCCCGTCTCGCATGAAGCTCTCGACCTGTCGCGTCGACTTGTCAGAGCCATCGAGGCTCGTCTGATGCGAGGCGCTCCGGGAACCGTTCGTCCATTCTTTGTGGCGCCCACATCGGACGGGGGAATCCAATTCGAGTGGAAGACGACGGACATCGCTGCAGAGCTAGAAATCTCCCCCGATCGCGCACTTGCGCTCCTGATAGATCAGCCGTTACGTGAAGACCGGTTTGAGGAAGTTCATCCGGAAGGAATTGAAGAAGCGCTTGAGCGGCTGGAGAACCTCTTGAGGGCCTGATGCCGGACGGTGAAAGCACAATTTCAGACGAAGACGCCCTGTATCGCCGGCTTGCGCCGGATTGGGTACTGCCGGACGGGACTGTTACATCGGTGGCATTCAAGCTTCGCGGTAAGCCCGATAACCAGATTTCTGTCGATTGAGCGCGGCTGACGACTCCCGAGGAAACGATCGAGAAGGGCGGCCGTCCGGAATTCGGCGTTGGCTCTTTGCGTGCCGCATTTCCGCGATCGCTGAATTTCGAAGTCGTCCATGATCCCGTAGTAGGGAATGTCGCCCATTCACTGATCAGAGGGGAAAACACGAAGGCCACGTCTCGGTTACTGGCAGAGAAGGTGTTTGTTCTGATCAGGCCTGGCAAGTCGCGTTCGGGCGCATGAGAACGATCGCACGTTCTCCGTGGGAGTCTCACGACTTGTATTGATCCAGGACGTTCTCGAGATAGGACTGAAGGCGAGCCACGGCCGATGTGAAAGGGCGCCACTCCGCTGGATTGTCCCGGTACCAGGTGAGTTCAAGATTTGCATACCCTCGACAAATCCGGATGCCACTCATGGGCCCAACATCTTCCAGAGGGAGATTCTTCCCATCCGGGCCTTTTTCCTGGAATCGTCCAGGTCCATCTCTGAATCCAAACGGCAGGATCGTGGGCCCCGCGAGTTCCGACAAAATCGGGCGGAATTCCTGAAAGTCCATGTCCGCGTCTCGTACGAGGAAACGCCGCTCATCGCCCCTGACGCCCTGGAAATAGGGCTCGCTCAGGAGCTGAACCTCGTCTGTGAAGAGTTCCAGCCCGGGGAATCTCGTCCTGAACTCCCGAACGCTCAAATGGGACTCCTTGCCAGGCGTCGTGGTTTCACAGAGCGACCAGAAGAATGAGAGCTGGTTGCGAGTTCCGTATCGCCAAGTTTGCAGGATGACAGTTCGATATGAATGGACACTATCTTCCACGGACGTCCTCCCGGGGTGGCTCATTCGCTCTAACAAGGTTCCAGAAGTGTTTCTGGATTTCTCGAATCCACTCCGCGAGGACCTTCCACTCGGGCGGCTGCCCGACCCAGCCGGCCTTGAAGGGATGAAAGGGGGGATGCAGCTCCAGCCCGGTCGACCCGGGATGGAAGTAGGTGTTGGTGTCCTCTTTCGGAACGACGGGGACCAAGACCGACCGCAACGGCTCCAGCAGACTGAGGAGAGCATCTCTGGAAATGGGAACTTGCCTGGCGCCCACGAATTCGCAACGCTCGAATCCGATCTCCGGTCTTGTCAGGATTGCCAGCCGCGACTCATCGAGCAGCATTCCGTCGATGTACGTCTGGAGGTATTCGCGCAGGAAATAGGACTGCTCGGATTTCGCGTTCTCTGGCGCATAGACGAGCCACTCGAAACTGTCTTCCATCTCGGCTGTCCGGTAGGTTCGCAGAATGACCCGGTAACCAATGAGAGGCGTGGTCCCTTTCATGGGGGGCAGCTCGGGATCCAGCATCGGGGTCCCGGGGACACGCGGGGGAGGCGTGAAGTCCAGGAGCCGCGGTGGGATCCCCAGTTCTTCGCAGATCCTGCCACAGAGGGAATCCTCGAGTTCGATGTGGCGCGGAACTGTCGTGACCTTCCTGTTCGCCGGATTCCAGTAGGCGGAATGACGCTTTTCGTGGCAAACAAGTTGGCAGCCAAACCTTTCGAGGTGACAGATGAAGTCCCGCTGTTTCATGCCGGCAGCTCGAGTGGTTCGCGGGTCACATAGACCCCGCGCATTCGCTCATCCGAGAGGATGCGGTTGGCCTCCATGACGAGGGCCACGGCCTCTTTTAGGTTTTCGCGTGCTTCTTCGAGCGTGGCGCCGTGGGTATTCGCTCCCGGAAACTCCTCGACGAAGCAAATGTACCCTCCCGGAACTTCTCTGAAGACGGCCGTCAGTTTCATGCCGGACCTCGATTCACCGTTGATTCTTGGAGTCCCAATCTGCCGGGTCGGGGCACGAGACTCGCTCACGTTCTTGCCGTGCGTTCGGGCTCCGGGCTGCAATCGATCTCTTCTGGCGGGACGATGACCACCTGCCCATCTCGCCACACCGCGATCGGATTCCCCATCTTCTTGTGAACTTCCAGTGCTTCCCGGATCGCGTCGCGGAGAATTCGGTTCAGCGGGTCCTTGGCTGCTGAAGTGGCGTCGAGCTTCTCGGGATCCAAGTCCCATATCGGAGGTTTGATAGGCGCCACCTTATTCATGACCCATCCGCTCCAGTCCCGCGAGCCATCCGTGGAATCTCGGGCACGCCTTTCGGATTCTCTCGAGGCTGATCTCGAGCGTGAGGACGGGACCGTCCAGCACCTTGTCGTAACGACGCTTCAGGTGCTTGCCGAAAAGGTCCCTGAGACGAGCCGAGGGACACGATTCTGGATGATCGTTGATCGATTCAGGGTTCGGTGCTGCAGCCAGAATTGATTCCAGTTCCCTTGCCAAGTCAGCTGAGCGCATGTACTGACCGACGATGTCCGGTGCTGAAAAGATTAGAGCTTCGAATTCGTAGACCTGAACGTAGGGCGTAAACAATGGCGGATCCCCAAGCTTCTGGCGCATTCTCACAAGGAGATCGTCGGCAGTTTCGTCAGGATTGCGATCCTGGAATCCGTAGAAATCGTAGAGTGTCGTCACGTGATCGAAGGCCGGCAACAGACGGCGAACCTCTGCAATCACGCGATCCAGAGACACGGATCCCCCTTTGAAGTGGGGTTTCCCAATAACCCTTTTCGTCGTCAGGATGGTTGCGTGTAGTTCAACTCCGAAGTGCCTCAGGTGGGGACGCAGAACCTCCCGGCAGAACTCGCTCTCTGTCTGACCTTCGACCGAGATGCAGAGTCGCTTCACCAGGCCGTCCCGCCGAGTACGTTTTTGTCCCAGAGTTCCCCAAGACCGAAATCCTGGAGCCAGGAACTCAGCTCTGAACCGTCAAGCCTTTTGAGGATCGAGGCATCGCCTGCCCGATCAACGACGACGACGTCCTCGGGCTGAAACTCGTTCGCCAGAATCGCAGATTGCGTTGAGACGATGATCTGAGTTTTCTCGCTGTACGCCCGCATCAACCCGGCAAGAAGCCGGATTGCATGAGGATGGAGCCCGAGTTCTGGCTCGTCTATCAAGATCATCGTCGGCAGGTTCGGCTGCAGGAATAGCGTTACGAGGCAGATGAAACGGAGCGTTCCATCTGAGATGTCGCTTGGGCCAAAGACCTGCTCAGAGCCACGGTGCCTCCAGAGAAGTTGGATCGACTCGGGATTCCTGGGATCCGGGGTCAGTACGAAGTCCAGGAAGAACGGAGCGACGCGCTGGACCGTCCGAACGATCCGCTGATAAGAGTCCCGGTTCGTGAGCTGGATACTCCGGAGGAAGGCAGCAAGATTCCCTGCGTCCGGTGCGAGAGAAAGACCGTCATGGATGGCTCCTGGTTGTTTGAGTCGAGCCGTCGCACTCGTATCGTGAAAGTGGAAGGCTCTCCAGCCGTCGATACTTGCCGCAACATCGCCAGGAATCGAAGAAGGATGCGGTGGGCCATCCGGGAGACCAGATTCCGGGCTGCCTGTGGCTGCAAGACGGACTGCGGTTCTTCGTTCTCTCTCTTCGGCAGAGAGGCTTTCCATTTCTCTCCCAACTTCTCGCGAGTTGCAGGTCTCCTCGGAAAAGAAGACACCACCAGAGGCAGTTGGAGCGAGTCGGCAGGCGTACGAGTTCGTCGACGAGCGTAGCCGAATGTGTATTCCTTGTGTCCTCTTGACTCCGAAATAGAGAAGCCGGTCCGCCCCAAGTTTCTGCGCCACATGAAACTGGAGGTTCTTTTTCAGAATCGCGTGGACCAAATTGAAGAACTCGATGAAGTTCGATTTTCCGGCACCGTTCGCGCCGATGAGAACGTTGAGCGGGCGAAGCTCGAACTCGAGATTCTCGAAGGAGCGGAATCCGCGAATGGTGAGGTGTTCAAGTCGGCCTGGGCTAGTCATAGCCAAACCACAGGGTCACTATTCTCCAGAGCAAACAACTCAAGAGTTTTTCCCAACGCGAAATCCGCACGAATACCCACAGAGCCGACCAGGCCGGCTTCCACCAACACTACAGTACGCCCATCAACCTGGAGTTCCACGAGCTTGCCAAAGCGGTCCACTTCACCATTTCTGGCTCCGAATAGAGCTTGCCCGGTGAAGAGCCTACACGGAGGATTTGCCAAAACAACGACATAGCCCTGCTTGAAAGGGCCTTCTACAGGACGGCCAAGATTCGTTGCGTCTGTCATGGACCTCGCGTATCGTCTCGCCAAATACTTCCCCGCAAGCACGGCGAAGAGCGCGGTGCAGTATGCCTCCACGAAATCAAGGTGCTCGAATAGTTCAGACGGTGAAATTATCTCTGTCAGAATAGATCCCGAATGTGCGGCATTGTTTCTGCGTTCCACGAGGCCATCTAGTCGCAACATGATTGAGGACTCTGGCACGTCCCCTTCCCGTCCCCCCACCCTTCTGTGCCAGTCGATCATGACAGATTGTCGCCGCACGAGTCCATTGATGCCTTCGACGCCAAGTGATGTGAACAGGCTCTTTATAATGTCGCTGCGAAAGTTCTGTTCGTGGTAGATAAGGGCGTGTCGATTCAGCTGATACGGGTTCGAATCCGAAAGGCAGTGAAAGAGATTCCTCGCGACATCAGCCTCGGTAACCCCCTGCAGCAGGCCTTTCCCGGCCTGCCTCCTTGTCAGAATCCTACCGGATTCGACGAGATGAGTATCTCGTAGTCTCTCGTTGAGCCCGGAATATGCTGCTGTGTCTCGAGCTTCGGTCTCGGCATGGGCCCATGCGATATCTTCAATGAATCTCTCGAGAGCGGAGTACAGGGAAATGAAAAAGGAAACGACGTCGAGTCGTCGCCGGAGTGTCAGCGAGCAACGGACAGCATCGTCCTTGTGTCTCCTGAGGGCGCTGTTCGTGGGGTCGATAGAGGAGACGAAAATGCGCAGTTCTCGAAGGGTTCCCATTAGTTCATCTAGCGTAGAGCGCACTTCTCGGGCCTCTCAACCCTTGAGTTTGATCAATGCTTCATGGAAGGCCTGAGCTACGGAGCTATTTCGCTTTTGAATGTCTGCTGAGTTGGTGCGCCGGCCCGAGAAAAGTTCGTCCTTCGTGTCGTACATTTCTCCCAACTGGGCTAGCAGGACTTCCTTTCCCGCCAACAGCACCTCTCGAGCCGGTCCATGAGCGTACTGGCAAGCCACAAACATCAATGGGTCGTAAACAATCTTGGTTGGACGATTACTCGCCCTCTTCAGCTGGGGCAAGCGGTAGAAGGCATCGACACCAAGTACCTGGAAGAGAAAGGAGGCGGTTTCCTCGAACATCGTCTCGTATTCCGCCAAGACAGTTGGCGAGAATTTATTCCCGCTTATCAGAAAGCGGTCGAGGTGAATGGAGATCTTGTTCAGCGGATTAGGCAACTTATGAATCTGCCGGTAGGCGAAGAAGCGCAGAACGAGTTCAACGTCTTCCATCCGCTGAAACATGATTTGGCCATATGTCGGTTTCTCTTCAGTTTCAGTAATTTCGACGCCGTCATCATCCACGTCGATTGGCAATTCGGCAGTTATCCCCCACATCTTCTGGAAATCCGGATTTCGCGAGAGCATCAAACAGAGTTGGTTGAGGGGTCCGTCGTATACAGCGTTTCTGGTCTCCTGGCTACTCAGCGCCACTCCGCCGGAGTTGAGTCTCTCGAACACCAACTTTTTCAACGTCGCAGCCTGCTCTTCAGTGGACGCCGTCTCCTTCAGGAGAATGATGGACGAGATGTATCTCCTATCAATGCCGTCGCGGACCTTGCTCGGCAGGGTCGAGTACGTTCTGCCGTGAAGATCCGTCCAGTGCTGAAGACCTTCCAGCTTGAGTTTGTTCTCGTAGAACTCACTGATAGCAGTGAGACGTTGACGACCATCCATTACTTCAAAACGCGCAAGATCCCGCTCGTACAGAAATACCGGAGGAACAGGAACATTCAGGAGAAACGATTCGATGAGTCGGGACTTCCGGGCGTTACTCCAGCGGTGCCGACGTTGATATTCCGGGTCGAGTCGATATCGCTTTTCGGAAACGCTAGAGTTTTCGACGGGGACGGTTTCACGCAACATGAGCAATATGTTGGCAAGTGAATACCGCGCCGTTTCCGTGACGATACGGGTCTCCCCCTTCACGTATCGGCGATTCAATTCCTCGTCACTTACTAAGGCCTTTGCTTCAGTGTCTTCAAACTCGATTTTTTCACCGGGCAACAATTCGGGCTCGGCGGATCCAGCTATCGATTCAGACCGAGAACGTCTCGGTTTTTTATTCATGGGGTCCTTCCAGACGGACATGAAAATCCAGTTCTTCGATCGGCTTCTGCAATGTTCTTTTGAACTGGTCTGCCTGCCTTTTACCACGTGAAGAGAGACCCGCAGAAACTACAGTCAAGAGACGGAACATGCACTTTGCTCGACAGAGTGACTCCTTCAGCAGGGTCTTGGGATCGGCTTGTCTATCATGTATCCCTCCGAATCGAATGACGAACCTGGCTCCGGGAACGCATGCACGAGCTACGTTAGTCCAGACGGCAGCGAGTTGCTCGACGAATTCAGCAGCAGATGCATGAGACATTTGTTCGGGATGACTGTACGTGACCGTGGGCGGTCCCCCGATGAACCAGAAGCGAAGCCACTGGTCAGGCACATAGGTCCTCATCCCGTAATAGGGTGGAGACGTCACTATTCTCGTGAATCTTGGACCGACTGCTGCGAAATCGAGAATTCTGCTGTCCCCGCATACTATTTTGTATGGAACGCTCACGGGGGCTGCTTCAAAATAATAATGGGCCTTTCTTGTAACAAGGTTCAGCACATCAATATTCTCAGCTTGCATGCCGCTCCGTGACCAGAATCGAACAGCATAATTGGGCTTCGCAGCAAAAGTGCGAGGCATTTGATTAGACAAGTAACTTGGCGAACCCTTATTTTTCGGACCGTGCAGTGATCCGAGTACGATTGCACGGAGAGCCTTCCGCTCGGGTGAGGCACAGTCTTCAATCAGAGCTGTTCTCAACCGGGTGATATCAGCGAGGGTGCGGGGGTGGTAGCAGAGGTCCCAGAAGTCCCCCTCCGGCGGATTCGTAGTGCCATCACGTAAGATCTCCTCGCAGCAGCGAACGATCCGATCGGGAGTGGCTGGAACCATCTTAGCCTCGGCTATCGCCGCCGCCACAGGATTGCTGTCGACCCCGACGGACGGCAGACCGAGAACACGCGCTGCGAAGTTAGTCGTACCGCGTCCACAAAAAGGATCTAAAACCCATTCGGTCCGCGCCGCGCCTTTGAGTTGTCTGGCAGGTACCGAGAGCGGAAACATCGTGAAATAGGGACAGATCGCGTTCAATGAGTCCTGCCTCGGCGATGTTTGTCGGTTCGACGGCCCCACGATCTCAGCCTCCCACTCAGGCAGTCTACCCGAGTCGGGGGTCAGGGTCAGGCGTGAGAGAGAACCAGCAAGAATAGCCGGAATTTCGTCTGAAGATTATGGCAAAGAAAACGCGAATTCGGCGTTACACCAGCTCGACGAGAGTTCTCACTTTTCCGAGTTCCTGAATGGCGAGCCTTACAAAATCCTCGTTGTAGATCACGGCCGTGCCTTTCGACGGCCCGCGTTTTTCTTCGAGCTTGCTCCGAAAATTGTAATCGGAATAGCGAGGATCTCCCTTGATCTTCCGATCACGGATGAATGCATCGAAATGGGCCTGCTTGATTCCCGGAAGCTCTTTCCGCACTCGATCAAAGACCTCTCGGTAGGTGTAAGGATATTTGTCCCTTGGATTTACGATACGATCAACGAGAACGCGCTCTGGCCCTGCCGCATGAACGGCTACCGTGAGGTCGGTCGCCTCCGTGATCTTCTTGGCGGAAATCAGCGTCGTCTGAATCTCGCAGACGAGGAAGAACTCGCCGTCGCAGGCCCGTCCCGCGCTCTGATCTTCGGCAATCTCTCGAACGATCTGGGCGATATCCTCTGGCTCCTTCTCGAGCGCTGCCACAGAGAGTGTGCGGAAGGGGTAAGAGAACCCCAGCGGCAGAATGTAGAAGTTGTATTCCCGCAGCCCGAGCCTGAACCATTTCTCCGCCAGATGCGCGTAATTTCTCAACGTCGCTGCGCCAAGTGAGAAGACCACGTAGGGCAAGGCTACAGACTCTGCGGTGAGATGGACCGCAGCGTCTCTGATGTCTTCAAGCTTCCGGATGTTCTCTTTCAGAACCTCGGGTAATTGGCATCGATCGAGCACGTCGGAGAGTCCTACCGTCAGGAACTGCTTCGTCCCCTTTTTCTTCTTGTACCGGCCCTTCTCCTTCACGTGAATTGCAGAGAGCTGATTCCGGTTGTCCTTGAGCACCTTGGCCTTAAGCAGCGACTCCCAGGCCGCAACCATCAGAATCGTAAAGACCTGCTCGCGGTTCTTGAAGTCTGGCTTGTTGTAAACCTCGATGGCCGCCAAGGCCATCTTCACCGAATGCTCTGCAAGTACGCGGGATCGAGACTTCATTGCTGCTCTTGTTTAGGGCTCGCCTCATGCGCCACCCTCTCATCCGCCGCCGGCGGCTCCAACCGCGTTCGGTACGGCTTTCCCGTCTTCATCGCCTCGGCCATCTCGTCGTAGATCTCGAGAATCACCCGCTTCGTCTTGAATTCACCAAAGGCCTTCTCGTCGTTCTTCTTCACGATCGGGAAGGTCTCCATGATGTAGTCCACGTCGTCCCGGACGATGCCGTAGAGGTGGAAGAACGCAGCGTCGAGTTCAGCCCGCAGAAGGAAGCGGCGCTCCGGGTTCCAGCGGAAGGGCGGGCCGGAATAGGCGAGGTCTTCGGCAAAGGGTTTCAGGTCCCAGGCGGTGTAGGTCAGCTCGAGGACGCGCGGGGTGATCCAGGAGGAAAGAGGAGAGGTGGGGTCCCAGGCCGCGGGCTGGGTGTAGGTCGAAGGGGGAAGGACCGGCAGTTGCTTCATTGTGAAGTACTTGAGCGCTGTCCCTCCGACCTTCTGCCGGGCCGCGTAGTCGAGGATAAACGAAGACAGATTGCCCTGGAGAGCCGCGCATTTGTCGAGTTCGAGGCTTGGCAGCATCAGAAGGAACTTGTCGCCAACGCCCGTTCTTGGGATCACGCATGCGACAACCGTGCGGACACTCGACCTCGCGTCTGTAACATCCCGCCAGCCCAGCAGCCAGCGACGTTCCCAGATTCCAGCTGTCCGACCGTGAACTTCCTCCTCCGCGACCCAGTAACGAGGCTTGGTCAGGTAGTTTGGATCATTCAAGAAGTCGTCTGATACCTGCGGAAGGATGTGCTCGCGTTCCCCCGGCTCGAGAAGAGCGAAATCTCCGAAACGGTGGTTATACAGATGCAGCATCTTTGCCTCAAGCAATGGCAGGAACGCCGTCCCGGAGCCAACAAAACGATTGCCCTCGGGTTTCAGGTCGCCTCGGCTCAACTGAGCCGCTGTCTTGAATAGTCCTGAATCGTTGGCCATATCCAGCATTCTGAGGAATCGAAGACCCCACCGATTTCCATCGGGGACACTTTCTCGCCATAGAACTCCAACCCGGTGGTACAAGGCGATGTTGATGACCGCGTCTTTGTGATTCCGGAAGACAGGACACGTTCGGGTGTTCGGATTCAGGGCTTCTATGTCAGCCCCCGTGAGGCGATAGGTTCTGTCCGGATCCCGAAGGATATTGGGCTCTCGAATGAACGCCGCATAGTGCGGAGCATCTACGGGAGGTCCTGACATCACGAGCAAACAGAAGTTGACGCGATGATCAATACCTTTGAAGAGTCTTCCCTCGTTTTCAAAGCCATAGAAGGCGGCAAGGTTCTTTCTCGCGATCAAGTCGCTGAAGAAATCCTTCGTCGTGTCGTCAGTCGCGATCCCGGACGGTACGATGCACCCCACGCGGCCGGTCTCGCTGATAAGCGTCCGATTCAATTCAGCGAAAACGGAATAGGTGTTGATATCTCCTTTTCCGCAAAGCGGATACCGTCCGGAATTCCTGAGGAAGTGGCTTTCGCCGTCGGCAGTTCGGAGTGCTCCGCGAAAGTCAGCGTAGAGAGCTGGATCTTCTATCCTCAGCCCGTCGATCATGCGTTTACGTGCTGCTGCATTGGGCGCTTTCGCGATCTCGGGGTTGAACGATGCGAACCATTCCTGTTCCTGGAGTTTGATTCGTTCCCAGGGAGGATTACCCAGAATGACGTCAAAGCCGCTCGCCTCCGACCGGAACACCTCAGGAAACGCCAGATGCCAGTGAAGGAACCGGAAGGAGTCAGCGGCATTGGCGATGGCGCCGAACAGCCTCTCTACAGCACGATGGAGAGGGATTGAGGCCGCGAAGCCGCGGAGTGTTTCCGTCGTCACAACCGCAGTGGCCTCGCGGTTCGGAGCTGGTCCAATCTTCGGCATCACGAATGCTGCGCACCAGGCGTCGGCCAAGAGCTTCTGCTTCTCGTACCCGGGCGACTTCAAGAACGATTCCCATGCACGCTCTTTCTTCTTGAGTCCCTCTACTGTGTCGTCCTTCGTCTCCTCGACAGCCAGGATCGCCTGGCGGAATGCTGCTTCCTCGGTCCGGTCTTGTTCCTCAAAGAGCCCGCCAATCGCCTTCTTCTCGGCCTTGTTCTGCTTCTTGAGCTTCGAGCAGTAAGCCTTCTCGTCACCTTCCAGAGCTTCGTAGGCCTCGTCGGGCATGCCTTCAAGAATCAACTCAGGCGTCGCCCCGATGAGCGAGTTCCCGCACTGGATGTGATGGTCAAGGAAGCTCAGCGGTTTGCCCGGTTCGAGAGCCTCGATCCAGAGCGCCACCCTGCAGAGTTCCACAGCCATCGGGTTCAGGTCCACGCCGTAGATGCAGTGGCCGATAACGTCGCGTATTGCCGAGCGTTGCGCCTCGGGTGGCGGCTCCAGATCGCCCGTTCGGACTGAGGCCAGCTTCTTTGCCACGCGATGGGCTGCAGCAATCAGGAAGTGTCCACTGCCGCATGCCGGGTCGCAGATCTTCAAATTCAAGATCGCCTCTTCGGGGTTCTTGGCGCTCGCCGCCTCGTCGAGAACCGGATCGAGGGCGCTATCGAGCAGACAGTTCACGAGGCTGGTCGGCGTGTAGTACGAGCCGGTCGTCTTCCTTTCGCTCCCAGCCGCCGTGTCGAGCTTGAATTCAGCAGCCCCAGCGTTCACTTTCGGGTGCAGCTCGAGGAGTCCCTCATAGACGCTGCCGAGTTCCTCCGCGCCGAGGTTCCGATAATCCACGGGCCGATAGATCTTCTGGTCGAGCGTGAAAGCGAGGGACCGGATCGCGGCGAGAAAGTCCTTGTTCGAGAGCTGTGCGCCGACCAGGTGCGGCACGGCCTTCTCGGAGAAGAGAGAACTCCCGAGCTTCGGGAGCCCCAGGTTCGACGTCCCTTCCGAATCGCCAAGGCTCTTCAGGACGAGCTTGAACGCCTCGAAAAGATCGCTGTGCTGCGTCCCACGGAACGACCGCGCCAGATCCCGGAGCCGCTGGGTCGAGAAATAGGTCTGGTAGAGCACCGAGCTTTGACCCGAGACCAGTAGCTCTCGATCTTCAGCTACAAAGAGGAATAGGAACTGGTAAACGAGCCGAAGGATCTCCCGGTAGTAGTCGTGGTTCGAGAGAGTCCCGTTCGTGGTGGCAAGGGCCGCCCTGAGTTCCTTGTTCGCTGGATGTTTCAGGAATCCCTGACCGAGAACCTGGATCGCTTCCTCAACGCCAGAACGGAGTCGCTCGAGCGCCCGCGTCCCCTGTTCTCGCGCCGTCTGCGCCCAGATCTCGAGCCAGCACTTCTCCGGCTTCTCTGCTTCGACCCGCGACTGATGCAGCAGCATCCAGAAGAGCGCGAAGTCCGCGTAGAGTTCGCCCTCGAAGATCGTCTCGAGATCGAACTCGACGAAGGCCTGGCGCGAGAGGCTCGCGTTGTCTCGGAGAATCCGGAACTGCAGCCCGTTCGAAACGAAGCCCCATAGAAAATCATCTGATCGGTTCAGAAGTTCTTGAAGCAGGCTGTGCGGACTCGTCTTCCGCGCTCCCGTGATGGCCGCCTGGCGCTCATCGAGTCCGGCACGGAAACTCACCAGATGAATCGGTGAGTGCTGGTAGCGGTGAGAGATCGAGTAAATCTTCTCACCAATCTCGATGGGTTTCTCGAGCGGGAGACGGCCGTAGCCGAGTTCCTGCAAGATCGGGAGAAGCCAGCGCTCCCGGGTAAGGGAGGTCCCTTGATCTGTCGCTGGCAGTTTGGCTCTCGCCGTCTTGAATGCGGTCCAGAGTCCGGTGAGCCGGTTCCATGATCGGTTGATCGTCTCGTTCAGCCGCTCTCCAGGGACCAAGTTGTAGTCTGTAGGCTTGAGCCCCTTCAGTCCTTCGTCTGTCTCTGAAATCCGCTTCAGAAGATCCGGTGGCAGGAGTGCCCCCTCGGTCGTGACGGCTGTGAATCCAAAATTCTGACGCTTCATGACTGCACCGGGAAGTAGAGGTAGACGCCCAGCACGTCGACGGGAAGGTAAGGCTCGACGCGGGACCGGCGGGTTGTCCTGGGACGGACACGAATGTGAGAGGCGTGTAGCTGCTCGGCGAGACGCTCCGCCCGCTCATCGAAGTGCGGAGTCAGAAGGTGCAGATCCGGAATGACGCGCTCAAGGAAATTCGTGGCACGGTCCGCTCCGAGGTTCTTTCCGGGCTTCGCCGAGAGGATGTCCACGGCTCGCTGATCGGGAAGCCACACGGGTGTGGAGGGGTGTCCCTCGAACGCAAGAAGTCCAACATCTTCCGCGAGAGCCGAATCAGCGGAGCCATCCAGTTTCTTGCTCGAGATCTGGAACCGGTACCGGACGAGGAGCAGTGTCGTCTTCTTCTGGACACTATTCGTGTAGATGACGCCGCACCGCCTCGCGGCAGGTTTTCCCTCGATCGAGGCTTCATCAAGAGCGTGGGAGAAGACGAAGGACGAGAGCCCCTCGACGACCGGATGCGTCCGGGTGAGGTAGATCTCGTCTTCACCGACTGGCTTCTCGAAACGGGCCATGAGTTCGGGCCTTTCGAGTGCCAGGGATTCCTGAAGCGCCCGCGGAGTGCCCATCAAGTCGGCGACGAGGCTGCCGTTTTTCCGGGAGACAGCCGAGCCGTACGCCGAGAGAGCCTCCCGCGTAAAGGCAGCCACATCGGCACCGGCGCCGATGGCGGCCCGGATCTCGCCGAGTTCCCGCGCCACTTCATCCACCTTGATCGAGAGCTGCGCGAACATCGTGCGCGACCGGGTCTCGCGCTCTTCGGCTTCCTTCCACTTGAAGTCGAGTTCCATCTGCTTCGGCTTGAAGAACTCCTCGAAGAGTTCGGCCTGCTCCCCACCTGGTTTGACGAGCAGCCCCTCGAAGATGGCCTCGATGATCTGTTCGGTGTCGAACGGCACGGGAACGGAAACGCCCAGCGAGCCTTGAATCGTCTTGTGCCGCTTCAGAAGGACCCGGAGCACGATGCCGTCAATGTGATTGTCGATGCCATAGTAGGTCGCTGTCCGCACTGTCCGCTGGCCGGTCGCGTCTTTCACGCCTTCCTGTCCGTAACGATCGATCCGGCCCTCGCGCTGTTCGTGACGTGTCGGGTTCCAGGCGAGGTCGTAGTGAAAAACCGCGTTGAAGTGCTCTTGCAGGTTGATCCCTTCACTCAAGCAGTCCGTGGCCACGAGGACCCGCCGCTTCGATTTCCCGAGTTCGAGCACCCGGAGTTCCCGCTCTTCGGGCGGGAGCGTCCCCGTTACCGCCTGAACTTCAACGTCTCCCGGCAGCGCCTTCCGTAGAGCCTCGGCGACGTACTCCGCTGTCGGTATGAACCGGCAGAAGATGATGGGGTTGAATCCGGCACCGAGCAGTTCTTTCTTGATGAAGGTGACGGCGGTCTGGAGTTTCTGGTCGCTCGCCCCCTCGAGCTTCGCCGCTTCCCGCGACATCTCCTCGAGCCGGCGGCGGACCTTCTCGGCATCGGCCTGTTCTTCACCGGAGTCGGCGCCGGGGGCATTGTCGAACCCATCGGCAGCCTCGCTTTCGGAGAGATCGAGGAGGGACTGGCGTCCGACCTCGTTGGCCTGGTCTTCCGTTTCGGTGCCGGCGGTTCCAGATCTCGTGTGGAGCGTCTGGGCCGCTGCCCGCGGGCTCGACGCCAGCGACCGGAGCAGCGCCAGCATCGACCACCAGCGAATTCGCTGACGGTGTTTGTTCCCCTGGACTGGGTCCCGTACGACTTCACGGGCGTACGCGAGGACCTTCTCGAAGAGCTTCTTGTACTCGGGGCTGAGCTTGTAGGTCACGTCGCGAAGGACGTCTCGCCGAGGGAAATCCGTGCGGGCGTCCAGGTACTGCAGGATGTCTCCGCGCCGCCGCTGCACGAGGTGGGCCGCCACTCTTCGCCGGTTCGGTTCGTTCTGAGGTCCGGTCAGATCCGCAGGAAGGTCCTGGAATTCCGGGTTCAAGAGCGTCAGAAGATCCCGGAACGCCTCTTCCTTCCCGCTGTGCGGCGTCGCCGTGACGAGGATGAGGTGCCGGGACTGCTTCCGTTCAATGAGTCCGCTTACGAGCTTATAGCGCTGGTGCGCGCCCTGGGTCGCGGACACGCACGTGTGGGCTTCGTCGATGATGACGAGTTCCGGGCAGGCGCGCTGGAACTCCTCGCGGCGCCGGTCCGACTTGATGAAGTCCGTCGAGACGATGAAGAAGCGGCGTCCCGGATACTCGAAGAGCGACTCGCCAACGTTGCACGGCCTCTCGAGGCGGGCCACGGTGCTGGGGAGGACGAGATCGGCCTCGATGTGGAACTTCTCATGGAGTTCTCTTTGCCACTGCTCGGCTAGGTGCGGCGGGCAGAGAACGGCCATCCGCTCCACTTCGCCGCGATCAAGAAGTTCGCGGGCAATCAGCCCAGCTTCGACCGTCTTGCCGATGCCGACGTCGTCCGCAATGAGAATCCGGACCGGGTCGAGCCGGAGCGCCAGGAGGAGGGGCACGAGCTGGTACGGGCGCGGCTCGACATTGATGCGAGCAAACGAGCGGAAGGGTCCAGCACTCGATCGGAATCCCAGCCGGACGGCGTCCCTCAGGAGGCGGCAAGAGCGATCATCCCCCGGCCGCGTCGGATCCGGCGGCGAAAACTGCGTCGACGTGACGGACTCAATGGAGGGCAGGAGCGCTGTGGTTTCGGCGTCGGTTCCGCCGAGCGGCCGTACGAGAAGCGCTTCGTCTGTCGAACCCGGGAGGACGACCCACTCCCGGTGACGTGCGTTGACGAGGCTGCCTATGGTGAAAGAGGACTTCATTGCCCGTCCTTCCTCCGTAGGGGCGCACCGATGTGCGCCCTTTTCCCTGCACCGATGTGCGCCCTTTTCCCTGCACCGATGTGCGCCCTGGGCTCTTCCACATTGCGAGCATTCTCCGGGTTTTCGGCGTCCTCAGCCCAACGTGCGACATTGGCTTGAATGTACTCGCGGACCCGCTCCAGATCTCGCTCGTTCCTGATCACATGTTCATAGTAGTTGCGCTGCCAGACAGGGGTTCCGGGCAGCTCCCGGAGAACGTTCACCTGTTTCGTAGTTGCGGATTTGAATCCCGCGATGACGGATCCCAGCTCGCGGGGCTTTCTACCAATCACATGTGAAGCGTGCTCTTTTGCCAGAGCAGGGGCGCACATCGGTGCCAGAGCAGGGGCGCACATCGGTGCCAGAGTGCGCCCATGAGCCGTCGCAGAAGTCGAGGCGTTTTGCATTAATGGCAGGCCGTAGGGGCGCACGCCGGTGCCCCCCTACAAGAGATTCCACACGCACCTTGTTTCTGGAAGACAACAGAGAACGCGGTGCCGACGAACAAATCGCTTCGTGAAAATCCAGCTCCGCTTTCGGCCGCAGCCTTCCCATCGTAGGGGCGCACTGATGTGCGCCCATGAGCCGTCGCAAAGATCGAGGCGTTTCGCGTTGATGGTGGGCCGTAGGGGCGCACGCCGGTGCGCCCCTACGATGGTTGAGCACATAGGCGACCGACGTGACGGTGGCGGCCGTGATGCGCTTCCGCTCTTCAGCCGAACAGAGAATATCGAGGTTGCGCTCCAGGTTCCGGCAAAGGGTCCCGACGAAACTCGTGAGCAAGACGCTCTTCCCCTGCTTCGCCAGATGCCGAGCCCGATGGAGCGCGACGACAGTTTTCCCTGTTCCTGCTCCGCCAGATACTTTGGCCGGACCTTTGAACTCGGCGGCGACGAGATCACGCTGCGAGGGGTGCAAGAAGTGGAGCCATGCCACGAGCGGCTTCGAGAGGACTTCCTGTAGTTCGGCCTCGCTCTCGATGACGCGGAATCTTCGGAGGTTGTCGGGGTTGGCCGCGAGTGGTGCTGTGGGCGCAACTGGCGTCGGCGGCGTGACGAGTTCCCCCGAGGCGACGCGAAACAGCCGCTCGGCGACCTCTTCAGGCAGCCGGTCGAGAATCGAGAGGAGCTGCTCTTCCGTCTCAACCTCACGGACGAGCGGGAGCCAGTCGAGTGGGACCCCGAGGCTCACAAGGTACTCGTCTTTCCGTCCGGCGAAGAGCCCGGGTTTCCCGGGGCTCTTCTGCCAGTCGACTTCCTCCCGGACTGCCGAGGCAACCTCGACGACCTGCACCGCGCCGGTGACCGGGTGATTCTCGAAGCGCCGCCGCCCGGCCCGTATTTGAGCCTTGCACTTTCGCTGTAGGGGCGCACCGATGTGCGCCCATGAAGCGTCGCGAGAACCGAGACGTTCTCGTTCTTGGAAACACCATCTGGGCGCACCGATGTGCGCCCCTACGCGTGAGGTTCCGCTCTTCATGAACTCCAGCACCCGCCCCTGCTCTGGGAGCGTGAGCTTGTTCGCCGACTCGAGGAAGGTGCGGGCAAAGGCAACAGTCATGGAATTCTTGTGAGTTCAGATCGGATGAGGTCGGCTGCTTTCTCAGGGGATGAGCGAAGGCTGCGATCGCTCCGCTTCTTGAGGGTGGCCTCGATCGCAGCGGCTTCACTCGATGCTGCATCGATGACGTGGAGCAAGGTGCCATCCCTGGCTACCGTTGCGACGACGCTCCCGATCACACGGCCCCCGTCTTCGATGTCGAAACCTGGCTCAACTCGGATGCCGTCCTTCTCTGAGAGAGATCGAAGTACGGGCACCCAGGCTTCGGGAAAGAGATCGGCATCAAACGCGACGGGCTCGTTGCTCGCTGCTGACTTCTTCATTCCTGGTTTGTGGCTCAGCACTCCGAACACGTCCGGGAACTTATTCACGATGGCATCCCAATCGTCGCGGAGTCCGAAGCGAATCACCGTGAATCCGGCATCCTCGAGGTTGGATTCCTGCTCGTGGTCGCGCTTCTGCCGCTCCGGGAAATCGTGGTACGGGCCATCGACGTAGATGACGGTCTGATCGTCTTCGTAGATGAAGTCCGGGCGTGTGCCGAAGTTCTTCAGGAATTGCTGTGCACGCGTCGGGAGTCGGAGCTGCCACTCCTCGAGATACTCGAGCCACTGCCGTTCCAGAGTCGATTCCGCCTGGCGGATGAGCGTTTCAAGATGCTCGTTTCTGGTTCTGGCAGAGGCGGATGCTTCGACAGGCGCCGCGGCGAGCGACATCAGAACATCTCGGACCAGGAATCGATCGAGGATCCGATGGTCTCGCTGGTTCCCGTAACTCAGGAGGCAGTCGTAACACGCGGATTCACAGCGCTCACGGGCTTTCGGGGCGTGATCCTGGTCTTCACCGGTATCTGGATCAAAGTGACAGAGTTCGAGTGCGCGCCGGACCACCTGAGAGAGCGCTGTTGGTTCTTCAACAAGGCGCCGAAGCACACCGGCACCACCCTCAGCAGATTCATAGAGCAAGATGAGATTCCGATCCTCGCCGTTAGGAAGCGGCTCAACGGCGAGTTCGTTGTCCTCGAGCTGGTACTCGACCTGGATAGCGTTCTTGATCGCGTACTGCAGGCTCGCCATCACATCTTTCTCGAGGGGCTCCGCGGGTTTCAAGAGCAGACAGTTCCGGCGGTCCTCGACGAACGGGATGACTCGGATCTGCGCCGCGGTCATCGGGTCTTCCTGGTCTTTCTCCTCGATGAGTTCATTCCGGCCCCAGATACCACGCTCTCTGTCGAGGACGAATCCCATGATCCCCTTGTCCTTCCGGCGACTCCAACCGAGATTGATGCGCCAGATCGTGGCGGCCTGGCCGTAGCGGAGATTCAGGAATTCCTTGCCATCGATGGAAGCGGATGCGGTACGGGTGGGGACGCCACCGAAGTCCGAGAACCGGACGGTCGCCTGCAGGTCGTAGCCCATACGGAACCGCTCTTCTTCGTCGGAGTTGATCTTGTCCTGTCTGCGCGTCGAGACGTTCTGCAACCTCAGCAAGCCCGTCATGAGTGTTGCCGGACCAGTGAGCGAGGTGTTGCAGTTCTCGCAGAGGTCGGGACCGCCCGCGTCCTTTAGCTCATGGAGATATCCGCACTCGGGGCAGATCTTTGCCCGGCGTTCGGTGATCGAGTTCTCTTCGCCGACCGGCAGCATCACCTTGTTAATGAGGTAGCGAGATCCCTCGTGGTAGATGAAGGCTCGCGGGCCAAACTCTGAGATGGCCAGGAAGCGGGGCCGCTGGAGGAACTCGTCTCCCTGTTTGCTCTTTCGTCCCGGGATGAATGCCGAGAGCGGCAGCCGCGGGAAGCTGTAGCCCGGCAGGAATCCCTCGCTTGCGAAATAGCGGTAGCTGAAGAAGTCGGACTGGGCGAGGGATTCGACTTCGGTCAGGAGCTTGAGCTGTGCTTCGGCCTCGGCGCGTAAACGCTTGGCTTGCTGCTTGTCGGCCTCGGTCCGGGAAGCATCCCGGACGATCTTGCTCTGCGTCTTCTGCTGGTCGAGAGCGGAGCGGTAGAGACCCCGCCAGCGATCACAAGCCTGGTCGAACCGCAGGAGAACCTGATCGAGTTCCCGATCGAGCCAGTCAGGGGTGTACCACGTGGCTCCTGAAAGTTCATCCGCGATCGATTCCAGAACAGCTTTGGCGCGCTTCCTGGCTCGCTCCTTCGCAGGGGCGCTCGACAATCCCATCTGGACGCTCCCTTGTAGAGCGAGGGTTGGTTCTTCACCGATGACGTCGAGTATCTCCTTGAGCGAGCCCTTGAGGTCGACTCCCGTCTCGGCGAGCCAGATGGAGTGGATGTGTGCCCGGATCAGATCTTCGTTCGTGAGATCCAGCCGCGGCGGCATGACCGATCCTGCAACCATTTGCTCGGGTCGCTTGAAGAAGTACTGGTCGTGGTTGTTTCCAACAGCGCAGTACGAGAAGACCAGAGCGGGCTGGCCGTTTCGTCCCGCGCGGCCGCTGCGCTGGGCGTAGTTCGCCGGAGTCGGTGGGATGTTCCGCAGGTTCACGACGTTGAGTTCGGAGATATCGACCCCGAGTTCCATCGTCGGCGAGCAGAACAGGATCGGGAGATCAGCCTTGCGGAACTTCCCTTCACGCTCTTCCCGGAGTGGAGGCGGCACCTGGGCCGTGTGCTCGCGGGCTTCGAGTCCGTGTGTCTCTCCGGCGATCGCTCGGTAGAACTGGACGAAGAACGGGTTGGTGCGGCCTCCATCAGCGGGTTCTCTCGGCACACGAATCGGATCGTGGAACGCCTTGGTGCCGTCCCCGGCGATCCACTGCAGGCACGAAGCTGGGATCTGGTAGCCCGGAACGTCATCTTTCGACCGTGGCTCCTCGACGACCTCGACGAGTCCCGCGAGCTTCAACGTGGCCAGGAGTTCACGGATCACGATGTCGGTCTGCTCGACGCGCTTCTGCGGCTCGAATGCCAGCTTTCTCCGGAGGTACTGGCCGAATCCGCCACGACCGGTGAGGTAGCGGATCTGATCTGACTCTATGTGTTCTGGCCGCTTGCACGGCTTCACGATAGAGGATGTCTCCATCCGGTCCGTCTCGTTCTCGTCGAGAGCGAAGGGGCTCTTGAGACGCTGGCTGCTCTGCTGGCGGATGCTCTCCTGGAATGCCGGAGTGAGGAAGTCGACCTTGATGGCGAGTTCCCGGCGCATGTAGTCAAGGAGCGTCTTGGAGACCTCGGCTCGCAGTTCGGGCGATGCTCCCGAGAGAGCGGGGTGGAGCTTCCGCCAATCTTCTTCCTCCTGGCAGAGATCCTGGAGAGACTGATAGCGGATCTCGATGAGTCCGCACTGCTCGAGGTTCGGTGCCGTGATGCGCCAGCCGCGCTTCAGGTCGCGGTAGATTCGGTATCCGAGGACATTTCGAAACGCCTTGTGCGTCTCGTTGAGCTGCTGGTACCGGACACTGGGATCGGCCGCATAGAGGTCGAGCGAAAGGCTCAGCGCGTCAAACACTCTCTGTGGCAAGATGTCGTGCGCGAGCCCATCGGAAGCTGCCTTATCGGCTGCTTTGAAGAGGCCAGCACGCAGGATTCCTACCTCGACGAAGTCGTTGAAATGGCCAGCCTGCAGCGAGGCGTCCTGACGGTTATCCGTGAACGAGAGGAGTTTGCGAGCAGTCTCCGGCAACTCCTGGGCTCTGAGATGGCGGATCGCCGAAAGCGCCAGGATCGTCGTCGCAGTGCTTCGGCCTTCGGTCCCGAGAGAACCGAGTTTTCCGAAGTCCGCGATCTGGCGTCCGCCGTACGAGACACCGCACCGGAGGCAGAAGCGGAAGGGCGTTTGAATGAACTGAAAGAGCGGCTCGCCTTTGGCCGCGATGCCATCAGCCCCGACGGTGACCGCCTCGGGAAGTTGCTTCTTCCGGTTGCTTCGGATGACGGTCTTTCCCTTTCGCTCCTCGAGCCAGTCTTCGGGAATCCTCTCCATGATGGCGTCGAGGTCGTCCGGCCACGCCACTTTCTCTTCCTCTGAGCGGAAGAGGAACCCTGGTTCGCCGTCGGGACTCGGGAACCGATCCGAGAGTTCTCTCGGGACAAAAGACCGCCCGTTCTTGTCGTTCTTGTCGCGAACGCAGTAGTACTCCTGTCCGCACTCGCGGCAGAAGACGAGGGGCAGGAGGACCTTCTCACGCTCACCGGGGACGAGCTTCTGCCCGTGAAGGGTGATGTAGCGTTCAGACTCCGGCTCCAGCGAGGCATACACGGTGTCACCGCGGCTGATGAACTGGTGGAGACGGAACGCGAATGCCGGGGCATTCGTTTCCGGATGCCGCGCGATTTCGTAACCAGCCAGAAGCGTCTCGCGAATTGCGTCCGCGCATCGCTCCTCATCGACGCCTATGAGTCCACTCAAGACCTTCGCCGCGCCGGAATCTCCGCTCACGGGCTTCGGCGATTTCACACGAACCAGGCGCTTCGTTCCCGCCTCCTCGGTAACGCCAAAGGTGGATTCGATCCAGGATGAGAGTGGATCAGCCAAGAACTCCTCGTATCCGGACGGAGGCTTTCTTCCTGAATCTGAAACTCTCGCTCTGAGAAGCTCGACGTTTTTCGGATCTGAGAAATCGAATGACGCGGTGGATCTGCGGAGTTTCTCGCCAATGACGTTTTCGGGCGGGACCGTGTCTCCGAAGAGAATCGAGGCGACGCGCGCCACCTCATTCTTCTGCGTTTCCGTATCACCCGAAGCCGCGAGCGTTGCGGACGTGCCGACACACTGCAAATTCGGAGACTCCATCCTGTCTCGGACGCGCCGGACGAGCATGGCAACATCGGCTCCCTGGCGCCCGCGGTACGTGTGGAGTTCATCGAGAACGAGGAAGCGCATCCCCTTCGCGGCCTTGATGAGATTGGCTTCTCTCGGTCGCGTGAGAAGCAGTTCCAGCATCACGTAGTTTGTGAGCAGGATGTCTGGAGGGTTTTCGATGATCCGATCTCGGTCTTCGTCCTTCTCCTGGCCCGTGTACCGCGCGAACGTCACAGGCGGCTTCCGGTCGGGGTATCCCTCACAGAGGAATTTCTGGAGTTCACCGAGCTGGCTGTTCGCCAGCGCATTCATGGGATAGACGATGATGGCCTGGATCCCCTTCCCGGATCCCCGGCGCAGCACGTGGTCGACGATCGGGACGATGTACGAGAGGCTCTTCCCGGATCCGGTCCCGGTTGTGAGGACGTAGCTCTTCTCGCTCTTCGCCGCCTGGATTGCCGCCGCCTGGTGCCAGTGGAGCTGGAGCGGAGCGCCTGAACCCTTGTCCTCTTCGTGGCCTTTGTGACGGCGGAAGATCTTCGTACATTCCGGATGGAGTGTTCCCGCTTTGTCGAGTTCGTCGATCCACTCTCCCGGCTCAAAGGCGGGATTCAGCTGGATCAGCGGCTCTGGCCAGAGCAGGCCTTTCTCCAGGGTCTCATCAACCTTCGATCGGATCCGTTCATCCGCGATGGTGATGAAGCTTTTGACGTAGCTCGCGTACTCGCTGACGAGGTGCTCTCGGTAATCGAAGATCTTCATGGCTCAGGAGAGGGTACCGGAGTTTCGAGTGATCTCTTCCACGATACGCCATAATCTGAGAGATGAAACCTCCCACCGCAGGGATCAGGAGATTGATGTTCGAGAGATCCTCTACTTCGCAGGTTTCTTCGGCTTCGGCAGTTTCTTGATCCGCTCGACGACCCGATCGAAGTCCGAAGAATCTAGCGCCTCGCGATGGCGGCGCTCGGCCTCGTACGTCTCGAATTCCTTCGCTGCCTTCTCGAGAGCGAGGTCGCGCGAGATGCGGCCCGCGTCCGTGAGGATGTCGCGATCGTTGAGCTTCAAGAAGTCATCGAGCTTCCGCGCCCAGTCCTTCATCGTCATCGTCTTGCGCTGCTGGGCCTGGAGTTCGGCGAAGGAGAGGTACTGGTCCACGAGGAGGTTCAGGGTCTTCAGCTCCTGTTCGTCGAGGTAGTTCTTGGCAATCTCGGTATCGGCCTTCCGGATCGGTCCTCTTGGGGAGCCCTTCCAGGTCGTGAGGCCCATGTTCGGTTTCGAGGCGTCGGCCCGCTCGGCGATGATGACGTCGAGGTTGTAGAGGTCGATCTGCCGTTGGACCTCACGCCCGCCCTCGGATCGAACCGTCAAGGATTCCTTGACGGTTCCGACCCGCGGCAGCTCGCCTTCGTCGTAGAGGTTCCGAATGTGGAGGCTGATGTTCTGCTTGGTCGTCAGGAACAGCTCGGCCATTTGCGCCTGGCTCAGCCAGACCGTCTCGTCCTCGAGCCGGACCTCGACCTTCGTCTGCTGGTCCGGCGTCGTGTACAGGAGGAGTTCCGAGCGGCTTGGGCTCGGCTCATCGGGTATCTGCAGCGGTTTCTTCTTGCGACTGGTCATCAGGCAGAGAGATTACTCTGGCATTCTGCGACCGCTCTGGCCTCAGGTCCAGACGGACAGCCGCCACGAAGAAGTCGAGCTGATGAACGAGTTCGAATCTTCCCCACGGTTCAACCTTTCGCCGGCACCGTCGACATCAACCAGGCGAGGAGTCCCGTGAGAGCGACGGTGAGCGTCCCGATCGGGTAGACCACGCCCCATGCTGCTGTTTCTCCCCGGGAAGCTTGGACGATCGGCGTGATGAGAATCGGGATGCCGGTGAGGATCAAGAAGACGATGAAGGCTGGTGTCACGGTGAACGCCGAAGGCCGCCGTCTCAGGAGCCGCACAGCGGTTGGGATGACGGCTGGGAGGAAGAACCCCAGATCGAGAATGTGGACAGGATTCGTGGGGATGGCCATGTCGATGACGCTCTGCGGCATCTTGCCGGTGAGTAGAGCTGGGACGTCTTCAGAGAGCCAGAGCAGTCCAAAGAGAATCGACACGACGATCAGAACCCAGGCGGTGACGGTGACGGCTCGGCGGTTCGTGAAGTGCTCCGCAACGCTGTCGTGATCAGAAGAGACGAGTCCGCCGATGAGGGAGAAGAGACTCAGGCCAAGCACGGCTACCCAGAGGAGGAAGAGCGGCCCGAACGGGATCGAGAACGTGTAGATGATGTAGTTGTAGACCGTGAAGGTGACGACCCCGAGCCAGAGGATGTAGGCGCGGAGCGATCCGCGGAGTGCTATCACGGCCAGGATGAGCATCGCGGGCGAGGCGACAGCGAGGTTTGCGATGTCTTGGGCGATCGCCTGCGGCAGGAACACCGGCGTCAGGCCCGCGTAGATGCTCGGGACCATGAGGCCGACGACGCTCCCGATGACGGCGAGGATCCCGCCGAGGATCGAGAGTCGGAGCCAGGGACGGCTCTCGGGGAATACGGCGTGGATCCGCATGGATTCGCGTGATGTCATTGGGATGCTGCGTTAATGCTGGGTGGACCATCGTGCCGAGCAGGCGGGCATGCCGAAACGGGGACTGGCTCGTCTGGAGTTGACGGAGGGCCCAGCGGAGTCCGGCAGCGGTGGGGATGACGTAACGAGGCCGCCCGCCCCGAACAAATCTGTCCTCCCACACTCGGAGCCAGCCACCTCGAGACAGGACCGAGAGCCGGTAGCTGAGGCGGGTACGGTGAACGCCGGAGAAGACAAGATTCTGGAGTTGCGGGAGGGAGAGCAACCGCATCTTCGCGAGCCACACCAGGATCGCCCGATCTCTCGGGAGTTCGGGTCCGTGAGCGAGGGCAGCCGGGTCGATATCCCCTCGCACATGGATCGCGACCGGGATCGCACATCCAGGCGTGCGAGGGCCGTGAGAACGGATGGCTTCCCCCTGTGGGTCCGCGGCGGCGTTCTGCAGACGATCAATTGCGTCTGGCGACGCATTCTCGTGACCTTCCGAGGAGGGAGTAGTGAAGGGCTCTATCACGTTGTGCGGGTTAGAAACCCTCCAATCGTGCGAGCCCAGCGACCGCCGCGCACGCGACCCTGGATCGCCGGGACGCTCCGTCCCGCCTCGTCAGCCTGTTGTCCATCTTGAACAACACTGAATGTTTGACGTCGTGCCAAGTTTCTGCAATTACCCTTCATTCTCAATTATTGGTCTCCACAGATTCCGGCACTGTGTTTGCCGTTGCACGAGTCTGATTCGCGCGGGACGGTCCGTCCCAAGTTCATTCCCGACTCTGGCCGACCAGGGTGTTTTGCGCCAATGATCCTGGCGCCTTCTCTCACGTCTTCGTCCTGTGATCCGCTCGACTGATCTCCTACGAACGCTCGATCACCTCGCCTCGGAACGAGGCTGGTCGCGTGCCGGACTGGCTGCGCATTTGGGACTGAGCCGGTCAACGCTGGTCCATGCAGCGGCCGGACGGCGGGTGCTCACCACCCAGGCACTGGCACGGATCTGTCGCTCACTGCCGGAGGTCTCGCAAATGAAGGACCTCTTCTGGTCGTACATCCGCTACGAGATCCCGCTCGGGTCAGACGAGGCAGGCATCCTCAGGGCGAGCGCGGATTCCACTGTTCAGCTCCCCGAGAAGGAGCGAGATGCACTCTTGAAATACGTGCGCGCGTTTCCCCAGCGGCTCGTAGAAGGAAAGGGACTGACCATCGTGGCTGTCAACAGCGCACTGTTGACAGCCTCCGCAGCGTTCCTCTCAGCCAGTCTCGCTTCCCTCAACATCGGCATTGCTCCCTCAGAGACGATGCTGCGGTCCAGGTCTCTGACCTTTGCTGGATCCTCGGCGCGACTCCAGGTCAGATTGTCCACTGGCTCGAACACCTCGAGCGGGCCGGGATGGTCCTCTGGCACTCGAAGGAGAAGTCACTGGTCGTGGAGATCGTCCGCACAGAAACGGATCGGCCGCTCTTTTCACCCGAGGACCGACTGGGTGCGGTTCACGTCATCCCGACAGCCTGGTTCCTCCGCACCCTGCCTCTCGTGGGCCGCCGGGCGTTTCTCGTCTACCTCTTCTTACGCAGTCACGACCGAGGCTCGAGCATCACCGAACCCGTCACCCTCAGGGACATCGCCAGGGTTGCCGGAATCAGATCTTCGTTCGGCTTGTGGCGGGAACTTCGCCGACTCGAGCGCGCGAGGATTGTCACGCCCAGCGGAAAGTACGGACGGTTCGTCGTGACTGACCCGCCACTGCTCACGCGGTTTCAGCGCCGCTACCTCGCCCTCCTGGCCAGCGGCTCGATCCCCATCACCTGGCGCGGCAGGGCGCTCGTGATTCTGGCACTTCTCATCCCGGCAGCATTCATCCTCTGGCTCCTTTCCCTCTTTCACCGATGGTGACATTCGACTCCGTCATCGCGGTCTCATTTGCCACGCAGCAGCACCGACTCTGGACTCAGGCTCGGGAGTTCTACTGCGCCAAAGACCGCTTCCTCCACGAGATGCTGAAGCGGCGCGGGGATGGATTCGTCTTCGGTCACTACCGGTCTCCCGATGGATCGGACGTACGCTGCACAATGACCGGTGATGACCAGCGGCATCACGCCCTGGTCTTGGGAGCAACCGGCAGTGGCAAATCGTCCCTCCTTGAAGCAATGGCCCGCGCCCGGATCGAGAACGCACAGGCCTTCTGCCTCATCGACCCGCACGGGGACCTGGCCAGGCGAGTGGCGGCCTGGGCTCATTCGGCTCGGAGCCTTGTTGTCCGCGAACTTGACTTCACCAGAGCTGAGACACTGCCCTCGTGGAATCCGCTCGAGCACATGGACGGCGTTGAGCCCGGCCGCCATGTGGACCTGCTCCTCTCAATTTTGAAAAAACTGTACTCTCAGGAGCGAGCGACTTCGTGGGCCTTCGGCGTGAAAGTCTCCGAGATCCTGAGCGCGAGTTTACGCGCGGCCATCGAGAGCGAAGTGCCCATGACCCTGCTCGATCTCGAGCGCTTCCTCCTGGATGCCGACTTCCGTCTCTCGGTGCTCCAGACCGCGGGACCGGAGGTGTAGACGTACTTCAGCGAGCGGTTCGGAGCGTCCGAGAAGATGTACGCGTCGGCCGTCATTAACAAGCTCACACCGCTCACGGGATCTGACGCCGTGCGCGCATTCCTCGGAAGCGGCACGACCCGATTCAATCTCCTCGACGAGATCGATCGGCCGGTGGCCCTCATCGTGAATCTCGCAAGAGGCGCTGTCGGCGCAGCATCCGAAGTGCTCGGCAGGCTGCTGCTCAATAGCCTGCTGCTTGCCGCCGTTCGCCGCGAGCGACAGGTGCCCGAGACCAGGCGGCGGTTCATGATCCTGCTCGATGAGGCGCACAGTTTCGCCACCGAAGACGGCGGACTTCCGGATCTCCTGGTGACTGGGCGAAAGTACAGGGTCGCGCTGGCACTCGCATCACAGGGGCTCTCGCTCTTCCCGGCAAAGCTCCGGCCACTGCTCACCGGAAACACCGCGAGGCAGTTCCTATGCTCCTGTGCCCGCGGTTATCTTGAAGAGATCGGTTCCTGTCACAATCCGCACAAGGAAACTGACTGGGGGCCTCGTCGAACTTGAGATATCGGCTTTGAGGAGGTCGCTGACATCCACCTTAAATGCTGATGCTATTGCTTTAAGAGATTCGGCGCTTGCTGGTTCACCGCGCTCGACCCTCTGTACGGTGCGGACGTTCACGCCAGAGATTCCGGCGAGTTGTTCCTGTGACCATGCGCGCTCCTCACGAAGTGTCTTTGTCTTGGTCGATGCGGTGTTCATGGTGTTTTCTCCTGACCAGAAGATAGAGCGAATGTGCGAGGGGCACCACGTCAAGGCCGCGACAGGACCACGACAGAATCACGACAGGAAACCGACAGGGCGTACGTGGAGCACACGGTTTCGAGAAGAACGAATGCTATGACCTGGGTGAATCGTTTTTCGCCCAGCTGCTCTCGTGACTTGCTCCAGAGTTCGGTGAGACTCATGCGGTGTTCGTCTTCTCCAATTCTCCTGACTTTGTGTCGCATCTTTACTCGAAGAGACTTTTGGGAAGACCAGACTGGCGAATGATTGACGAGAGAGTCCCGATTGCAACTTCAGCGTGGTCGGGAACGATCACCGTGGTCGTACCCGCCTCCGTCGCTCTCTGCATCACGATATGGCTTCCCTTCTGGCGCATCATCTCGAAGCCGTGGTCTTCGAGGATGGAGCAAATCTCACGGCCGGATAGAACTCGGAGTCGTCCCAACTTCGACCTCGAAGTGTGTTACGTAGATTTCGCCGACGAGTCTCTGGCTGATTTCTTCTGGGCTGGCTGTTTCCAGGAAGAGTTCGACGGCTTCCTGAAGGTTCCGCCGGGCTTCTTCCACCGTACGCCCCTGGCTTGCCACGTCCAGTTCAGGGCAGAGCGCCGTGAACCACTTCCCCTCGAGCCCAATAATTGCTGTGAACTCCCGTTGCATGCCTCATCGTACCCATTTTTCGGGAAGGGAGGGAAAGAGACATGCTTATGTGGCCTATCGGTGTCCTATTTTGTTTCCGCGACCGTCCCAGGTTATCCAGGGACGCAGGCGAGGAGGCCTAAATGAAGCATCCCAAGACGTCCCCGGATGTCCCCGGACGCCTTGGCTTACATGGGGTTCAAGGGGTCCCGGGTTCAAATCCCGGCGTCCCGACCATCTATTTTTCCGAAACAGAAACTTACACTCGGCAGCTCCCCAGAGAGAATCCGCCCCTGGTGATCAGTTAGTGATCTTCTCCTTTTGCCCTTCTGCCTTGTCGGCAAAAGCCAAGGGTCCTGGAAGCGATAAGTCTCTCACGCGCCATCGCGCAAAATCTCTCGGCAACCGAATCTAGGTCACCTGCGGCTGGGACGCGACCGTTGTGGCGAAATGACTTGCTGAGTTTCGCGCGGTCGGGGCTCGACGATGGGCTGTTCGGACTTCTCTTCTTGCTCTTTGAGGAAGGCGAAGAAGGCATCGAAATCGTAGTTGAACCGTTCCATGAGGTTCTTGCGGTGCTCGTGAAGCTCGTCGATGATCGGGTCAGTGTACATTGGGGGCTCCCAGCAACTCTTCCGGAGTGCAGATATAGGGCAAGGATGTTCCGTGCTCTTCGCAGAGCGGCGCGATACGAGGCAAGATCTCGGCGTTGGCGATGTGCGTGCAATTCCACGTCAGAAGGTAATCCAACTCATGGACTGCCGCGGTGGCGATGTGAAGAGCATCTGGCAATGCCGCTGAAGGCAAAAGACCTCGCCGCACGATGGCAACGGCCAGGGCTTTCACACGGCAATTCTATCGCCGCGGGAAAACCGGTTCAGGGCCCCTGTACCATATTGAACGTCTCATCACCCACGGCTTGAATAGCTTCATGCGGCAGAACGCCCACCAGGTTGAAAACATCGAGAACGTCACCTACCGCCCGGGATCGTTGCGAGTATAGGTATGTCGGCCGCCAGCGAGGATTGAAGTACGTCTTGTGGTGAGATACCCCTCGGAAGTTGTAAACCGGGTTCACTTCGTCCCGGATGCGCCGCTACGGGGCGGGTCACTTGCACGGCCACGGGGCGTAACCGCCTCGCCGTGCAGTGAGAAAGGAAGGCCGCGACAGCTGCAGGCCATGAGCCTGGCGCCGTGATGGGATCGCCGAGCATGATCGCGGTCCGTCCGTGCAGCGCCCACGGCACGTAGCCGTCATTACCGACTGGGAGAGCCAGGATACCGGGCCGAAGTGACGAGTAGGCCAGCGCGCTCCGCCCGTGCCGTGTGACAAAGGCAAGCCGGTCAAGACCGGGTGCTGCGTCAGAGGCTTCTTCCAGAGAGCACTCCAGCCGGTGCTGAAGGCACTGAGTCAGAAAAAAGCGCATGAGCGGCAGGGTCACCGGGAGAACACTGTCGACGGTTTCATCCCCGACGAGATCGCGTAAACGCGTCTGATCGAACACGGGCTCATCGTTGAGCATGTAGGGTCGATAGACGTCCATCCCACGCTCGATGATCGTCTCCTCGATGCGCAGGGTGGCAGGCAGCTCCGGCTTGAAGACTAGACACTTCAACCCGAGCGCTGCTGAGCTGGCATCGTGGATCATCCCCATCGTGGTCGTCCGAGGGTTGGAAACGTGGAAGACCGTAGAGGGCTCAGGGTTATGTTCCACGACGGCCAGCAGGAGCCGGATCGCGTCGTCCATGCAAATGACGTTCTTGGCGATCTCGCGGTAGCCGTGAAAGACGAATCGGTTCCCGTCTGTCATGGCCCCAAGTTCCTCGGGCCGGTACTTGTTCCTCAACACGCCGCGCAGTCGCCAATAGACCCGAAAGAATCTATAAAACATCTTGTCCGAGTCAGCAGCGCCGGTCCGCGAGTCGCCCATCAGGATCGAGAGGCGAAGGATGTTCCACTGCAGTCCAGACCGTGCCACGATCCACTCGGATGCATGCTTGGATTCTCCGTAGGGGTTCGAGAACTTCGTCGCGGGGTCGACAAGTTCTTCACGAAGAACCTCGCCAGGCCGTATGCCGCAGATGTAGGTTGTGCTGAAGTGATAGAAACGCCCCGGTCTGGGAAGCGTCTTCAGGAAACCGAGAAGATTTCGTGTCCCATCAACATTGGCGCGGAACGTCTGGGCGCGGTTGGATTCCTGAAAACTCGTCGCGGCGGCGAGGTGAAAGCAGGCGTCGAACACCTGCTTACGAAGGGGAGGCGGCGCGTGAGCGCCGGAGGGGTTTCCCCCGTGAGGCTCTCTCGAAACGGAATCGTCTCCGCAGATGCACCGCCTCAGGGACCCCTGCGGTGCCTGGCCGGCGTGGTTTGTGCAGCGCCTCACGGACCCCACCCGGGCCTCACGGCCCGACCTCCCCTTCGTAAGGCCTTCGTAAGGGGAGGTGCCGGGGAAGGGAAGAGAGACCATCAAGGGAGGGTCCCGTAGGCGGGCAAGATGCCTGCGCTCCGAAGATGCTCCAATCCCGATCCTTTCTTTCTGGGACTCCAGAAGACGAGACCGAAGTTGCATGTCCGAGGCTGGCGATGGCAGGACGTCACTCATACGTTGTCACTCTACCGGGTTACAGCAGGAGGGCAATAGCGAGGAAATGACCAACAGATGGAGATCGGTCGCGCTATCGGTATGGTGCGTAGCCGCTTTCGAGAACGGCCGACTCGCCTTCAGGCGTTGTCAGCCAATTGCGAAGCTTCGGGGCATTCTCCTCGGCCGAACTTCCTTTTCTCAAGACCGAAAAGACTGGAGACACGAGTGGATATCGGCGCAAAGCAATCGAACTACGGGTCGGGAATTCACCGTCAATTCCGAGCATCCGGACGGACCTATTTCGTGCCATGTTCGTCACGTAGTAGTAGTCGGAGAAAGCAAGTCCACGCTCGCGCATCGCCACGGCATTCACGGGCCCAGCCATGGTCCGAACCACCGGCACAGCGTTTTCGTCGGCCATTGGAGAGCCGCGCATTACCAACTTCTCCATGAGTTCCTGGCTGCCGGAGTCTGGCTCGCGTTGGAAAGCTTCTATCGAACCAGTGGTTCCCCCGAGCGATGACCAGCCTCTCAGACCTCCGAGGCTGTAGACGGAGCGGAGTTTCTCGAGGCTCACCGTTTCCACAGGGTTCTTCTGGTTAACCAGAAAGACAAGAGCATCGAGTGCGAAGGGTCTGACGTCAAGAAAGACGTTAGCCCGAGCTGCTTCAGCGAATTCACGTTGAGACGGTTCCCGCGCAACCAGAATCAGATCAACGCGGCCTTCGATCAGATTCGTATAAGCATCGTGAGTGCCGTTGTGGTGGATATCTCGCACGATGCGAGCGGCAAGGTCAGGTCGTCTCCCGCCGGAGGGGACTACCGTCCGTTCTTCGGCAGGTCCCTGCTTCCAGGTGTACTCCATCCGGTGGGCTTTGCAGGCGATCAGAACGGCGAGCGGCTCTGTCGATGTCGAGCCGTCGACTCTTGGATAAGCTCTCGCGATTCCGTCGAGCGCTTGATCAGACTTCGGCCGGGAGCAAGCGAAAACGGTGGCGGCTATGAGTGCCGCGACAGCGCGGATGCCTCTTCTTGGAGACTTCATGCAGCATTCTACGGATGACAAAAGCGAAATCGTGGCGGGCAACAGCTCGGCCCGTCTTCTCGATGCCCGGCGAGATCTTGCCGCCATTCTTCTCTCGTCTGGTGGCGGATTCGCGTTGTCTGGCGTCCTCCTTATCGGGGCGCCCCTGGCGGCTCGAATTGGCTCCCAGGCGCGCGGTCCAGATCTCTTGGTGCGAGGTGGGCTGCTGGTCGGCGCGATCGGGCTCGTGGCCTTTCTCGCCACACTGGTTCTGCGTTCCAGGAGAGGGTGGCTTGGTTCAGCCCTCCTGGCAGCTTCGATTGGAGCTGTCGGTCTCGGAGGGGCCATCGCTCTTTTCGCTCTGGCAGTTCTTCTTCCAGACACCAACGACGCGAGGAGTTCAGCCGTACTCTTCCTCCTGGCCCCCGGAGCTACGCTCGCTGGACTGGGTATCGGGGTTCTCCGCGGAGACGTCTGGGCTCGTCCAGTGCTCGCGACCTTCGCAGCGTTGATGAGCGTTGCTCTCGGCTGGATTGCGGCAGAAACGTTCTTCTCCGGTGACCACACGATAGTCGTTATTGCCGCAGCTGCTGCTGTGCCAGTAGTCCTCATCCTCATTTCTCTGAGCTTGTCCACTGGGGAAGTTCTTTTCTCCCGCAAGGAGAGCGACACATCCCTGGATGCCGGAGATGGAACCGGACACGCCTTGTTCGTCGGCGCCTCAAGGATCTCGACCGCATTCTTCATTCTCTTCTGGCTCTTTCTCGTCGCGGTTGTGCCTCCGAATGTCATCAATGCGATTCATCGCAAGCGGCAACGAGTGACGATGGGCGACCTCCGGTCGATCGCAACGGCGGTCGAAGCCTACGGTGTCGACAACGACGTGTACCCGGCAGCAAAGTCGATCGAGGAGCTTGTCCGATTCGTCGAGCCCCAGTACATCCGGCATCTCCCGAGAACAGACGGCTGGGGATGGCCTCTCGATTTCAAGGCCATCTACCGTTCAAAAGACGGGCGGCACATGACTGCGGAGGAATACGTAGTGCGGAGCCCCGGCCGAGATGGTGTCTTCGAACATGGCGATCCCACAGCGTACGAGCAAGGGTTCACTACAAATTTCGATCAAGACCTTGTCTTCTCGAATGGCCAGTTTTCTCGGTGGCCCGAAGGGACGATGGGACCGTAAGGAAGCAGCCTCAGTCGGCAGATTCAGCTGGTTGGGCAGGTCGTTGACTCTCCTGAAGCTTCACGCCCTCAACCGATGTCACTTCGGTCACGCGGGGTACGAGGGCGGTTGGCACGACATGCGACGCCGGTTCGACATGCGACGTCGAGTCATCAAAGAAAATGTGCGCACCGAAGGCTTTCAGGACGTCGGTCTTTGCAACGCCGCCCATGAAGAAGGCCTCATCGACGCGGACATTCCACGTCCGCAGGGTTTTGATCAACCTCTCGTGCGCGGGACTATTTCGAGCGGTTACGATCGCCGTTCGGATCGGACTCTTTTCAGGAGGGAACTCGTTCTGGAGAGAGGCGATCGTTCTGAGCAGCCGGGCGAAAGGTCCGTCTTTCATTGGGTTTTCTACGTTTTCCCTCTCGTGCTTCAGGAACGCGTCCAACCCTTGCTCCTGGAAAATCTTCTCAGACTCACCAGAGAAAACGACGGCGTCTGCGTCGAATGCGATTCGGATTTGCCCAGCCTGCTCCTCGAAGGTGTCCGGAGGGGCATAGATCAGGGCAGCGGCGAAGCCAGCGTTTACGGCGAGCTGGGCGTCTTCCTTGTTCCTTGAAAGGAACAGGTCAACGGAGAACGGCTTCAGGTAGGGAACGAGACTGGCTCCGCTCGTGAATGCGCCTCGCACAATCTGCAGTTGGTGATATTCGATCGACTTGAATACCCGGATGCTCAGATCGGGACTATTTCGGGACATCACGACGACCTCGCATCGCCGTCCTCCAGGCGCCAGTTCGTTGAGCTTGAGGATTCCCCGAACCAGCGGCATGGCCGTTCCCGGGGGAAGGGTGACGTTCTCGTGCTCACGCTGGTACGTGTTGTAAGCGTCCAACCCTTCCGTCTCGAATATGGAGTTCTCTTTCTCGATATCGAAAAGGGCTCGAGTTGAGATCCCGATTACGAGCGTTTGCGTCAGGTCAATCGGCATTGGCTTCTACAACCTCATGTAGGGGGAACGTGTCACCAAGTATGGTTCCCCTGATTCTTCCAAAACGCCAGCCCTTCATCCGAGATCCGATCCAATTCGTTCTCCTCGAATGACTGGTCAATACCCGAACGCTCATACACTGATATCAGGAAGTTGTGGAACGTCGTCCGGTGGAAAGTCGGCATTTCCTGGCGAGCACGAAGAATGTTCACGAGGTTGTGCTTGCGGCGAAGCAGCCAGCGCTTCCTTCCGGTTCATCTCCAGGATTTCTTCGAGTGCTGAGTGCAGGTTCTCGATGAGTTCCTCTTTGGTTTCGCCCTGCGAGTTCACACCGGGAATCTCCTCAATCCAGCCGATCCAGGGACCTTGCGTCCGGCTCCCGGCATGGACGAGGCGAGACGCGCCCTATTTTGCAACCGCGCGATCCATCTCTTGGCTGCGGCGGGATCGTCCTGTGCGATGAAGCGGCCGATCTCAATGAGATCCTGCCTTGCTCGCTCGGTCCAGAGGAGACGCAAGCTCAGCCAAATTCCTTCTTGAGTTCAGCGGTGAGTTCCTCATCCGTAACGGTGCGGTCCTGTGCGGCGTCACCGAGTCCCGCCTGAACCTTCGCCACGAATCTTGCTTGCTCCGAAAGCCGATCAAAGTCTGCCGGGGAAATCAGCACCGCGGCCGGTCGTCCGTTCTGGGTGATCACCACCGGCCGGTGAGACCTTTGAACCTTCCCGATGAGCTGCGATACGTGCGCCTTGAACTCACCGATCGGGACGATATCTTCAGCGATTTGGAGGTCTTTCATTTGGTTTCCGTAGCTGTGGATTCTAGACTGGGCAAGGTTCGGAAACGAGACCAAATTCAGAGCTGATTTCAGACCACAATAAAATTGACGTGATTCCGAAACCGATACCTTGCCGGGGGCGCCACGGCGACCCACCGGAGCCCTTACGATCCAGGGATACAATCGAACGGAAATGGAGAGACCGTCCCGAGAGCGAGATGCCATCGCAGTTGTTTTGGTTGGGAAATTCAACGCGGGGATTTTTCAGCCTTTCTGGCTGGCATAGAAGGACTTGATTGGCGCAAGAGAAGCTGAGAGCGCGACGATCGGCATCATCCATCCCGATATCAGCGACTTCTCGTTCGGATGGCTCCGACTCGAGGTCACCCCTGGAAAGTTCATCGCTTCGGCCAACATTCGTCACGCACGAGAGACCGTCCAGCTCGTCTCGGGCGTTTTCAAGATCCTCGAGCACACCCCCGTCGAGAAAATGGGTTTGAACAGGCTTTTTGACTACCGCATACCAAACGAGCAGCGTTGGCATAACTTGGGACACCGGCTCGCCCCGAAAGAAGACTGGGAGGGGTACGTCGAGAAGGCCGGGATGCTTTCCTTGACAATTCAAGGGACTCGGAAAGACAGCCCCTCCAAGTCCATTCAAATCAAAATCGCTCCCTCTGGTCTCTGCCATCCAGGCGTTTTCTTCGAGGTCAACGAGACCTTTGAGGCCCCCGAGACGGGAGGGCTGATGCAGCTGCTTCACTGGCTCGGGGAACAATGGGAACCATTAGAAAAATACTCGGAGGATGTCGTTGAACACATCGTTGCTCTCGACAGATGACGCGGTTCCAGAGTCTCGCTCTCTGCCTGAAGGGCTTCGCGTGCGTCCTGCTACGCCGTCCGATTGCGCTCCTATCCCTATCTCATCGGCTCAGGAGAAAGAGGCGCGTCTTCCAGACGAAAAAGAAATCCGCCTGATCCCAGCTCCCTATCCCATTCCGCACGAGTTGATACGCGATCGGCGAAGCGAGCCAATGGCTGAACGTGCTGTTCTCCTTCGGGCCTTTACCGGAACGGTCGAGGAGGTAGGGAATGGGGAGTTCACTGCGCGCTTACAAGATGAAAGAGACTCTGCTCGCCCCGAGGAATTGGCTACATTCAGTATGGACGAAGTCAGCGAAGACGAACTCAGGCTTGTCCAACCGGGAGCAGCCTTTCGCTTGACGATACATGTCGTTCGGAAGCCCTCTCTCGAGAACGTCTCTGCAATTCGCTTTCGTAGGATGCGCAGATGGAGCCAGCAGGATATTCGACGCATTCAGACCAGGGCAGACGAACTGGAGCGCTCTTTTTCGTTTGAGACCGACAGATCCGCCGCCCCCTGACGTCGTTGAATGTTCGCTTTTCGGTCCGGGAGTTGGAGTATGCAAAGTTATTCATCTCGGTCATGGCCGCTGGGCTATAGTTGACAGCTGCCTCGACCGGGACTCAAGGAAACCAGCCGCGCTTGTCTATCTTGAACAGATAGGTGTCGCCGCGTCCGATGTCTCTCTTGTCATCGCATCACACTGGCATGACGACCATATCCAAGGGCTCCCTCAAGTTCTTGCTGCGTGTAACAGGGCTCGATTTGTTTGCTCTGCGGCAATGAACTGCAAGGAGCTGTGGAGCCTCCTGGCTGCTGCGGAGTTAAGCACCAACCAGGACCGTGGAATCAGGGAGGTAAACCGAGCGTTTCGAACTCTCTTTGAGAGGCGAGAGCGTGATCGTCTGGTGCCCAAACTGTTGTGTATGACCAACCTGGGCTGGATAGGACCCCAACTGAAATTCGGGCGCTCAGCCCGTCATCGGAGGCGATGACCTCAGCAAAACTCAGTTTTGCAGCATTGCTGCCGACAGCCGGTCAGGGCATCAGGTCTATTCCGAATCCAGGCGCGAACCAGCTCGCGGTCGTTCTTCATGTTCAGGCAGGAGCTGTCTCGTTCCTTCTTGGTTCGGACCTTGAAAACCGTGGCTGGGAAGTTCTTCTTGCTTCACCCGTTCGGCAACGGCCCCAAGCCCAAGTCTTCAAGATCGCCCATCATGGCTCCGCGGGGGCTGATCATTCAGAAATCTGGCTCCGGTTACTGACAGCATATCCGGTCGCAGTCCTGTCACCGTTTAGCCCGCAACACCTCCCCCGGCCCGAGGATCTGGCTCGAATCGCGGGACATTCTGATCGTGTGTACGTGACGGCACCATCAGAAGGCAGCAAGCCTGAGAAGTATGAAAAGGTGATCGAGAAGAAGATGAACCAGATCGCCGGGCATCGGCGGACAGTCGCCAGTGCATATGGCCAGGTCCGGATACGCGCCCCGCACGGTGATCCCGCGGCATTATCGATCGACACGTTTGGGAGGGCGTACAAGGCGTTGTGCGGTGGCAATGGAAAATCAGAAATGGGCCTCGGCGGTGAGAAATAGAGTCGATGAGTCGTTCCTCCCTCAGTCTGACGTCCGCTCCAGGGCGGCCATCAGACTTCCTTCTTGGTGATGCTCCTTCTGCCTCTTCACGTAGGAAATGAGCTTCGGCAGTGAAGCCTTGCTGAAAGAGAACACGCCATATTCGTTTTGCCAGAACAAGACATCTTCGCCTTGATGAGACTTATTGAATGTCATCGCCGTGAACCCTTTGATCTGTCCGATGAATTCCGCGGGTGACAGACGAGGAGGCGCGGACGCGACGAGGTGGATATGGTCTGTGATGCCGCCGAGTGCGAGGACGACCCCGCCCAGCTCTTCGGCTTTCTTTCGAGCCAAGGCGTAAACCTCCTGCTCGACTGGTTCGCTGATCAATGGCAGGCGTTCCCTGGTCGTCCACACGAAGTGGTAAAAGAGCCTCCAATAAGGCATGTTTTGAACTCTCGCGCATCAAAGGTAGCACGGGGATTCATTCCCGTGCGGGCCTTTTTGAGAGGGAATTCCGCCTTCGTAGCCCGGTGATTTATCGCCGGGCGACCATGAGGTGACGACGTTGCCGGACAGCCATGAGGCGACGACGTATCCCGCTATCCCCGCTAGCCATGCCGACAGTGCCATGTCGACAGATAGGAGCATGCCGTCAGACAAGCCCACGCCGTCAGACAAGCCCATGCCGTCAGACAAGCCCACGCCGTCAGACAAGCCCACGCCGTCAGACAAGCCCATGCCGTCAGACAAGCCCA
>JADHED010000493.1_pt1 | contig 47222 bp, 44 predicted proteins | sample 8952041 | NCBI WGS metagenome assembly JADHED01 (sample SAMN16124423, study PRJNA663239) | bioreactor sludge metagenome | isolation source: sludge (control) | place: India:Bengaluru | collected 2018-09-08 | reverse complement strand
TGCATTGAGCAGCCGACGGAACCTGAGCATCGTGGTCGCGTCGGGCACGGGTTCAAGCCCCAAGTCAATGCCGACGAAGCGACGCAGACTGGCACTGTCGTAGAGGGCTTGCTCACACGCCAGGTCGGCTAGATTGAACCAATGCTGGATGAAATGGATGCGCAGCAGCCGCTCCAGGCCAATGGGCGGGCGGCCATTGCCTGCCTTGGGGTAGTGCGGCTCTATGACCTGGCACAGCGCGGCCCACGGCACGATGGCATCCATGGCTTGCAAAAACTCTTCGCGTCGGGTGGGCTTGCGCGGTTGCTCGAATCCGCTGTCTTGATCTGCGGCCATTGCCAAGGTCTGCTGCCTCATGTGCAGATAACGGTTTAAACCCACAACGGTGGACCTTAATCAGCATTGCCTTAAGCTGCGTGGTAGATCTGGAAGCTCGGGCATATCTACTTTCTGATCGGTACGCGAAATCGTCTCAGCGTCGCTTTGAGCTGGGTATGGAACCACAGCATCGGCTACCGCGGCTCTCGCATCATCATGCATGCGATTGCCGACAAAGAGCCCACGGCGTCGGATAAATCCGGCTCTCTGGATTGAGGTGCCCCCCTTATCGGAACGTCAACTATCAGAAATGCCAGGGAGAGAAACTTGACCGATCTATTCACGACAAAGCCCAAGCCTCCCTTGGCCGAACTCCTGCGGCCCAAGACGCTGGACGAATTCGTTGGGCAACGGCACTTGCTCGGCCCCGGCAAGCCGCTGCGTCTCGCGTTCGAGGCGGGCAAGTTGCACTCGCTCATCGTCTGGGGGCCGCCAGGCGTGGGCAAGACCACCCTGGGGCGCCTGGCCGCCAGTGCGACCGACAGCCGATTCATCGCCATCTCGGCCGTGCTAGCCGGGGTGAAGGACATCCGGCAAGCCATCGACGAGGCCCAGGCTGAACTGGACAACCATGCTCGATCGACTGTGCTTTTCGTCGATGAGATCCATCGCTTCAACAAGGCGCAGCAGGATGCCCTGCTGCCCCATGTCGAGTCGGGGCTCCTGACCCTGGTGGGGGGGACCACCGAGCATCCGGGGTTGGCGGTCAATTCCGCACTGCTCTCGCGCGCGCAGGTCTATACCCTCGAACCGCTGTCCGGTGACGAGCTGCAGCAGCTCTATGAACGCGCGCTGCCGCATCTCCAGGGCGTCACGTTGGACGCGGACGCGCTGGAGCTGCTAAAGGGCTTTGCCGATGGCGATGGCAGGCGCTTCCTCAATCTGCTTGAGCAGGTGACGAATGCGGCGTCGGGCGCTGGCAAGACCGTGGTCGATGGCGAGTTCGCCAATCTGTCCACGAGTCCATCGCTGCGCAGGTTCGACAAGGGCGGTGACGAGTTCTACTGGCAGCTCTCAGCCTTCCACAAGTCGCTACGGGGCTCCGACCCCGATGCGGCCCTGTATTGGCTGGCCCGCATCCTCGACGGCAGCGGCGACGTGAGCCAGGTGACCCGCCGCATGGTGGTGATGGCCAGCGAAGACATCGGCAATGCCGACCCGCAGGCGCTGCAACTGGCACTCAATGCCGCGCTGGCCTACGACAGGCTGGGCTCACCCGAAGGCGAGATACCGCTGGCCCAGGCGGTGACTTACCTCGCTCTGGCCCCCAAGTCGAATGCCGCCTATGCCGCCTGGGATCAGGCCAAGGCATTCGTCAAGCGCAGCGGCTCCCAGGCTGTGCCGCTCCATCTTCGCAATGCGCCGACGAAGCTGATGAAGCAGATGGGCTATCGCGAAGGCTACCGCTACGCGCATGATGAGCCCAACGGCTATGCCGCTGGGCAAACCTATTTTCCCGAGGGCGTGGCGCGGCCGGGCTGGTACCAGCCAACGGACAGGGGCGTCGAGCGAAGGCTGGGAGAAAGGCTTACTTGGCTGCGCTCGCTAGATGACGCGACGCCGCCAAGCCCGGACGCTTGACCAACATCCCCCCCCGAAATCGGCCCATTGCTACCTCACGAACTACAGGTTAAGAACATGCCAGACGCTTCTCTCGGTGAATCCTCTGCGAATACCAGACGGAGACGAGTTGCCCGCTATCTACGCACTGAGTGTGGGGCGGCGGTGCTGCTGGTGATCGTCACGGTTGTGGCGCTCGTGTGGGCGAACTCGCCGCTATCCGATGCCTATTTCAAGTTGTGGCACCTGGACGTCGGGTTTAACTTCGGGCCGCTGGGCCTGCACATGGACCTGCATCACTGGGTCAACGACGGCCTGATGGTCGTCTTCTTCTTCCTGATCGGCCTGGAGGTGCGTCAGGAGTTCGCCCACGGATCGCTCCGGGATCCCAGCCGTGCCGGTCTCGCCCTGATCGCAGGGGTCGCGGGTGTTGTGCTCCCCGCTCTGGTGTACGTCCTGCTCGTGGGGCTGGCCGGAGGTCAGGGCCTGCACGGGTGGGGTGCGGTGGTCGGCACCGATACGGCGTTCATGCTGGGCACCCTGGCGATCGTCGGTCCGCGGCTGTCCGGTCAAGGTTGCTGGGGCGCACCCGCCAGTGGCGGGCAATGCCGTATGTGCTGATCGTGATCGTGCTGTGGCTCGCAACCGTGTATTCCGGCATCCATGCCTCCCTCGCCGGGATGGCCGCGGGGCTGCTGATCCCCGCCTATGCGACGCAACGTCACGGGGTCGTTGCGGCAAGACAACTGTTCCGCGACTTCTGGCAGTCGCCGAGTGCCGCATCGGCCCGCGCGGTGGACTGCGGGCTGTCCCAGGGTATCTCGGTGAACGAGCGGCTGCACGAGTTCCTGCGGCTGCCGACAGCGCTGCTGATCGTGCCGGTGTTCGCCTTGGCGAACGCCGGGGTGTACCTGCGTGGTGGGCTGCTCGCTGAGGCCTTCGGCTCGCCCGTGACCTGGGGCGTCATCGCGGGGCTCGTGCTCGGCAAGCTCCTGGGCATCGGGCTCACCACGCTCGTCGCCGTCCGTCTCGGCCTGGGCCGGCTGCCCGAGGGCGTCGGAATGGGGAGCGTTTTCGGTGGTGCGGCACTGTCCGGGATCGGCTTTACCGTGTCGCTGCTGATCATCGGGCTCGCGTTCGGCACGACCTCCGACCTGGGCCGCCAGGCGACGGTCGGCGTGCTCGTGTCGATGATGCTCGCCACGTTGCTCGGGTGGCTGATCTTCAAGGTTGCCGCTCGCAGTTGGGGTGAGGAGAACGCCGATCTGCCGATGGTGCTTGAGCCGCCGGTTGATCCGGAGATCGATCACATCCGCGGGCCGGAGGACGCTCAGCTCACACTCGTCGAGTACGTGGACTTCGAGTGCGAGTACTGTGCGCACGCCACCGGTTCGTGGGACGATCTTCGCGCCCACTTCGGGGACGACCTGCGGTATGTGGTGCGCCACTTGCCGCACCACCCGCATGGGCCGATCGCCGCGCGTGCGTCCGAGGCGGCATCGAATCAGGGGATGTTCTGGCCGTGGCTGGACTTCGTGTTCACCCGTCAGCACGCGCTGGAGCGCGAGGATCTGATCGGCTACGCCGCCGAGCTTGGGCTCGACGTCGAACGGTTCATCGCCGATCTCGACAGCCCTGCGGTGATCGAGCGTGTCGAGCGCGACCTCGCCAGTGCGGTCGCCAGCGGGGCGCACGCCACGCCGACGTTCTTCGTCGAGGGTCGCCGCCTGCGCGGCAGCTACGACGCCCGCTCTGTCACCGCAGCGCTCGAAGCCAGCCGCCGCGGCACCCGAACTCAGGAAGTCCCGTCCTGAGCGGGACGAACTACAGGATAAAAACTTGCCAAACAATTCTTTCGGTGAATCCTCTTGTACCGCTGCGGCCAGCGGCATGGTGGAAGTGCGCGGTGCGCGCGAGAACAACCTCAAGGAGGTGGACGTCTCCATCCCGCGTAACGCGCTGGTGGTGTTCTCGGGTGTCTCCGGCTCCGGTAAGTCCTCGCTGGCCTTTGGCACCATCTATGCCGAGGCCCAGCGGCGCTACTTCGAGTCGGTGGCCCCCTATGCGCGGCGACTGATCGACCAGGCCGGCGTGCCGGACGTCGATGCGATCGACGGCCTGCCGCCCGCGGTGGCGCTGCAACAGCAGCGGGGCTCCAGCAACGCGCGTTCCTCTGTGGGCAGTGTGACCACCTTGTCCAGCCTGGTGCGGATGATGTATTCGCGCGCCGGCGCCTATCCCGCCAACCAGCCGATGCTGTACGCCGAGGATTTTTCGCCGAACACGCCGCAGGGGGCGTGCCCGGCCTGCCACGGCTTGGGGCATGTGTACGAGGTGACCGAGGCGATCATGGTGCCCGACCCCTCCCTGAGCATCCGTGAGCGGGCGATTGCTTCCTGGCCACCCGCCTGGCAGGGCCAGAACCTGCGTGACATCCTGGTCAGCATGGGCTACGACGTTGACCGGCCGTGGAAGGACCTGCCGAAAAAGGATCGCGACTGGATTCTGTTCACCGAGGAAACACCAACGGTGCCTGTTTACGCCGGTTTCACGCCTGCCGAAACCCGCTCCGCGCTCAAACACAAGATGGAGCCGAGCTACATGGGCACCTTCACCGGCGCCCGGCGGTATGTGCTGCACACCTTTGCCAACACCCAAAGCGCGCTGATGAGAAAGCGCGTGTCCCGGTTCATGGAGGGCAAACCCTGCCCCACCTGCCACGGCAAGCGGCTCAAGCCAGAGGCGTTGTCGGTCACCTTTGCCGGCGTGGACATCGGCGCGTTCATGCAGATGCCGCTGGACCAGTTGGCGGCCTTGCTCGAACCCATCGCCCAGGGCGATTTCCGCGCCCATGCAGCGGGTGCGGCTACCGACAAGGAAGCGACCCGACGCGACCGTGCCGAACGCGCGGCCTCCGGTCGCGCCGTCCATGCGGTATCTCCCGACGTGCGCCGCACCTCGGCGCTATCGGAAGAAAAGCGCCTCGCCGCGCAGCGCCTGGCCGGTGGCGTGATGGCACGCCTGCGCCAACTGCGTGGGCTGGGTCTGGGCTACCTGACGCTGGACCGGGCCACGCCGACACTTTCGGCCGGCGAGTTGCAGCGCCTGCGGCTGGCCACGCAATTGAGTTCCCTGCTGTTCGGTGTCGTGTACGTGCTCGACGAGCCCTCCGCGGGCCTGCACCCCTCCGACAGCCAGGCCCTGTACGACGCGCTCGACCGGCTGCGCGACGCCGGCAACTCGGTGTTCGTGGTGGAGCACGACTTGGACCTGATGCGCGGCGCGCAATGGCTCGTGGATGTCGGGCCGGATGCTGGGGAGCGTGGCGGCCGCGTGCTCTACAGCGGCGAGCCGGATGGCCTGCGCAAGATTGCCGAATCGCGTACTGCACGCTACCTGTTCGATGAGATACCCGCGCCGGGAAACCGGGCACGCGAAGCGACCGGCTGGCTGGAGCTGCAGGACATTCACCGACACAACCTGCATGGCGTGAATGCGCGCATTCCGCTGGGCGTGCTGACGGCCGTCACCGGCATCTCCGGCTCGGGCAAGTCCAGCCTCGTCGCGCAGGCCCTGCCGGAGCTGGTGCTGCTGCACCTGGGCCACGAGCCGGAAGACGATGCGGCCGAAAGCGCCACCAGCGAAGGGCCGGCAGTGATCGAAGCGACTGGCGGTCGTCTGGCGGGCGACGTGGACGCCGTACAGCGCATGGTGCAGGTGGATCAGAAGCCGATCGGGCGCACACCCCGATCCAACCTGGCCACCTACACCGGCCTGTTCGAGCATGTGCGCAAGCTGTTCGCCGCCACACCCGATGCGCGCCGCCGCCGCTACGATGCCGGACGGTTCTCGTTCAACGTCGCCAAGGGGCGCTGCGAGACCTGCGAGGGCGAGGGCTTCGTCAGCGTGGAACTGCTGTTCATGCCCAGCGTGTACGCGCCGTGCCCGACGTGCCATGGCGCACGCTACAACGAGGCCACGCTGAAGGTGCAATGGAACGGGCGCAACATCGCCGAGGTGCTGCAGATGACCGTGGACGAAGCCAGCGAATTTTTCGCGGGTGAAGACGCTGTGGCAAGGCCACTGCAACTGCTGCGCGATATCGGACTGGGCTACCTGCGCCTGGGGCAACCGGCCACCGAGCTTTCCGGTGGCGAGGCGCAGCGCATCAAGCTGGCGACCGAGCTTCAGCGCAGCCAGCGCGGCCGAAGCCTGTACGTGCTCGACGAGCCGACTACCGGGCTGCATGCGTCGGACGCCGACCGGCTGCTGGTGCAGTTGCAGCGCCTGGTCGATGCCGGCAATACCGTAGTGATGATCGAACACGATATGCGCGCGGTGGGCCAGGCCGATTGGGTGATCGACGTGGGGCCTGGTGCAGGCGCTGCCGGCGGCAGCATCGTGGTGGCAGGCTCCCCTCAGCAGGTGGCCCGAACGTCTGGCAGCAGAACCGCTCCGTTCCTTGCACAGGAGTTGGCGCGGGCCGAGTAGCTCAGTTCGCCAAATGTTGCCAATTTTCGCGGGGCATTGATCGTCGCCACACGACGGTGGCGATCAATGCCCGAATCGCGTCATCCTTCCTGAGTCAGAGCAAGATAGGGATTGTTGGGCGGTATTTCGGCGAGTGCCAAGGACCCATCTTCGAGGAGGTAGCCATGCAGTCGGCGGGACTTCCTCGGGCCCATGACTTCACAGGTCCAAATGTTCAGGCCATTGGGCTGCTTTCGATGTAGCTGCAGCTTCTCGAAGCGCTTCTGCACCCACTGCCAATCCTGTTGATTCTCCGGCTTGGTGAGTGCGGCCACTTCCGGATGCTCCTGCGCATAGCGTTGGAACACACCCGGGGCTGACTAGGTAGGCCGTGTCATTCACCGTATGCACGAGTGCCTTCGCGTCGTTGATGATGAGCCGTCGTGAGGCGATTCCCTGCTTCAGCCAAACCATGAACTGTTCCCCGGATGGCTTCGTTGCCGATGGCCCAGGCGTAGGCGCGGGTGGGATCGCACGTAGGGCTGTGTGACCCCCATCCTGCAGGGTGACCTGATTGGGTCAAGGCCGAGTTGTCATGCAGGCAGTTTGGCTGCAAGCAGTTCGACCTTCTCGATATTGGGCGGAGAACTGAGCAAGGTCGCTGCGTTGGCCATCAAGGCCGCGGCGATCTGGCCGTTCAGATGTGCCTGGCGACCTGCCTCATCGGCAAAGGCATCGAACACACCAAACGTCGAAGGGCCAAACTTCAATGCGAACCAGGCCGTGGTGCCGGACTCGGCGTTGGCGAGCGGCAGTGCGCTGGCCAGGAAGTCGGCAAGCGCAGCCTCCTGGCCGGGTTTAGCTTCGAGGCGAACAAACAGGGCGAGCTTAGTCATGGTGTATTCCTTTGGGTAAATGGAAAAGTGGGTGAAGGGATCGAAGAGACTGCAGTCTATGTCTTCATGACAGACATCTCTATAGGCAATAATGACAACATTGATATCATTGTTGCCATGAAAATCCACCTCCTTGTTTGTGATGGCGTGTTTGATCTGGGGCTTGCGGCGCTCACTGACACAGTGGGCTTAGCCAATGCGATGGCGGGCTCGCTGCCACAGGCTCCCGCGCACATAGAGCTCACGCTGGTGGGCGTGCGGCGTCGCATCCGAACTGCGCAAGGCTTGACGGTCCCCGTGGTCACTGCGCATGGTGTGCCCGAACCAGACGTCGTGCTCGTGCCAGCGTTTGGCGACAAGATGCCTGACACGCTCTCGGCTCGACTCACACGCCCCGATGTGCCCGACGCGGTCGCGGCGCTACAGCAGTGGTCCACCGCTGGCGCGCACCTTGGTGCCGCTTGCTCCGGTAGTTTCTTGCTTGCAGAGAGTGGCCTGCTTGATGGGCATCGTGCGACGACGTCATGGTGGCTGGGGCCGATGTTTCGGCAGCGCTATCCGAACGTCACGCTGGACGAGTCACGCATGATAGTGAACTCGACAGCCTTCACCACCGCGGGTGCCGCTTTGGCCCACGTCGACTTGGCCTTGCGCATCATCCGAGGGCGCAGTCCGGCGCTGGCGGCCCTGGTGGCACGCTATCTGCTGGTCGAGACACGCAGTTCGCAAGCCGAGTTCGTGATTCCCGACCACCTTGCGCATGCCGACCCGATGGTGGAGCGCTTCGAGTGCTGGGCCAGACGTCGGCTCGCGCAGGGGTTCTCGCTGGCCGAGGCGGCCAGCGCCGCGGGCACAAGCGAGCGCACCTTGGCGCGGCGGCTGCAAAGCGTTTTGGGAAAGACACCGCTGTCGTATTTCCAGGACCTGCGCGTGGAGCATGCCGTCCATCTCTTGCGCACCGGGAACGCCAGCGTCGACCAGGTCGCCGCACAGGTCGGGTACTCGGATGGGGTGACCCTGCGGGCCCTGTTGCGCCGCAAGCTGGGCCGGGGTGTCAGGGAGTTGCGACGCGGTGGATGAAAAAAGGCGTTTCGTGCATGTACGGCTGGAGACAGCCGCGAAACTGTCGGAAGCAAAGGCTTACCCACTTGCGTCTACTACATCGTGCGTTGGGTGCAAAAGCACCAGCCGTGCCAAAGCAGTCTTCAGTGACCTTTCAAAGTTCTGAGTATTGGGAATACTGTTAGGGCTACGCTGAACAAGCCGTCGTGATTAGCCATGCGGCACTGAACGACGCAGTTTCTCGGATGTTTTGGCCTCTCGCACCACCCATTTGGGCTGTTCGCGGGGCCTTGAGGCCCGATTCCCGCCCTTACGGGCGCACCTGTCCCAGCAAGCGCCCTCGGGCAAGGTAGATGTTGGCCAGCGCCAAGGCCGTGAACGCACGCGTGGCGTTCTTTTGCAGCCCGCGATAGCGCACCTTGCCAAAGCCCCACAGCCGTTTGACCACCCCGAATACATGCTCTACGCGAGCGCGGATGCGGGACTTGTTGCGGTTCTGGGACCGCTGCGTTTCATCGACCACCCCGCACCTGCGTGTGCGCTGGTTGGTGAAGTCTTTGGCTTGGGGCGCTTTGCCCCAGATCAGAGCCTTCTGGCTGGCGTAGGCCGAGTCGCCGTACACGCGCTGTTCGTTGCCATGCAGCAGATCGGGCAGCGGGTGTTTGTCGTGCACGTTGGCCGCCGTGACCACAGCGCTGTGCGCCAGCCCGCTTTGACTGTCCACGCCAATGTGCAGCTTCATGCCGAAATACCACTGCTGGCCCTTGCGGGTCTGGTGCATCTCGGGGTCTCTGGCCTTGTCTGTGTTCTTGGTGGAACTGGGCGCTGCGATGATGGTGGCGTCCACGATGGTTCCGGTGTTGACCTTGAAGCCGCGCTCCTGCAGTTGCTGGCCTACCTTGGCAAACAAGGCTTCGCCCAACTTGTTTGCATTGAGCAGCCGACGGAACCTGAGCATCGTGGTCGCGTCGGGCACGGGTTCACAGCCCAAGTCAATGCCGACGAAGCGACGCAGACTGGCACTGTCGTAGAGGGCTTCCTCGCACGCCAGGTCGGCGAGATTGAACCAATGCTGGATGAAATGGATGCGCAGCATGCGCTGCAGTCCAATGGGAGGACGCCCATTGCCGGCCTTGGGGTAGTGCGGCTCTATCACCTGGCACAGCGCGGCCCACGGCACGATGGCATCCATGGCTTGCAGAAACTCTTCGCGTCGGGTGGGCTTGCGCGGTTGCTCGAATCCGCTGTCTTGATCTGCGGCCATTGCCAAGGTCTGCTGCTTCATGTGCAGATAACGGTTTAAACCCCACAACGGTGGACCTTAATCAGCCTTAAAGAGTGCGCATGTAGGTTTCATGACAGCCAGCACCACCTCTCTCACGACCTCGCTGCAGGTCCTGCAAGCACCAGCACTGCGCACTGCGCGCGACAGCTTCTGGACGCGCATTGCCGCCGAGCTGGCCGAGGCCATTGGCAGCGGCGTCTATCCGCCCGGCCAGCGACTGCCGTCGGAACACGCGCTGGCTGAGCAGTTCGGCGTTAACCGCCACACCATCCGCCGCTCGCTCGCCAGCCTGTGCAGCCAAGGGCTGGTGCGCATCACGCAGGGCAGCGGCACCTATGTGGAAGACTTTGCGGTGGACCTGGTGCTGGGCAAGCGCACGCGCCACCAGCAGGGGCTGGCGCAGGCCGGGCTGCGCGGCAGCCTGGTAGTGCTGCAGGTCCAGACCACACGCGCCACGGCGGCGCTGGCCAAGGCGCTGCAGGTGCCCGCGCGCAGTCCACTGCTGGCGCTGCGCGTGCGCGGCGACGCCGAAGGCCAGCCCCTGCACATCAGCGAGCGCTACTTTCCCGTGCCGCGCTTCGAGAACCTGGCGGCCGTGGTGCGCGAGACCGGCTCCATCACTGCAGGCTTCACCGCCCACGGCGTGGCCGACTACACCCGCCGCGAAAGCCGCATCACCGCCGAGCTGCCCAGCGCCGAAGTAGCCGCCCAGCTGCGCCAGCCCACGTCACGCCCCGTGCTGCAGGTGGAGAGCCTGAACGTGGACCTGGCAGGCACGCCCATCGAATGGGCCCGCGCCTGGTTTGCGGGCGACCGCGTGAAACTGACGATTGATCACAATGAATACGCCTGACATGCCACCCACCCACCACCGCTATGCGGTGTACTTCGCACCCAACCCGGGCAGCTTGGGCTGGCTGGCCGGCAGCCACTGGCTGGGGCGCTGCGCTGCGTTGCTGCAGCCGCTGCAGCAGCTCGCCATCGACGGTGTGGCAGCCGACACACTGCACCGCCTGACGGCGGCGCCCCGCCGCTACGGCTGGCACGCCACGCTCAAGGCGCCGTTTGCGCTCGCGCCCGGCACCGACTGGATCACGCTGCACCAGGCCGTGCAGGAAGTGGCACGCGGGCTGCAACCCTTTGTGCTGCCACCGCTGCAGGTGCAACGCATCGACGACTTTCTGGCGCTGGTGCCCCCGGCGCGGCACCCCGCCAATGCACAGATCCAGGAGACCGCCGCCACCTGCGTGACGGCGCTACAGCCCCTGGCCGCCCCCCTGTCCGACGCTGACCTTGCACACCGCCGCGCAGCCGGGCTCACCGCCCGGCAGGACGCAATGCTGCAGCAATGGGGCTACCCGTTTGTGCTGGACGAGTTCCGATTCCACATGTCGCTCACCGGCAGCCTGGCGGAGGTGGACGCCCCCACGCAGTCGCTGGTGTTCGAGGCCGCGCAGGAATTTTTCTCGGACCTGCCCATCCTCAAGTTCAACAGCCTCGCATTGTTCGCAGAGCCCACGCCGGGCGCGGACTTTGTGCTGCTGGACCACCTGGAGATGGGCGCATGACCGCCGGTCGGCTGGTCTACTGCATGGGCCCCTCGGGCGTGGGCAAGGACAGTCTGCTGGACTGGCTGCGCGCGCACCTGCCCCTGCCCCTGCCCCTGCCCTGGCCCGTGCACTGGGCCCAGCGCACCATCAGCCGTGCCGCCACGTCCGGTGGCGAAGCCCACGAAAGCGTTTGCCCCAAAGCGTTTGCAGCGCTGTGCAGCGAGCACGCCTTTGCCCTGCACTGGCACGCCAATGGCCTGGGCTACGGCGTGCGGCATGTGCAACTGGCACCTCTGGCGCGGGGCCACTGGGTGCTGCTCAATGGCTCGCGCGCCTACCTGCCCGAGGCCCTGGCGCGGTTCCCGGACCTGAGGGCCGTGCACATCACCGCCAGCCCGCAGGTGCTGCGCGAGCGCCTGTTGTCGCGGGGCCGCGAGACGCGGGAAGAGGTGGAGGCCCGGGTGCAGCGCGCGCTGACCTACACCCCGCCCCAGGGAGCCGCCAGCCTGGAGGTGCACAACGACGGCGCGCTGAGTGATGCGGGCCAGCGGCTGCTGAACGCGCTGGAAAATTTGCCGGGCTGGCCCCGGCGCAGTGGCAAACTTTCGCCCATTGCTCCCTTCCTCTCCAGCACGCCATGACCACCATCACGATCTATCACAACCCAAAGTGCGGCACGTCCCGCAACACCCTCGCCCTGATCCGCAACAGCGGCGTGGAACCCGAGGTCATCGAATACCTGAAAACCCCAGCCGACCGCGCCACGCTGCTGGCGCTGATTGCGGCGACCGGCGAGCCAGTGATCAACGCCGTGCGCACCAAGGAAGCGATCTTCACCGAGCTGCAGCTGGACGCACCGGGCGTCACCGACGCCCAGCTCATCGATGCGATGCTGCAGCACCCCATCCTCATCAACCGCCCCATCGTGGTCACGCCCCTGGGCACGCGGCTATGCCGCCCGTCCGAGAAGGTGCTGGACATCCTGCCCGCGCCGCAGCAAGGTGCCTTCACCAAGGAGGATGGCGAAGTCGTCATCAACGCGCAGGGCCAGCGTGCCTAAGGCAACCTCGCTCGCCCCTGCCATAGCCCACCGCGCGGCATGAATGCCGCCTCGCAACCCTGGACCGTGGCGCGCCTGGGCACGGCCCAGACGCTGGCCTGGGCCTCGTCCTACTACCTGCCGGCCATGCTGGCCGCGCCCATGGCGCACGACCTAGGCGTGGCCACACCCACCGTGTTCGCGGCGTTTTCGGTGGCACTCATCGTGTCGGCGCTGCTCGGGCCCTTCGCAGGCCGCGCCATCGACCGCCACGGCGGCCGCCCGGTGCTGGTGGGTACCAACCTATTGTTTGCAGTTGCCCTGGTGGGCATGGCACTGGCGCAAGGCCCTGTGGGCCTGTTTGCCGCCTGGGTGTTGATGGGCGTGGCCATGGGGTCGGGCCTGTACGAGGCTGCGTTTGCCACGCTGGTGCGGCTGTACGGCCAGAGCGCGCGCGGCGCCATCACCGGCATCACGCTGATTGCGGGGTTTGCCAGCACGGTGGGCTGGCCGCTGTCGGCCTGGATGGAGACGCAGTGGGGCTGGCGTGGCGCGTGTGCGGGCTGGGCGGCGCTGCACCTGCTGGTGGGCGTGCCACTCAACGGCTGGCTGCCCCGTGCCGACACCGCAAAGAAGCCGCCTCCACCTTCGGCGGATGAGCCTGTGGCGGCCACCTCGGCACCGGCGGCGCCCGCCCAGTCCGCTGCCGCTCACCCCCTGCTCACCACCGTGCTGCTGTCGTTTGTGTTTGCCGTCACCTGGTTCACCAGCACCGCCATGGCGGCCCACCTGCCGCGCCTGCTGCAGGCCAGCGGTACATCGCTGCAGGCGGCAGTGGCCCTGGCCGCGCTGGTGGGCCCGGCCCAGGTGGCGGCGCGCCTGCTGGAATTTGGCTTGCTGCGCCGCCTGCATCCGCTGCTATCGGCCCAGCTGGCTGCCGCTGCACACCCTGTGGGCGCGGGCCTGCTGATGGTGCTGGGCGGGTCTGCGGCGGCGGTGTTCACCCTGCTGCATGGCGCGGGCAACGGCATCCTGACCATTGCCAAGGGCACGCTGCCGCTGGTGCTGTTTGGCCCTGCGGGCTACGGCGCGCGCCAGGGCCTGATGATGGTGCCCGCCCGTGTGGCGCAGGCGTTTGCACCGGTGCTGTTTGGCATGGCGTTGGACCACGCTGGCGCCGCCGCCCTGTGGCTCACCACACTGCTGGGCCTGGCTGCGTTGGGAGCGCTGTGGCTGCTGCGTCCCGTGGCACGGGCCTGAACGATCTATCGATTGATCGGTCAGCCGCGCGGTACCACAAACGCTTTGCGCGCCGCCAGCGCTGCGGGGCGCGAATGGCAACCTTCCAGGTGGTCATTGACCAGCCCCATGGCCTGCATGAAGGCGTAGACCGTTGTCGGGCCCACAAAACTCCAGCCGCGCTTTTTCAGGTCCTTGGACATGGCGATGGATGCGGCCGAAGTGGACAGGGTACGCGCCACCTCGCGCGTGAGGCGCTCGGGCCGGTCGGTGGCGGCGGGCTCGTAGCGCCAGGCGTAGTGCGCGAGCGAGCCGAACTCGCGCCGCAGCTCCAGCACGCGGCGCGCATTGTTGATGGTGGATTCGATCTTGCTCCGGTGGCGCACGATGGCCGCGTCCTGCACCAGGCGCTCAACCTCGGACGGGCCGAAGGCTGCGACCTGCTCGGCGTCGAAGTTGGCGAACGCGGCGCGAAAGCCCTCGCGCTTGTTCAGAATGGTGAGCCAGCTCAGGCCCGACTGAAAACCCTCTAGGCAGATCTTCTCGAACAGCCGGCGGTCGTCCGCCACCGGAAAGCCCCACTCGGTATCGTGGTAGTGGCGGTAAAGCGGCGTGGCCTGGCACCATGTGCAACGCGAGCAACCGGCTTCGTCGGCGAACAGGCCGTCGGCCAGTGCGGGTGGGCGAGCAGGATCTTGCGCAGTCGGAGGGGTCATGAGCGGCATTCTAGAAACCACCACAGCCAGCCTGCTGACAGGGCAAGCACAAAGGGCCCGATCTGCCCATAAACTGCACTGCATGCGTGAGCCACTTAACCGCCTGCGGACCACTTTCAGCCTGATGTTGTGCCTGGTGCTGACCGGCTGCGCCAGCACCACCGGCCCCTCCAACGCGTGGGGCTACTACTGGCAATCGCTGCGCGGGCACATGCAGATCATGCATGCCGCAGAACCCATTGACGACTGGGTGGCGCGCAAGGACATCTCGCCCGCCCTGCGCGAGCGGCTGCAGCTGGCGCAACGTGCGCGGGCCTTTGCGGCCACCGAACTCGGCCTGCCCGACAACGCCAGTTACCGCCGCTATGCCGACCTGAAGCGTTCCGCCGCCGTGTGGAACGTGGTGGCGGCACCGCCCTATTCGCTGACGCTGCACACGTGGTGCTTTCCTGTGACGGGCTGCATTGGCTACCGCGGCTATTTCACCGAGGCCGCAGCGCAGGCCGAGGCGGCCGAGCTGGCAGCACAGGGCCTGGAGGTGGAGGTGTACGGCGTACCCGCGTACTCCACGCTGGGCTACATGAACTGGGCGGGCGGCGACCCGCTGCTGTCCACCTTCATCGCCTGGCCCGAGGGCGACTTTGTGCGCCTGCTGTTCCACGAGCTGGCGCACCAGGTGGTCTATGCCCAAAACGACACCTTGTTCAACGAGTCCTTTGCCACCGCGGAGGAGCGCATCGGCGTGGCGCAGTGGCTGGCTACGCAATCCACCCCCGCCGCGCGCGAGGCCTATGCCACCAGCGAGGCGCGGCGCAGCGCCTTCCGAGCGCTCACCCGAGCCACACGCACCCGCCTGGCGTCCATTTATGAGCAAAAAGAGCTTCAAGCGCTAGAGGATCATGCGCTGAATGCTATGAAAACAGAAGCAATGAAGGCTTTCCGCGATGACTATGCCGCGCTGCGCGCACGCTGGCTGGACGCGCCCGGCGGCACGCCCCCCCGGGCCACCACCGCCCAGGTAGCCGGCTACGACCGCTGGGTGGCGCAGGCCAACAACGCCAGCTTTGCGGCCCAGGCCGCCTACGACGAACTGGTGCCTGCATTCGAGGCCTTGTTTGAACGCGAGGGACGCAACTGGCCCCGGTTTTATGATGCCGTACGACAACTGACGCAGCAGCCCCAGCCCGAGCGGCACGAGGCGCTGCGCGCCCTTTTACCTGACCCGCAACACCTCAAGGAGACAGCCGGTGCCTGACATTCATATCCACCGCGAACACCACCTGGGTTTCAAGGAAGCCCGCAAGGTCGCCTTCTCCTGGGCCGAGAAGGCCGAAGAAAAATTCGACATGGAATGCACCTACGAAGAGGGCGAGAAGGAAGACCTGCTCACCTTCACCCGCACCGGCGTCAAAGGCACGCTGCTGGTGGATGCCCACCAGTTCGAGATGAAGGCCCAGCTGGGCTTTTTGCTGGGCGCGTTCAAGGACCGCATCGAGGCCGAGATTGGCGAACAGCTGGATGCGCTGCTCAATGCACCGCACCCCAGTGCCAAGAAGCCAGCGGCCGACAAGAAGAAAGCGGCGACAGACACGGATGCCGGCAAGCCAGCCCCCAAGGCGGCCGCCAAGCCTGCCGCAAAGGCCAAGAAGGCCTAGCCGCACAGGCCCCGCCATGACATCCACCGCGAACGAGGCCAGCGCCCACAGCCCGGCGTTTGACACCCTCTCCACGCTGCTGCACACCCGCTACAGCTGCCGCGCCTTTCTGCCCGAGCCGCTCCCGCGCAGCACCATCGAAGCCATCCTGGCCGCCGCGCAGCGCACGGCCTCGTGGTGCAACGCGCAGCCCTGGCAACTCACCATTGCCAGCGGCGCTGCGCTGGCGCGTCTGCGCAGCGCCCTGCAATCCCACATGCTCGCCGCGTCACCCCAGCCCGACCTGCCCTGGCCCCGCGAATACCGGGGCGTGTACCAGGAGCGGCGGCGCGAATGTGGCTGGGGCCTTTACGAAGCGCTGGGCATTGCCAAGGGCGACCGCGAAGCTTCGGCGCGCCAGGCGGCGCAGAACTTCACCATGTTTGGCGCCCCGCATGTGGCCATCGTCACCAGCGACGAGGCCTTGGGCGTGTACGGCGCGGTGGACTGCGGCGCGTATGTGAGCAACTTCATGCTGGCCGCGCACAGCCTGGGCGTGGGCTCCATCGCGCAGGCCGCGCTGGCCTCCTACCCCGGCGTGCTGCGCGAGGTGCTGGGTATTGGCGAGGACCGCAGCATCGTCTGTGGCATTTCGTTCGGCATGGCAGACCCGGCGCACCCGGCCAATCACTTCCGCACCACGCGCGCCGACCCGGCCAGCAGCGTGGAGTGGAAGGACTGAGACGCCGAGAGGCGTGACGTGACGGGCGTCAGGCCACAACGCGCAGCAGGGGACTGCGTGTATGCAGCAACCCAAACAGGTTCTTGGGGTCTGACAGCTGGGGGATGAGTTCGATGGGCTGGCCCGTGCACAGCTCGGCCGCCGCGTCGCGCAAGAAGCGCAGCGCAGAAAAGTCCTCCAGCGCAAAGCCTACCGAGTCGAACACCGTCACCGCCGCATCGCTGGCGCGCCCGCCGTGCTGACCCGCCAGCACCTCCCACAGCTCGGTCACCGCAAAGTCAGGCGGCAGTTGCTGGATGTCGCCTTCGATGCGCGTTTGCGGCGCGTATTCCACAAACACCTGGGCCTGGCGCAGCAGGTCGGCATGCATCTCGGTCTTGCCGGGGCAGTCGCCGCCCACGGCGTTGATGTGCATGCCGGGCGCCAGCAGGTCGGGCGTGAGGATGGTGGCGTTGGTTTTGTCGGCCGTCACCGTGGTCACGATGTCGGCGCCGCGCACGGCCTCGGCCGTGCTGGAGCAGGCCACGGTACGCAGCCCGGTGCCTTGCAGGTTGGCCTGCAGCTTGGCGGTGGCAGCAGGGTCGGTGTCGAATAAACGCAGGGAGTCGATACCCAGCAGATGGTGAAAGGCCAGCGCCTGGAACTCGCTCTGTGCACCGTTGCCAATCAGCGCCATGGTGCGGGCACCGGGGCGGGCCAAGGCCCGTGCGGCCACGGCCGACATGGCGGCGGTGCGCAGCGCGGTGGTGAGGGTGAGTTCGCTCAACAGCAGCGGCGCGCCCGTGGACACATCGGCCAGCACGCCAAACGCCATCACCGTGGACAGGCCCCAGCGCGTGTTCTTGGGGTGGCCGTTGACGTACTTGAATGCATAGGTCTGCCCATCTGCAATGGGCATGAGTTCGATCACGCCGTCGCGCGAGTGGCTGGCTACCCGTGCGGATTTGTCGAAGGCGCCCCAGCGCAAGAAGTCATCATGGATGTAGTCGGCGATGCCGCGCAGGCAGGACTCGATGCCCTTGCGCTGCACCAGCGCGATCACATCAGGGGCGCTGAGGTACAGGGTGGAAAAGTGCTGGGGGGTAGCCATGGTGTAGGTCTCCGGATGCCGATGTATGCGTCTGCAGCCAGTGTCCCGAAGCGCAAAAACAATGGGAATCGCCCAAACTGCCTCCTATTGCAGGGCGGTTTGCCGGTATGGCAGCCAAAATTGCCACTTTGCTCAAAAGCTCGGGGCTGCGTTTGGCGCAGCCCGCGCGCTATCCTCTGCCGCTTGATTTGCACCGCACCATGACGTCCCCAGAAATCCTCATCAGCGAAGTCGGCCCGCGCGACGGCCTGCAGTCCGTCCAGGCGACCATGCCCACCACCCACAAGCTGCGCTGGATCGACGCGCTGGTGGCTGCGGGCCTGCGGGAGATCGAAGTCGGCTCGTTCGTGCCCGCCCGCCTGCTGCCGCAGATGGCCGATGTGGCCGAAGTGGTACGCCACGCGCTCACCCATCCCGGCGTCACCGTGATGGCGCTGGCGCCCAACCTGCGTGGGGCCGAGGCCGCGCTGGCGGCGGGCGTGCACAAGGTCACCCTGCCGGTGTCGGCCAGCGCCGCGCATTCGCTGGCCAACGTGCGCAAGACGCGCGAGGCTATGGTCGAAAAGGTGCGCGCCGTGGCACAGCTGCGCAACGCGCAGGCGCCGGGCGTGCTGGTGGAGGTGGGGCTATCCACCGCCTTTGGCTGCACGCTGCAAGGCTCGGTACCTGAGGACGATGTGATCTGGCTCGCCGGCCTGTGTGCCGAGGCGGGTGCCGACGAGGTGGGCTTGTCGGACACCACCGGCATGGCCAACCCGGCCCAGGTGCGCCGCCTGTTCACGCGCCTGCGCGCCGAGCTGGGCGCCAAAGCCGGGGCCGCCCACATGCACAACACGCGCGGCCTGGGCCTGGCCAATTGCCTGGCGGCCTACGACGTGGGGGTGCGCACCTTTGATGCGTCGCTGGGCGGCCTGGGCGGCTGCCCCTATGCGCCGGGCGCGTCGGGCAATGTGGTGACCGAAGACCTGGTGTTCATGTTCGAGGCCATGGGCATCACCACGGGGGTGGACCTGGAGCGCCTGATGGCCGCGCGCGCGCCGCTGCAGGCCGGGCTGCCGGGCGAGCCGGTCTATGGGATGACGCCGGAGGCGGGATTGCCCAAGGGGTGGGTTCAGCGTTAGACCGCCGTTGCACCCAAAGAAAAAGGCGACCTTGGTCGCCTTTTTCTTTGGGAGTACGCCGTATCAGCTCAGCGAAGTGATCAGGTCCACATACTGCTGCTTGGCCTCGTCGGCGCTGGTGCCCTTGAGCTTTTCCCAGGCGTCCCACTTGGCGCGGCCCACCATGTCGGAGAAGCTGGGCTTCTTCTCAGTGTTGTCGCCGGCGGTGGCCTGCTTGTACAGCGCGTAGATCTTGAGCAGCGTGGCGTTGTCGGGACGCTCGCTCAGGTTCTTGGAATTGGCCACAGCGGCTTCGAAGGTGGCGTTCAGGTCGGCCATGTCGGTGCTCCTTGGGTTTGTATGGGGGAGGGAAAGAACGGTGTCGGCAACGGTTTGCTCCGTTGTATCTTACGGGCTGAGCACGGCCCGGGGCCGCTCAATCCATAGAGGCAAGCCCCCAAAAATCAAACAATAGGTGTACATCTGATGGTGACCCGTATTCCTGCACCCAGCAAAGCCGCGCCCGGCAATGGCCAGAACCCCTTGCGCACGATGCGCGACCAAGCGCCTGAGGTGGCGCGCAAGGCAGCCCAGGCCTTGCCCCCGGCAGCCCGCAAAGCCGCCACCGTGGTTCAGAAGAACGTGCGCCGCGCAGCCACCGGCATGCTGGGCCTGTCGGGCGAGCGCATGAGCAAAGTCGATACGGCCTGGCTGCGCATGGACTCCAGCAGCAACCTGATGATGATCAACGGCGTGTGGACCCTGTCGCCCGGCATCACCTGGGAGGTGCTGTGCGAACGCGTGCAGCAGCGCCTGCTGCAGTATCCGCGCTTTCGCCAGCGGGTGGTGGAAGACGCGGCGGGCGCCACCTGGGTGGAGGACCGCAACTTCGACATCGCTGCGCATGTGCTGCGCGAGAAGCTGCCCCGCCGCAAAGGCCACAGCATGCAGCGCGCGCTGCAAGACCGCGTAGGTGAATTGTCCATGCAGCCGCTCGATTCACGCCGCCCTCTATGGCAGATACACCTGATCGAAGACTTTGTGGGTGACGACGGCGCCCAAGGCAGCGCGCTCATCGTGCGCATCCACCACTGCATTGCCGACGGCATTGCCCTCATTTCGGTGACCATGTCGCTGGTGGATGGCGGCTCGGAGCCCCCCACACGCAAGGCGCGAACGGGCAAGAAAGCCGCCTCCGCCGAGGACTGGATTGCGGATGCCCTGATCAAGCCCTTCACTGGCCTCACCGTGAAGGCGCTGGACCTGGCAGGCGACAGCGCGGCCAAGTCGTTGCAAATGCTGGGCGATCCGGAGAAGGCCATGCAGCATGGGCTCTCGGGCACGGCCGACATGGCCCGCGTGGCCTACCAACTGGTGAGCGATGCGGCCGCGCTGGCGTTGATGCCAGACGACTCGCCCACCCGTCTCAAGGGCCGGCCCGGTAGCGCCAAACGTGTGGCCTGGTGCCCGCCGATCCCGCTCGAAGAAGTCAAGGCCATCGGTAAGGCGCTGAACTGCTCCATCAACGATGTACTGCTGTCCTGCGTGGCCGGGGCCATCGGCGGCTACCTGCGCAGCCAGGGCGATGACCCCACGGGCCAGGAGATCCGCGCCATGATCCCCGTGAACCTGCGCCCCATGGAAGAGGCCTGGAAGCTGGGCAACCGCTTTGGCCTGGTGCCGCTGGTGCTGCCGATTGGCGTGGCCAACCCCATCGAGCGCGTGTACGAAGTGCGCAAGCGCATGAATGCACTCAAGGGCAGCACCCAACCCATTCTGGCGTTTGCCATGCTGGCCGTGGCGGGGCTGATCATCAAGCCCGCGCAGGACGCACTGCTCAACCTGTTCGGCCGCAAGACCACGGCCGTGATGACCAATGTGCCCGGCCCCAAGGAGCAGCTCACGCTGTGCGGATCGCGCGTCACGCAGTGCATGTTCTGGGTGCCGCAGTCGGGCGACATTGGCCTGGGGGTCTCAATCCTGAGCTACGGCGGTGGCGTGCAGTTTGGCGTGATCACCGACACCACCTTGTGCCCCGAGCCGCAGCAGATCATCGACGCCTTCGCGCCCGAATTTGACCAGCTGTCGCTGCTCACGCTGATGCTGCCGTGGGGTGAGTGATCTGCGCGCAATGGCCATGCCCGCGGTCATGACCGGGCTGCGAGGTGCACTGGCGGTGCTGGTCTGCACCGCTGCTGCGCGGGCGGAAGTCACCGAGCACATCGCAAAGCGCCCCTACACCGTGCAAGCCCAGCCGGGCGAGAGCCTGCGGCAGGCACTGAACGGCGCCACACCGATCGCCGTGAACGGCAAGCGCTTTCATGGCTACACCCGCTGGAACGTGCGCTGGACCTTTCGCTGGTGGCGCGAGCCCTCGGGGCGCTGCACCATCACGGAGGTCCAGACGCACCTGCGCGCCGAGGTGCAGCTGCCGCAGTTGCACACCGCCACACCCGCGCAGCAGGCCGTGTATGACCGCTACCTGCCTGCTTTGTCGGGGCACGAGCAGGGGCATGTGCAGTTCGGGCGCGACGCAGCGCAGGCGATCGACGAGGGCATTGCCCGGCTGCCCGCCGCGCCCGACTGCGCCACGCTCGAGCGCACGGCCAACGCCCTGGGCCACCGGCTGCTTCGGGAGCACACCGAGCGTGAAAAAGCGTACGACCAGCGCACAGGCCACGGCGCCACGCAGGGCGCGCGGCTGGAGTGACCCACCGGGGCCGCGCAGGGCACCCCGATTGATATTAATTTGATAGTTTCTGGCGCTTATCCAGCAAGCGCCAGAGGCCAATTTGATGCAGATTTTATGAGGTTAGCCCGTCCACCGCCTGGAACATCGACTGCCGTGCCTGGCTGATGATCTGGCCCTTCCACACGTCGGTGTCGGTGTAGAAGGCCGCCAGCATTTGCGCCTTGATCTGGGCCGCCTTGTCAGCCGGAGTTTCGGGGTGCAGATTGAGCCATTGCTCGGCACGGATGGCGTTCATCACGTCGAGCACGGGCACCGTGCCGTACTCCATGGCAATGCCGGTGTACTCGGCATGGGGGCACTCGTCGTAGATCGAGGTCCACATCAGGCCGGTGAGGAAGGCCGAGGTGGACGAGCCGTCGTAGATCGACGTGACCGGCGTGGCGCCGCCGCCGTCCCACCAGGCGCGTGCGCGGGCCACGGCCACGGCGTCGTCATTGCCGGCATAAATGCGCTCGCCATGGCCGCTGGGGCCCAGGCCGGTGTGCAGGTCAATCCAGGCAATCTTGGAAGCTGCGGCACCGTGCTGGCGCAGCACCTGGCGCAGCGTGCGGTTGCTCCAGGTGGGCTCGGTGCCACCAAAGAACACACCCTGCGGAAACTCGTGCTGGCCCTGCGAGATGGCGGCCTGCCACGCGGCCTCGCCCTTGGTGGCGATGTACTCCGCCACCGCCGCCTGGTTATCGGGGCCGGGCGGCCACTGCTCGGGCAGCAGCAGGGGCTGCACCTCGCGGTAGGCCGTGTTCACCGGCAGGGGCTTGCTGAAGTCCTGGAAGTTGCGGTTCAGGTCCACGTTCTCGTGCGTGAAGCGGCGCACGTGCGAGAAGCCATACGGGTTGAGCGCGTGGATGTAGAGCGTGGCCACACCGGCATCGCGCGCCTTGGCGCGCCACTCGGCATCGTGCAGCGCAAACACCTGCACGCCGCTGCCGCAGTAGCCCTCGACGCCGTGGCAGGCGCTGCTCACGATGAGCAGCTTCTTCGCATCCGCCGGGCCGTCGCGCACCACATCCATCGCCAGGTCTTCACCATCGCGGCCCTTGAGCGGATGGGCATGCGATTCGATGGGCAGGCCGGCGGCTGCGGCGGCCTCCAGAAACTTTGTGCGCGCCTGGGCATAGCTGGGCGAGAAGGCTTCAACGATTCCGGTCATGGGCAGGGCTTTCAGGAGTCAGTGGGGAGACAAAAAGAAAACCCGGGCACGCGCGCTGCGCGCGCCCGGGTGGTTGGGGTAGCGCCGCCTCAGGCTGCTTTGGCAGGCTGGGCCAGCCATTCCTCGGCCAGCTTGACCCAGTAGGTTGCGCCCAGCGGGATCAGGTCGTCGTTGAAGTCATAGCTGGGGTTGTGCAGCATGCAGGGGCCGCCGCCGTGGCCCATCTCGCGGTGGGCACCATCGCCGTTGGCGATGAAGCAGTACGCACCGGGCTTGGCCTGCAGCATGTAGGCAAAGTCTTCGGCACCCATGGTGGGCTCCTGGACCACCACCCGCTCTTCACCCACGATGCCGGTCATGACCTTGCGGGCAAATTCGGCCTCGGCGGGGGAGTTGACGGTGGGCGGGTAGTTGCGCACGAACTCGAATTCGCAGGTGGCGTCGTGCGCAGCGCAATGGTTCTCGGCGATCTGGCGCATGCGCTTTTCGATGAGGTCCGTCACTTCAGTGGTGAAGGTGCGTACCGTGCCCTGCAGTTCCACGCTGTCGGGCACCACGTTGGTGGCCTCGCCCGCGTGGATCATGGTGACCGAGATCACGCCCGCGTCCACGGGTTTCTTGTTGCGGCTGATGATGGTCTGGAAGGTCTGCACCATGCCACAGGCAATCGGCACCGGGTCGATGCCGGTGTGCGGCAGCGCCGCATGGCCGCCCTTGCCGCGGATGGTGATCTTGAACTCGCTGGTCGATGCCATCACCGGGCCGGGGCTCACCGCAAAGGTGCCCACGGGCATGCCGGGCCAGTTGTGCATGCCGTACACGGCCTCCATGGGGAACTGCTCGAACAGGCCGTCCTCGATCATCACGCGGGCACCGCCACCGCCCTCTTCGGCCGGCTGGAAGATCAGGTACACGGTGCCGTCAAAGTTGCGGTGCTTGGCAAAGTGCTGGGCCGCCGCCAGCAGCATGGCCACGTGACCGTCGTGACCGCAGGCGTGCATCTTGCCCTGGTGCTTGCTGGCGTGGGCGAAGGTGTTGAACTCCTGCATGGGCAGGGCGTCCATGTCGGCGCGCAGGCCGATGGCGCGGCCGTTGGCGCCGCCATCGCGCCCCTTGACGATGCCCACCACGCCCGTCTTGCCCAGGCCCCGGTGGATGGGAATACCCCACTCGGTGAGCTTTTGCGCCACCACGTCGGCGGTGCGCACCTCTTCGAAGCACAGCTCGGGGTGGGCGTGAATGTCCCGGCGCACCGCTGCAATACTGGCCGCCTGGGTGACGATGGAGTCAATAACGTTCATGATATGTGTCCTTACGATCTCACAGTCTAGCCCGGGAGCAACACACGTGCCAACCCGGGTTATTCGCTAGCCACCCATGATTTCTGCCCACGCCCTCGAACTTGCGCAAACCCTGGTGCGCATGAACACCGTCAGCCACAACTCCAATCTGGAGCTGATCCATTTCATCCGCGACCACCTGGCCAGGCTGGGCGTGAAAAGCCGCCTAACCTTCAACGAGGACAAGACCAAGGCCAACCTGTTCGCCACGCTGGGCGAGGGCAAGCCAGCGGGCATCATCCTCTCGGGCCACACCGACACGGTGCCGTGGGACGGGCAGGACTGGACCATGGACCCGCTGAGTGCCCTGATCAAGGACGGCAACCTGTACGGGCGCGGCAGTGCCGACATGAAGGCATTCATCGGCGTGGCCGTGTCGCAGGCCGAGCAGTTCCTGAACAGCGATGCGCCGTTTGCCCTCCACTACGCGTTCAGCTACGAGGAAGAGATTGGCTGCTTTGGCGTCAAAGAACTCATCGCCGACCTGCGCGATGCCAACATCCAGCCCCTGGCCTGCATCGTGGGCGAGCCCACCAGCATGATCCCCGCCATCGCGCACAAGGGCGTGTACCGCTACAAGTGCTGCGTGCGCGGCAAGGAGGCGCATTCGTCCCTCACGCCGCATTCGGTCAACGCCATCGAGATGGCCGCCCGCGTGGTGGGCCGGGTGCGCGACATGGCGGAAGACTTTGAAAAGAACGAGCCCCGCTTCGAGGGCTTTGACGTGCCCTTCTCGACCAGCAGTGTGGGCCAGTTCCACGGCGGCATTGCCGACAACGTGGTGCCGCGCGACGCCGAGTTCCGCTACGAGTTCCGCGACCTGCCCACGGCCAACGCCGCGCAGATGCAGTCAGAAGTGGTGGCCTACGCCAAATCGCTGGAGCCCGCCATGAAGAAGGTGGCGCCGGCAGCGGGTTTCGAGTTCGAGACCATCTGCGAGATCCCGAGCTTTCTGGGCAGCAAGGACGACCCGGTGACGCGTCTGGCGCAGGAGCTGTCGGGAGAAAAAAGCACCACGCTGGTGGCCTTTGGCACCGAGGCGGGCCTGTTCAAGAACGCAGGCATCTCCACCGTGGTGTGCGGCCCCGGCAGCATCCAGCAGGCGCACCAGCCGGATGAGTACGTGAGTCTGGAGCAGCTGGGCCGCTGCGAAGCATTCATGCAGGGGCTGGCGCGCACGCGCGCGCTGGGCTGATCGCTTCAGGGCGACGGGGCCTGCGCGTGCCCCCGCCCGACAGAGATCAGGTCCTGACCCGGCCGTCCCCGGTCAGCATCGACATCTCGACAAACTTCGACGCCGCATGGCTGGTGGCGCTGAACGACACCGGAAAGCCCGAGATCACCTGGTTGCCGATGGACTCGGTGCCGGTGATGAAGCTCTCGCGCGTGATCTTTCCGCCGGCCTGGGCCTGGCGCAGGCCCTCGGTGAAGACGCGGGCGGCCAGGTAGCCTTCCATGCTGGAGTAGTTGGGCTGCACCTTGTCGCCGCCCTTCTTGATGGCCTCCAGAAACTCGCGCGTGATCTGGCGCGAGGGTTGGTAGGGCGAGGGCACCACCTGCGACACCACCACCCCCGCACCATCCTTGCCCAGCTCGTCGGCCAGCGCCTGCGTGCCCACAAACGACACGTTGTAGAACGTGCCGCCAAAACCCGCCTTGCGCGCCGCGCGCACAAAAGCAGCGCTGCCAGCGTAGGCGGCAATCTGCACCACCGCATCGGGCGTGGCCGGCACCAGCTTGTCCACGGCCGCTTTCACGTCGGTGGAATTGCGCTCCACGGTGGCGGTCGCCACGGGGGCCAGCTTCAGCTCGGCCAGCGCACGGGTCACGCCGTCAAGGCCGGCCTTGCCGTAGGCGTCGTTCTGGTAGAACACCGCGATCTTCTTGAGCCCCAGGTTGGTGAGCTGGCGCACGATGAGCCCGGTTTCGTCGTAGTAGGACGCACGCACATGAAAGATCAGCCGGTTGAACGGCTGGCGCAGCGCTTCCGCGCCGGTGAAGGGGCCAAAAAACGGCACCTTCTCCTTGGTGAACAGCGGCAGCGCGGCCAGGCTGGTGGGGGTGCCGATGTAGCCAAACAGGGCAAACACCTCGTCGGCAATCAGCTTGCGGGTGTTCTCGGCGCAGCGGTCGGGCTCGTAGCCGTCGTCCATGGTGCGGATCTCCACCATGCGCTTGCCCACGCCGCCCTGGGCGTTGAGCTGGTCAAAAAAGAGTTTGGCGCCCTGGTTGAACTGCACGCCCAGCTGCGCCGCCGGCCCGGTGAAGGCCGCCGACTGCCCCAGCACGATGCGCCCCTCACCCTGCGCACGCGCCAGGCCGAACCCACCCAGTGCCACGGCCCCCATGCCCACCGAAAACTGCCTGCGCCCCAATACTGTCTGGTTCATGGTGAAATCTCTGCTCTTGTAAGAAGAAAGAAGGGGCATCCCCCTCTGCACTGCCGGTAGGCAGCCCCGTGGAAACAGGGGCCCATATGCACGCCTGTTCCAACCCTGACAGCCAGTTTAACGATCCAGCCCCCGAATGCCCACGCCTTCTGACGCTAAATCCCCTCCATCGGCACTGATTCAGGTGCGCGGCGCCTGCCCTCACGACTGCCCCGACACCTGCGCCCTGCTCACCACCGTGGACGAACATGGCGTGGCCACCCGCGTGCAGGGCAACCCCGACCACCGCCACACCGACGGCGCGCTGTGCGCCAAGGTGAGCAAGTACACCGAGCGCAGCTACCACCCTGAGCGCGTGCTCACGCCACTCAAGCGCATCGGCCCCAAAGGCAGCGGCCAGTTCGCCCCCGCGACCTGGGACGAAGCCCTGGCTGACATTGCCCAGCGCCTGCAATCCATCGCTGCGCGCGCGCCCGAGGCCGTCCTGCCCTACAGCTACGCGGGCACCATGGGCATGGTGCAGGGCGAGAGCATGGACCGCCGCTTCTTCCACAAGCTGGGTGCCTCACAGCTCGACCGCACCATCTGCGCGTCGGCCGGAGCCGAAGCGCTGGTGCAGACCCTGGGCGGCAAGGTGGGCATGAAGGTGGAGTTTTTTGCCGAGTCGCAGCTCATCCTCATCTGGGGCAGCAACTCCATCGGCAGCAACCTGCATTTCTGGCGCTACGCGCAACAGGCCAAGCGCAATGGCGCCAAGCTGGTGTGCATCGACCCGCGCAAAAGCGAGACGGCTGACAAGTGCCACGAGCACATTCAGCTACGCCCCGGCACCGACGCCGCGCTGGCCCTGGCGCTGATGCACGAGCTGATCGTCCATGACTGGCTGGACCACGATTACATCGCCCGCCACACGCTCGGCTGGGAGCAACTGCGCGAGCGTGCCCTGCAGTGGCCGCCCGAGCGCGCGGCAGAGGTGTGCGGCATTCCGCAGGAGCAGATCCGCCAGCTCGCCCAGGACTACGGCACGACGAAGCCCGCCGCCATCCGCCTGAACTACGGTATGCAGCGTGTGCGCGGCGGCGGCAATGCGGTGCGCGCCGTGGCCTGCCTGCCTGCGCTCACCGGCGCGTGGCGTCACCGCGCGGGTGGCGTCCTGCTGTCCAGCTCGGGCCAGTTCCCCGCGCAGCGCGGCGTGCTGCAGCGGCCCGACCTGATGCCCGCCAAGACGCCGCGCACCATCAACATGTCCACCATTGGCGACGACCTGCTGCGCGAGGCCTCGCCCACGTTCGGCCCGAAGGTCGAGGCCATCGTGGTCTACAACAGCAACCCCGTGGCCGTGGCGCCGGACTCCAGCAAGGTGGTGCAGGGCTTTGCGCGCGAGGATTTGTTCACCGTGGTGCTGGAGCATTTCAAAACCGACACGGCCGACTACGCCGACTACATCCTGCCCGCCACCACGCAGCTGGAGCACTGGGACATCCACCTGAGCTACGGCCACACCGACGTGCTGCTCAACCGCCCCGCCATTGCGCCGCAGGGCCAGGCCCGCAGCAATGCGCAGATCTTCCGCGACCTGGCCGCGCGCATGGGCTTCACCGAGCCGTGTTTTGCCGACACTGATGAGGCGCTGTGCCGCCAGGCCTTTGGCGACGCCGTGGACTACGCACTGCTCGAAAGCCAGGGCTTTGCCACGCTGGCGCTGCCCGATGCGCCGTTTGCCGAGGGCAACTTCCCATCGCCTTCGGGCAAGTGCGAGTTCTACAGCGCCCGCCTGGCCGCGCAGGGACTGGACGGCCTGCCCGACCACCTGCCCAACTACGAACTGCAGGGCACCAACACCCGCTACCCGCTGGCGATGATCTCGCCGCCCGCGCGCAACTTCTTGAACTCCACGTTCGTCAACGTGACAAGCTTGCGCAATATTGAGGGCCGGCCCCTCCTGGAAATCCACCCCGACGACGCCGAAGCGCGCGGCATTGCCAACGACGCCGTGGTGCGCGTGTTCAACGACCGGGGCAGCTACCTGTGCCACGCCAACGTGTCCCGCCGCGCGCGGCCGGGCGTGGTCAACGGCCTGGGGATCTGGTGGCGGAAGCTGGGGCTGAACGGCACCAACGTGAACGAGGTGACCAGCCAGGCGCTGACCGACCTGGGCCGTGCGCCGACGTTTTATGACTGCCTGGTGGAGGTGGAGGCAGCAGGCGCCGCCGATGCCGGCATGGATGCCGGGGCCCGCGCCAGCACCACGGCCTGAGGGTGGCTTGAGATGCTCGACTTGCTATCCATTTAATAGCTGTCAGCACAATATCCACTATCGCTTGCAGCCATTTTAGTCCTTAACCTGCGCAAACACCCGTTCTGCGCAGGATCTGCGGCCATGCAGGGCTCCTTCGCGGCCCCTTACCCCAACAGCTTCAGCAACGCGTGTGCGCCCTGCTCGGACGATGCCGGGTTCTGCCCCGTGATCAGCGTGCCGTCGGTCAGCACATAGGGCGCCCAGTCAGGCCCTTTGGAATACACGCCGCCGTTGGCTTTGAGCATGTCCTCCACCAGGAAGGGCACGATCTGTGTCAACTGCACGGCGTCTTCTTCGGTGTTGGTGAAGCCCGTGACCTTCTTGCCTTGGACCAGCGGCGAGCCGTCGGGCGCCTTGGTGTGGCGCAGCACGCCCGGTGCGTGGCACACCAGCGCCAGCGGCTTGCCTGCAGCAAAAGTCTTTTCGATGAGGGCGATGGACTGCGCGTCTTGGGCCAGGTCCCACAGCGGGCCGTGGCCGCCGGGGTAGAACACGGCGTCGAAGTCCTCGGCCTTCACGCTGGACAAAGGCACGGTGCTGGCCAGCTGCTTTTGCGCTTCGGCATCGGCCTTGAAGCGGCGCGTGGCGTCGGTCTGGGCGTTTTCGTCGTCGCTCTTGGGGTCCAACGGCGGCTGGCCGCCGTGGGGCGATGCCAGCGTGATCTGCGCGCCGGCGTCCTTGAACACGTAGTACGGGGCCGCAAACTCTTCCAGCCAGAAGCCTGTCTTTTTGCCGGTATCGCCCAGTTGGTCGTGGGACGTGAGAACCATGAGGATGTGTGCCATGGAGGTCGCTTTCGTTGTAGGGGATTGATCGGAAAAAGCAAACCACCACCGTACCAGCCATCGGGCCCGTTGTCCCGCGATGCGGGCAGGTTTGCGGCATTGGCTTACAGCACGGCACTGCCGTGCGTGCCGCGCCGTTCGCCCTTCAACGCAGCTGCCGGTCCAGAAACTCCGTCACCTCGTTCTCCAGCGTGGCGTGGTAGGCCACGCGGTCAAAGCCTTCGGGGTTGGCGGCGGCGTCTCCCGCCTCGGAGGCCAGCGGCCAGACGGATTGGGCCATGAAGGCGAAGTGGCCTGCACCCGGCACGGTGTTGGCCTGTGCAACAGGCACATTCGCCGCCACATAGGCGCCGTGGTACTTGCCCGTGAGCACGGCATCGCGCTCGGCCACCATGAGCCGCACGGGCACGCTGATGGCCTTCAGGCTGCCTTGCGTGAACACCACCGCCATGGGCGCCATGGCCACCACGGCGCAGATGCGGGGGTCTGCCACGGAGACCAGTGGTCCATCCTGCGAAGCGGCGGGGACTTGCGCGGACTCTGCAGCGGTCGGTGCGACCTTCCCCGACTGAGAACGGCTGGGAAGCTTGCCCAGGCTGCAAAAGCCAGGGTCGTCCAACACGCTGCGGCAGTGCTGTACCGCACGGGCGGGCTCGGCCTGGGCACCGGCCAGGGCCAGCACGGTATAGCCACCCGCCGAGTGGCCCACGGCGCCAATGCGCCCGGCCGGAATGCGGGGGCCCCAGTCAGGGCTGGCCAGCAGCGCATCCAGCACGCGGCTCACCTGGCGGGGGCGTTCGCTGAAGTAGCGGCCCGAGGTGATCATCGACCGGTTTTCCCAGCTGTCGCCCGGGTGGCGCAGCGCGGCCACCAGATAGCCGTCGGCCGCCAGGCGCGTGGCCAGGTTGTGGTGGCCCAGCTCATGGCCGCCGGAGCCGTGCGAGATGAGGATCAGGCCCTTGAGGGGCGCAGTTGCCACCGGTGCGCCCGGCGTGACCACGGGCCGCCAGGGCCCCATGGGCTGGGTGCGCGCCACCACCGGGGTGGGGTAGAACAGCGCCACGGTCACCGGCTCTGCGCCCGGGACCACCAGGGTGCGCAGCCCGGCGTACTGGGCCGATGCCGGCGTGGCCCAGGTCAGCAGTGCCACAAAAGCGGCCAGCAACGGAGCACGTGCATTGCGCCATGCGGAGCGGAGGGCCAGGAGGAGGATGAGGGTCACGGTGCGCCTTTCGTCAAATGCCACCCAGAGGGGCGGCTTGACGGCACTGTAGGTGGCGCAACCGGCGGGCTCCAGCGCCCTGCGACGAAACGCGGCTGTGCGGCGCGAAATGCGCTGTGGAGGGGGCGAGCGCATGTGCGTCCCGCCCCTCGCCCCGAGAGCCCGCAGCCGATTACAGCGCGGCTTCCAGGATGCGGCGGCTCACGGCGGGCGTGATCTCGCGCTGTTCGCCCAGGGTCACCATGCCGTGCGCTTCGAGCTGCGCCACCACGGCGGTCACGGTGTCGCCGCCCAGGCCGTAGCCCGACAGGCGCGTGGCGATGCCCATGCTCTCAAAGAAATCGCGCGTGCGCTCAATGGCGGCGGTGATGCGCTCGTCGTCCGTGCCGGTGGTGATGCCCCACACGCGCTCGCCGTACTGCAGCAGCTTGGCGCGCTTGGCCACCCGGCGTTCGTTGAGCAGCGCGGGCAGCACGATGGCCAAGGTGCGCGCGTGGTCAATGCCGTGCAGGGCCGTCAGCTCGTGGCCGATCATGTGCGTGGCCCAGTCCTGTGGCACGCCTGCGCCGATCAGGCCGTTGAGCGCCATGGTGGCGGCCCACATGAGGTTGGCGCGGTCGTCATACACCGGCTCGGTGGCCGTGAGCAGGCGCGGGCCCACCTCGATCAGCGTCTGCAGAATGCCTTCGGCAAAGCGGTCCTGCACGGGCGCGTTGACCGGGTAGGTGAGGTACTGCTCCACCGTGTGCACAAACGCATCCACCACGCCGTTGGCGAGCTGCTGCGGCGGCAGAGTGTAGGTCTTGGTGGGGTCGAGCACCGAGAACACCGGGTAGGTGTGCACGCTGCCAAACGACAGCTTGGCGCCCTTGGCACGGTGGGTGATGACGCCGCCGTTGTTCATCTCCGAGCCCGTGGCGGGCAGCGTGAGCACCGAGCCAAACGGCATGGCAGCCTTGATGTTGCGGCCGTGCTTTTCAAGGATGGCCCAGGGGTCGCCGCCCTCGAAGCGCACGGCGGCGGCGATGAACTTGGTGGCGTCGATCACCGAGCCGCCGCCCACGGCCAGCAAGAAGTCAAAACCCCCTTCGCGGATCTGCGCCACGGCCTTCATGGAGGTTTCGTAGCTCGGGTTGGGCTCGATGCCGCTGAAGGTGGCGTGCTGGCGCTCGCCCAGCGCGGCGCGCACCTCGGCCAGCGTGCCGGTCTTTTCGGCGCTGGCGCCGCCCACGAGGATCAGCACCTTGGCGGCAGAAGGGACGAGCTTGGCCAGGTCGGCAATGCGGCCCTGGCCGAAGGCGATGTGGGTGGGGTTGTGGAAGTCGAAATTCAGCATGATCGTCTTTCTCCGTCAAAGGCGTTGCCGCAGCACCGGGCATGTGACTGCGCAGAGGGTGCGCCGCGCTCGGTGGCGGCGGCGAGGGCGCGATTGTGCGGCGCACGGGTGCGCGGCGCCGGTCGCGTGTGCGATAGCCCTGCTGCTGGCAGCGCCTCGTGCGGCATGTCGGCGCAGCGCATGCGGTTGCGGTTGCGGTTGCTGCTAGCGCTCAGCGTGGCGCCCGATCCATGAGCGCCTGCAGGCGACCGGCCACGAAGTCGCGCAGTGCCCGCACCAGCGGCGTGAAATGGCGGCGGCTGGGGGCAACCAAAAAGAGCGGCACGGCCTCGGTGGTCCAGCCAGGGCACAGCGGCACCAGCCGCCCGGCGGCCAGATCATCAGCCACATCAAAGTACGACTTGTACGCAATGCCCCGGCCCAGTACGGCCCAGCGGCGCACCACATCGCCATCGTTGGCCACGTTGCGGCTGCGCACGCGCACCACCACCTCCTGGCCAGCGGCGTCCCAGAAGCGCCAGCGGTCGTGCACGTCCTCGCCCAGCATGAAGCACAGGCCCTCGTGCGCGGCCAGTGCGTGGGGCGTGTCGGGCATGCCGTGCGCAGCCAGGTAGGCGGGCGCCGCGCAGAGCACACGCCGGTGGTCGGCTGCCAGCGGCAGTGCGACCAGGCTCGAATCCTGCGGCTTGCCGTAGCGGAAGGCGGCGTCCACCGGCTCGCTGTAGACGTTGGCGACGCGGTCGGCCAGCTGCAGGCGGATGTCGATGCCTGGGTGCTCGGCCTGGAAGGCATCGAGCCAGGGCAGCAGCACATTGCGCCCCAGGTCCGAAGGCGCGGCCAGTTGCAGCGTGCCGCGCAAGCCACCGGCGCGCCCGCCTGCTAGCTGGCCTTGCACCTGCTGCAGCGCCGCCAGCGCGGGGCGGCAATGCTCCAGGAACAGAGCGCCCTCCTGCGTGAGCCGCAGGCTGCGCGTAGAGCGCACGAACAACGCCACGCCCAGCTCGGCCTCCAGCCGCTTGAGCGCGGCGCTCGCAGCGGCGGGCGTGAGGTCCAGCGCACGCGCCGTGGCCGAGAGGCTGCCGCTGTCCACGGTGCGCACAAAGATGTCGAGGTCTTGCAGGCTTTTCATGGCGTGCCTTGAGTGCGGATGGGTTTATTTACAAACAATGATTGAATATGGATTCAATCAGCACCCCATTTAAAAACAATTTCGCAAAACCCATCATCGGGGCACCCTTCTTTGACAATCAGGACCTCCCCATGAAAGCCGTTGGCTACCAAACCGCTCACCCCATCGACCACCCCGAGTCGCTGCTCGACATCACCCTGCCCGACCCGGTGGCCACGAGCCACGATCTGTTGGTGGAAGTGCATGCCGTCTCAGTGAACCCCGTAGACACCAAGGTGCGCAAAAGCAGCTCACGCAGCGGTGACGGCCCCGACTACAAGGTGCTGGGCTGGGACGCCAGCGGCATCGTGCGCGCCGTGGGGCCCGAGGTGACGCTGTTCCAGCCCGGCGACCGCGTCTGGTACGCAGGCTCTATCGCCCGCCCCGGCACCAACAGCGAACTGCACTTGGTGGACGAGCGCATCGTGGGCCACGCGCCGAAGTCGCTGGACTTTGCCGAGGCCGCCGCGTTGCCGCTGACCACCATCACCGCGTGGGAGCTGCTGTTTGACCGCCTGGGCGTGGCCCCCGGCAAGCAGCCCACCCACAAGACCCTGCTCATCATTGGCGCAAGTGGCGGCGTGGGCTCCATCCTCACGCAGCTGGCGGCGCGGCTGACCAGCCTCACGATCATCGGCACCGCATCGCGCCCCGAAACGCAGCAGTGGGTGCGCGACCTGGGCGCCCACCACGTCATCGACCACAGCCAGCCGCTCACTGAGGAGCTGGCGCGCATCGGCCACCCCACGGTCGACATCATCGTCAGCCTGACACAGACCGACGCGCACTTCGACCAGATCGTGGAGGCCATCGCGCCCCAGGGCCAGTTCGCACTGATCGACGACCCGGTGTCGCTCGACGTGACGAAATTCAAGCGCAAGTCGGTGTCGGTGCACTGGGAGCTGATGTTCACGCGTGCGCTGTTCGGCACCGCCGACATGATCGGCCAGCACCGCCTGCTGACCGAGGTAGCGCAGCTGGTGGACGCCGGGCTGATCCGCACCACGCTGGACCAGCGCTTTGGCACCATCAATGCCGAGAATCTCAAGCGCGCACATGCGCTCATCGAGAGCGGCAAGGCGCGGGGCAAGCTGGTGCTGGAGGGGTGGGCCTGAAGCATTGCGGCCCCGCAAGGGCGCCGCATCATCAGCGCGGTGGCTTGTGTATCGGCTTGAATACTGTATTTATAAACAGTTACTCGGGTATAAAACGGGGCTCACAACCCGAGGAGACCTCCCATGCTGGACCACATGACCTTCCGCGTCACCGACATCGCCCGCACCAAGGCGTTCTACACCGCCGCCCTTGCGCCTTTGGGCTACAGCCTGTGTTTTGAAGGCAACTACGGCTCGAACATGCTGGGCTTTGCCTACCCGGCGCCGTCCGAGCCGGATGGCAAGAAGGCCGATGTATGGTTCATCGACGGCCCCTCGCCCTACGGCGGGCCGCCCGCGACCACGGGCTGCCACCTGGCGTGGCGGGCCACCACGCGGTCCCAGGTCGATGCCTTCTACCGCGCCGCCATGGAAGCCGGGGGCAAAGACAACGGAGCCCCGGGCCTGCGGCCCGACTATCACGCGCACTACTACGGCGCCTTTGTCATCGACCCCGAAGGCAACAACGTGGAAGCCGTGTGCCACCTGCCGGAGTAAGCAACACCGCAGCACACCCCGCAAAGGGCGCCTCCCCCAGCGAGTGCACCCGTGGAACTGGCTTTGCCAGTCCACCAACTGCGTCCCCGTGGGGGGAAGCGGCGCAGCCGCTCAGGGGGTCAGTCGAGTTTCACACCCGCCGCCTTGATGATCTCGCCCCAGCGCTTGGACTCGGCGCGTGCCATGGCGCGGAACTGCTCGGGCGTGCCGGGCAGGGCTTCCATGCCAAAGTCGTTCATGCGCTTGACCACGGCGGGGTTCAGCAGCGCCTTGTTCAGGTCGGTGTTCAAACGTGTGGTGATGGCAGCGGGCAGACCGGCGGGCGCCAGGATGCCCTGGAACGCGAACACCTCGGTGTTGGGCACACCGGCTTCGGCCAGCGTGGGCACGTCGGGCAGCGCGGCCACGCGCTTGGCCGAGCCGATGGCCAGCGCTCGCACCTTGCCCGAGGTGATCACGGGCAGGCCGGCGGCCAGGTCCAGGAACATGCAGGGCACCTGGCCACCCATCACATCCTGCAGCGCGGGCGCGGCGCCACGGTAGGGGATGTGGGTGAGGAAGGTCTTGGTGCGGTTCTTGAACATCTCCATTGCCAGATGGTGTGGCGAGCCATTGCCCGGCGAGGCGTAGTTGAGCTTGCCGGGGTTGGCGCGCGCGTAGGCCAGAAACTCTTTCACCGTCTTGGCTTCAAACGCAGGGTTCACCACCAGTGCCAGCGGAAAGCGGCTGATGCCGCCCACGTAGGTGAAGTCCTTTTCGGGGTTGAACGGCAGCTTGGTGAACAGGTGTTCGTTGTAGGCCAGGATGGCGTTGTCGGCCGACATGAAGGTGTTGCCGTCGGGCTTGGCGGTGGCCACCATCTGGCCGCCGATGTTGGTGGACGCGCCGGGGCGGTTGTCCACCACGATCTGCTGGCCCAGCGTCTGGCGCATGGCCTCGGCCACGGTACGGGCCAGCACGTCGGTGCCGCCACCGGCGGGGTACGGCACCACCCAGCGCAGAGGCTGGTCGGGCCAGGCGGACTGGGCGGCAGCCCAGGGCGCGGCGGTGGTGGCGCCTGCGGCGGCCAGGGCGGACAAGAGGGTACGGCGTTGCATGGGGTTGTCTCCTTGATACTATGAATTTGATAGCTGCCAGCGCATATTCAACTAGCGCATACAGCCGGTTTTATTCAAATTTTGCGCTGCAGGGCCTCAGGCGGCCGGTGCGGCAATCGTCTGGTCGATGGCACCGAAGATGCTGGCGCCGTCCTTGCCCTTGACCTCGATGCGGATGGTGTCGCCGAACTTCATGAACTCGGTGCTGGGCTTGCCATCCTGGATGGTTTCGATGCAGCGTTTTTCGGCGATGCAGCTGTAGCCCTTGGGCCATTCCATGCGGCCGTTCTGCTCCACGCCCTTGTTGCTCACGGTGCCGCTGCCCACGATGGAGCCGGCGCGCACGTTGCGTGTCTTGGCGATGTGGGCAATCAGCTGACCGAAGTGGAAGGTCATTTCGGGGCCCGCATCGCACATGCCGACCTTGCGGCCGTTCCAGGTGGACTGCACGGTCAGGTTCACGCGGCCGTGGTCCCAGGCGTCGCCCAGCTCGTCCAGCGTCACGGCCACGGGGCCAAAGGCGGTGGCGGGCTTGGACTGGAAGAAACCAAAGCCCTTGGCCAGCTCGGCCGGGATCAGGTTGCGCAGGCTCACGTCGTTGGCAATCATCACCAGGCGGATGCCATCGAGCGCCTGGTCGGCATTGGTGCCCATCTTCACGTCGCCGGTGATGACCGCGATCTCGGCCTCGAAGTCGATGCCCATGGCTTCGCTGGGCACCACCACGTCGTCGCAGGGGCCAATGAAATCATCGCTGCCGCCCTGGTACATCAGCGGGTCGGTATAGAAGCTTTCGGGCACTTCGGAGTTGCGCGCCTTTCGCACCAGTTCGACGTGGTTGATGTACGCAGACCCGTCAGCCCACTGGTAGGCGCGGGGCAGAGGGGCCATGCACTGGGCGGGGTCAAAGGGGAAGGCGTGGCGCGCGCGGCCGCTGTTGAGCTGGTCGTACAGGTCCTGCAACTGGGGCGAAATGAAGCCCCAATCGTCCAGCGCCTGCTGGAGCTTGCTGGCGATGCCGGTCGCATAATGGGCCGTGCCCAGATCGCGGGAGACGACGACCAGTTGGCCGTCGCGCGAGCCGTCTTTGTAGGTAGCGAGTTTCATGGTGGCAGGACCTTTGTCTCAGAAGGGTTGATGGGCACCCTATGGATGGCCTGCATAACTCCCTGCGGTCGGTGATAGCGAGGCTCGGGCGGTCCGCTGCGTTGCTTTTCTTGCCAATAGCTGGGCTATTGGCTGCAAAAAGACGCCTTGCGGCCCATCCCGATCCACACTACCACCAACCCGCGAGGGTTATGCAGGCCACCCCTAGCGATAATTACGATTGGGTAAATTGATTTAACTAAACAAAACTCGCAAATTTTAGTGCACATGGACAAAGAACGTGCAGGAATTCAATCGGTCGAGGTGGGTTTTGCCCTGCTGGAGGGGCTGACACGCTCGCGCGGACCGCTAATGCTCAAGGACGTGGCCGCCTCGGCGGGCATGAGCGCGGCCAAGGCGCACCGGTATCTGGTGAGCTTTCAGCGTCTGGGCCTGGTCACGCAAGACCCGCGCACCGCGCGCTATGACCTGGGCCCCGCCGCACTCAAGCTGGGGCTGGCCTCGCTGACGCGGCTCGATGGCGTGCGCCTGGCCCGCGAGCGCATGCCAGCGCTGATGGAAACCATCGGCCACACGCTGGCGCTGGCCGTTTGGGGCAACCATGGCCCCACCATCGTGCACTGGGAGGAATCGCCCCAGGCCGTCACCGCCAACCTGCGCCTGGGCGACGTGATGCCGCTGCTGTCGTCGGCCACGGGCCGGTGTTTTGCGGCCTTCATGTCACCCGAGGTGGTGGCGCCGCTGCTGAAAGAGGAGCTGGCCCGCGCCGTGAAGATGCGCCGCACCGACCTGCCCGCCACCATGGCCGAGGTGAATACCCTGCTGGCCGAGGTGCGCGAGCGAGGCGCCGCCCGCGTGGTGGACACGCTGCTGCCCGGCATCGTCGCCTTCTGCGCCCCGGTGTTCGACGCCGACGGCCACCTGGAGCTGGGCATCACCACGCTGGGCTCCATCGCCACCTTCGACCCCGAGTGGGGCGGCGCCATTGATGCACCGCTGCGCGCGGCGGCGGCCCAGCTGTCCAGCGACCTGGGCGCGGGCAGCGCCTGACGGCCCCGCCACGCACGGACAAAATGCCACGGCGCGCGCTGGTTTTCATCACGGCCCTGGTGCTGGCCCTGCACTGGCTGGTGCTCAGCGGCGTGCCCCTGGCCTGGGACAGCCCTGCGCAGCCGTCCCGCCAGGTGTTCAGCACACGCAGCATTGCGCCCGCACCGCCCCCTGTAGCCGTTGAGTCTCCCGGCGTGACCGCCGTGCCCGTTGCCGCACCGCAACCTGCGCCCCGTAAAAAGGCGCCTTCCCCCAAGCGCCCTCCAGCCCCTGCAGCCCTGGACCGTCCCGAACCCGCACCGACAGTGGCTGCCGTCGCAGAGGCCGACGCGCCTGCAGACACCGGTGCAGCACCCCCCGTGGCCAGAGCAACCCCTGAGACGCCTGCCAACAACACCGCCCCGGCGCCCGCACCTGCAGCCTCGGCTCCAGCCGCCCCTGCAGAGCCGGCCACCGAAGACGCCCAAACCGGCACGGGCGTGGACATCCGCCCGCCCGGAGGCACCGGCCGCAGTGTCGGCGCCCCACCGCCCGCCGTGCGCATGCCTGCCCCCACGCGCCTCGCATTTGATGTGAGCGGCCAGGCCAAAAAATTCGCCTACAGCGCCCGGGCCGAGCTGCTGTGGCAGCACGACGGCAACCGCTACGAGGCGCGCCAGGAGATCAGCGCCTTTCTGGTCGGCACCCGCACGCAGCGCAGCGTCGGCACGGTCACGGAGCAAGGACTGCTGCCCGAGAAGTTCTCCGACAAATCCCGCAGCGAGCAGGCCGCGCATTTTGACTACGCCAAGGGCCGCGTCACCTTCAGCGCCAACACGCCCGACGCGGCGGCAGGCCCCGGCGTGCAAGACCGCCTGAGCCTGTTCATCCAGCTGGGCGCGATGCTGGCCGCAGACCCGGGCCGATTTGTGCCCGGCACCCAGATCACGCTGACCACGGTGAGCGCCCGCAGTGCCGACCGCTGGACCTTCACCGTGGAAGGCCCCGAAACCCTGGACCTGCCCGCCGGGCCCACGCCCGCCCTCAAGCTTCTGCGCCTGCCCCGCAAGGACTACGACCAGAAGGCCGAACTCTGGGTGGCCCCGGGGCTGGGCTACCTGCCCGTGCGCATCAAGCTCACCCAGGCCAACGGCGATTTCGCCGACCTGCTGCTGCGTGCCAGCGGCCCGCCCTGAGCATTGCCTGCGATCGCTTGCGCTGCACGGAGTGTTGCGCGCAAGCGCCATCCGGGCAAAAAAGCCGCACAAACCCGGCGTGCTCCGTTTTTCATGAAATACTGCAACGCAGCAGGGGACAAAAGCCGTGGTTTCCTAAGAACCTTTCTAAGGCGCTTGAACTCTGCGCACCCGCTGTCATCTGACATCTATATCGACAAGGGGAACACGATGCACATGCTCTACGACTCAGAATCCTTCGTGGTGGTCCATATGCTGCCCGACGCCGTGGAGAAAAAGAGCACCCAGGTGCTCAACGACACTGCCCCCGCCGTTCCCCAGCTTGCACGCCACGGCTTCGAAATCGTGGACAAGCGCTCCGGCAAAGAGGTGTACCTGGACGGCTCCTGGGCCGAGATGTTCCAGGAGCAGATCTTGGCCTGGCAGCGCGAAACCCCGACCCAAGAAGAAGTGGAAGACGCGCTGGACCGCTACGCGGGCCTGGCACAACACCCGGTGGTGGTTCATTGATTCCCCCCTGAGGCGCTGCGCGCCTTCCCCCCAGGGGGACGACGACTTCGCTGCGGGGCGGCCCTTGCTTGTCGTCCCTCGCGATGGCGTATTGACAGTTTCGAAGGTGCCCCGCCCAGTCTAAGCTCCGGAGCCAGTTGCCGCTGGCGGGTAGATCCTGCGGTAAAGCGGGTCCACCAGCATCAACACCGCAATCAGTCGGCACACCTGGAACGCCGTCACCACCGGTACGCCCAGCTGCAGCACCTTGGCCGTGATGGCCATCTCGGTGATGCCGCCGGGCGAAGTGCCCAGCAGCAAGGTGACCCAGGGCAACCCCGTCGCCCAGGCCAGGGCACCGGCGAACAGGGCGCACACGCCCATCAGCCCCACGGTGCCCAGCGCCACCGACGCCAGCCAACGTGGCGCAGTGTGCAAGAACTCCGCGCGAAACCGCACACCCAGGCTCACCCCGATCACGAGCTGCGCGGCGTTGACCATGCCCTGGGGCACGGCCGACAGGCTCTGGCCGGCCATGGTCAGGCCCATGGACACGAGCATCGCCCCCATGAACCACGGGTTGGCGCGGCCCAGCCGGTCCATCAGCAGCGCCCCCGCCCCCGTCAGCAGCGCCATCAGCGCCAGCCCCGGCCAGTTCACCACCCGCAGGGTGGGCGGCAGGATATCGAGGCCGTGCAGGCCGCTGAACTGCAGCGCGAACGGAATGGTCACCGTGACAATGAGCAGCCGCAGGCTGTGGCTGGCGGCCACCAGATCGGTGCGCGCGTTCTCGCGCTCGGACAACAAGGTCATCTCGGACGCCGCACCAATCGCGCCGGCAAAGTAGCTGGTGGCGCGCAGCATCGGTGCCGGAACCCCGTGCATGCGGGGCGCGTGCACGCGGTAGAGCCACGCGCCAAACAGCCAGCCCAGGAACAGCGCCCACACAATGCCCAGCACGATGGCCCACCACAGCCCACCAATTAGCGCCACCACCTGGGGCGTGAAATACAGGCCCAGGGCGGCGCCAATGGTCCATTGCCCGGCATTGCGCAGCGGGCCCCAGCTTTCGGTGGGGCCGCCGGCCATCGACACGACCGAGGTGGCCAGCAGCGGGCCGATCATCCAGGGCAGCGGGGTCTGCAAGGCCACACAGGCAGCAGCAGCGGCCCATGCCAGGGCCAGGGTGGCCACGGTGCGAACAATGAAAAGGGGGCGCATACGGAGAACGACAGGCAGGCAGGCGGACAGACGGGCGCGGCGGGAGGCGCGCACAACCCCGCAGTATCGCGCGACCTACCACCCTGGCCGCCGTGCAGGCGCTGCCCAGACGGAACGGCTGGCATCGCCACCGGGCAACGGCCACCTTGCACCGGGTGCTCAGGCACCCTGACGGGTGGCAAACAGCAAAATTTCAGCCCCAGCGGCCTGATGCGCTAGTCGAATATGCCCAAGCAGCTATATTTTGAATAGCAATCAGGCAGCACCCCGCCGCGCTGCCATCTCCCGCCCCATCACCTCCAGGGCGGCAGGCGGCAGCAAAGCGGCAGCGGCGGGGTAGGCCACACTTTCTTCGGCCGCAATGTGGGCGCCATACCGCATGGCAAAACGGTCCAGCGCAGCCTCGTCCAGGGGCGTGAAGCCGGTCGCGCTTTCGTCCAGCAAGGCTTGCAGCCCGGCGCGGGCTGCTGCCCAGTCGGCAGTCATGGCCACGTGGTCCTGCTGAAGGCGGGTGACCAGGGCCCGGACCTCGGGCGTGGACTCGGCAAGCAATAGGGGGAACACATGCAGCTCTTCGTCCTGGTGGTGCAGCGGCGCCGCGATATCGAAGTAGCGGAGCACATCGCGCGCGGCCTGGCGGGCGTCGTGGTCCACGCCCTGCTGCCGCACATGCTCCCGCAAGCGGCCCAGCAACCCCAGCGTGCGCTGCACGCGCTCGTGGCAGGCCTCCAGCATGGCAAAGGGCTGCTCAAAGCCCACGGCGGGGGCGCTGAAACCGGGCAGATGCCGCGGCGCTGCAGCAGATGCGGGTGCAGACGCTGATACGGAAGCCGGTGTCATGGCCCGTGTCATGGCCCGATTCAGCCAAACCGCACAGGGTGGCCCTGGCGGTCGAACGGAATGAACGCCCCATGCGCACCGCCCTTGATGGCATCCACCATGCGCTGCAAGGGCGCCTCGGCGTCGGCACTGGTGGGCGGCTTGTTCAGCGTGCCGGACATCGCCGCCGCAAACACGATGGCCCAGTCGTGGCCTGGGGCGGTGAACTGGCGGGCCTCGGCCACCAGCGCGTCAAACGATGCCAGCTCCTGCGGCGTCTTGTCCACACACATCAGCGGCACCAGGGCACCGCCCTGGCCGGCCTCGTAGCGCGCACGCTGCGCCGGGGTGGCGTCGTCGGGCAGTTCCACCGCCGCGAAGACGAACAGCAGGCGCTGTGGCTCGGGCTGCATGCGTGCAGCCTGCAGCAGGTCGTCAAAACTGGAAATATCCATGCAAAGGTCTCGCAATCAATGAAAGGTTGGGGCCCACCAGCGCGCCTCAAAAACCGGGCAACACGCCCCGCTCGGCATCCAGCGTGCTCACATAGGCACTGGCCGCCGGGCGTGCACGCACCGCCTTGCGCGACAGCACGGTGCCAATGCTGATGAAGCACAGGGCCTGCTCGGAGGCCGCCAGCTGGAACAAGGTGCCACATGGGCACCAGCGTGCCGTCGTCCTTGCGGTGGGTGCCCAGGCGCACGGGGCCCCGGTCCCAGGCGACCTTGCGCATGTCCGACAGCGCACGCTCCAAAAAGCCGCCGCGCGCGGCCAGCGACAGCAGCCGCATGCTGGAGGTGATCCACTGCTGCGACTCGCCGCTCTGGCCCACGGGCATGAAGAACTCGATGGCACGGTCCACGGTGCGGTTGCCCACACCGGTGGGTACGGGCAGAAAGGACACGATGAGGTACAGCGTCTTGTGGCCTTCCTGCGTCCAGTATTCGAGCTTTTCGGCCACGGCGGATAGGCCGCCTTGCGGGCGGCTCTCGATCACGGTGCGCATCGGGTCCACGGGCGGCGCGGCGGGCGCAGGCGCTGCCACGGCGGCAGGCGCTGGTGCAGGTTCTGCATGCGTTTCGAGCACCGAGCCCAGGATGCTGTTGGGCCGGTAGGTGGCCAAGCCCTTGAGCCGCGCACGCCAGGCCTGCAGGTACAGGTCCTTGAAGTCCTCGTACGGGTAGTCGGCCGGGATGTTCACGGTCTTGGAGATGGCCGTGTCCACAAAGGGCTGCACGGCCTCCATCATGGCGATGTGGTCCTGCGCGGACATGGCCAGGGCCGAGACAAAGTAGTCGGGCAGCGCGTTCACATCGCCGCCCAGCTCGCGGTACAGGCGCCAGGCGTGGTCTTCCACCGCGTATTCGGTGGTGCTGCCGTCCGACTCGCGCTTCTTGCGCTTGTACATCCACGAGAACGGCGGCTCGATGCCGTTGGAGGCGTTGTCGGCAAAGGCCAGGCTCACCGTGCCCGTGGGGGCAATCGACAGCAGGTGACTGTTGCGGATGCCGTGCGCGCGGATGGCCGCCTGCAGCGACTCTGGCAAGCGGCTGGCGAAGGTGCCTTCGGCCAGATAGCCGGTGGCGTCGAATTGGGGGAACACGCCCTTCTCGCGCGCCAGGTCCACCGACGCGGCGTAGGCTGCATCGCGCATGCACTCGGCAATGCACGCGGCCATGGTGCGGCCCTCGGGCAGGTCGTAGCGCAGGCACAGCATGGCCAGCGTGTTGCCCATGCCGGTAAAGCCCACGCCAATGCGGCGTTTGGCCATGGCCTCGTCACGCTGCTGCGGCAGCGGCCAGTAGGTCACATCCAGCACGTTGTCGAGGGCGCGCACCTGCAGCGCCACCGCTGCGCTGAACGCCTCGAAGTCGAACGCCGCCACGCCGCCGAAGCCGAAGGGGTGGTGCACGAAGCGCGTGAGGATGACGGGGCCGAGGTCGCAGCAGCCATACGATGGCAGGGGCTGCTCGCCGCAGGGGTTGGTCGCCGCGATGTCCTCGCAGTAGTGCAGGTTGTTGTCTTCGTTGATGCGGCCCAGGAACAGGATGCCGGGCTCGGCGAAGTCATAGGCGGACTTCATGATGGTGTCCCACATCTGGCGCGCGGGCACGGTGGCATAGACCCACTGGCCGTCGGCGCGCTGGCGCGCGCCCTGGGCCATGAGGGCCGCGCCGGGGGCCGCCTTGTGCACCAGCTCCCAGGGGGCGTCGTTCTGCACGGCCTCGATGAAGGCGTCCGACACGCCCACGGACACGTTGAAGTTGTTCCAGCGGCCCGGCGTGCGCTTGGCGGTGATGAACTCCTGCACGTCGGGGTGGTCGATGCGCAGCACGCCCATCTGCGCGCCCCGGCGTGCGCCCGCGCTCTCCACCGTGGAGCAGGACTGGTCGAACACGTTCATGTAGCTGCACGGCCCCGATGCCATGGAGGCCGTGGCCTTGACTTGTGCGCCCTTGGGGCGGATGCGCGAGAAGTCGTAGCCCACGCCACCCCCGCGCCGCATGGTTTCAGCCGCCTCGCGCAGGGCTTCGTAGATGCCCGGAAAGCCATCGTCGTCCACGCCCTGGATGCAGTCACCCACGGGCTGCACAAAGCAGTTGATGAGGGTGGCCTGGATGTCGGTGCCCGCCGCGCTCATGATGCGGCCCGCGCCGATGGCGCCCGCCTTGAGGTTGGCAAGGAACAGGGCTTCGTACTTGGCGCGCAGTTCCGGTTTCTCGACCGACGCCAGGGCGCGCGCCACGCGCTGGTACAGCTCGTCGACCGTGGATTCGCCGGGCTTGAGGTATTTCTCCCGCAGCACATCCAGGCTGATGGGCTGCAGGGAAGCGGTGGGGTTGAGAGGGGGCTGGGGTTCGCGTTTCATGGGGGCCGATGATTTGGGTTGCGGGCTGAAACGGGGTTGCGTTCGGTCAAGGAGCGCTCATTCCACTCCGAATGCCGGCTCCTGGCAAGCAGGGACCGATCACTCGTCCACCAGCACTTGCCCGTCATGCTCCACATAGGGCTGGTAGGGGCCGGTACCGCTGTGGTCCGACTGCGAGGCGGGCACGAACCCGCCGGTCTGCACATCAAACACATGCACCTCGCCATCCTCGATCACATAGTGCCATCCGTGCAGGCTGATCTGGCCCGACTGCACCCGGCTGCGCACCATGGGGTACTCCATCAGGCGCTCCAGCTGCAGCACCACCGCGCGCTGCTCGGTGCGGCGCAACACCTCGGGGCCCGGCTGCATGGGCAGCAGGGCTTCGCGCCCCAGGTCCAGCCAGCGGTTGAGGTTGGGGGCCTCGGGCGAAACCTCACCATACATCGCCTTGATAGCCCCACAGTGACTGTGGCCGCACACCACGATGCGGCGCACCTGCAGGTTGAGCACTGCAAATTCGATGGCCGCCGTGGTGCCATGGTGGCCGTGCGATCCGTCGTAGGGCGGGATGAAGGCCCCCACATTGCGCACCAGAAACAGCTCGCCCGGCCCCGCGCCGGTCAGCAGGTAGGGCACCAGGCGGGAGTCGGAGCACCCGATGAACAGCGTCGTGGGATGCTGCCCCTCGTCCACCAGCGCCTGGAACTGCTGGCGGTACTGGGGAAAAGCATCGTTGTGAAAACGACGCAGGCGGTCTAGCAGTTCATCAGGCATGGTGTCATCCGCAAAGGTGCCAGGGCTTACTGAACCAGCGGCGTGTCAGCCGCGTCCAGCATCACCCCTTCCACCGTGGCCGCACCAGCCAGCAACTGCAGGTACTGGCGCAAAGCGTTCACCCAGGCTTGCTGGCGCAAGGTCAGGGCGATAGCCTGGCGCACTTCCTCAAAGGAAGGCTGCTGGCCTGGATCGCGGGCCACCACTTCCACCACATGCAGGCCAAAGCGGCTGTGCACCAGGCGTGCCAGCACGCCCACTTCGGCTCCGCCAAAGACTTCGCGGGCAAATTCGGGGGCACAGTCGGCCCGCGTGAGCCAGCCCAGGTCACCGCCTTGCTGGCCGCTGGGGCAGTTGGACCACTGAGCAGCCGCTTGCGCGAACTTGGCGCCACCATCATCAGCACAGCGCAGCTCGATCAACAGGGCTTCGGCCCGCAGACGCAGCTGCTTCACATCCACGCCCGGCGTGACGGCAAAGAGCACGTGGCGCAGATGGGCACGTTCGCCTTGCGCGTGGGCGGCGGGATGGGCCTCGTGGTACCGGCGGCAAGCCTCTAGCGAGGGTTCGGGGATGTTCAGCTCGCGGTCGAGCAATTGCTCAATGGCATTCGATGCTTCCGCACTGGTGGCACCTTCGACGCCCGGAGCATCGTCGGCAGACAACAAGCCTGCCTGCTGCGCCGCCTGGCGCAGCAATTCAGTGCAGGCGCGCTGGCGCAGCGTTTCCTCGTCCAGCCATTCGCTGGGCGTGTTCAACGGCACGCCGTTGATGCGAGCCACAGGGGCAGCCCCGGCACTGGGCGCGGATGAAGGCGCTGGCTGCACGGGCGCATCGACCATGGATGCCGCCAGAGCCTCATAGGCTGCAGCCTGCGTTGGGGTCAGCGTGCTGGCGGGCGCGCTCGCCTGGCTGCTTTCTGTGGAGCTGCAGCCGCAGCTCCCGGTTCCACATCCGCTCATGGTGTGTGCTCCTTGGGTATCGTGGGTTTCAGGCGCGGCGGTCTTGCGACTGCATATGGCCTGCGGGCAGGTTCATGCGGCGTGCACGCACCACCTGGTAGGGGCGCAGCACATAGGCCAGCGTGCCAAAGCCGCTCCACACGTGCACCAGACGGGTGAACGGGAAGATCAGGAAGATGCTCATGCCCAGGAACATATGGGTCTTGAAGATCCAGCCCGCATCAGCCAGCAGCTCCACACCACCGCTGCGGAAGGTCACGATGCGCTGGCTCCACTCGGCCAGCTTCATCATCATGGAGCCATCCAGGTGCTGCGCAGACAGCGGAATGGTGGCCAGGCCCAGCGCCAGTTGCAGCCACAGCAGGAACAGCAGCACGATGTCGCTGGTCTTGGAGGTAGCGCGAATGCGTGGGTCTGACAGGCGGCGGTGCAGCAGGATGGTCACGCCCACAAAGCCGAGCACGCCAGCGATACCGCCGGAAATCATGGCCATCAACTGCTTGTTGCCAGCGCTGATGAAATGCTCGTACACCACGTGGGGCGTCAACATGCCGAAGGTGTGACCGAAGAACAGGAACAGCACGCCGATGTGGAACAGGTTGCTGCCCCAGCGCAGGCTGCCGGTGCGCAGCAGCTGCGAAGAGTCGCTCTTCCAGGTGTATTGGTCGCGGTCAAACCGCGCCCAACTGCCAATGAAGAACACGGCCAAGCAAATATAGGGATAGATGCCAAACAACAGGGTATCAAGCCAGGCGGTCATACGGAGACTCCTTCTGGTGCCCGCTCGGCGCGGGGGGTACG
>JADHED010000495.1_pt1 | contig 47250 bp, 51 predicted proteins | sample 8952041 | NCBI WGS metagenome assembly JADHED01 (sample SAMN16124423, study PRJNA663239) | bioreactor sludge metagenome | isolation source: sludge (control) | place: India:Bengaluru | collected 2018-09-08 | reverse complement strand
CCTCGGTCACGGGCTCGCCCAGGTAGTCCTCGGCGGTCTTCTTCATCTTGCGCAGGATATCGGCAGACACTTGCTGGGCCGACAGCTTCTTGCCGCGCACTTCCACCCAGGCGTCGCCGTTGTCGGCTGCCACGATGGAGTAGGGCATCAGATCGATGTCCTTTTGCACTTCTTTTTCGGTGAACTTGCGGCCAATCAGGCGCTTGATGGCGAACAGCGTGTTTTTGGGGTTGGTCACGGCCTGGCGCTTAGCGGATGCGCCGACGAGGATCTCGCCGTCTTCCTGGTAAGCCACGATGGACGGCGTGGTGCGCGCGCCTTCGCTGTTTTCGATCACGCGGGTGGTGTTGCCCTCCATGATGGAGACGCAGCTGTTGGTGGTGCCCAGGTCAATGCCGATGATTTTTCCCATGATTTTTCTCCGAATGCTTGAATGGTTTGGATGGCTAGTAACTTGTGGATAACTTGGTGGGGTTCAAGTCTTCCGGGGCAATTTTTTGCGGCTTTTATTTGGGGGCCGCCACGGTGACGAGGGCGGGGCGCAGCACGCGCTCGGCGATCACATAGCCCTTTTGCAGCACGGCGACCACCGTGTTGGCTTCTTGTTCAGCGGGTACCACGCTGATGGCTTGGTGCTGGTGGGGGTCGAACTTGGCGCCTGCAGCGGGGTTGATGGCCAGCACCTTGTTGCGCTCCAGCGCCGACGTCAGCTGGCGCAGTGTAGCGTCCGAGCCTTCGCGCAATTGCTGGGCAGTGGCTTCCTTGATGGCCAGAGCGGCATCCAGGCTGTCGCAGACCGGCAGCAGGCTCTCGGCAAAGCTTTCGATGCCGAACTTGCGCGCCTTGGAGACTTCCTCCTCTGCGCGGCGGCGGGCGTTCTCGGCTTCGGCCTTGGCGCGCAGGAACTGGTCGGCCAGATCGGCGCTCTTGGACTTCAGCTCGGCCAGCTCGCCCTGCAGGCGAGCCAGCTCATCGGAGGTGTGGGCAGCCATGGCGGTTTCGACTTCTTCGGGGGCAGGGGCGCTCTGGGCGGGGTTGGTTTGGCTGTGGTCTGACATGTCAGTAAGTGAAGAGGTAAAAAAGCGGTACGCGCGGCATCTGGGGGCTCGCCGGGCAATATCAAGGTCTGCGCCAGGGATTTGTCGTTGTGACGCCCCGGGCTGGCGCAAGTGGTTGCAAGAACCTGTTCAAAGTCTTTTTGGAGTTGCAAAAGTCCCTTGCCGGGATGGGGTGCAAGGCGCGGTGCGCAGTGGATAGCCCGGCTATCCACAAGCGCCGCAACGCCGCAGACCGCCCGGCAAGGCACTTGCCCGAAGGGTTGGAGTGAAATCGGGCGATTGGACGCCCCGGCTGCTTGCATGGGCATGAGCCCATGCGGCGCATCCGAAGCATCCACTCATCCCGATTGCACTCCAATGCAATCTCCAAAAAGACTTTGAACAGGTTCTAGTGCATGTCGGCCCAACCGCCGTTTTTGCAAGGGCCGGATCTCCCAGGGCTGAACAAATGGGACGTGGGCGATGCGGCAGCGGAGGTGTCGAGTGTACAAGCGCGAGCGGCCGGGTTATAATCGCAGGCTTTCCCTTGCCACACCACTTCTAGACGCGGTGGGTGGTCTCACCCAAAAGGAGTCTGCATGCGTCATTACGAAATCATTTTGTTGATCCATCCGGATCAAAGCGAACAAGTGCCAGCCATGCTGGAGCGCTACAAGGGCATGATCACCGCTGGCGGTGGCAAGGTGCACCGCGTGGAAGACTGGGGCCGCCGTCAACTGGCGTACCTGATTAACAAGCTGGCCAAGGCCCACTACTTGTGCGTGAACATCGAGGCCGACCAGGCTGTGATGGCTGAACTGGAGCACGCCTTCAAGTTCAACGACGCCGTGCTGCGCCACCTGACCGTGCAAAAGAAGAAGGCTGAAACCGGTCCTTCCTCCATGATGAAGACCGTGGAGCGCGAAGAAGCCCGCAAGGCCAGCCAAGCCGAATACGCAGCGGCTGGCGAGCGCTGATCCTCTTCTCTCTTTGGAGTGGAGAACCGCGTCGTCTTGACCGCCTGTATCGCAGAGGCTGAACCCCTGCGATACACGCCCGCCGGATTGCCTGCCATCTCGCTGCGCCTCGAACACGAGTCCCAGCAAACCGAGGCAGGCCACCCCCGCGAAGTCAAGGCTGCCATGAAGGCCACCGCGTTTGGAGCGATGGCCGAGCGACTGGCGAGGCAGAACATCGGAAGTCTGTGGACTTTCTCTGGGTTTCTGGCCACGCCGCGCAACGGCAAGACCGCAGTGCTGCACATCCAGGATATTCAACAAAATTAATTTTCAAGGGGTCCGCAATGGCCACGTTCAAGAAGTTCAACAAAGACAAGCGCCCAAAGCGCAACACACAGTCCCTGCTGTTCAAGCGCAAGCGCTTCTGCCGCTTCACGGTGACCGGTGTTGAAGAAATCGACTACAAGGATGTCGACACGCTGCGTGATTTCATCGCCGAAAACGGCAAGATCATCCCCGCACGCCTGACCGGCACGCGCGCCATCTTCCAGCGTCAGCTGAACACTGCCATCAAGCGCGCCCGCTTCCTGGCCCTGGTGCCTTACAGCGACCAGCACAAGATCTAAGGAGCACAACCCATGCAAATCATTCTGCTCGACAAGGTTGTGAACCTCGGCAACCTCGGTGAAATCGTCAAGGTCAAAGACGGCTACGCCCGCAACTTTCTGATCCCCGCTGGCCGCGCCCGCCGCGCCACCGAAGCCGCCAAGGCAGAGTTCGAAGCCAAGCGCGCTGAACTCGAAAAGGCTGCTGCTGCCAAGCTGGCAGAAGCCCAAGCCCAAGGCGAAAAGCTGGCCGGTACCACCGTCAAGCTGACCCAAAAGGCTGGCGTGGATGGTCGTCTGTTTGGTTCCGTGACCAACCATGACATCGCCGAAGAGCTGAACAAGCAAGGCTACAAGGTGGCCAAGTCGCAAATCCGCCTGCCCAACGGCCCGATCAAGGTCGTGAGCGACAGCGCTGTGAGCGTGGCTCTGCACACCGACGTGGTGGTGGAAGTCAACGTGTCGGTCTACGGCGAAACCGCCTGATCGATCGTCCCTTCGGACTTTTCGACAAAGCCGCCCTCGGGCGGCTTTTGTTTTTGCGCGACCGTGGTGTGACCGTGGCTTGTACACGGTTGCCCACGGGTTACCCCCGCCTTATCCACAGACTTGTGCCATGACGACACGCCGCGTGGGCGATAGCATGCCGGGTTGACTCCGAGGATTCCATGTCTGCCGTTTTCCCACCCCTTGATCATGGATTCACGCCCGTGCCGGACCGTGAGATTACCCAGTTGCGTGTGCCGCCGCACTCCATCGAGGCGGAGTCCAGCGTGCTGGGGGGGCTGCTGCTGGACAACAACGCCTGGGACCGTGTGGGTGACTTGCTGGTGGAGAGCCATTTCTATCGCCATGAACACCAGATGATCTACACCGCCATCGGCGCGCTGATCAATGCCAGCAAGCCGGCCGATGTGATCACGGTGTTCGAGCACCTGCAGAACCAGGGCAAGGCACAGGAGATGGGGGGGCTCGCCTACCTCAACAACCTGGCGCAATACGTGCCCAGCGCCAGCAACATCCGGCGCTATGCCGAGATCGTTCGCGAGCGTGCCATCCTGCGCAAACTGGTCACGGCAAGCGATGAAATCTCCACCAATGCCTTCAACCCGCAAGGCAAGACCGTGGAGCGCATTCTGGACGAGGCCGAGGCCAAGATTTTTGCCATTGGCGAAGAGGGATCGCGGACCAAACAGGGCTTCCAGTCGCTCGACACGCTGGTGATCGACCTGCTCGACAAGGTGCAGGAGATGGCCGACAACCCGGTGGACGTGACCGGCATTCCCACCGGCTTTGCCGACCTGGACCGAATGACATCGGGGCTGCAGGCGGGGGACATGATCGTGCTGGCGGCGCGCCCCTCCATGGGCAAGACCTCGTTTGCGGTGAATATTGCCGAGCATGTGGCGCTGAACGAAGGTCTGCCCGTCGCCATTTTTTCCATGGAAATGGGCGCCGCCCAGCTCGCGGTGCGTATCGTGGGCTCCATCGGCCGTGTGAACCAGGGGCATTTGCGCACTGGCCAGCTCACCGACGACGAGTGGCCGCGCCTGACTGAGGCCATCGAAAAGCTGCGTACGGTGTCGCTGCACATCGATGAAACCCCAGGCCTCACGCCCAGCGAGCTGCGCGCCAATGCACGGCGCCTGGCGCGCCAGTGCGGCAAGCTGGGCTTGATCGTGGTGGACTATTTGCAGCTCATGAGCGGCTCGGGCAGCAGTGGCAGCGACAACCGTGCCACGGAACTGGGCGAGATCTCCCGGGGCCTGAAGATGCTGGCCAAGGAGCTTCAATGCCCGGTGATCGCTCTGTCGCAGCTCAACCGCTCGGTGGAGCAGCGCACGGACAAGCGCCCCATGATGTCGGACCTTCGCGAATCCGGTGCCATCGAGCAGGACGCGGACATCATCATGTTCATCTACCGCGACGACTACTACAACAAGGACTCCAAGGAGCCCAACGTGGCCGAGGTCATCATCGGCAAGCAACGTAACGGCCCGACGGGTACCGTGAAGCTGTTCTTCCAGAAGAACCAGACGCGCTTTGAGAACCTGGCGATGGGTTCGGGCGACGATTTCTAGCAAAAATAGCTGCTAGCGCATGATTCATATGCGCTGGCAGCTATTGAATTTATAGCGACTGAGGGTGGCGCTATGCAGTCCCGAGTCTGTGGCTCCATTCGCGCGGCATGCACTTTGACACTATTGCTGCAGCATCCACACCAGCAACCCCGTGCATGCCACGGCCAGGATGCCTGCGGCTACCGTGAGCCGTTGCTGGCACTGCCGTAGCACCTCCACCGCTCGCACTATTTGGGCATTCTGTTCGGCCAGCGACTGGATCAGCACGGCCGACTCTTGCTGCTCCCGCTCCAGCTGCGCCACCCGGTCGCGCAGATGCTGGAGCTGCAAGGCGACCGGCATGGCGGGTTCGCCACCAGCCCCGCCTTCCAGTGCGCCCGCTGCAGCGTCGGCATTCCCTTTCTGCGTGGTGCCCAGCAGCTTTTTGGCGGCCTGCAGTATCTGGGGCGTCGCCTCAATGACGTCGCCCCAGGGCACCAATTTCAGTGCGGCAATCCAGCCTGCTGCCAACTCAGAGCACCTCGCTGGCGAAGTCCGCCAGGCGTGAGCGTTCACCCCGCGCCAGCGTGATGTGGCCGCTGTGTGGCCAGCCCTTGAAGCGGTCTACCGCGTACGTCAGGCCGGACGAGCCTTCGGTCAGATACGGTGTATCGATCTGCGCCAGGTTGCCCATGCAGATGATCTTGGTGCCAGGGCCTGCGCGGGTGATCAGCGTCTTCATCTGCTTGGGCGTCAGGTTCTGCGCCTCATCAATGATCACGTACTTGTTCAGGAAGGTGCGTCCGCGCATGAAGTTCATGCTCTTGATCTTGATGCGGCTGCGGATCAGCTCGTTGGTGGCCGCGCGGCCCCACTCGCCCGCGTTGCCGCCGTCGCCCTTGGCCAGGAACTCCAGGTTGTCGTCCAGCGCGCCCATCCAGGGGCCCATCTTTTCTTCCTCTGTGCCGGGCAAGAAGCCGATGTCCTCGCCCACGCTCACCGTGGCGCGGGTCATGATGATCTCAGTGTAGCGGCGGTCGTCCAGCACCTGTGTCAGCCCGGCGGCCAGTGCCAGAAGCGTCTTGCCGGTGCCCGCCGTGCCGGTCAGCGTCACGAAGTCGATCTCGGGGTCCATGAGCAGGTTCATGGCGTAGTTCTGCTCGCGGTTGCGGGTGGTTACGCCCCACACCGCGTTCTTGGCAGAGCCATAGTCCTTGAGTGTTTGTAGCACCGCGGTCTTTTCGCGGATTTCGCTCACCCGTGCGAACAGGCTGGGCTCGCCGGGCGCCTCGAAGTACACGAACTGATTGATCATCAGCTGCGGCACGATGGGCCCGCCAATGCGGTAGTAGGTGTGGGCGCCGCTCTGCCAGCTTTCCACGTTCTTGCCGCTCTTGGTCCAGAAGTCCGGTGGCAGGGCCAGCACGCCGGCGTACAGCAGGTCGCCGTCTTCCAGTGTCTTGTCGTTCTGGTAGTCCTCGGCGTTCAGGCCCAGGGCGCGCGCCTTGACGCGCATGTTGATGTCCTTGGACACCAGTACGACCTCGCGCGGGGCATGCAGCTTGCGCAGCGCTTCCACCACGCCCAGGATCTGGTTGTCGGCCTTGCCTGGGGGCAGGCTGGTGGGCAGGCTGTAGTCCAGCGGTACGGTCTGGAAGAACAGGTGGCCGCCTGCGGCGCGCTGGCCGGTGGAGTCGAGCTTGAGGCCCTTGGCCATGTCGGCGCCCTGGGCGGCCGCCAGCGCGTCCAGCGTGCGGCTGGCCTGGCGCCCATTGCGGGCGACTTCGGTCATGCCCTTCTTGTGGCCATCCAGTTCCTCCAGCACGATCATCGGGAGGAAGATGTCGTGCTCTTCAAAGCGGAACAGGCTGGTTGGGTCGTGCAGCAGCACATTCGTGTCCAACACGAAGAGCTTGGTCGGGCCTTGTGACGCGGATTTGCGGGCTCGGGTGGTGGTTGCGGTGGCTGGTGCGGTGCTGGGGGTAACGGCCGCCGCAGCGCTGGTGCTTCGTGCCTTGCGGGTCCCGGTGCTGCGAGCCACGGGTGCGGTGACGGGTTCGGGTGTGCGGGCGCGGGTCTCGACCTGGACCAGCGGAGCGGCCACCGGTTCGTTGGCGGAGGTGGTCGCTACGCGAGGGCGGGCCGTGACTTCAAAGGCTTCTGGCGCGAGGAGTGCAGCGCGCCGGCTGGGGGCGGGGGGCAGGGGCATGGTGGCAGGGCCTCGGTCGGTAAAGGGGTAACGGATGGGTCAGAAAGCAAAAAGCCGCCTGGAGGCCAAGGCGGCTTTTTGGGTGGGTGCTAGCGGTGCAGTAACCAGGGGCATTGATCCATTATGCCCACTCCATGTGTCTTGCCGAGGCAAAACGGGCGGTGTGTCGCGTGGATGCTCTAATGACCCCCGATGGAATGCAATAGCGCAATCGAACTCTGTGCAATCCGTGCTGGGCTCAGGCGGCCTTCTTCAGGGCCTTGAGGGATTTGACAGTCTTGAGGACTTCGTCCACATGGCCGGGCACTTTGAGGCCGCGCCATTCTTGCACCAGCAGGCCGTCAGGGCCGATGAGGAACGTGCTGCGCTCGATGCCCTTGACCTTCTTGCCGTACATGATCTTGTTCTTGACCACGCCGAACATGTGGCACATCTTCTCTTCGGTGTCGGCGATCAGCTCGAAGGGCAGTTCCAGCTTTTCCTTGAAGTCGTCGTGCGACTTCATGTTGTCGCGCGAGACGCCGAACACAGCGGCGCCGGCCTTCACGAAATCCTTGTACTTGTCGCGAAACTGCATGGCCTCCGTGGTGCAGCCCGGCGTGTTGTCCTTGGGATAGAAGTAGAGAACCAGAATTTGGCCAAGGTGGGAGGTGTTGGAGACCTTGATACCACCGGTTGCGTTGGCTTCAAATTCGGGGAGGGGTTTGTTGACAACGATCGCCATATCACTTCAATCTCTCAGGATGTAGTCGTTGGTAAGCCGGGGGAGTGGGTGTGTTATTGCTCTTGGTGGTGCCCCCGACCGCAACCCGTAATTTTACCCTGAAATCGGTTCCCGGCCAAATGTAAGACAGTGTGTCCGGCGCGGGTCGGCGGGTACTTCGGCATGCCTGTGCATAGGTTGTCAGGCCGCCCGCTGCAGGCCCTCAGGCCGGTAGCCCGCCTTGCGCTCAGACTTCGAGGATCAGCGCGGCGACCACGTTGCGCCCTTCGCTCGCCAGGATGTTGTAAGTGCGGCAGGCTGCCTGGGTGTCCATGGTCTCCAGCCCAAGTCGCCGCGCGATCAGGGGGGCGAGCCAGGCGGGCGGTGGAAAGCGGTTGCGCAGGCCGCTGCCAAATATGACCAGCTCTGTCTCCAGTCCGGCCAGCTGGGCGAAATGCTCCGGGGTCAGGTCCTCAAAGCGGGCGCAGGGCCAGGGCTGGCGCAGGCCCCCAGAGCCGATGATGACGCTGTGGGTGATCTTGTCGGCGTCGATGCCGATCCAGCCGGGGCCGTAGCCGCTGATGGTCTGTGCGTTGGAGCGGTCGGGCTGGAATTTCATGTCGGGAATGGGTGAGCCCGGGGACTGCGGGGCATGGCAGCGGCGTCTGCCGCCGGGGGATGGCAACGGTTCTGTGGTCAAATTATAGGTTTCGCCTGAGGGCGCCTGCACCGGCGGCCTCCCGACCCCACCGCACTACTGTCAGCGCATGAAAACCGTCCAAAAATCCGCCAAGCTTGCCAATGTTTGCTACGACATCCGGGGCCCGATCATGGACGCGGCCAAGCAGATGGAGGAAGACGGACACAAGATCATCAAGCTCAACATTGGCAATCTGGCCGTGTTTGGCTTTGATGCCCCCGAAGAAATCCAGCAGGATATGATTCGCAACCTGCCCAATTCGGCGGGCTATTCGGACAGCAAGGGCATCTTCGCCGCCCGCAAGGCCGTGATGCATGAAACCCAGAAGCAGGGTATCAAGGGCGTGGCGCTGGACGACATTTACCTGGGCAATGGCGCCAGCGAACTGATCGTGATGGCCACCAATGCGTTGCTGGATACGGGCGACGAATTGCTGCTGCCGTCGCCGGATTACCCGCTGTGGACCGCTGCGGCGAGCCTGTCAGGCGGCACGCCGGTGCACTACCTGTGCGACGAAGCCAATGGATGGATGCCCGACTTGGACGACATCCGCTCCAAGATCACGCCACGCACCAAGGGCATCGTGGTCATCAACCCCAACAACCCCACAGGGGCGCTTTACTCGGTCGAGTTGCTCAAGGGCATCGTGGCCATCGCCCGCGAACATGGCCTGGTGATCTTTGCGGACGAGGTGTATGACAAGGTGCTGTACGACGGCGCCAAGCACACGGCCATTGGCTCGCTGAGCGAGGATGTGCTCACACTCACCTTCAACTCGCTGTCCAAGAGCTACCGGTCCTGCGGTTACCGCGCTGGCTGGCTGGTGGTGTCGGGCGACAAGAAGCCTGCCAAGGACTACATCGAAGGCCTGAACATGCTCTCGAACATGCGCCTGTGCGCCAACGTGCCCGGCCAGTGGGCCGTGCAGACGGCGCTGGGGGGTTACCAGAGCATTAACGAACTGGTATGTGAGGGCGGCCGCCTGCGCAAGCAGCGTGACCTGGCGTATGAGCTGATCACGGCCATACCGGGTGTGACCTGTGTGAAGCCGCAGGCCGCGCTCTACATGTTCCCGCGCCTCGACCCGGCGGTGTATCCCATCGAGGACGACCAGCAGTTCTTTCTGGAGCTGCTGCAGGAAACCAAGGTCATGCTGGTGCAGGGCACGGGGTTCAACTGGCCCGCGCCCGACCATTTCCGCATCGTGTTCCTGCCGCATGAAGACGACTTGCGCGATGCCATTGGCCGTGTGGCGCGCTTCCTGGAGCAATACCGAAAGCGCAAGCAGACCACTGCGGCAGCGGTCGCGGCCTGATCCGTCGCGTTGCCCGGACAACAAGGCGATACGCTCCATGCGCAGCCCCTCCGCTCTAGACCTGGCCCGGCATGTTGCCGCGTGCGTGCTGGTGGCGGCGGGTTTGCTCGGCACCGTGCACGCTGCCGACAAGGGCAAAGAGCCTGTGAGCTTCCAGCACAAGGACTGGGCCTTGCAGTGCGACAACACCCGCACCTGCAGGGCCGTGGGGTACCATTCGGAGGGTGGCGAATCAGAGCCGGTCTCCATGCGCCTGACCCGCGCGGCAGGGCCTGATACTCCGGTGCTGGTGGACCTGCAGGTGTCCACCGAGAAGGCCTCTCCAGCGTCGCTGCACCTGAAGATGGGCGCACTTTCGCTGCCGGGGCTCAAGGGCGCCACCCCCAGCGTGCCTGCGGCCCAGGTGCCCCGCCTGCTGCAGGAGTTGCTCAAGAATGAAGAGGCCACGGTGGCCGCTGGCAAGGACCGTTGGGTACTGTCGCTGGCGGGTGTCACCGCAGTTCTGCTCAAGATGGACGAGGCCCAGGGCCGGGTGGGCACACCGGGCGCCCTGGTGCGCAACGGCACGAAGCCAGAAGCTTCCGTGCTGCCCCCTTTGCCAGCTCCCGTGATCAAGGCGGTGACCCCGCTGCCTGCGCGCAAGGGCGATGCCGCGCTGGCCAAGCCGCTGGTGGCTGCGCTGGACCGCGCAAGTACTGAGGGCCAGTGCAATGGCGACGATGCGTTCAACCCCGCCAACGTGCAGGTCTACCGGCTCACGGATCGCAAGGTGCTGCTGTCCGTGCCCTGCGGCATGGGGGCCTACAACTTCAGCAGCCTGCTATGGGTCGCCAACGACCGCCCGCCCTACAAGCCAGAGCCCTTGCAGGATGTGGACGGCGATTTCGATCCCGCCTCGGGCATGGTGCATTCGGCGATGAAGGGTCGTGGAATTGGCGACTGTTGGTGGGTGCGTGAGTGGCAGTTCGACGGCCAGGGTTTTGTGCTGCGCAGCGAGTCTGGCGATGGCATGTGCCGTGGTTTTGCGGGCGGCGCCTGGCAGTTGCCGACCTATGTCACGCGTTGACGGATCTGCTGCTCGACACGGCGCCCCATACATCCTTCCCGAATCATTGTTTTTCTTTCTCTTCCCATTGCTATGAAACCCATCCAAGTAGGCCTTCTGGGCATCGGCACCGTCGGCAGCGGCGTGTTCAACGTGCTCGCACGCAACCAGGACGAAATCAGCCGCCGTGCTGGCCGTGGCATCGAGATCACCATGGTGGCCGATCTGGACGTAGCGCGCGCCAAGGCCGTGGTGGGTGACGGCATCCAGGTCGTCAACGACGCCCGCGCCATCATCGCCAACCCCGACATCGACATCGTGATCGAACTGATAGGCGGCTACGGCATCGCCCGCGCCCTGGTGCTCGAAGCCATCGCGGCGGGCAAGCATGTGGTCACTGCCAACAAGGCGCTGCTGGCCGTGCACGGCACCGAGATTTTTGCGGCCGCATCGGCCAAGGGCGTGATGGTCGCCTTCGAGGCCGCTGTGGCCGGTGGCATCCCCATCATCAAGGCGCTGCGCGAAGGCCTCACGGCCAACCGCATCCAGTGGATCGCCGGCATCATCAACGGCACCACCAACTTCATCCTGTCCGAGATGCGCAGCAAGGGCCTGGACTTTGATGTGGTGCTCAAGGAAGCCCAGCGCCTGGGCTACGCCGAGGCCGACCCTACCTTCGACATCGAGGGCGTGGACGCCGCGCACAAGGCCACCATCATGTCGGCCATTGCCTTCGGCATCCCCGTGCAGTTCGACAAGGCCTATGTGGAAGGCATCACCAAGCTCTCCGCCGCCGATATCAAGTACGCCGAGCAGCTGGGTTATCGCATCAAGCTGCTGGGCATCACCAAGCGCGCTGAAAAGGGTATCGAGCTGCGCGTGCACCCCAGCCTAGTGCCTTCCAAGCGCCTGATTGCCAATGTGGAAGGCGCGATGAACGCCGTGGTGGTGCAGGGCGATGCCGTGGGCACCACGCTGTACTACGGCAAGGGTGCGGGCTCTGAGCCCACCGCCAGCGCCGTGATTGCCGACCTGGTGGACATTGCCCGCCTGCACACCGCCGACCCTGAGCACCGCGTGCCACACCTGGCCTTCCAGCCCCACACGCTGACCGATGCCATGGGCGCCCTGCCAGTGCTGCCCATGAGTGAAGTGGTGACCAGTTACTACCTGCGCCTGCGCGTGGCCGATCAGGCTGGCGTGCTGGCCAAGGTGACGGGCCTGCTGGCTGAAGCTGGTGTCAGTATCGACGCCGTGCTCCAGCGCGAGGCCGATGAAGTGGGCGGCGAAGGCTCCACACAGACGGACTTGATCATCCTCACGCACGACACCCGCGAAGGCACGATGGATGCCGTCATCGCCCAGATGCAGGCGCTGCCCACTGTGCTGGCCCCCATCACCCGCATCCGCAAGGAAGAGTTGAACTGACCCTTTCAGGGGCGGCCGCCGCGTCGCGCGGACCCCGCCCTGGCACCGATGGCAACCCCCATGCACCCACGCCATGCCCACTCTCGTTGCTGTCCTCACCTTGGTCGCCCTGCTCAAGCTGGCCAACGTGGACATGCCGCGCTGGCATCTGGCCTTCTGGTTCGGTGTGTTGGTGGGGGCGGCGCTCATGGGGCACATGCCCCGGCTGCACGCGGTGGGGCATGGCCTGCTGAGCTTTATTCAGGCCTGGGTGTACTTTGTGCTGCTGGACCGCACCGACAACCGTCTGGACCGCGTGTGGCACTGGCTCATCCTCATCGGGGGCTTCGGTCTCATCATCATGGCGCGCATGCTCATCGACATCCGCGCCTACGGCATCAGTTTTTGAACCCTCACGGGACTCTCTCATGAAATACCTCAGCACGCGCGGCCACGCAGACCGCAAACAGTTCTGCGACATCCTGCTCGAAGGCCTGGCGCCCGATGGCGGTCTGTACTTGCCCGAGCACTACCCGCAGGTGGATGACGCCATGCTCACGCGCCTGCGCAAGGCCTACCACGAGCAAGGCTACGCCGAGCTGGCCTTCCAGATCCTGTCGCTGTACATCGACGACATTCCGGCCGCCGACCTCAAAGCTTTGTGCACCAAGACGTACACCGCCGAGGTGTTTGGCACGGGCGAGATCGTGCCCCTGCGCCACCTCGAAAACAGCCTCTGGCTCGAAGCGCTGTCCAACGGCCCCACGCTGGCCTTCAAGGACATGGCCATGCAGCTGCTGGGCAACCTGTTCGAATACGAACTGGGCCGCCGTGGCGAGCAGCTCAACATCCTGGGCGCCACCAGCGGCGACACCGGCAGCGCGGCCGAATACGCCATGCGCGGCAAGGCGGGTGTGCGTGTGTTCATGACCAGCCCGCACGGTCGCATGAGCGCCTTCCAGCAGGCGCAAATGTTCAGCCTGCAGGACGAGAACATTCACAACATCGCCATCGAGGGCGTGTTCGACGACTGCCAGGACATCGTCAAGGCCGTCTCCAACGACCACGCCTTCAAGGCCAAATACAAGATCGGCACCGTCAACTCCATCAACTGGGCGCGCCTGCTGGCGCAGGTGGTGTACTACTTTGCGGGCTATATCCAGGCCACCGAGACCAACGACCAGAAGGTCAGCTTCACGGTGCCCTCGGGCAACTTCGGCAACGTGTGCGCGGGCCATGTGGCGCGCATGATGGGTCTGCCCATTGCCAAGCTGGTGGTGGCCACGAACGAGAACGATGTGCTCGACGAGTTCTTCCGCACCGGCGTGTACCGCGTGCGCGGCAGTGCGGACACGCACGAAACGTCGAGCCCGTCCATGGACATCAGCAAGGCCAGCAACTTCGAGCGCTTTGTGTTCGACCTGCTGGGCCGCGACGGCGCGCGCACCAAGGCTTTGTTTGGCGATGCCCTGTCCAAGGACGGTCGGTTTGATCTGAGCCAGGACCCATGTTTTGCCGACGCCGCTGCCAAGTACGGCTTTGAAAGTGGCAAGAGCACCCATGCCGACCGCCTGGCCACCATCCGCGACAACTACCAGCGCCATGGAGTGACCATCGACACCCACACCGCCGACGGGGTGAAGGTGGCCCTGGAGCACCATCAGGACCCGAACGTGCCGATGATCGTGCTGGAGACGGCGCTGCCCATCAAGTTTGCCGAAACCATCGTCGAAGCCCTGGGCCATGCGCCCGAGCGGCCTGCCCAGTTTGCAGGCATCGAAGACCTGCCCAAGCGGGTGCAGGTGATGCCCGCCGATGTGGATCTGGTCAAGGCCTACATCGAGCGCCATTGCGCTTGAATCGGGTGGGGTGACGGCTCAGCTCAGCCCGCGCAGTCCGGCCGCAGGTGCCAGTAGGCGCTTTGCAGGTTGGGATAACCCGGGTTTGTGATCAAAATCGCCCCAAGCGCTAGTCAGATATGCGCTGCAAGCTATAAATAGCATAGCTAATCAAGGAGCAGTGGATGAAGGTTGTCGGTTTTGCCGGGTTCTCCGGCAGTGGCAAGACCACGCTGGTCGAGCAGTTGATCCCCGCGCTGCGGCTGCGGGGGCTGCGCGTATCGGTGGTCAAGCATGCCCACCACAGTTTCGATGTGGACCACCCGGGCAAGGACACCTACCGCCACCGTGAGGCGGGGGCTTTCGAGGTGGTCGCCGCATCGGACAAGCGCCTGATGCTGGTGCGCGAGTTCGAGCAGCCCGCCACGCTCAGCGTGCACCACCTGCTGGCCGAGCTGTACCAAGGCGTGGACTGGGTGCTGGTGGAGGGCTTCAAGGACAGCGACCTGCTCAAGATCGAGGTCTGGCGCGCGCCCGAGCCCGGGCAACTGGCCAAGCCCGTGCGCTACCCGGAAGATGACTTTGTGGTGGCCGTGGCCACCGATGCGCCCGAGAGCCTGCCGGTGCCCACGCAACTGCCGCTGCTGGACCTCAACGCGCCCGACAAGGTGGTGGACTGGCTTATCCAGTACGAACACCGCTTTGAATACAACTGGGAACTGCACGGGGGGCTGCTGCCATGCGCCCCGCAATGAAGCCCCTCAAGCCGCTGGACGAGGCATTGGCGGACCTGTTGGCCCAAGCCCAGCCGCTGCCTGGCACCGACACAGTCACCACCTTTGACGCCGACGGCCGCGTGCTGGCGCAGAGCTGCGTGTCGGCCTTGCAAGTGCCCCCGCAGGACAACAGCTCGATGGACGGCTATGCCGTGCGTTGCGCTGATGTGGCGGCGGCCGGTGTGGTGTTGCCCGTGTCGCAGCGCATTCCTGCGGGCAGTGCGGGCGACCCGCTGCTGCCTGGCACGGCGGCGCGCATCTTCACCGGCGCGCCGGTGCCTGCAGGCGCCGATGCCATCCTGATGCAGGAGGACTGCGAGGCCCTGGCGGCGGCCGATGGACTGGGTTCGGTGCGGATCAACGCTGTGCCCCAAGCGCGTCAGTGGATTCGCAGTGCGGGCGAGGACATCACCCGGGGTGCGGTGGTGCTGTCAGCGGGCACGCGCCTCACTCCGGCCGAACTGGGGCTGGCGGCCAGCATTGGCCTGCACCAGCTGCAGGTGGCGCGCCGTCCGCGCGTGGCCTTGTTCTCCACCGGTGATGAACTGGTCATGCCCGGCGAGGTGCCGCCCGAGCAGATGCGCCCCGGCGCCATCTACAACAGCAACCGGTTTTTTCTGCGTGCCATGCTGCTGCGGCTGGGCTGCGAGGTCACCGACTTTGGCATCGTGCCCGACCGGCGCGACGCCACCATCGACGCCCTGCGCCAGGCCAGCAGCGCACATGACCTGATCCTGACCAGCGGCGGCGTGAGCGTGGGAGAGGAAGACCACATCAAGCCGGCGGTAGAGACTCTGGGCACGTTGGACCTGTGGCAGATCGCCATGAAGCCCGGCAAGCCGTTTGCCTACGGCCAGATCCCGCGAGAAGGCGGTGCCGCCCACTTCATGGGCCTGCCCGGCAACCCGGTGTCGAGCTTTCTCACCTTTGCGCTGCTGGTGCGGCCCTTTGTGCTGCGGCTGCAGGGCGTGCAGGACGTGGCGCCGCAAGCCGTGGCGGTCCGTGCCGATTTCACCTGGCCCAAGGCCGACAAACGCCGCGAGTTTCTGCGCGTGCGGCTCAACGCGGCGGGCGGGCTGGACCTGTTCAGCAACCAGAGTTCGGGCGTGCTGACCTCGGCGGCCTGGGGCGACGGCGTGGTGGACAACCCGGCAGGCCAGACGATTGCGCCGGGCGACACGGTGCAATTCATCGCGTTTTCGGAGTTGCTGGGATGAAGATCACTGTGCGCTACTTCGCATCGATCCGCGAAGCCATTGGGCAGGGCAGTGAGGCGGTCGAAACCGCCGCTACCACGCTGGGCGCCCTGCGCGACGAACTCATCGCACGCGGTGGTGCCCATGCCAGCAGCCTGGCGCGGGGCCGGGCCGTGCGCATGGCGCTCAACCAGACCTTGAGCGACGAATCCGCCACCCTGGCCGATGGGGCCGAGGTGGCGTTTTTCCCCCCGGTTACCGGGGGCTGAGCCCGGGCAAGGTCTGTAGCCGCTGCTCCAGCGTGGCGGAGGCCGCTGTCATGGGTGCGCGCAGTTCATTGCGCATCCAGCCCGCGTGGGCCAGCACGGCCTTCAGCGGCGCCGGGTTGGCTTCTGCAAAGCAAGCCTCCACCCAGGGCAACAAGGCTTGCCATACCCTGCGGGCCTCCGGCAGGTCACCCGCGCGCAGCAACTCCATCAAGGCCACAAAACGCGGTGCCTGCCAGTGTGCGCTGGCGGCAATAGCGCCGTGGCCGCCCAGGGCCAGGGTGGTGAACATCTGTGCATCTTCGCCCGCCAGCACGGCCAAGCGCCCGTCCGCGATCAGTGTCTGGGTCTTGGCTGCATTGCCGCCGCAGTCCTTGATGGCGCAGATGCGCGGGTGTTCGGCCAGTGCCAGCAGGGTGTCGGTGGCCAGCGTGGCGCCTGTGCGGTAGGGGATGTCGTAAATCACCAGCGGCGCGGCGCTGGCGTCGGCAAGGGCGCGGAACCACAGCAGCAACCCGTCTTGCGATGGGCGGATGTAGTGCGGTGCCGGTACCAGCAGGCCTGCTAAGGGGTATTGCGCCAGGGTCTGCACCCATTCCTGCGTCTGGCCCAGGTGGTAGCCCGACAGGCCCATCACCACGGGCAGGCCTTGTGAGGCGTCGAGCACCGTCTCCAGCACGGCCAACTGCTCCGCCTTGTCGAGCGCTGCGGCTTCGCCGGTGGACCCGCAGGCCACAAAACCCGCAATGCCCTGGCTGGCCAGCTTCTTTGTCATACGGGCGAGGGAGGGGTGGTCCACAGCGCCGTCATGGAACGGGGTGACCAGGGGAATCCAGAGACCCTGGAATGGGGTGGGGGAGGCAGAGACTGCAGGCATGCGAAGCGTCCTTTCAAGGTTCGACCAAGGGAAGAACCGTCACAGGTGCGCGGGTCGCCAGGAGCCAAAAAAGGGAGATTTTGCCAACAGGTTCCGTCGCTCATCCGGGACGGAACCACACAGCTCCGGTCAGATGAGCTGGGGTTTTTTGGCTTTGACCACGCACTGCAACGCCACCGCGGGTGCGGAGGTCATGGCAAAGAGTGCGTGCGTGGGCATGGGCGCAGTATAGCCAGGCCTTTGCAAGGGGCCATGGACGCATCAACGTGAGGGCAGTCCCGGCGGCGCATCGTCCACTGGCGTGGGTGGAGGGGCTTGGAGCAACGGGCATTGCCATACCAGCAGCTCCGCCAGCCGGGTGACGATCCACGTTGCCTCAGGCACAGATACGCCAGATTCCGCCGTGCACAGCCCGGCATGAATGCGCTGCAGGATCTCGGTCTCGGACGGCGCCTGCACGTGGTACAGCGTCTGCGCGTGCTCCACCAGGTGGCCCGCCAGGTCTTCGCACAGCTCGTAGCGGGTGCGCACGGCGTCTGCCTTGTCGGTCAGGCGACCCCGTGCGTCGGTGTACACCGCCATGAAGGACGGGGGCACGAGGATCTGGTTGTCGTCGTCCATGGGGCTCAGTCGGGGGTAAAAAGCCGCTCGAACTTGGCCTGGTCGGATGCCAGCTCGAAAGTCACGACCTGGCCCATTTTCATGTCCGACAGGCGGCACGCGCCGAACAGCGTGGTTTTGCCCGCCAGTTCCATCACATCGAGGTCAATGATGGCGTAAGGGTGGGGCACGAAGACCTGGTGCTCGAACACGTCGCGGACGGCATTGCGCGGGGATGGATAGAGCTTGTAGAGGTCGGTCTCAATCGTTTGTGTGGCCATGGGCGGGGGAGGGCTAGAAGATCGCGCACCAGATCGCATGCGGGTACAGTGCGGGCGAATCGTACAGACAATTGTTTTTACCAAGTTATGGCACGCAACAAAAGTGAATGGCCCGCCAAGGTACTGGCGCTGGTCCGGGGCGGCAACCTGTCTGCCGCCGTCGCACAGATCAAGGTGGCGCCCAGCGTGGGCGACATCACGCGCCTGCAAGGATTGCTGGCCCAGTTGCCCTCGTCGCCCGCACTGGTGCAGCTGAACAAGGTGGTGGAAGAAGAGCGCGCACTGCTGGCTGCACCACGGCTGCATCGCTCGCCTTGATGCGCCTTTCTAGCCAAACTTCCTACGCCCCCGCTGAGAGCCATTGCCATGATCTTGCCCCGTGTTTCCATCCAGACTGAGGACTTTGACCTGTCCGTTGAAATCGCCACCCTGCGCCGCGAGAACAAGGGGGTGGGCGCTGTGTGCAGCTTTGTGGGCACCGTGCGTGACCGCAACGATGGCGACCCGGTGTCGTCCATGGAACTGGAGCATTACCCCGGCATGACCGAAAAATCCATCGAGGCCATGGTGGACGAGGCCTTTCGGCGCTTCGATATTTTTGGTGCCCGCGTGATACATCGCGTCGGTCTGCTGCAGCCCCTGGACCAAATCGTGCTGGTGGCGGTGACCAGTGCCCACCGGGGCCAGAGTTTTCAGGCCTGCGAGTTTTTGATGGACTACCTCAAGACCCAGGCGCCTTTCTGGAAAAAGGAACAAACCCCCCAGGGCGCCCGCTGGGTGGATGCGCGGGTGAGTGACGACGCTGCGCTCGCGCGCTGGGGCATCACGGCGGCCAACGCCTGAACAAGCGGCGGCCCGTGCGCTGCACCTGCGGCATGCCAGGGCGTCTCAGCGATGCGGTGGGCCTGTGCCTCTACAGGCGTGGTATTCGGAGTCAGGGTTTGCTGGTGTAACCCAGGCAGGCACCTGCATTGGCGCGACCCTTGCATTCCCGGTACAGCCGGCGATCACGGTCCGAGCGGCTTTCCTCGGATGAGCTTCGCTCCTGTTTCACTTTGGTGGACTTCTTTTTCTTGCTCACTTCGCCATGGGCGCCTTGCGTCGCGTTCTTGGTCGTGGCGTGGCTGGCCTCGGGATGCAGCCCGAGGCACAGAACCAGCATGCACAAAAGCAGGGGAGCGGTCGCCTTGCGCAGTGCCAAGTGGGCAGAGGGATGGAGAGCCGGGGTGAATGGCATGTTGAATCGTCCGGGAGTGAAGTGTTGAAATGCCGGGGCTTAGCTGATCCACTAGCAATCTTAAGGGTGGCTTGGGCTGGAATGCGCCGGGGTGGCCCTATGCCACCGGCGCCGACGCTGAGACGTATCCTTGGCGCTACACAGGCGGCCCAAGGCGGTGACAGGCCTGTGGTTCTGATCGGGTGACATCCGCCTGAGCGTGTGCCGAGACACCGGCCAGAGGTGAATTCAGGGCCTCGGGTTATAATCCGCGAGTTTTGCATGGTGCAAGACGCACGCCTGCGGCCGTTCCAGCTGCTGGCGCAAGTAAAAACCATGGCTTTCCGCTTGCGGCAGGCCACATTCAAGGAAAAAACATGATTGCATCCTCCATCAAGGCCGAAGTCGTCAAGGCGAACGCCCGTGCTGCCAACGACACTGGTAGCCCAGAAGTGCAAGTGGCCCTGCTGACCGCTCGCATCAACGAACTGACCCCTCACTTCAAGACACACGCCAAGGACCACCATGGTCGCCGTGGCCTGCTGCGCATGGTGAGCCGTCGTCGCAAGCTGCTGGACTACCTGAAGGCCAAGGACGCTGACCGTTACACCGCGCTGATCGCCAAGTTGGGTCTGCGCAAGTAATTTTCATTGCATGCCAAAACGCCTGGGTTAGTCCGCTAGCTCAGGCGTTTTTTACTTCGGAGCCGCAAAACAGAGCGAAGCTGTGTCATTCCAATGAAGTTGTTGCCACTGCATTGTGCAGCACTTCCCTGGAATGGCATCGTGTTCTGAATTGCTCTCCAAGCCAATCTGGTAGGGCACTACCAGCTATTAAAACAGGAGCTGAACATGAGCATTTTCAACAAAGTCACCAAGACCTTCCAATGGGGCGATAAGACCGTCATCATGGAAACGGGCGAGATCGCCCGCCAGGCCTCCGGCGCCGTGCTGGTGAACATTGACGACACCGTGGTGCTGGCCACCGTGGTGGCTTCCAAGTCCGCCAAGCCTGGTCAGGACTTTTTCCCGCTGACGGTGGACTACATCGAGAAGACGTACGCCGCTGGCAAGATCCCCGGCAGCTTCTTCAAGCGCGAAGCCAAGCCCAGCGAACACGAAACCCTGACCAGCCGCCTGATCGACCGGCCGATCCGCCCGCTGTTCCCCGAAGGTTTCTTCAATGAAGTGCACGTGGTCGTCCACACGATCTCGTTGAACCCCGAAGTGGACGCTGACATTGCTGCCCTGATCGCCACCAGCGCAGCCCTGGCCATTTCTGGCATCCCGTTCAACGGCCCCATCGGTGCGGCCCGCGTGGGTTACATCAACGGCGAATACGTGCTGAACCCCGGCCAGACTGCGCGCAAGAACTCGCAGATGGACTTGGTGGTAGCGGGCACCGAAGCCGCTGTGCTGATGGTGGAGTCCGAAGCCCAGCAGCTGTCCGAAGAAATCATGCTCGGCGCCGTGGTGTTCGGCCATGAGCAAGGTAACGTGGCCATCAACGCCATCCACGAACTGGTGCGCGACGCGGGCAAGCCCGTGTGGCAATGGGAGGCGCCTGCCAAGGACGAAGCCTTGATCGCCAAAGTGGTGGCTCTGGCTGACGACAAGCTGCGCGCTGCCTACCAGATCCGCAACAAGCAAGCCCGTACCCAAGCCTGCCGTGAAGCCTACGCTGCTGTGATGGCTGGCCTGAAGGCTGACGGCGTGGAGTTCGACTCCGTCAAGGTCGAAGGTATGCTGTTTGACATCGAAGCCAGCATCGTGCGCAGCCAGATCCTGGCTGGCGAACCCCGCATCGATGGCCGCGACACCCGCACCGTGCGCCCCATCGAAATCCGCAACAGCGTGCTGCCCCGCGCCCACGGCTCAGCCCTGTTCACGCGTGGCGAAACCCAGGCGCTGGTCGTGACCACGCTGGGCACCGAGCGTGATGCACAGCGCATCGACGCGCTGGCTGGCGAATACGAAGACCGCTTCATGATGCACTACAACATGCCTCCCTTCGCCACCGGCGAAGTGGGCCGCATGGGCTCGACCAAGCGCCGCGAAATCGGCCACGGCCGTCTGGCAAAGCGTGCTCTGGTGGCTGTGCTGCCGACCAAGGAAGAATTCCCCTACACCATGCGTGTGGTGTCGGAAATCACCGAATCCAACGGCTCCTCGTCGATGGCTTCGGTGTGCGGCGGCTGCCTGTCGCTGATGGACGCCGGCGTGCCCATGAAGGCGCATGTGGCGGGTATCGCCATGGGCCTGATCAAGGACGCCAACCGCTTCGCCGTGCTGACCGACATCCTGGGTGATGAAGATCACCTGGGCGACATGGACTTCAAGGTGGCGGGTACCACGAGTGGTATCACGGCCCTGCAGATGGACATCAAGATCCAGGGCATCACCAAGGAAATCATGCAGGTGGCATTGGCCCAGGCCAAGGAAGCGCGCATGCACATCCTGGGCAAGATGCAAGAAGCCATGGGCGAAGCCAAGACCGAAGTGTCGAACTTCGCGCCCAAGCTGTACACGATGAAGATCAACCCCGAGAAGATCCGTGACGTGATCGGCAAGGGCGGCGCTGTGATCCGTGCGCTGACCGAGGAAACCGGCTGCCAGATCAACATCGAGGAAGACGGCACCATCACCATCGCCGCCACCGACGCTGCCAAGGCTGACGAAGCCAAGCGCCGCATCGAGCAGATCACGGCCGAGGTCGAGATCGGCAAGATCTACGAAGGCCCTGTGACCAAGATCCTGGACTTCGGCGCACTGATCAACCTGCTGCCCGGCAAGGACGGTCTGCTGCACATCAGCCAGATCGCCCACGAGCGCGTCGAGAAGGTGTCCGACTACCTGACCGAAGGCCAGATCGTGAAGGTCAAGGTCATGGAAACTGACGAAAAGGGCCGCATCAAGCTGTCCATGAAGGTGTTGGCAGATCGTCCCGCTGGCGGCAGCGACCGCCCCGCGCCTGCAGAGCGTGGCGACCGCGAACCCCGCCGCGACCACGGCCGTGACGGTGGACGCCATCCTGCTGAGCAGCAACAGCAGCAGTCCCTGCCTGCAGATGGTGCGTCTGCCCAGGTGAACGGATAAATTGCTGATGTGCTATTGATTTGGTAGCTGCTAGGGCATGTAAGTCATGCGCTAGCGGCCCCAATCATTCCAATCCATATCCGGTAAACCCCGCTATGCAAGCTGTCGAGATCACATCCTTTGGTGGGCCTGAGGTGCTGCGTCTGGGTGAGCGTCCTGCTCCCGTGGCGGGTGCGGGTGAGTTGCTGATCCGCGTAGTGGCCAGCGGTATCAACCGCCCCGACGTGTTGCAGCGACTGGGCCACTATGCGCCGCCTCTTGGCACCTCGGACCTTCCGGGGCTGGAGGTCGCGGGGGTGGTCGAGTCGGGCGATGCTTCGGCGATGGCAGAGGCGGGCATTCGTGTGGGTGACCGCGTTTGCGCCTTGGTGGCAGGTGGTGGTTATGCCCAGTGGTGCGTTGCACCGGTGGTGCAGTGCCTGCCGGTGCCTGAGGGCTTGAGTGACGTAGAGGCTGCCTCGCTTCCGGAGACGTTCTTCACGGTGTGGAGCAATGTCTTTGACCGTGCGCGTTTGCAAGCGGGGGAAACCTTGCTGGTGCAGGGCGGCACCAGCGGCATTGGCGTGACCGCCATTCAGCTCGCCCGTGCGTTCGGTGCCACCGTGATCGCCACGGCGGGCAGCGATGACAAGTGTGCGGCTTGCCTTTCGCTGGGTGCACACCACGCCATCAACTACAAGTCCCAGGACTTTGTGGCCGAGGCGAAGCGAATCACCGAAGCGCGTGGTGTTGACGTGGTGCTCGATATGGTGGCGGGTGACTATGTTGCCCGCGAAGTCGAATGCCTGGCCGAGGATGGCCGGATCGTCATCATCGCCGTGCAAGGGGGCGTGCAGAGCGGCTTCAATGCGGGACTGGTGCTGCGCAAGCGCCTCACCATTACGGGGTCTACATTGCGTCCGCGTCCCGTGGCGTTCAAGGGTGCAATTGCACGCTCGCTGCGCGAGCATGTCTGGCCCTTGCTGGCAGCGGGCAAAGTCCGTCCGGTCATTTACAGCACGTTTGCTGCGGCGGACGCCGCACAAGCCCATGCGCTGATGGAGTCCAACCAGCACATCGGCAAGATTGTTTTGACGTGGAAATCATGAACAACAAGAAAAAACTCATCGCCGGTAACTGGAAGATGAATGGCGGCCTGGCCGCCAACGAGGCTTTGTTGAAGGCCTTGATTGCGGGCACCGCAGAGGTGGCTTGTGATGTCGCCGTCGCAGTGCCTTCGCCCTATCTGGCGCAGGTGCAGGCATTGACGGCCGGCACTGCCATTGCGGTGGCGGCGCAGGATGTGTCTGCGCACGAGTCGGGCGCCTACACCGGTGAGGTATCGGTAGCCATGCTTAAGGATTTTGGTGTGCGCTATGCGCTGGTGGGGCACTCCGAGCGCCGCCAGTACCATGGTGAAACCGACGCAATCGTGGCGGAGAAAGCGCAGCGCGCACTGGCGGCGGGTGTGACTCCGGTCGTCTGCGTGGGCGAAACTCTGCAAGAGCGTGAAGCGGGCATGACTGAGGCGGTGGTCAAGCGCCAGCTCGCCGCAGTGATCCATCTGAACGGGCACTGCATCAGCGAGATCGTGGTGGCTTACGAACCCGTATGGGCCATCGGTACGGGTCGCACTGCGACGCCGGAGCAGGCTCAGGCTGTGCATGCGGTGCTGCGCACCCAGCTGGCGGCTGCGAGCGAGCATGCGGACCGCATCCGCTTGCTGTACGGCGGCAGCATGAACGCGGCCAATGCGGCCCAGCTGCTGGCCCAGCCCGATATCGACGGCGGCCTGGTCGGCGGTGCTTCGTTGAAGGCGCCCGACTTTCTGCAAATCATTGCGGCGGCCCGTTGAGGCGGCTGCGAGGCAAACAATTCAATCAGGAGTGAACAAATAATGAACGTGATCGTGAATGTGATTCTGGCGGTGCAGATGTTGGCGGCCTTGGCCATGATTGGCCTGATCCTGATCCAGCATGGGAAGGGGGCTGACATGGGTGCCGCCTTTGGTAGTGGCAGCTCGGGCAGCCTCTTCGGTGCCAGCGGCAGCGCCAACTTCCTGTCCCGCACGACGGCTGTGCTGGCGGCCGTTTTCTTTGTCTCGACGCTGGCATTGGCCTATTTTGGCAATGCGCGTCCTGCCAGCTCGGGCAGCGTTCTGGAAACGCCTGCGGCTGCTGTGCCCGCCAGCGCGCCGGCCTCTGAGGCACCTGTGGCACCAACGACTCCCGCCTCTGGCGCGGCGCAGATCCCGACCAAATAATTGAACTGAATTTCGGCCCTCAGGGCCAAAGCAGGGTTTTTCCGGAGTAGAATTCTGGATTGTCTGGAAAGCCAAAAGCCGCAAGGTTCCTCATGCCATCCAGATGCAAAAATCAGCCGTCGTGGTGAAATTGGTAGACACGCTATCTTGAGGGGGTAGTGGCGAAAGCTGTGCGAGTTCGAGTCTCGCCGACGGCACCAAAACAAAGGCCTGCCTGCATGACCCGGCTTGGGTCCTGACGGGCAAGGCCACAGCGGTGAGCACATCCTCAAGATGAACCTCGATCAGTACCTCCCCGTCCTTTTGTTCATCTTGGTCGGCATCGCCGTAGGCGTTGTCCCCCTTGTACTCGGCTACATACTGGGCCCCAACCGCCCAGATGCCGCAAAGAACTCCCCCTACGAATGTGGCTTTGAAGCCTTCGAGGATGCGCGCATGAAATTCGATGTGCGCTACTACCTCGTGGCCATTCTCTTCATTCTGTTCGACCTGGAAATCGCATTCCTTTTCCCTTGGGCGGTCACGCTGCACGAGGTGGGTGTCGCCGGTTTCGTGGCGGTCGTCATTTTCCTGGCCATCCTGGTCGTGGGTTTTGCCTACGAATGGAAAAAGGGTGCCCTGGATTGGGAATGAGCGGACTTCAACAAGGACAATGCAATGATTGAAGGCGTGATGAAGGAAGGCTTCATCACCACGAGTTACGACTCCGTGGTGAACTGGGCCAAGACCGGTTCCCTGTGGCCGATGACCTTTGGTCTGGCCTGCTGTGCTGTCGAGATGATGCACGCGGCAGCGGCCCGGTATGACATCGGCCGTTTTGGTGCGGAAGTGTTCCGTGCCAGCCCCCGTCAGTCCGATCTGATGATCGTGGCAGGCACGCTGTGCAACAAGATGGCCCCGGCTTTGCGCAAGGTCTACGACCAGATGTCCGAGCCCCGTTGGGTTCTGTCGATGGGTTCGTGTGCCAATGGGGGTGGCTACTACCACTACAGCTATTCGGTGGTGCGCGGTTGTGACCGCATCGTGCCCGTGGATGTTTACGTGCCCGGCTGCCCTCCTACAGCAGAAGCCCTGATTTACGGGATCATTCAGTTGCAGCAGAAGATCCGCCGCACCAACACCATTGCTCGCGTCTGAAGGGTTGATGATGACAGCTGTTGCCATTCGGCCTGAAAAGCTCAAGGACAATATCGCTGCGGCTCTGGGTGCCAAAGTGCGCCAGATTTCGGTCGCCCTCGATGAGGTGACCGTGGTGGTCGCCGCTGCCGACTATCTGGACGCCATGCGCCTGCTGCGCGACTCCGAAGGTTGCCGTTTTGAGCAGCTGATCGATTTGTGTGGTGTGGACTATTCCGCGTATGGGGATGCTGTCCATGAAGGCGCCCGCTACTGTGTGGTGTCGCATTTGTTGTCGGTCAGCCTCAACCAGCGCGTGCGCGTGAAGGTGTTCTGCCAGGACGATGACTTCCCGGTCGTTCCCTCGGTGGCTGAGTTGTGGAACTCCGCCAATTGGTACGAGCGCGAAGCGTTTGACCTGTTTGGCATCGTTTTCGACGGCCATAACGACCTGCGCCGCATTCTCACGGACTACGGCTTTATCGGGCACCCCTTCCGCAAGGATTTCCCGTTGTCGGGTCATGTCGAAATGCGCTACGACGCCGACCAGCGCCGCGTGGTGTACGAACCCGTGTCCATCGAGCCGCGCGAAATCACGCCGCGCATCATCCGCGAAGACAAGTACGGAGGCCTGCACTGAGCCGCCCCGCGTCTCATGTGATTCATCATGGCTGAAATCAAGAACTATTCCCTGAACTTTGGTCCGCAGCACCCTGCGGCGCACGGTGTGTTGCGCCTGGTGCTGGAGCTGGACGGCGAGGTCGTGCAACGCGCTGACCCGCACATCGGTCTGCTGCACCGCGCCACCGAAAAGCTGGCCGAGCACAAGACCTACATCCAGTCGCTGCCTTACATGGACCGGCTGGACTACGTGTCGATGATGTGCAACGAGCACGCCTACTGTCTGGCAATTGAAAAATTGCTGGGCCTGGAAGTGCCGGTGCGCGCGCAGTACATCCGCGTGATGTTCTCCGAAATCACGCGCCTGCTGAACCACCTGATGTGGCTCGGTTCGCACGGTAACGACTGCGGCAGCTCCACGATCCTGATCTACACCTTCCGCGAGCGTGAAGACCTGTTCGACATGTACGAAGCGGTTTCTGGTGCGCGCATGCATGCGGCGTATTTCCGCCCCGGCGGCGTATACCGCGATCTGCCCGACAGCATGCCGCAGTACAAGGTCAGCAAGATCAAGAACGCCAAGGCACTGGAGGCTCTGAACCAGAATCGCCAGGGTTCTTTGCTGGACTTTATCGACGATTTCACCCAGCGGTTCCCCGGCTGCGTGGACGAGTACGAAACGCTGCTCACCGACAACCGCATCTGGAAGCAGCGCACCGTAGGCATCGGCGTGGTGCCGCCCGAGCGGGCGTTGAATCTGGGCATGACTGGCCCCATGCTTCGCGGCTCCGGCATTGCCTGGGACCTGCGCAAGACCCAGCCGTACGATGCATACGACCGCGTCGACTTCGACGTGCCAGTGGGCAAGACCGGCGACTGCTACGACCGCTATCTGGTGCGTGTGCAGGAGATGCGCGAGTCCAATCGCATCATCAAGCAATGCGTGGACTGGCTCAAGGCCAACCCCGGCCCGGTGATCACCGACAACCACAAGGTTGCCGCGCCTGCGCGTGAATCCATGAAATCGAACATGGAAGAGCTGATCCACCATTTCAAGCTCTTCACGGAAGGCTTCCACGTCCCCGAAGGCGAGGCCTACGCCGCTGTGGAGCACCCCAAGGGCGAGTTCGGTATCTACCTGGTGAGCGATGGTGCCAACAAGCCTTACCGCCTCAAGATCCGGGCACCGGGTTTTGCGCATCTGGCCACGCTCGATGAAATGGCGCGTGGCCACATGATTGCGGATGCCGTCGCCATCATTGGCACCATGGATATCGTGTTCGGAGAGATTGACCGATGATTACCGAAGCGACCAAGGCGCGGTTTGCGCGCGAAGTGGCCAAGTACCCCGCAGATCAGAAGCAGTCTGCGGTGATGGCGTGCTTGTCCATCGTTCAGCAGGAGCAAGGCTACGTCAGCGCCGAGAGCGAGGCGGTGATCGCTGACTATCTGGGCATGGCACAAATCGCCGTGCACGAAGTCACGACCTTCTACAACATGTACAACCAGCAACCGGTGGGCAAGTACAAGCTCAACGTGTGCACCAATCTGCCTTGCCAGTTGCGCGACGGGCAGAAGGCGCTGCATCACCTGGAAAAGAAGCTGGGTGTTTCGATGGGTGAGACCACGCCTGATGGCCTGTTCACCCTGCAGCAGTGCGAATGCCTGGGTGCTTGCGCCGATGCTCCTGTGATGCTGGTGAACGATCGCACGATGTGCAGCTTCATGGACAACGACAAGCTCGACCAGCTCGTGGACGGCCTGCGCGCCGCGGAGGGCCAGTGATGACCACGGCAGCCCAAATACTCTCCCAGTTTCAGGCCACAGGTGTTCAGACCTGTTTCCACGACCGCCACATCAACCCCCAGATCTATGCGGGACTGAATGGCAGCAACTGGAGCATCAAGGACTACGAAGCGCGTGGCGGCTATCAGGCGCTGCGTCGCATCCTGGGCAAGGACGGTAGCGAGGGCCTGACGCAAGATCAGGTCATTGCCACTGTCAAGGAATCCGGTCTGCGTGGCCGCGGCGGCGCGGGCTTCCCTACGGGCCTGAAGTGGAGCTTCATGCCCCGCTCGTTCCCCGGCCAGAAATATCTGGTGTGCAATTCCGACGAGGGCGAGCCTGGTACCTGCAAGGACCGTGACATCCTGCAGTTCAACCCGCACATCGTCATCGAGGGCATGATCATCGCTGCCTATGCGATGGGAATCTCCGTCGGCTACAACTACATCCACGGCGAGATCTTCCAAACCTACGAACGGTTCGAAGCCGCGCTGGAAGAAGCAAGGGCAGCGGGTTACCTGGGGGACAACATCCTGGGCAGCAGCTTCAGTTTTCAGCTGCATGCGGCCCATGGTTTTGGCGCCTACATTTGCGGTGAAGAAACTGCATTGCTCGAATCGCTGGAAGGCAAAAAAGGGCAACCCCGTTTCAAGCCGCCGTTTCCCGCCAGCTTTGGCCTGTATGGCAAGCCCACCACGATCAACAACACGGAAACCTTTGCGGCCGTGCCATGGATCATCCGCAATGGCGGGGCGGCCTACCTGGAGTGCGGCAAGCCCAATAACGGTGGTACCAAAATTTTCTCGGTGTCCGGCGACGTTGAAAAGCCCGGCAACTATGAGGTACCCCTGGGTACACCGTTTGCCAAGCTGCTGGAACTGGCTGGAGGCGTGCGCAAAGGCCGCCAGCTCAAGGCGGTGATCCCTGGCGGTTCGTCGGCCCCTGTCTTGCCAGCATCCATCATCATGGAATGCACGATGGACTATGACTCCATCGCCAAGGCCGGCTCCATGCTGGGCTCGGGTGCCGTGATCGTCATGGACGACTCCCGGAGCATGGTCGAGAGCCTGCTGCGTCTGTCGTATTTCTATTCGCACGAATCCTGCGGCCAATGCACGCCTTGCCGTGAAGGCACGGGCTGGATGTGGCGTGTGATAGATCGCATCCAGCATGGCCAGGGCCGCGAGGGCGACCTGGATCTGCTCAATTCCGTGGCAGACAACATCCAGGGCCGCACCATCTGTGCGCTGGGTGATGCCGCAGCCATGCCTGTGCGCGCCATGATCAAACACTTCCGTCCCGAGTTTGAGGCACTGATCCGGAACAAGGCTCCACAAGCCGCGACTTCCGTCTGATCGCGAGAGAACATATGGTTGAAATTGAACTGGACGGTCAGAAGGTGGAAGTCGCTGAAGGCTGCATGGTGATGCATGCGGCTGAAAAGGCGGGCACTTACATTCCGCATTTCTGCTACCACAAGAAGCTTTCGATCGCCGCCAATTGCCGCATGTGCCTGGTGGACGTGGAAAAAGCGCCCAAGCCCATGCCTGCCTGCGCCACACCGGTCACGCAGGGCATGATCGTGCGCACCAAGAGCGACAAGGCCATCAAGGCCCAGCAGTCGGTCATGGAGTTTCTGCTCATCAACCACCCCCTGGACTGCCCTATCTGCGACCAGGGTGGCGAGTGCCAGCTGCAGGATTTGGCGGTGGGCTACGGTGGTTCTTCCTCGCGTTACGAGGAAGAAAAGCGTGTGGTGTTCCACAAGGACGTCGGCCCGCTGATCTCCATGGAAGAGATGAGCCGCTGCATCCACTGCACCCGCTGCGTGCGCTTCGGCCAGGAAGTGGCGGGCGTGATGGAGCTCGGAATGATCCATCGTGGCGAACATTCTGAGATCACCACGGTCACCGGCGACACGGTGGACTCGGAGTTGTCGGGCAACATGATCGACATCTGCCCCGTCGGAGCACTGACCAGCAAACCTTTCCGCTACAGCGCCCGCACCTGGGAGCTGTCGCGCCGACGCTCGGTGAGTCCACATGACTCCACTGGTGCCAACCTGATTGTCCAAGTCAAGAACCACAAGGTCATGCGCGTGGTCCCGTTTGAAAACGAGGCCGTCAACGAATGCTGGATTGCCGACCGTGATCGTTTCTCATACGAAGCGCTCAACGGCGACGACCGCCTGACCCAGCCCATGCTCAAGCAGGGCGGTGTGTGGAAGGAAGTGGACTGGCAGACTGCGTTGGAATACGTGGCCAACGGTCTCAAGAACATCAAGAACGATCACGGCGCCGCCAGCATTGGTGCGCTGGTGAGCCCTCACAGCACGGTGGAAGAGCTGTACCTGGCCAGCGCCCTGGTGCGTGGCCTTGGCAGCGACAACATCGACTATCGCCTGCGCAACGCCGAGTTCGCTGCGCCCGAAGGTATTCGCTGGCTCGGTACGTCCATCGCTTCGTTGTCCACACTGCAGCGCGTGCTGGTGGTGGGCTCCAACCTGCGCAAGGACCATCCGCTGTTTGCGCAGCGCATCCGCCAGGCGGCCCGCCATGGCTGCCAGGTCAATGCCATCGCTTCGGTCACCCATGACTGGGCCATGCCGGTGCAGACATTTGTGGAACAGGGGGCTGGCCAATGGGTAGAGATGCTCGGAGGCATTGCTTCCGCCATCGCCCAGGAAAAGGGTATTGCTGCTCCGCAAGGTGCCAGTGCGGCCAACGAGGCTGCCCAGGCCATCGCCCGCTCGCTGCTGGGCGGCGAGCGCAAGGCTGTGCTGCTGGGCAATGCGGCGGCGCACCATGCGCAAGCCACCCAATTGCTGGCATGGGCCAACTGGATTGCAGAGAACACCGGCGCGACAGTGGGTTACCTGACAGAAGCTGCCAATACCGTGGGCGCGCAGTTTGCGGGAGCTCACGCTGTCAACGGTGGTCTGAATGCGGCTCAAATGCTCTCCGGTGGTTTGAAGGCGGCGGTGCTGCTGAACACTGAGCCCGTCCATGATTCTGCTGCGGGTGCTCAGGCTGCAACTGCCCTTGCTGGTGCAGAAATGGTGGTCACGTTGAGCCCGTTCAAGGCCAACATGGAGTTCAGTGACGTTTTGTTGCCAATTGCTCCGTTCACCGAGACCTCGGGCAGCTTTGTCAACGCCGAAGGGCGCATACAGAGTTTCCATGCCGTGGTGCGCCCGCTGGGCGATACCCGTCCGGCATGGAAGGTTCTGCGCGTGCTGGCCAATCTGCTGGGCGTTCCAGGTTTCGACTTCGAAACCTCCCAGGACGTGCTGGCCCGTGCCACAAATGCCCCTGCCGGTACCGTCACGCAAGTGCCTGCCCTACAGTTGTCGAATGCTGTGAAGGCAGTGCCCGCTGCGACGGCTGCAACTGGTGAACCGGTCGTGGCTTCCATCTATCAACTGGACGGCTTGGTGCGCCGTTCCACGTCGCTGCAGCTGACAGCCGACGCACGCATGGCACGTGAAGGAGTGGCCGCATGATCGACGCGATCTACAACGCGGGCCTGAACCTGCTCTCCTTTGGGTGGTGGACCGGCATAGTCTGGCCAGTGCTCTGGATCCTGATCAAGATCGTCTGCATCCTGGCGCCGCTCATGGGTGCCGTGGCTTACCTCACGTTGTGGGAGCGTAAGCTGCTGGGCTTCATGCAAGTGCGCCATGGCCCCAACCGCGTGGGGCCCATGGGGTTGCTGCAGCCCATCGCGGATGCTCTGAAGCTGCTGACCAAGGAAATCATCCAGCCCACGGCGGCCAGCAAGGGCCTGTTTGTCCTGGGGCCTGTCATGGCCATCATGCCGGCATTGGCTGCCTGGGTAGCGATTCCCTTCGGTCCCGATGTGGCCTTGGCGAATGTGAATGCCGGCCTGCTGTTGGTGATGGCCATCACGTCCATCGAAGTCTATGGTGTGATCATTGCGGGTTGGGCCTCCAACTCCAAGTATGCCTTCTTGGGTGCACTGCGGGCCTCGGCCCAGATGGTGAGCTACGAAATCGCAATGGGCTTCTGTTTCCTGGTCGTGATCATGGTCTCGGGCAGCATGAACCTGACGGAAATCGTGCTGGGGCAGGGAAGGGGCATGGCTGCCGACAAGGGCCTGACTTTCCTGTCCTGGAATTGGCTGCCCTTGCTGCCGATCTTCCTCGTGTACCTGATCTCTGGCGTGGCAGAAACCAATCGCCACCCATTTGACGTCGTGGAAGGCGAGGCAGAGATCGTGGCCGGCCACATGGTCGAGTACTCGGGTATGGGTTTCGCGATCTTCTTCCTGGCCGAATACGCCAGCATGTGGCTCGTGTCCATTCTGGCGGCGCTGATGTTCCTGGGTGGCTGGTTGCCTCCGATTGACAGCGCTCTGTTCAACTGGGTGCCGGGCTGGATCTGGCTGGGTCTCAAGACCTTCCTTGTGGTGTCCATGTTCATCTGGATCCGGGCCACCTTCCCACGGTTCCGGTATGACCAGATCATGCGTCTGGGCTGGAAGATTTTCATTCCGGTCACGCTGGTGTACTTGTTGATTGTTGGCGGGTGGTTGCTCTCGCCTTGGAATATCTGGAAATAAGCGGGGACACAAATGACTGCTGTTGCTGCTGCTGCACCTTTTTCGTTCAAGGATTTCTTCAAGAGCTTCATGCTCGTGGAGTTGCTCAAGGGGATGGCCCTGACTGGCCGCTATGCGTTTCGCCGCAAGGTGACCGTGCAGTTCCCTGAAGAGAAGACGCCTTTGTCGCCACGTTTTCGTGGACTGCATGCGCTGCGCCGTTATGACAATGGCGAGGAGCGTTGCATCGCTTGCAAGCTGTGCGAAGCCGTATGCCCTGCGATGGCCATCACCATCGAATCGGATGTGCGTGCTGATGGTTCGCGCCGCACCACGCGCTATGACATCGATCTGACGAAGTGCATTTTCTGCGGCTTCTGCGAAGAGAGCTGCCCGGTCGATTCGATCGTCGAAACACACATCTTTGAGTACCACGGCGAAAAGCGTGGTGACCTGTATTTCACGAAGGACATGCTCTTGGCCGTGGGCGACCGGTACGAAGGTGAAATTGCGGCAGCCAAGGCTGCAGACGCCAAGTACCGCTGAGCGGTGCGGGGTTCAGCCTCTTTGCCAGACTTTCTATAAAGACCCGATTCATGGACGCCAAGACTGGTTTCTTCTATCTCTTCTCGGTGGTGCTGCTGTTCGCGGCCTTCCGGGTGATCACTGCGCGCAACCCTGTGCACGCGGTGCTGTATCTCATCCTTGCGTTTTCGCAGGCGGCGGCTGTCTGGCTGTTGCTCAAGGCCGAGTTCCTGGCGATTGCACTGGTGCTGGTGTACCTGGGCGCGGTCATGGTGCTCTTCCTGTTTGTGGTGATGATGCTGGATATTCACATCGACACCGTGCGCAAGGGGTTCTGGAAACACTTCCCATTGGCGGCTCTCATTGGGGCGGTCATCGCTCTGGAAATGGCGGCGGTGCTGATGGGTGGATTCCGTGGCATGGAAGAGCCCAAGGCCATCGCTGCGGTGGTCGATGCTGCTGGCCATGTGGTCCCTTACTCCAACACCAAGGCGCTGGGCAAGCTGCTGTACACCCAGTACCTGTACCCCGTTGAGATCGCGGCAGTCATTCTGCTGGTGGCCATGGTTGCTGCCATCGCTCTGACCCTGCGTCAGCGCAAGGACAGCAAGGCCATCAATCCTTCCACGCAGATTCGTGTGCGTGCGGCTGATCGTCTGGCTGTGGTCAAGGTGGCTGCCACCCAAAAGCCTGCGGCGGAAGAGCCTGCACAAGCTGCTGCCGAGGAGAAAAAAGCATGACATTGACTCTGGGCCACTTTTTGTCGCTGGGCGCCATGCTGTTTGCGCTCGCTGTGATCGGCATCTTTCTGAACCGCAAGAACCTGATCGTGCTGCTGATGGCGATTGAGCTCATGCTGCTGGCCGTGAACATGAACTTCGTGGCGTTCTCCCACTATCTGGGAGACATGCACGGCCAGGTGTTCGTGTTCTTTATCCTGACCGTGGCAGCCGCTGAATCGGCGATCGGCCTGGCCATCCTGGTGCTGCTGTTCCGCAACAAATCCAGTATCAACGCGGAAGACCTCAACACCCTCAAGGGTTGATGGGTCACGAGTATTCCCAAGGTTCTCAAGAATGAGTCAAACCCTCTCTGCTTCAACGCTCCTGGCTGTGCCTTTGGCACCGCTGGCGGGCGCCGTGCTGGCCGGTATCTTCGGTACGACCTTCGGTGGTAACTGGATCGGTCGTCGTCTGAGCCACACCCTGACCATCCTCGGCGTACTGGTTGCGTTCATCCTGTCAGCCATGACGCTCAAGAGCGTTGCGCTCGACGGTGCCCGCTTCAATGAAACCCTGTACACCTGGATGGTGGTGGGGGGCCTGAAGATGGAAGTGGGCTTCCTGATCGACAGCCTCACCGCAATGATGATGGTGGTCGTGACCTTCGTGTCGTTGATGGTTCACATCTACACCATTGGCTACATGGAAGAGGACGAGGGCTACAACCGCTTCTTTGCCTACATCTCGCTGTTCACGTTCTCCATGCTCATGCTGGTCATGAGCAACAACCTGCTGCAGCTGTTCTTCGGCTGGGAGGCGGTGGGCCTGGTGTCCTACCTGCTGATTGGCTTCTGGTTCAATAAGCCTACTGCCATCTTCGCCAACATGAAGGCGTTTCTGGTCAACCGCGTGGGTGACTTCGGCTTCATTCTGGGCATTGGCCTGATCGCCGCCTACACCGGGACCCTGAACTATGGCGAGATCTTCGCCAAGGCTGGCGATCTGGGCGCACTGTCTTTCCCCGGCACCAGCTGGATGCTAGTTACCGTGATCTGCATCTGCCTGTTCATCGGTGCGATGGGCAAATCAGCCCAGTTCCCGCTGCACGTCTGGCTGCCCGATTCGATGGAAGGCCCCACCCCCATTTCGGCACTGATCCACGCCGCCACCATGGTGACGGCCGGTATCTTCATGGTGTCGCGCATGTCACCGCTGTTCGAAATGTCAGACACCGCGCTGAATTTCATCCTGGTGATCGGTGCCATCTCGGCATTGTTCATGGGTTTCCTGGGCATCATCCAGAACGACATCAAGCGTGTGGTGGCCTACTCCACCCTGTCCCAGCTGGGTTACATGACGGTGGCCTTGGGCGCTTCGGCCTACTCGGTGGCCGTGTTCCACCTCATGACCCACGCGTTCTTCAAGGCGTTGCTGTTCCTCGGGGCTGGCTCGGTCATCATGGGCATGCACCACAACCAGGACATTCGCTGGATGGGCGGCGTGCGCAAGTACATGCCGATTACCTGGATCACTTCGCTGCTCGGCTCGCTGGCCCTGATCGGGACCCCGCTGTTCTCGGGCTTCTACTCCAAGGACAGCATCATTGAAGCTGTGCACTTCAGCCACCTGCCAGGTGCGGGCTTCGCGCACTTTGCTGTGCTGGCAGGCGTGTTCATCACCGCGTTCTACTCGTTCCGGATGTACTTCCTGGTCTTCCATGGCAAGGAGCGTTACGACCAGAACCCGGATGCTCACCACGACGATCACCATGGCCATGATGACCACCACGGTCATGATGCCAAGCCACATGAGTCGCCCTGGGTGGTGACAGTCCCCTTGGTGCTGCTGGCGATCCCGTCGGTGGTGGTGGGCTTCCTGTTCATCCAGCCCATGCTGTTCGGTGACTTCTTCAAGGATGTCATTTTTGTGGATGCGGCCAAGCACCCGTCCATGGCACACATTGCTGAGCATTTCCACAGCGCATGGGAGATGGCTCTGCACGGTTTGAAGACGGCTCCGTTCTGGCTTGCCGCCGCGGGTGTGGCTACCTCGTACTACATGTACATGGTCAACCCCGCGGTGCCTGCGGCACTCAAGCGCTTCTTCGAATCGATCAAGGTCTACCAACTGCTGGAAAACAAATACGGCATGGACTGGATCAACGAGAACATCCTGGCCCGTGGTGCCCGTGCACTGGGCGTGGGTCTCTGGAAGGGCGGAGATCAGGCGGTGATCGATGGCGCCTTGGTCAATGGGTCATGGAAGCTGGTGCGCTGGGTGGCCGGTGCTGTGCGGTGGGTGCAGTCGGGCTTCATCTACCACTATGCGCTGGTCATGATCCTGGGTGTTTTTGTGCTCATGACGTATTTCGTCTGGCTCAACAAGTAGGAGAAGAATAAAAATGGGTCTGTTGAGTCTTGCAATCTGGACACCGATTGCGTTTGGCGCGCTGTTGCTCGCCATCGGGCGCGACGAACATGCGCGTGCAGTGCGGTGGTTGGCGCTGGTGGGAGCCTTGATTGGGTTCTTGGTCACGCTGCCTCTGTACGATGGCTTCAAGCTGGGTACGGCAGCCATGCAGTTCGTGGAGAAGGCCGACTGGATCGAGCGCTTCAACATCCACTACCACCTCGGGGTGGACGGCATCTCCTTCTGGTTCGTGCCGCTGACAGCATTCATCACCGTCATCGTGGTGATTGCTTCCTGGGAATCCATTACCGAGCGCGTGAACCAGTACATGGGCGCCTTCCTGATCCTCTCGGGGCTCATGATTGGTGTCTTCAGTGCACTCGACGGCATCCTGTTTTACGTGTTCTTCGAGGCGACGCTGATCCCGATGTACCTGATCATCGGTATCTGGGGCGGACCCAACAAGATCTACGCGGCGTTCAAGTTCTTCCTGTACACGCTGCTCGGGTCGCTGCTGATGCTGATCGCGCTGATCTACCTGTACAACCAGTCGGGTGGCAGCTTTGACATTGCCACCTGGCACCAGCTGCCATTGAGCGGCCGTGCGCAGACCCTGCTGTTCTTTGCCTTCTTTGCCGCCTTCGCTGTGAAGGTGCCCATGTGGCCAGTCCACACCTGGCTGCCCGACGTGCACGTGGAGGCGCCTACGGGTGGTTCTGCAGTGCTGGCCGCCATCATGCTGAAGCTGGGTGCCTACGGTTTCCTGCGGTTTTCTCTGCCGATCGCTCCTGACGCTGCACGCCAGTGGGCATGGCTGATGATTGCCTTGTCGCTGATCGCCGTGATCTACGTGGGTCTGGTGGCCATGGTCCAGAAGGACATGAAAAAGCTCGTGGCCTACTCGTCGGTGGCGCACATGGGGTTTGTGACCCTGGGCTTTTTCATCTTCAATGACCTGGGTGTCTCTGGCGGTATCGTTCAGATGATTGCGCACGGTTTTGTGTCCGGCGCCATGTTCCTGTCCATCGGCGTGCTTTATGACCGCGTGCACTCGCGTGAAATTGCCGCCTATGGTGGCGTGGTCAACACCATGCCCAATTTCACGGCGTTTGCTTTGCTGTTTGCCATGGCCAACTGCGGCCTGCCGGGAACGGCCGGTTTTGTGGGCGAATGGATGGTGATCCTGGGTGCTGTCAAGGCCAATTTCTGGATCGGTCTGGCCGCTGCCACGGCGCTGATTTTTGGTGCTGCCTACACCCTGTGGATGTTCAAGCGTGTGTACCTGGGCCCCGTGGGCAATGACAACGTCAAGGGCTTGACGGACATCGACAGCCGCGAGTTCCTGGTACTGGCTGTTCTGGGCATCGCGGTGCTGGCCATGGGCCTCTACCCCCGTCCGTTCACCGATGTGATGGACACCTCGGTGGCAGAACTGCTCAAGCATGTCGCGCAGACCAAGTTGAACTGAACAGACCAGACTGAACTGAGAGATTCGAGATGATTGACAACATCAGCTGGCTAGCGATTTACCCCGAAATTGTGCTGTTGGCCATGGCCTGCGTGATTGCGCTGGTCGATCTGGGTGTCCACAGTCCTCGCCGCACCAGCACCTACGTGCTGACCATGCTCACGCTGGCCGTGGTGGCTGCCCTGCAGGGCATGTACGCCAGCAGCGGCAACACCTTCTATGGTTTTGGCAACATGGTGGTGAGCGACGCCATGGGCAACTGGCTCAAGTGTTTTGCCACCGTGGCCATGATGGTCACCCTGGTGTACGGCCGCCCTTACGCTGCGGACCGCGACATGCTGCGTGGGGGCGAGCTGTTCACGCTGTCCATGTTCGCCTTGCTCGGCATGTTCATCATGATCTCGGGCAACAACTTCCTGGTGATTTACCTGGGTCTTGAGCTGCTGACACTGTCGAGCTATGCCCTGGTGGCATTGCGCCGTGACAACGCCACGGCCACGGAAGCAGCCATGAAGTACTTTGTGCTGGGCGCCATGGCCAGTGGCTTCCTGCTCTATGGCTTGTCCATGGTGTACGGTGCCACGGGCTCGCTGGACATCGGCCAGGTGTTCAAGGCAGTAAACTCCGGTCAGATCAAGCACCAGGTGCTGGTGTTCGGCTTGGTGTTTGTGGTGGCCGGTCTGGCGTTCAAGCTGGGTGTGGTGCCTTTCCACATGTGGATTCCCGATGTGTACCAAGGAGCTCCTACAGCAGTAACCCTGATGATTGGCGGCGCGCCCAAGCTGGCTGCCTTTGCGATCACCATCCGTTTGTTGGTGGACGGCCTGTTGCCCCTGGCCATCGACTGGCAGCAGATGCTTGCTGTTCTGGCGATTGGTTCGTTGCTGGTGGGTAACCTGGCAGCCATTGCGCAGACCAACCTCAAGCGCATGCTGGCCTACTCCACCATCTCCCAGATGGGTTTTGTGCTGCTGGGCCTGATGTCTGGGGTCATCAACGGCAATGTGGACGCCACTGCGGTGGAGAACGCCTACAGCGCATCGATGTTTTACGTCATCACCTATGTGCTGACCACGCTCGCAGCGTTTGGCGTGATCCTGCTGCTGGCCCGCGAAGGTTTCGAGAGCGAAGAAATCTCCGATTTCGCAGGCCTCAACCAGCGCAGTCCCCTGTACGCTGGTGTGATGGCAGTCTGCCTTTTCTCCATGGCAGGTATTCCTCCCTTGGTGGGCTTCTACGCCAAGTTGGCGGTTCTGCAGGCCCTGGTGGCATCGGGTCAGACGATTTACATGGCGATGGCCGTGTTCGCCGTGATCATGTCGTTGATCGGTGCCTTCTACTACCTGCGTGTGGTGAAGGTGATGTACTTCGATGCTCCTTTGACCGCAACCAATGTGTCTGCTCCGGTGGATGTGCGCGTGGTGCTGACCATCAACGGCGCTCTGGTACTGGTGTTGGGCTTGCTGCCAGGTGGTTTGATGGCCCTGTGCGCAGACGCCGTGGTGCGCGCACTGGCGACCTGATCGGGAGAGCAGGCGCCCGCACCGTGCGGGCAACTGTTCATCCGCCAAATTTTTCTCCTCGATCAGTTTCCCTGTGTCGCTTACCGGATCGGTTTGGCTCGTGATTGTGGCAGCGTTGATCGCTGCCAATCTCCCATTCATCAACCAGCGGTGGTTGGTAGTGGGGCCTGCAGCGACTCACGGCAAGCCCTTGGTCGGACGGTTGGCTGAACTGATCCTGCTGTATTTTTTGGTGGGCGGTCTGGCCTTGCTGCTGGAGCGGCGTGCAGGCCAGATTGCACCGCAGGGATGGGAGTTCTACGCCATCACCGGCACCATGTTTCTGACGCTGGCCTTTCCAGGCTTCGTCTACCGGTATCTGCTGCGTCGCCACGGGTGATGGCGTTGGCTGGATCGTGTTGAAGCGTCGGGGCTTCCGCGACCTTTGCTCTACCGGTTTCGCTGTTTGGGCGAAGCACTCTTGTATTTAACCCTGCACCTTTGTGTGCCCGGTTTCCTCGATCTCTTGATGGTGCGGACCGGCGTACGATGCATCTTATGAAGGTACTGGATCTCCAATGTCAGCACGGCCATGTCTTTGAAGGCTGGTTTGGTTCTGAAGATGACTTTCAGAGCCAGAAGCAGCGCGGTCTGGTGCAGTGCCCTTTGTGCGCAGACGTCCACATCGACAAGCGTCTGAGCGCGCCGCGCCTGAATCTGGGTGCCCGCGAGCCCGCTGCGACTCCAGGGGCGTCGTCCGTTTCACACGCTGCTGCCGATACACCGGTCGAGGCATCGACCCTCCCACCCGCGCTACAGGCAGCCTGGCTGCAGCTGGCCCGCAAAGTCGTCGCGAACACGGAGGATGTAGGCCCCCGTTTTGCCGACGAAGCCCGGCGCATGCACCACGGCGAGATCCAGGAGCGTGCCATCCGTGGCCAGGCCACCGCGCAGGAGGCATTGCAGCTCCTGGATGAGGGCATTGCCGTCATGCCTTTGCCCCTGCCTGCGGCAGCCAAGGAAACCTTGCAGTAGCCCTGTGCGGGTGTTCTGGGTGTGGATACCCTGCCGCCGGAATCAGCTGGTGAACTGCAGCGCCGCGAGGCGCGCATACACCCCACCTTGCGCCATCAGCGCGCTGTGGGTGCCTTGCTCCACGATCTGACCGTGGTCCAGCACCACGATGCGGTCGGCATTTTGTACGGTGGCCAGGCGATGGGCGATCACCAGGGTGGTTCTTCTGCCCGTGTGGCGCTGCATGGCAGTGTCCAGCGCTGCCTGTACCTTGCGCTCGCTTTCCGCGTCCAGCGCGCTGGTGGCTTCGTCCAGCAGCAGCAATGGTGGGTTTTTGAGCATGGCGCGGGCGATGGCAATGCGCTGGCGTTGGCCACCCGAAAGCCGTACCCCCCGCTCGCCCAGAAACGTGTGATAGCCCTCCGGTAGGGCCATGATGAAGTCATGCGCAAAGGCCGCCTTGGTGGCTGCCATGACCTCTTCGTCCGAAGCATCCGGACGGCCATAGCGGATGTTGTCTATGGCCGACGCGGAAAAGATCACGGCATCCTGGGGCACGGTGCCCGTATGGGCGCGCAGTGAGTCCAGCGTCAGGTCCCGGATGTCTATGCCGTTCAGCAGGATGCGTCCTGCCGGTGCGTTTTGTTTGCCGGTCTGCCCGTCCCCATCCACGTCGTAAAAGCGCTGCAGCAACTGAAACACCGTGGTTTTTCCGGCGCCGCTGGCACCCACCAGCGCCACGGTCTCGCCGGGCGTCAGGTGCAATGAGAAGTTTTGCAGCGCCGGCTGGTCCGGGCGCGACGGGTAGTGAAACTGCACGTTGTCAAACTGCACCTCCAGCCCCTGATCCGAAGTGGGCAGCCGTTGGGGTGTTGCGGGGTTCGCCACGGGGGACTGGCTGGACAGCAGCTCCATCAACCGCTCGGTGGCGCCCGCCGCACGCAGCAGGTCCCCGTAGACCTCGCCCAGCACTGCCACGGCGCTGGCCAGCAGAATGACATACACCACGGTCTGGCCCAGGTGGCCCGCGCTCATCTGTCCGGCCAGCACGGCCTCTGTGCCCCGGTACAGCCCCCATAGCAGCAGCGCTGCGTTCGCAATGATGATGAAAGCCATGAGCAAGGCGCGCGCCTTGGTGCGCTTGACCGCCGTGCGAAATGCGTCTTCGGTGGCGCGCGCAAACCGCGTGGCCTCGCGGGGCTCGGCGGTATAGCTTTGCACCACCGGGATGGCATTGAGCACTTCGGCTGCGATGGCACTGGAGTCCGCCACGCGGTCCTGGCTGTCGCGTGACAGCCGGCGTACCTTGCGCCCAATCCACATGGTGGGCAGCACGACCAGCACCACGGCCAGCAAGACCACCGACATCACATAGGGATTCGTCCACACCAGCATGACGAGGGCCCCCAGGCCCAGCACGGCATTGCGCAGCCCCATCGACAGCGACGAGCCGACCACGGTCTGCACCAGCGTGGTGTCTGACGTCAGCCGCGACAGCACCTCGCCGGTCTGGGTGGTCTCGAAGAACTGGGGGCTTTGCTGCAGCACATGGCTGTAGACGGCGTTGCGCAGGTCGGCGGTGACGCGCTCGCCCAGCCAGCTCACCATGTAGAAACGCGCGGCGGAAAACCCGCCCAGCGCCACAGCCACGGCAAACAGCTCTTCAAAGTGCCCACGAAGGGCCATGGCCTGCGCCCCCCGATCACCCGTCGCAGAAACCAGGCCCCCATCGATGAGATTGCGCAACGCCATGGGAAACGCCAGTGTGGCCAATGCCGCCAGCACCAGAAACACCAGCGACAGCGCAATACGCGCACGATACGGGCGCAAGAAGGGCAGCAGTCCCGTGAGCGAGCGGGGGGCGCCACGGGCTGGCGTGGAGGAGGGGAGGGAGGGCATCGTGGCAGTGTAGGCGGCGCAGTCGGGCGCTGCAGAAGGGGCGCGGTCTAGCACCTCTATGACTGTAGGTGGTGCCCACGGCGTTAAATGCCAAGGCCTGTCAGCAAAAAGTCAGTGAGGGGCGCGGCGCGGCACCACCACCGGTTGCGAGCTTCTGACCCTGCCACGGCGCCAGATTGAGCACTGGCGCGCTGCCCACGCCCGCAGATCCCTGGCGCTGTGCGCCCTCAGGGCGGGTACGTAGGCATTTATACATAGGCATTAGTCCCAGTATCTACCGCAGGGTAGGGAGACATACGATGCGTCGCGATCCAACCTCCCCGGAGACCTTGTTGCAAGGCTCCTCATTTCAGCACCTTACGGAGCGGCCAAGGCGCAATGAGCGACGTCATTCTTGAAACCAACAGCCTGACCAAAGAGTTCAAGGGCTTCACCGCTGTCAGTGACGTGAACCTGGCCGTTCGGCGCGGGTCCATCCACGCGCTGATCGGCCCCAACGGTGCAGGCAAGACCACGTGCTTCAACCTGCTCACCAAGTTTCTGGAGCCGACTTCGGGTGTCATCCGCTTCAACGGGCATGACATCACGCGGGAGCAGCCTGCGCAGATCGCACGCCGCGGGGTGATCCGTTCGTTCCAGATTTCGGCGGTGTTCCCGCATCTCACACTCATCGAGAACGTGCGCCTGGGCCTGCAGCGCAAGCTGGGCACGTCGTTCCACTTCTGGCGCAGCGAGCGCACCTTGCGGCAGCTGGACGACCGCGCCATGCAACTGCTGACCGAGGTGGGGCTGGAAGACCTGGCCGATGAGGTGACCGTGAACCTGCCCTATGGCCGCAAGCGCGCACTGGAGATCGCCACCACGCTGTCGATGGAGCCCGAGCTGATGCTGCTGGACGAGCCCACCCAGGGCATGGGCCACGAAGACGTGGACCGCGTCACGCAGCTCATCAAGAAGGTTTCTGCCGGCCGCACAATCCTGATGGTGGAGCACAACATGAAGGTGGTCTCCACCATCGCAGACCGCATCACGGTGCTGCAGCGCGGCGCCGTGCTGGCCGAAGGGCCCTACGCAGAAGTGTCCAACAACCCCCAAGTCATGGAAGCCTACATGGGCACGACCGACGGCCAACTGCAGGGAGCGCACTGATGGCTGGCGTTCCTGCACTCGAAATCAAGAACCTCGAAGCCTGGTACGGCGAGTCGCATGTGCTGCACGGCGTGGACATCGTCGTACAGCCGGGCGAGGTGGTCACGCTGCTGGGCCGCAACGGCGCAGGCCGCACCACCACAATGCGCGCCATCATGGGCCTGACCGGGGCACGCAAGGGCTCGGTCAAGATCAACGGCGTGGAAACCGTGAACATGCCCACGCACCGCATTGCACACCTGGGCGTGGGCTACTGCCCCGAAGAGCGTGGCATCTTCTCCAGCCTGTCGTGCGAAGAAAACCTGCTGCTGCCCCCCGCGCTCAAGACCAAGACCCCGGGCATGTCGGTGCAAGAGATCTACGCCATGTTCCCCAACCTGGCCGAGCGCAAGAACAGCCAGGGCACGCGCCTCTCGGGGGGCGAGCAGCAGATGCTGGCCGTGGCCCGCATCCTGCGCACTGGCGCCAATCTGCTGCTGCTCGATGAAATCTCCGAAGGCCTGGCGCCCGTCATCGTGCAGGCCCTCGCCCGCATGATCACCATGCTGCGCCAGAAGGGCTACACCGTGGTCATGGTCGAGCAGAACTTCCGCTTTGCTGCGCCTCTGGCCGACCGCTTTTACGTGATGGAGCACGGCCGCATCGTGGAGAAGTTCGGCGCCGCCGAGCTGGGGGCCAAGATGCCCGTGCTCAACGAACTGCTGGGCGTCTGAGCCACGCCAACATCCTTTCCCCACCGTTTTCTTCCACCACACCCACAGGAGACAAATCCATGAAGAAACAACTCAAAGTGCTGGCACTGATGCTGGGCGTCGCAGGTCTGGCCACGTCGGCCGCGCACGCGCAGGACAAGGTCAAGATCGGTTTCATCACCGACATGTCCAGCCTGTACGCCGACGTGGAAGGCAAGAACGGTGCGGTCGCCATCCAGATGGCGATTGACGATTTCGGAGGCAAGGTGCTGGGCCAGCCGATCGAGCTGATCTCTGCGGACCACCAGAACAAGGCCGACATCGCAGCCTCCAAGGCGCGCGAATGGATCGACACCCAGGGTGTGACGATGGTCTTCGGCGGCACCAACTCCGGTACCGCACTGGCCACGGCCAAGGTGGCAGCCGAGAAGAAGCGCGTCTACATCAACAACGGCGCTGCTACCTCGGCCCTGACCAACGAGCAGTGCTCGCCCTACACCGTGCACTATGCGTACGACACCGTGGCACTGGCCAAGGGCACGGGCTCGGCCATTGTGGACGGTGGTGGCAAGAGCTGGTACTTCCTGACGGCAGACTACGCCTTCGGCCATGCGCTCGAAGCCGACACCACCGCCGTGGTCAAGGCCAAGGGCGGCAACGTGGTGGGTGCTGTGCGCCACCCGCTGAACGCGTCGGACTTCTCGTCCTTCCTGCTGCAGGCACAGAACTCCAAGGCGCAAATCCTGGGCCTGGCCAATGCAGGTGGTGACACCATCAACTCCATCAAGGCTGCCAAAGAGTTCGGCATCGGCAAGAGCATGAAGCTCGCCGGCCTGCTGATCTTCATCTCCGACGTGCACAGCCTGGGCCTGCGCAACACCGAAGGCCTGCAGTTCACCACCAGCTGGTACTGGGACCTGAACGACGAGACCCGCAAGTTCTCGGCCCGCTTCTTCGAGAAGACCAAGCGCATGCCGACCGAAATCCAGGCGGCTGACTACTCGGCCACCATGAACTACCTCAAGGCCGTGGAAGCAGCCAAGACAGTGGATGCCGACAAGGTCATGGAAACCTGGCGCAAGATGAAGATGAACGACTTCTTTGCTTCGGGCCAAATTCGTCCGGACGGCCGTTATGTGCACGATATGTACCTGATGGAAGTGAAGAAGCCTGCTGAGTCCACCAAGCCCTGGGACTACTACAAGCTGATCAAGAAGCTGCCTGGTGACTCCGTGTTCACCACCAAGGCCGAGAGCAAGTGCCCGCTCTGGAAGTAAACCCCTGAGAGGGCTCACGCTGGCCTGGCTGTCCCTGCGGGGCGCCGGGCCCGGTGTGGTCCTCTGACCCGAACTCTCTCCACCTGCTGCTGCCTCCCATGGAAATCTTTGGTGTCTCATTGCCCGGCCTGTTGAGCCAGCTCCTTCTGGGGCTGGTCAACGGATCGTTCTACGCAATCCTCAGCCTGGGGCTGGCTGTGATCTTTGGCCTGCTCAACGTCATCAATTTTGCGCACGGCGCTCTGTTCATGACCGGGGCGTTGCTGACATGGATGGCCATGAATTACTTCGGCATCAACTACTGGTTGATGCTGGTGCTGGCACCGCTGGTGGTGGGCCTGTTCGGGGTGCTGATTGAGCGCTTGCTGCTGCGCTGGATCTACAAGCTCGACCATCTGTACGGCCTGCTGCTCACGCTGGGCCTGACCCTGCTGATCGAAGGCGTGTTCCGCTCCATCTACGGCGTGTCGGGCCTGGGCTACGACACTCCCGAGCTGCTGGAAGGCGCGACCAACCTCGGCTTCATGATCATGCCCAACTACCGTGCATGGGTGGTCGTGGCCTCAGTGGTGGTCTGCTTGGCCACGTGGTATGTGATCGAAAAAACCAAGCTCGGCGCCTATCTGCGCGCCGGCACCGAAAACCCGCGCTTGGTGGAGGCGTTCGGCATCAACGTGCCGGTGATGGTGACACTGACCTACGCCTTTGGTGCTGCCCTGGCCGCCTTCGCGGGTGTGCTGGCTGCTCCCGTGTACCAGGTCACGCCGCTCATGGGGCAGAACCTCATCATCGTGGTGTTTGCCGTGGTGGTGATTGGCGGCATGGGCTCCATCATGGGCTCCATCCTCACCGGGCTGGGCCTGGGGGTCATCGAAGGCTTCACCAAGGTGTTCTACCCCGAGGCGTCTTCCACCGTGGTGTTCGTCATCATGGTCATCGTTCTTCTCATTCGCCCCGCCGGCCTGTTCGGCAAAGAAAAATAAGGGGCTGCCAGCATGAATTCCAAGAACACTGCCACCATTGGTTACGGCCTGCTGTTGCTGGCCCTTATTGCCGCGCCTTTTCTCGGTGCGTATCCGGTCTTTGTGATGAAGCTCATGTGCTTTGCACTGTTTGCTTCTGCGTTCAACCTGCTGCTTGGTTACACCGGCCTGCTGTCTTTCGGGCACGCGGCCTTCCTCGGTGGCGCTGCCTACGTGGCCGGCCACGCCATCAAGGTGTGGGGCCTGACGCCTGAAGTGGGCCTGCTGCTGGGCACCGCCGGAGGCGCGCTGCTGGGCCTGCTGTTTGGCTGGCTGGCCATTCGCCGCCAGGGCATCTACTTCTCCATGATCACACTGGCGCTGGCGCAGATGCTGTTCTTCGCCTGCCTGCAAGCCCCCTTCACGGGCGGTGAGGACGGCCTGCAAGGCGTGCCGCGCGGCAAGCTGTTTGGCGTGATCGACCTCAAGAGTGACTTGGTCATGTACTACGTGGCGTTGGTCATCGTGGTCGCTGCGTTCCTGCTGATCGTGCGTACCATCCACTCGCCGTTTGGCCAGGTGCTCAAGGGCATCAAGGAGAACGAGCCCCGCGCCATCTCGCTGGGCTACGACACACACCGCTTCAAGCTGCTCGCTTTTGTGCTGTCGGCCGCCATCGCAGGTCTGGCCGGCGCGCTTAAAACGCTGGTGCTGGGCTTTGCCACGCTGTCGGACGTGCACTGGACGGCCTCAGGTCAGGTCATCTTGATGACGCTGGTGGGGGGGCTGGGCACGCTGTCGGGCCCGCTCATCGGCTCGGCTGTGGTCGTGCTGCTGGAGAACAAGATTGGCGAGTTTGGCAACCTGCTGGCCGCACTGACTAGCGTGGAATGGTTCAAGACCCTGGGCGAATCCGTCACCATGGTCACGGGCCTGATCTTCGTGATCTGCGTGCTGGCCTTCCGCCGCGGCATCATGGGCGAGATCATCGCCTGGCTGGCACAGCGCCGCGCAGGCAACTCTGCCAAGCATTGAAGGGGTGACACCGCCCGATTTGGCGGTATCTTTCTTAGAACCTGTTCAAAATCTTTTCCCGATGAGGTACTGATAGCAGGCTGACTG
>JADHED010000490.1_pt1 | contig 47295 bp, 44 predicted proteins | sample 8952041 | NCBI WGS metagenome assembly JADHED01 (sample SAMN16124423, study PRJNA663239) | bioreactor sludge metagenome | isolation source: sludge (control) | place: India:Bengaluru | collected 2018-09-08 | reverse complement strand
CCCCCCATGCTGGGGATGATCCTCAAATCGCCGCGCACGCCGCTGGTCGCCGAGGTCTGCGACGACCCCGAGCCCGGCCCGGGCGAGGTGCGGCTGCGGGTGCGGGCGTGCGGGGTCTGCCGGACCGACCTGCACGTGGTCGACGGCGACCTGCCGCCGCGGCGGGCGGGCGGGATCATCCCGGGCCACGAGATCGTCGGCGTGGTCGAGGCGGTGGGGCCGGGCGTCGCCGGCGTCGCGGTCGGCGCGCGGCGCGGCGTGCCCTGGCTGGGCTCCACCTGCGGGACCTGCCGCTACTGCCGCGAGGGGCAGGAGAACCTCTGCGACGATCCGGGCTTCACCGGCTGGACCCGGCACGGCGGCTACGCCGACACGGTGATCGCCCGCGCCGACTTCTGCTTCCCGCTGCCCGAGGCCCTGGGCGACGTGGCGGCCGCGCCGCTGCTGTGCGCCGGGCTGATCGGCTTCCGGTCGTGGCGGATGGCCTGCGCGGGGCGGCCGGTGGCGGCGCTGGGCCTCTACGGCTTCGGGGCCGCGGCGCACCTCCTGGCCCAGCTCGCCATCCACGAGGGCCAGCGGGTCCATGCCTTCACGCGCCCCGGCGACGGCCCCGCCCAGGCCCTGGCGCGCGAGCTCGGCTGCGCCTGGGCGGGCGATGCGGGCGAGGCGCCGCCCGAGCCGCTGGACGCGGCGATCATCTTCGCGCCGGTGGGCGAGCTCGTCCCCGCCGCCCTGGCCGCGGTGCGGAAGGGCGGCACGGTGGTCTGCGGCGGCATCCACATGAGCGACATCCCGCAGTTCCCCTATCGCCTGCTGTGGGAGGAGCGGCGGCTGGTCTCGGTGGCCAACCTCACCCGGCAGGATGCGGTGGACTACCTGCCCCGCGCCGCGGCGGCGGGCGTCCGTGCGCACGTGACGACCTATCCGCTGGCCGAGGCGAACGGCGCCCTCGACGACCTCCGCACCGGCCGGCTGACGGGTGCGGCGGTGCTCGTTCCCTAGGCCGCCCCCTCAGGCCGCCTTCTCAGGCAGCCTTCTGGGGCATCGGCCCCACGTAGACGCTGGCGGGACGGATCAGCCGGCCGCCCGAGAGCTGCTCGCGGGCGTGGGCCAGCCAGCCGGCGACGCGGCCCATGGCGAAGACGCAGGTGAAGGCGCTGGGCGGGAAGTCGAGCGCCTCCAGCAGCAGGGCGGTGTAGAACTCGACGTTGGTCTCCAGCGAGCGGTTCGGCTTGTGCTCGCGCAGGATGGCGAGGGCGGCGGCCTCCACCGCCTCGGCGAACTCCAGCCGGCCCTGGCGGGCGTCGAGCCAGCGCACGGCGGTCTTCAGCGCGTCGGCCCGCGGGTCGCGCACCTTGTAGATCCGGTGGCCGAAGCCCATCAGCCGGTCGCCGCGGGCGAGGGCGGCCTCGATCCAGGCGCGGGCGTTCTGCGGCTCGCCGATCTCGTCCAGCATCTCGATGACCGGCCCCGGCGCCCCGCCGTGCAGCGGGCCCTTCAGGGCGCTGATCCCGGCCAGGACCGCCGAGGTGAGGCCGGCGCGGGTGGAGGCGACCACCCTGGCCGCGAACGTCGAGGCGTTGAGGCCGTGGTCGCAGACGGTCACCAGGTAGGTGTCCAGGGCGTCGGCCTCGGCCTTGGTGGCGGGCGTTCCGCGCAGCATCCGCAGGATGTCGGCGCTGTGCCGCATCGCGGAGTCCGGCGCCACCGGGGCCTCGCCGGCCTGGGCGCGGACGACGGCGGCGGTGAAGACGGCCGGGGCGGCCAGCAGGCGCAGGGCCACCTGCGCGTCGTCCCCGTCGGCCAGCCGGGCGGTGAGGGCGCGCATGGCCTCGATCGGCGTGCGGTCCAGGAGGCCGGTGTCGAGGGCGGCGACCTCGGCGAACACCTCCACGCGCGCGGCGCCGAGGGCGGCGGGGATGTCGGCCGGCAGGTCGGGGTAGAAGCCGCCGAACAGCAGCCCCACCGCGTCCTCGAAGGTGGTGCGGCCGGCCAGCTCGTCCAGCGAGCGGCCGCGGATGATCAGGCGCCCGTTCGCGCCGTCCACTTCGCTCAGCACCGTCTCGGCGGCGACGACGCCTTCGAGGCCATCGGATGTTCCGGTCATGGGCAGATCTCCATCTCTCATCTTGACGACGAGAAACGCCTTCGCAGTTGCGAAATCAAGATTGATCAATATGATCAATATATGCCCCAGGCCGAATGGATCAGCGCCGACGCCGCCAAGGCCCTTCTGGGTGTTCGATCACAAACTCTGTACGCCTACGTCAGCCGCGGCCGGATCAGCGTCCGCCCCGATCCCGACGACCCCCGCCGCAGCCTCTACCGCGCCGCCGACATCGCGGCCCTGGCCGAGCGCAAGTCCCGCAGCCGCAAGATCTCGGACGTCGCGGCGGGGGCGATCAGCTGGGGCGAGCCGGTGCTGGCCTCGGCGATCACCACGGTGCAGGGCGGCCGGCTCTACTACCGCGGCCGCGACGCCATCCGCCTGGCCGAGACCGAGACGCTGGAGGGGGTGGCGCGGCTGCTGCGCGGCGGCCACGGCGCGGCGCTGAAGCGCACCGAGCGCCCCGCGCCGCCCGAGGGTCGTGACATCCGGATGCGGGCCTACCTCGCCCTGGCGCAGCGCGCCGCGGTCGACCCGCCCGCCCGCGGCCGCGCGCCTCTGGCGCTGGCGGTGGAGGCCGCCACGCTGATGGACGTCCTGGCCGACGCCATCGCCGGCGACGTGGGCGTCGGGCCGATCCACAACCGCCTCGCCCTGGCCTGGGGGCAGGCGCCGGGCGGGCCGGGCGCCGACCTGATCCGGCGGATGCTGGTGCTGGTGGCCGACCACGAGCTCAACGCCTCGGCCTTCGCGGCGCGGGTCGCGGCGTCGACCGGGGCCTCGCTGAGCGCGGCGTGCCTTGCGGGCCTCGCGACCCTCTCCGGCCCCCGCCACGGCGGCGCGACGGTGGCGGTGCGGCGCTTCGCGGCGGAGGCCGCCGACCTCGGCCCCCGCGAGGCCATCGCCGCGCGGCTGTCCGACGACCGGGCGCTGCCCGGCTTCGGCCACAACCTCTATCCCGACGGCGACCCGCGCGCCGCCGCGCTGCTGTCGAGGTTCGCGCCCACGGCCGAACTCGCCCGGCTGCAGGAGGCGGTGAAGGCGGTGACGGGCCTCGATCCCAACATCGACTTCGCCCTGATCGCCGCCTGCGAGGCGCTGGCCCTGCCGCAGGACGCGCCCTTCGCCATCTTCAGCGCCGCCCGCTGCGCCGGCTGGATCGCCCACGCCATCGAGCAGGGCCAGACCGACAGCCTGATCCGGCCCCGCGCGCGCTACGTGGGGCCGGAGCCGGAAACCCTCTAGCCGCCTACCAGCCTTCGAGGACGATCTTGCCGATGGCTCCGCCGCTCTCGCTGAGCGCGTGGGCGCGGGTCAGCCCCTCGGCGTCGATCCGGCCCAGGTTCTGGCGCGCCGTGGTGCGCAGCGTCCCCTCGTCGGTCATGCGGGCGACCTCGGTGAGGATCTCATGCTGGCGGATCATGTCGGGCGTGCGGAGCACGGGGCGGGTGAACATGTACTCCCACGACACCGTGAGGCTCTTCTCGGTCATCAGGCGCAGGTTGAAGTCGCTGGGCCCCTCGATCAGCGCCAGGCGCCCGCGCCCGCGCCGTCGAAGCCGGCCTCCCGCAGCGCCTCGGAGAGCGGCCGGCGGTGGTCGATCACGGCATGGGCGCCCAGCTCGCGCACCCAGGCTTCGGTCTCCGGGCGGGAGGCGGTCGCCACCACCGTCAGCCCCGTCAGCCGCCGGGCGAGCTGGATCGCCATGGAGCCGACCCCGCCGGCGCCGCCCACGATCAGCAACGTGCCCGTCTCGTCGCCCCGCACCCGGAAGCTGTCGAACAGGGCTTCCCAGGCGGTGAGGGCGGTGAGCGGCATCGCCGCAGCGTCCGCGAAACTCAGGCTCCTGGGCTTCAGGGCCACGATGCGCTCGTCGGCCAGGGTGAACTGGGCGTTGGAGCCGGGACGGTCGATGGCGCCCGCGAACCAGACCTCGTCGCCGGGCTTGAAGAGGGTGACCTCGGCGCCCGTTTCGGCGACCACGCCCGCGCCGTCCCAGCCCAGCACCACGGGCGCGCCCTCGGCGCCGGCGCGGCTGGCCCGCACCTTGGTGTCGACGGGGTTCACGGAGACCGCCCGCACCTCGATCAGCAGGTCGCGCGGCCCGGGCCGCGGACGATCGGCTTCGAAGTCGAACAGCGCGCCGGGCGCGGCGTTCGGGGTGGGAGTCACATAGCCGACGGCTTTCATGGCGGAGCCTCTCTGACGCAAGATGCCGCCGATGTGGCGGCTCGTCCGCCCATCGCAAGAAGGCACAGAAAGGATACCGGCCATGCCGAAGCGGCACGTCGGCTACGGCCTGGACGCCTGCCCGGTCGAGGCGGCGATCGAGGTGTTGCGGGGCAAGTGGAAGGGAATGGTCCTGTTCTACCTGCTCGACGGGCCGGTCCGGTTCGGCGAGCTGCGCCGGCGCATGCCGAGCGTCACCCAGCGCATCCTCACCAAGAGCCTGCGCGAGCTGGAGGCCGACGGCCTGGTCCTGCGGACACAGCATCCCGGCGTCCCGCCGCCGGTGGACTACGCCCTGACCGAGCGCGGGCGCAGGCTTGCACCCGCGATCCACGCCCTGAAGGCCTGGGGCGAGGCGCTGCTGGTGGAGCGCGAGGCGGCCTAACCCCTAGGCCCGCTCGTGCACGCGTTCCTCCGCCTCCAGGGCGTGGTTCAGGCGGCCGACCATCTCCTTCGGGCAGACCTGCCAGAACTGGCGGACAGCGGCGTCCCAGTTGCGCAGCAGCTCGAGCGCGTGGGCTGAGCCGGTCTCGCGCTGATGCTCCTCGACCAGCTCCCTCAGCACGCCGAGCCAGTAGGGGTTCGCCACCCGGCACGTGACCACGCTCTCGCCATTGAGCTGGCGCTGGAAGGTGTCGTCGGGGTCGTAGACGAACGCCATGCCGCCGGTCATCCCAGCCGCGAAGTTGAAGCCGACCGGCCCCAGGATCACGGCGGCGCCGCCGGTCATGTACTCCAGCCCGTTGGCGCCGCAGCCCTCGATCACCGCCGTGGCGCCGGAGTTGCGGACGCCGAACCGCTCGCCGGCCAGGCCCGCCGCGAACAGCCGCCCCGACGTCGCGCCATAGAGGACGGTGTTGCCGATCAGGGCGTTGCGGTGCGGGTTGGCCAGCGTCGGCGCCGGGCGCACGACGATCGTCGCGCCCGAGAGGCCCTTGCCGACGTAGTCGTTGGCCTCGCCGGTCACCTCAAGGCGCAGACCCTGCACCGCGAAGGCGCCCAGGCTCTGGCCGGCGGATCCCTTGAGCTGGACCGTCAGGTGGCCGGGCGGCAGGCCGTCCATGCCGAACTTGCGCACCATGTGCGACGAGGTCCGCGTGCCGATCGCCCGGGCGGTGTTCTGCACCGTGTAGGTGAGCTGCATCTTCTCGCCGCGCTCCAGCATCGGCGCGGCGTCGCGGACGATCTGGGCGTCGAGGGTGTCGGGCACCTCGTTGCGTCCTTCGATCGTGCAGTAGGGCTTGTTCGGGCCCGGGTCGGCCTTCACCAGCAGCGGGTTGAGGTCGAGGTCGTCCAGGTGCTCGCCGCCGCGGCTCACCTGCATCAGCAGATCGGTGCGACCGACGATGTCCCGCAGCGAGCGGGCGCCCAGCTTCGCCAGGAGCTCGCGCACCTCTTCGGCGATGAAGGTGAAGAGGTTCACCACCTTGTCCGGCGTGCCGGTGAACTTGGCGCGCAGGGCTTCGTCCTGGGTGCAGACGCCCACCGGGCAGGTGTTGGAATGGCACTGGCGCACCATGATGCAGCCCATGGCGATCAGGCTGGCAGTGCCGATGCCGAACTCCTCGGCCCCCAGCATCGCGGCGATCACCACGTCGCGGCCGGTGCGGATGCCGCCGTCCGTCCGCAGCAGCACGCGGTGGCGCAGGTTGTTGAGCGTCAGCACCTGGTGGGCTTCCGACAGGCCCATCTCCCACGGCCCGCCGGCGTACTTGATCGACGTCTGCGGCGAGGCGCCGGTGCCGCCGACGTTGCCCGAGATCAGGATCACGTCGGCCTTGGCCTTGGCCACGCCCGCCGCGATCGCGCCGATGCCGGTCATGGCCACCAGCTTCACGGTGACTCGGGCGTCGGGGTTGATCTGCTTCAGGTCGTAGATGAGCTGGGCCAGGTCCTCGATCGAATAGATGTCGTGGTGCGGCGGCGGGCTGATCAGCATCACCCCGGGCGTCGCGTGGCGCAGCCTGGCGATCAGCTCCGTGACCTTGAAGCCGGGCAGCTGGCCCCCCTCGCCAGGCTTTGCGCCCTGGCTGACCTTGATCTCGATCTCCCGGCACTGGTTCAGGTACTCGGCCGTCACGCCGAACCGTCCCGAGGCGATCTGCTTCACCGCCGAGTTGGGGTTGTCGCCGTTCGGCAGGGGCTTGTAACGCGCCCGATCCTCGCCGCCCTCGCCCGAGACGCTCTTGGCCCCGATCCGGTTCATGGCGATGTTGAGCGCGCCGTGCGCCTCGGGGCTCAGGGCGCCCAGGCTCATCCCCGGCGTGACGAACCGCTTGCGGATCTCGTTGACGCTTTCGACCTCGTCGAGGTCCAAAGCCTTGGCGTCCGAGCGGATGTCCAGCAGGTCGCGCAGCTGGATGGCGGGCAGCGTCCGCATGCCGTCCGAGAAGCGCTTGTAGAGGCCGTAGTCGCCCCGGTCGCACGCCGACTGCAGGACGTGGATCATCCGCGCCTCGAAGGCGTGCGCCTCGCCCGAGCGGCGGGCCTTGTAGAAGCCGCCCACCGGCAGGCTCACCGCCGCCGGGTCCCAGGCCTTGCGATGCAGTGCGACGGTGCGGGACTCGATGCCGGCGAAGCCGATGCCGGAGATACGCGACGGCATCCCCGGGAAGAACTCGGCCACCAGCGAGCGCGACAGCCCGACGCCCTCGAAGTTGTAGCCGCCGCGGTACGAGGAGATCACCGAGATGCCCATCTTGGCGATGATCTTCAGCAGGCCCGCCTCGACCGCCTTCTTGTGGTTCAGGCAGAGGTCGCGGAGCGTCAGGTCGCCGGTCAGGCCGCGGTCCAGGCGGTCCAGATAGCTGTCCTGAGCCAGGTAGGCGTTCACCGCCGTCGCGCCCACACCGACCAGCACCGCATAGGCATGGGTGTCGAGGCACTCGGCGGAGCGGACGATGATCGAGACGTAGCTGCGCAGTCCCTTGCTCACCAGCCAGGCGTGGACGCCGCCCGTGGCCAGGATCATCGGCAGTGCGACGCGATCCGGGCCTGAGCCCTCGTCCGTCAGCACGATGGTCGAGCAGCCGCGCAGCGCCGCCTCTTCGGCCTCGCCGCGGACGCGATCCAGGGCGGCGCGCAGGGTGTCGCCGTCGCGCGCCTCCTCGGCGGGGATCGGCATGGTGCAGTCGATGCGGGCGACGTTCTTCTCGCCGATGATCTCGACGACGCGGTCATACATGCCGGTGGTGAGCACCGGGCTGTCCATGACGAAGACGTCGGTCTGGGTCTCGCTCTCGGCGAGGATGTTGCCGAGGTTCTTGAAGCGGGTCTTCAGGCTCATGACCGCCGACTCGCGCAGGGAGTCGATCGGCGGGTTGGTCACTTGGCTGAAGTTCTGCCGGAAGAAGTGGCTGAGGGGCCGGTAGCGGTCGGACAGCACCGCCAGCGGGGTGTCGTCGCCCATCGAGCCGACGGCTTCCTTACCTTCCTCGACCATTGGGGCGAGGATCAGCTCCAGGTCCTCCAGGGTCAGGCCGGCGGCGGTCTGGCGGCGCACCAGCTCCTCGCGGCCGAACAGCCGCGGCTCCGGGCCCGGACCGATGTGGTCCTCGAGGTTCACCATGTTGCCGAGCCAGCGGTCGTAAGGGTGCTGGGCGGCGAGGCGGTCGATGATCGCCTCCTCGCCATAGAGGCGGCCTTCCACCAGGTCGACGGCCAGCATGCGGCCGGGCTGGATGTGGCTCTTGCGGACGATGCGGGATTCCTCGACCCGGCACATGCCGGCCTCGGAGCCCACGATCAGCAGCCCGTCCGAGGTCTCGGCGACCCGAAGCGGGCGCAGGCCGCTGCGGTCCTTGCCGGCCACCACCCAGCGGCCGTCGCTGGCGCAGACCGCGGCGGGGCCGTCCCACGGCTCCATCACGGCGTTGCAGTACGAGTAGAGCGCCCGGTGCTCGGGCTTGATCTGGGCCTCGGGCCGGGCGTTCCACGCCTCGGGGATCAGCAGGGCCTTGGCCATCGGCGCCTCGCGCCCGGCGCGGACGAGCACCTCGAAGGTGTTGTCGAGGGCCGCCGAGTCCGACCCGCCCGGCTGGATCACCGGCTTGATGTCGTCCTGGTAGTCGCCGAACGCCGAGGCCGCCATGCGGATCTCGTGGCTCTTCATCCAGTTGGTGTTGCCCTTCAGCGTGTTGATCTCGCCGTTGTGGGCCAGCATCCGGAACGGCTGAGCCAACCGCCATTCGGGGAAGGTGTTGGTGGAATAGCGCTGGTGGAACACCGCCACCGCCGCCTGAAACCGCGGGTCGGTCAGGTCGGGGTAGAACTCATCGATGTGCTGGGCGAGGAACATGCCCTTGTAGATCAGGGCCCGGGCCGACAGCGAGCAGATGTAGAAGTGCTGGATGTTGGCGGCGGCGACCCGCTTCTCGATCCGCTTGCGGCAGAGGAAGAGGGCGCGTTCCAGCGCCTCGCCCTCCAGTCCCTTGGGCGGGGAGAGCATGATCTGCTCGATCTCGGGCCGGGTGGCGGCGGCCTTCTCGCCGATCACCGAGGTGTCGGTCGGAACCTGCCGCCAGCCGTAGATGTAGAAGCCGAACCGCAGGGCCTCGCTCTCCACGATCGTCCGCGCGGCCTCCTGGGCGGCGAGGTCGGTGCGGGGCAGGAAGACCTGGCCCACGGCGATCGGGCCGGGGCGCACCACGTGTCCGATACGCTCCACGTGCGCGGCGAAGAAGTCGCGCGGCACGCTGACCAGCACCCCCGCGCCGTCGCCGGTCTTGCCGTCGGCGTCGACGGCGCCGCGGTGCCAGACGGCCTTCAGCGCCCGGATCGCCAGTTCCACCACCTCGCGGCGGGGCTTGCCGTCGATGGCGCAGACCAGGCCGACGCCGCAGGCGTCGTGCTGGGCGGTGATGTCGAAGCCGCCGTTGGCCTCCAGCAGTCGCTGACGGTCGTGTTCGTAGCGGGCCAGGATATCGGTCATCGGAGTCACTCCGCCGGCTGGAGGGCGTCGGCGCGCGCGTGCGCGGCGAGGTAGCGGTGGATGGCGTCGGCGGCGTCGCGGCCGTCGCGGATGGCCCAGACCACCAGGGAAGCGCCGCGGACGATGTCGCCGGCCGCGAACACCCCGGGGATCGAGGTCATCAGGTTGCGCAGGTCGGCCTTGATGGTCCCCCAGCGGGTGACCTCAAGGTCGCCCGCCTCGAAGGCGGTCCGCAGGTCTTCGGGATCGAAGCCGAGCGCCTTGATGACGAGGTCGGCCTTGAGTTCGAAGTCGGCGCCGGGGATCTCCTCGGGGCTCTGGCGTCCGGAGGCGTCGGGCGCGCCGAGGCGCATCCGTGCGGCCTTCAGCCCTGCCGCCTTCAGCGCCTCGCCGGTGACGGCCTTCGGCGCCGCCAGCCATTCGAAGACCACGCCCTCCTCGACGGCGTTGGCGACTTCGCGGTCCGAGCCCGGCATGTTCTCGCGATCACGGCGGTAGAGGCAGGTCACCGAGGCGGCGCCCTGGCGGATGGCGGTGCGGACGCAGTCCATCGCCGTGTCGCCGCCGCCGACCACGACCACGTGCTTGCCCTCGGCGTTCAACCGGCCGTCGTCGAATTCGGGGACGGCGTCGCCCAGGCGCTTGCGGTTCGAGGCGATCAGGTAGTCGAGCGCGGCGACCACGCCGTCCGAGCCGGCGCCGGGTACGCTCAGTTCGCGCGCCTTGTAGACGCCGGTGGCGATCAGCACCGCGTCATGTCGCTCGCGCAGTTGCTGCAGGGTCGCATCGCGGCCGACCTCGAAGCCGAGGGCGTACTCGACCCCGCCCTCGGCAAGGCGGCGGGTCCGCCGCTCCACCACATCCTTCTCAAGCTTGAAGCCGGGGATGCCGTAGACCAGCAGGCCGCCGGGCCGGTCGTGGCGGTCGTAGACCGTCACTGCATAGCCCTGCTCGCGCAGGCGCTCGGCGGCCGCCAGGCCTGCGGGGCCGGCGCCGACGATCCCGACGGACTGGCCACGGGCGGCGCCGGCCGCCAGCGGACGCACCCAGCCTTCCTCCCAGGCCTTGTCCGAGAGGTAGCGCTCGACGGCGCCGATGGTGACCGTGCCGTGGCCCGACTGCTCGATGACGCAGGCGCCTTCGCAGAGCCGGTCCTGCGGGCAGATGCGGCCGCAGATCTCAGGCATGGCGTTGGTGGCCTGGGACAGGACGTAGGCTTCCTCCAGCCGGCCATCGGCGGTCATCCGCAGCCAGTCGGGGATGTTGTTGTGAAGCGGACAATGCGTCTGACAGAACGGCACGCCGCATTGCGAGCAGCGCGAAGCCTGCTCGGCCGCCTTGGCGTCTATGAAGTCGCGGTAGATCTCGTGGAAGTCTTGGGCGCGCGTGTCGGCGTCGCGCTTCTCCGGCGTCGCCCGCGGCGTGACGGTGAACTTCAGCATGCGCTCGGCCATGGCGGCGACCTCCGGATCCCGAGCTGGCCAAATAGACACAGATTTCCGCCTGGGAAAGGCAGTGGTCCCCATAATGGACTATTGGGGGCGTGTGTCGCAGGGTGCTCCAAGCTCGCCGCATCGGCGGCCGCGGATATAGTCCAATTTTGAGATCAATGCCGAAGCGGCCTAGGGTGCGCGGCTTTCGCTGCCGAAAAGGGACGCCCGTGCTGCCGGATTGGGTCTACGCCATCATCCTCGCCGTCATCGAAGGTCTGACCGAGTTCATCCCGGTCTCGTCCACGGGCATGATGCTGCTGGCCAAGCAGGCCATGGGCCTGCCCAGCGGCTTCTGGGACACCTTCGCGGTGATGATCCAGCTGGGGGCGATCCTGGCGGTGGTCGTGCTCTACTTCGGCAAGCTCTGGACGCAGGTGACCAGCCTGCCCAGCGATCCGGCGGCGCGCCGCTTCGCCCTCAGCGTGATCCTGGCCTTCCTGCCGTCCGTGGTGCTTGGCCTGCTCTTCCACGACTTCATCAAGGCGGTGCTGTTCGACAGCCCGCAGGTGCAGTGCGTGTCGCTGATCCTCGGTGGGATCGTCCTGCTGTTCATCGACCGCTGGGCGCCGCCGCCGGTCGCCCACGATGCCTTCAGGCTCCCGCTGGTGAAGGCCTTCGCCATCGGCATGTTCCAGGTCCTGGCGATGATGCCGGGCGTGTCGCGCTCGGGCGCCACCATCGTGGGTGGGATGCTGTTTGGCGTGGAGAAGCGGGCGGCCGCCGAGTTCACCTTCTTCCTGGCGATCCCGACCATGCTGGGCGCGTTCGTGCTCGACGCCTGGGAGAGCCGCGATCAGCTTACTGGCGACACCCTGCCGCTCATCGCCATCGGCTTCGTCGTGGCGTTCCTGGTGGCGATCGTGGTGATCCGCACCATGCTGGCGGTGGTGACCAGCCGTGGCTTGGCGCCGTTCGGCTGGCTGCGGATCGCGATCGGCGGTGCGGGTCTGGCGCTGCTCAGCCTGACCTGAGCCGGGGTCAGGCCCGGCCGGCTTCCATCTCCCGCGCGTCCTGGTCGGCGTACTGGCCGCCCTTGCGGTAGCGGTAGAGGTAGGTGGGCAGCACCGCTTCAAGCGACGTCGGGGTGATGCCGAGGTCGGCGAGGCCCGGATACTGGCCGCTGACCACGTTGTCGGCCTTGAGCAGCTGGACCTGATCCGAGGTGATGGGCGGCGGCAGGATCCCCGAGACCAGGTCCCCGACGCTGCCCAGCATTCCGGCGACGGGCCACGGCACGGGGACCAGGCCGCGGCGCTGGTCGATCTCGGCCAGCATCAGCTCCATGAGCTCGCGGAACGTATGGGTGGCCGGGCCGCCCAGCTCGAAGGTCTGGCCGGACGAGGTGGCGTCGGTGACGATCCGGGCCAGAGCCCGACCGACGTCGCCGACGAACACCGGCTGGAAGCGGGTCTGGCCCCCACCGATCAGCGGCAGGACCGGGCTCACCTGGGCCATGGCCGCGAAGCGGTTGAAGAAGCCGTCGCCCTGGCCGAACACGACGGAGGGGCGCACGATCGCCGCGTCGGCGTAGACCGCGCGCACCGCGGCCTCGCCCTCGGCCTTGGTGCGGGCATACTTCGACGGCGAGTTGGCGTCGGCGCCGAGGGCGGACATCTGCACCATCCGGGCGACGCCCTGCGCCCTGGCCGCCTCGGCGACATTCTTGGCGCCCGTGGCGTGGACCGCCTGGAAGCCCTGGCGGCCGCCTTCGTACAGCACGCCGACCAGGTTCAGCGCCGCGGTGGCCCCCTCGAGCGCGCGGTTCAGCGAATCGGGGCTGCGGACGTTGGCCTGGGCGATGTCCACCTGGCCCACGTCGCCCAGCAGGCGCATGCGGTAGGCGAGGTTGGGATTGCGCACCGCCACGCGGATGCGCCAGCCGGCCTTGGCCAGGTAGCGCACGGCCTGCGTTCCGACGAAGCCGGTTCCCCCGAAGACGGTAACGAGGTTCTGCATGGCGGCGTGACCGGTCCTCTGGCCCCTGGAAAGCCTGCGGCTTAGACGATGCCGCAGCGCGCCGCAATGCGACCTGAGCAGCATTCCCAAAAGGCGCGTTGACCACAGGGGTTCGGCGCCATATGTAGCCGCCTCCCGATCCGACGGGTTGGGCCCAGGTGGCGGAATTGGTAGACGCGCTGGCTTCAGGTGCCAGTGGCTTAACGGCCGTGAAGGTTCGAGTCCTTTCCTGGGCACCACCCGTCGGTCGGGTTGATCCCGACAAGACGTAGACAGTTGCGGCGAGCCCGCGTCGGCGGTTCTGCGCGCGCTCGAACCTGCACAGATGACGAAGGCGGCGAAGGGTCCGCCCCTCCGCCGCCCCGGTCTTGATCCGACGTCCGGCGGCCTCGCCGGCCGCCCGGTCGTCTCAGTGCATCTTGAAGCGGATCGGCACCGACTTCGGGCCGCAGACGAAGCTCGCCTCCATCCGCCGGCCGGGGCCGTCCATCTCCACCGACTCCAGGCGCGGCAGCAGCTCTTCCCACAGCACCCGCATCTCCATTCGGCCCAGATGCTGGCCCAGGCACACGTGGGCGCCATAGCCGAAGGCCACGTGCTTGTTCGGCGTGCGGGTGACGTCGAAAGCATAGGGGTTGTCGAACACCGCCTCGTCGCGATTGCCGGACGGATAGCTGAGGAACAGCCAGTCGCCCTTGGCGATCTTCTTGCCGGCCAGTTCGGTGTCCTCGGTCGCGGTGCGCATGAAGTGCTTCACCGGGGTCTCCCAGCGGATCGATTCCTCGATCAGCCCTTTGATCAGCGAGGGGTCCTCCTTCAGCTTCCTGAACTGGGCGGGGTTCTCGGCCAGGGCCCAGAGGGCGCCCGCCGTGGTGCTGGAGGTGGTGTCGTGGCCGGCGGTGGCCGCGATGATGTAGTAGCTCATCGCCTCCAGGTGGCCGAGCGGCTGGCCCTCGATCTGGCCGTTGGCGATGATGCTGGCCAGGTCGCCGCGCGGGTTGCGTCGACGGTCCTCGGTCATCTCGTTGAAATAGGCGATGAAGTCGGCGACCGTGCCCTGGATGTTGGCCAGCGCCTGATCGGGGTCGGTGACCTTGCCCTGGCTGCGGTTCAGCTCGGGGTCGGCGCTGCCGAACAGCTCCTGGGTCAGCTTGAGCATCCGGGGCTCGTCGGCCTCGGGCACGCCCAGCACCTCCATGATCACGTGCAGCGGGTAGAGGAACGCCACGTCCTTGGCGAAGTCGCAGCGGTCGCCGTGGGCCGCCATCCGGTCGACGAAGCCGCGGGCGATCTCGCGGACCCGATCCTCGAGGGGGCGCAGGTTCTGCGGGGCGAAGTAGCCCTGGGTCAGGCGGCGGTAGTTGGCGTGGTCGGGATTGTCCATCTGGACCAGCGAGCGGACGAGGTGCGGCGAGCCGCCCATCATGGCGCGGACCTTCTGGTCGGCCTCGATCGTGGTGAGCACGGTCGAGCGGTCGCCGTTGTGGAACAGCTCGTTCTTGAGCTCGACCTCCCGGATCTCGGCCTGGCGGGTCACGACCCAGAACGGATCGAAGCCTTCGACTTCGGCCACGTCCAGCGGCGCCTCGGCCCGCAGCGCGCGGAACGCATCCTCGATGGGCTGGAAGGCGGCATAGGCCTTCGGGTCCACGATGGTTTCGGCGATCTCCTTGGCGATCATCTCGCGGTCTTCCCTCTCCTGCCGGCGGCGCCGGGTGTTCGTTGCGCTCAACGTAAGTCCAACTTGCTATACGTACAACAAGTAAGTACGAATCAGCCCATGAGCCAGGCGATGCGGCGCACACAGGCGGAACGGAGCGACGAGTCCGAGCGGAGGCTGCTCGACGCGACGGCGCGCGTGGTGGCGGAGCAGGGCGTGTCGGCCGCGACCTTCGACGCCATCGGCCGCAGCGCCGGGTACAGCCGGGGCCTCGCGACCCAGAAGTTCGGTTCAAAGCAAGGGCTGATCGAGGCGCTGATCTCCGACCTGCACGACCAGCAGGAAGCAAAGCTCGCCGCCTATCATCTCGACCAGCGTCCGGGCCTCGAGGCCGTGCTGGAGTACGTCGACCTCTACTTGCGACACCTGGGCGAGAGCCCCGCCTCGCGCGCCTACTTCATGCTGCTGGCGGGTTCGGTCGCCGACGCCTCGGACCTGCGCGCCGCGTTCGAGCGCTCGCACGAGCGGGTGAAGGCGCGGCTGGTCAGCCTGATCCGTCGCGGCCAGGCCGGCGGCAGCCTGCGGCCGGAGCTCGACGCCGACTCGGCGGCGCTGATGGTGGGCTCGCTGCTGCTGGGCGTGAGCGTGCAGTGGCTGGTCGATCCTCAGGTCGACCTCGACGCGATCCGGCGCACCAGCCTGCAGACACTGGAGCTGGCGCTCGCAGCGCCGGCGTCGAAATAACAGAACCATGGGAGGGGCCCGCGTGACACAGGAACCCTACAAGACCTGGCAATGCCGCACCTGCGGCTACCTCTACGACGAGGAAGCGGGCGATCCGGGCGAAGGCCTCGCCCCCGGCACGCGCTGGGCGGACATTCCCTCGGACTGGGTCTGCCCGCTGTGCGGGACGCCCAAGGCCGACTTCGACATGGTCGAGCTGTAGCGGGGCGGCCTCGCCCCTATCCGCTGGCGGCCGGATCATCTAAACACGGCGGTTCGAACCCGGCGCAGACCGGGCGTCCACGCATGTTCGGAGTTCTGGGCCGAAGTGACCACCTACGTACACGAAGGCGACCTGCCGGACGGCGTCCTCGCCGGCGCCAGCGCGGTCGCCGTGGATTCCGAGACCATGGGCCTGCGCCTGGGCCGCGACCCGCTCTGCGTGGTCCAGCTCTCGGACGGCCAGGGCGACGCGCACCTCGTGAAGCTGGACCGCACGTCCTACGACGCGCCCAACCTGAAGCGCCTGCTGACCGATCCGGCGGTGCTGAAGATCTTCCATTTCGGCCGCTTCGACATCGCCATGTTCTGGCTGCACCTCGGCGTCATCACCGCGCCGGTCTACTGCACCAAGATCGCCTCCAAGATCGCGCGGACCTACACCGACCGGCACGGCCTGAAGGACGTGACCAAGGAGCTGCTCGGCGTCGACATCTCCAAGGCCCAGCAGAGCTCGGACTGGGGCGCGGCGAAGCTTTCGGACGATCAGGTGGCCTATGCAGCGTCCGACGTCCTGAACCTTCACGCCCTCAAGACCCGCCTGGACGACATGCTCGTCCGGGAGGGCCGCGACCATCTCGCCCGCGCCTGTTTCGAATTCCTCCCGCACCGCGCCCTGCTGGACGTGGCCGGCTGGGAGGATGTCGATATCTTCGCGCACGCCTAGATAAGCACCATGACGGCCGCCCACGCCCCGCTCTCCGCCGAACCCCGCCGCGCCGACTTCGAGCGCTGGCGCCGTCGTTCGCGACTGATCCGGACCCTGCGCGTCGTGCTGCCGGCGATCATCGTGCTGATCTTCCTGGGCCTGATCGGCAGCGTCGCCTGGTCCACCTTCAACGCCCAGCCGCGGGCGGCGCAGGTGGGTGACGAGCCCATCCGCCTAATCAGCCCCCGCTTCGTCGGCCGCGACGACAAGGGGCGCGCCTTCGTGCTCACGGCCGAGTCGGCGATCCGAGACCGGCTCGACTACCAGCGGGTGATCCTCAAGAAGCCCGCCCTGGTGCTGGACGAGGGCGGTCCCGACCAGATGCGCATCAACGGTGCGGACGGGGTGTTCCACGAGCAGAGCGGCAAGCTGGAGCTGTCCAACGGCGTGCGGATGGAGGACGCCAAGAACGCCTTCACCACCGCCGCCTCGCTGTTCGACACCAAGACCGGCGAAGTCGTGGGTTCAGGTCCCATTCAGGGCGCGGGTGGTCTTGGAGAAATCCAGGCGCAGTCCTATGGCGTATACGGCAAGGGCGAGACCATGGTCTTCAAGGGCGGCGTCCGCACGCGACTTGAGACGAAGAAATAGCGGCGAGCGCAGAAGGCACAAGATGAAGTCCCTCGTCATTCCCACCGTCGTCGCCGCAGCGCTCATGGGCGCGACGGTCGCGCACGCCCAGGGTCTCGGCCCCGGCGCGGACGGCCCCATCGACATCACCGCCGACGAGCTCGAGGTCCAGAACAAGGCCTGCGTTTCGGTGTGGCGTGGCAACGCGGAGATGCTGCAGGGCACGGCGCGCCTGCGGGCGAACGTGCTGCGCGCGTTCTTCCAGCCCAAGGCCGGGGCGGGCTCCGCGACGGGAACTGGCGCCTGCGGCGACCTGATCAAGATGGAGGCCGAGGGCTCGGTCTACTACGTGACCGCCAAGGACCAGCGGGTGCGCGGGGACAACGGGATCTACGACGCCCAGAATGAGACCGTGACGCTCACCGGCGACGTGGTGGCGGTGCAGGGCCAGAACGTGTTGCGCGGCTCCAAGATGGTCTTCAACACCCAGACGGGCGAGGGCCGGATGGTCGGGACCGCCACGGGCAAGAACGCCAGCGCGCGTCCCCGCGGTGTGTTCTATCCCTCCAAGAAGTCGCAGAGCGCCTCCAAGTGAACGCGCCGCAGCGGGTCCAGACCCAGGCCAAGGGCGCCATCCCCACCGACGGGCTGGTGGTGGACAACATCGGCAAGTCGTTCCGCGGCCGGCCGGTGGTGAAGGGCGTGTCGCTGCGTCTCTGCCGCGGCGAAGTCGCAGGCCTGCTGGGCCCCAACGGCGCGGGCAAGACCACCTGCTTCTACATGATCACCGGGCTGATCCCGGCTGACTACGGCGCGATCTATCTCGACGGCGAGAACATCACCGCCCAGCCCATGTACCAGCGCGCGCGCATGGGCGTGGGCTACCTGCCGCAGGAGACGTCGATCTTCCGCGGCATGAGCGTGTGGGAAAACGTCATGGCAGTCGTCGAGCTGCGCCAGCGCGACGCCAAGAAGGCCCGCGAGACGGTGAACGAGCTGCTGGGCGAACTGCGGATCGAGCATCTCAAGAACTCGCCCGCCGTCTCGCTGTCGGGCGGCGAGCGCCGTCGCGTCGAGATCGCCCGGGCGCTGGCGTCCGAGCCCTCGTTCATGCTGCTCGACGAACCCTTCGCCGGTATCGACCCGCTGGCCATCGCCGACATCCGCGAGGTGATCGGCTACCTGAAGCAACGCGGCATCGGCATCCTGATCACCGACCACAACGTCCGCGAGACGCTCGACATCATCGACCGCGCCTCAATCATCCACGCGGGCGAGGTGCTGTTCGAGGGCAGCCCGGACGAGATCGTCGACGATCCGGAAGTGCGCCGGGTCTACCTGGGCGACCGCTTCAACTAGCTCCGCCAGCGCAGGGTCGTCGGCTCCACGGGATTGACGAACGGCCGCCCTTCGCGGCGGCTGGCCATCCATTCTCGCTTCAGCGCCTGATACCACTTGGCCTGGCGGTCAGCGTCGTCGATCCAGAGCAGGGTCGGGTCGTGCCTCAGTCCCTGGTTCTGCAGGTTCACCATCTCGGCGTCCTGGCGCAGGAAGGTCCGCGCCATGCGGGCGATCACCGGCTTGAGCACCGTGAAGGCCGGATGGTCCGACCAGGCGAGCTGGGTGATCCGGGTGCGCCCTTCGTCCAGGGGCGTCAGGCAGGTGAGCGACAGCACCTGACGCCGGCCCACCGTCACGTGCTCCCAGCGGTAGCCGGGCAGGCGGAAGGTGATCTCGGTCTGAGGCTGGCCGCCGAGAATGGCGTAGGCGCGGCTGTTCCTCGAGGGCGCGTGGCGCACCATGGCGAAGCCCAGGTCGCGGGGCTCGAACCTCTTCTCCTTGTCGTGTTCGCTGCCGGCCGTGCGCCACCACCACTGGCGGTGAACGTAGGGCCCGTGGGCCGGATCCATCAGGCCGACGACGGCCTGGTCGATGTGGGCCTCGAAGACCATCCGGTCGACGATCTTCGGACGTCCGCCCACCACGCCCGGAAACTCCGGCGGCGGCAGGTCCGGCTCGGCCGCCGGATCGGCGCCGATCCAGATGAACACCATTCCCTGGCTTTCGGCGACCGGGTAGCGGCGCACGCGGATGCGCGAGACGTCCATGGCCTGGTCGGCGGTCAGCGACGGGATCGCCGCGCAGGCGCCGTCGGCGCCGAACCGCCAGCCGTGGTAGGGGCAGGCGATCGTCTCCCGCCCCTCGGCGTCCCGGTGAAACCGCCCGGCCGACAGGGGCGCGGCGCGGTGCGGGCAGACGTCGCGCAGCCCAAAGAGCTGCCCGCCTCGCCCACGGCCCAGCATCACCGGCTCGCCTAGGAGGTCCAGGTGAACGAGCCGGCCCGGCTTCAGGTCGTGGGACAGCCCCGCCAGGTACCAGGCGTCGGTCAGGAATCCCTGGCCGAAGCGCGCATCGGCGCGCGAGGTGCGGGGCTCGCCATCGGGCATGCGTCGGTTTTAGCGGCCTAGACGAGCCGCAGGAAGGCCGCGGAGAAGGGCGACAGGCCCACCGAGCCGCCGCGCAGGTCCGCCTCGCCGGTGCGAAGGGGCAGCAGTTCGGCGCGCTCCAGTGATGGGTGGGCCAGCACCTGAGGCGTCGCGCCGAGGTTGAAGACGCAGATCACCTCCTTGCCCTCATGCCGGCGGACGAAGGCGACCAGCGGATCGGGCGTGGCGACAAACTCGATGTCGCCCAGCGATAGCGCCGGCGTGGCCTTCCGGAAGGCGATCATCTCGCGGGAGAAGCTGAGGGCGGAGTCGGGGTCTTCGCCCTGTTCCTCGACCGACAGGCCCGCGTGTTCCCGGGCGAGCGGCAGCCAGGGATCGCCGGTGGTGAAGCCCATGTTGGGCCCGGTGGTCCAGGGCATCGGCGTGCGGCAGCCGTCCCGCCCGCCGTCGTAGGGCCAGTAGAGATCGCCCACCGGGTCCCGGAGTTGGTCTCGTTCCAGGCTGGCCTGCGGCAGCCCCAACTCCTCGCCCTGATAGATCAGCGTGGTCCCCTTGAGGGCGACCAGCAGGGCGAACAGCATCTTGGCCAGTTCCGGCGAGGCGTCCTTGCCGCCGAACCGGCTGACCGTGCGCGGCACGTCGTGGTTAGAGAAGCTGATCGTGGGCCAGTGGCCGGGGTAGCTCTCCAGCGTCGCGTAATGCTGGGTCACGAAGGCGGGCCGCAGCTTGCGCGCCAGCAGCATCACGAAGGTGTAGCCCGAGTGCAGCCCTTCGGCCGGCGTGCAGTAGGCGCCGCAGCGGGCCTCCTCCTCCGAGAACTCGCCGAACACGAACCGGTCGCCGCCGTTGCGTCGGTCGTGCGCCTCCACCCGACGCCGGATGAGGTCGAGCATCTCGACGTTCTCCGGGAGGTTCGAGTCGTAGAGGTGCTGCTGCAGGTTGCCGGCGTGGCTCCAGTGCAGGCTCCGTCGCTCCGTAACCGGCACCGGCGGATTGGGCGTCAGGGCCTCGTCGTGCAGGTAGGTGCCGGCGACGTCGAGCCGGAAGCCGTCGACCCCCTTGGAGAGCCAGAAGTCGAGGACGGAGAGGGCCGCCTCGCGCGCGTCCGGGTCGCGCCAGTTCAGCTTGGGCTGCTGGCGCAGGAATTTGTGGTGGTAGTGCTGCCGCCGCGCCGGCTGGTAGGCCCAGGCCGGCCCGCCGAAGACGCTGAGCCAGTTGTTCGGCGCCGTGCCGTCCTCCTGGGGGTCGGCCCAGACGTACCAGTTGGCCTTGGGGCCGTCCCTGCCGCCGGTGAGGCTCTCCACGAACCAGGGATGGACATCGGACGTGTGGCTCAGCACCTCGTCCAGCACGACCTTCAGGCCGCGCGCGTGAGCCGCGTCGAGAAGCCTCTGGAAATCCTCGGGCGTCCCGTAGTCGGCCTGGACGCCCTCGAAGTCGGCGATGTCGTACCCCCAGTCGCGGTTGGGCGAGGGGTGGATCGGCGACAGCCAGATCCCGTCCACCCCCAGCGACTGGATGTAGTCCAGCTTGGCCTCAACGCCCGGCAGATCGCCGTGCCCGTCGCCGTCACTGTCGAAGAAGCTCCGGACGTAGACGTGGTAGAGGATGGCGCCCTTCCACCACGGCTGCGCCATGGGGTCAGACCTCGGACGCGTCGGTGATGATCTTGCCCACCAGGCCGTACTCGACGGCCTGCTCGGCGCTCATCCAGAAGTTCCGCTGGGTGTCCTTGACGATCTTCTCGTAGGTCTGGCCGGTCTCGCGGGCGATGAGGCGGTTCACCCGCTCCTGCATCTTGATGATCTCCTCGGCCTCGATCTGGATGTCCGAGGCCTGGCCGCGCACGCCGCCGGCCGGCTGATGCAGCAGGAAGCGGGTGTTCGGCAGGCAGAGCCGGTTTTCCTTGGTGGCGCCGAGGTAGATGTGGGCGCCGGCGCTGGCGACCCAGCCGGTGCCGATCACCTTCACCGGCACGCCGCAGAAGCGGATCATGTCGTGGATGGTGTCGCCGCTTTCGACGTGACCGCCGGGCGAATTGATGATCACGCGGATCGGCTGGTCGCTCTCGGTCGCGAAGGCGGTGATCTGGGCCGTGACCCGCTCGGCCAGGCGCATGTCGATTTCGCCGAAGATCAGCACGGTGCGCGACTTGAACAGCGCGTTCTGCACCGGCCCGGCGGTCATCGGCATGTCGGGCTGGCGGCCCTTCTCGTCGCCGTCCTCGTCGTCGAGATAGGAAGTCCACTTCAGCATAGGGGTCGCCTTCAAAAGGTGTCTCGCCTCTGGAGTTATTGGTCCTCGCGCCGGACGGCAAGCCCGCAGGCGGTCAGCCGGCCGAGGTGAGCATGAGCCGGGTGAAGAATCTCACGGCGCGGCCCAGGTTTTCGACGCTCACATGCTCGTTGGTCCCGTGGATCATGCCGAGCGCAGCCGTCTCCAGTTCCAGGGGCTGGAAACGGTAGACGTCCTTCGCCACCGGCTGCAGCCAGCGGCTGTCGGTGCCGGCCACGACCAGCGCCGGGGCGACAGGCGCGCCGCTCTCGTCCCGGGCGAGAGTCGACAGGGTGCGCCAGCCCCAGGAAGACGTCGAGGAGACGGGCGTCGGCTCCGACGGCGGCGTGTTCCAGGTGATGTCGACCGGCAGGCCCTGGGTCGCCTTCCTCGCCCGGGCGATCACGTCGACCGAGGCGTCGCCCGGCGCGATGCGATAGTTGATCCAGGCCGTGGCGTCCTGGGGCAGGACGTTCTCCTTCGGGCTGCCCTTCAGCATGGTCGGCGCGATGGTGGTGTGCAGCATGGCGGCGCCCGCCGGCGAGGCGCCCACCTGGCTGACCAGCAGCGGCCGGAACAGCCACTCGTTGGCCACCGCCATCCGCACGAGGAAGGAGCCGTCGCTCGCGGAATGGCGCAGGAGGTCGGCGCCGGGCCCGCGGAACGCCATCGGGAACGGGTCTTCGGCGATCGCTGTGACCGCCTTCGCCAGGGCCACCACGCCCCCGCCATCGGCCGGCGGCGTGGAGGAGTGGCCCCCCTGGGCGCGGGCGGTGACCCTTAGGGTCCCATAGCCCTTTTCGGCCGTGCCGATCAGCGCCAGCTTGCCACCGGTGACGGGGTTGTCGGTGACGACCGCCATCCCCTCGTCGAGGACGAACTCGGCCTTCACGCCGCGCGCCTTGAGCAGCGCCGTCGCCGCCTGGGCGCCGCCGCCCTGGACCTCCTCGTCGCCCCCCGAGACCAGGATGATCGTCCGGCGGGGCTGGAATCCCTGGGCGGCCAGCGTCTCCACCGCTTCGAACAGCGGGATCAGCGACCCCTTGTCGTCGATCGCCCCGCGGCCCCAGACGGCCCCGTCGGCGATGACGCCGGCGAACGGCGGATGCTTCCAGTCCTTTTCGGTGCCCGGCGTCACCGGGACCACGTCCTGGTGCGCCATCAGGATGATCGGAGCGAGCGCGGCGTCAGCCCCCTGCCAGGTGTAGATCAGGGTCTCGCTGGCCGCGGTCTCGCGCTTCATCACCGCATGGGCGCGCGGATAGGTGGTCTCAAGGAAAGCGTGCAGCCGCGCCCACTCGCCCAGGTCGTCCTGGCTCCGGTCCTGGTGGCGCACGGTGCGGATCTGGATGGCCGCCGACAGGTTGCGCGCGGCGCGGTCCGCGTCGATGGGGGGCGCCGCGGCCAGCTTCACCGGCTCGCCGGTGGCGCCCGGTCCCTCGTAGGTGAACGTCCGCACGAGAACGACGGCGACGAGCGCCATCAGCGCTAAGGCAAGCCCAAGGGCGATCCGCCCGACGATACGCATTCTGAAACCGCCTCCGACCCGTCGGGGATCATTGGCGGGCCGCCGGCCGCGCCGCAAGGCGGCGGACATCGTTTTGAATGTCCGGAATGCGGGCGCGCCTTGACCGGGCGTCACCAGCCGTCGCAAATGGCGCCAACTTTAAACAACCGTTTGGATGGAGCGCCCCGATGAGCCAGGTCCTGGAAGCCCCCCCTGTCAGCGTCAACGGCCTGTTCGACCTCACCGGCAAGGTGGCGGTGATCACCGGCTCGTCCCGCGGCATCGGCCGGGCCATCGCCGAGCGCATGGCTCAGCAGGGCGCCAAGGTGGTGATCAGCTCCCGCAAGGCCGGTCCGTGCGAGGAGGTCGCCGCGGTGATCAACGAACGCAGCCCCGGCCACGCCATCGCCGTGCCGGCCAACATCTCGTCGAAGGAAGACCTTCAGCGCTTGGTGGACGAGACCCGCAAGGCGTTCGGCAAGATCGACATCCTGGTCTGCAACGCCGCCTCGAACCCGTTCTACGGCAGCCAGCTCGACATCCCGGACGAGGCGTTCCGCAAGATCCTCGACAACAACATCATCGCCAACAACTGGCTGATCCAGATGGTCACGCCCGAGATGCGCGAGCGGAAGGACGGCGCGATCATCATCGTCTCGTCCATCGGCGGCCTGCGCGGCTCCACCGTCATCGGCGCCTACTGCATCTCCAAGGCGGCCGACATGCAGCTGGCGCGCAACCTCGCCCAGGAGCTGGGGCCGGACAACATCCGCGTGAACTGCATCGCCCCCGGTCTCGTGAAGACCGACTTCGCCAAGGCGCTGTGGGACACGCCGGCCGGTGAGGCCCGCGCCAGCTCGGGCACGCCGCTGCGCCGTCTGGGCGAGCCCGACGACCTGGCCGGCGCCGCCGTCTATCTCGCCTCGCGCGCCGGCGCCTGGACGACGGGCCAGACGCTGGTGGTGGACGGCGGCTCGACCTGCTGACGATCCCAACCCCGGCTTGCCATTTTTCAAACGGGCGTTAGAGCCTTGGGTATGGCTGATGACGTGACCAAGCCGGGTGCGGCGCCGAAGGAAACGTACGACGATCGTCCGTTCCACTCCGAGCACCTGCCGCCGGAAGTGCGGGCGCCGCTGGCGCCCTACAAGGGCGAGGCGCCGGCGTCTCCTGCCTGGTTCCAGTGGGCGATCGCTCAGGAGCCGGAGCGCTCGTTCGTCGGCTCGCACGGCGCGCGGCTCGAGGCGCTGACCTGGGGCGAGGCCGGCAAGCCCGGCCTGCTGCTGGTGCACGGCAACAGCGCCCACGCCGACTGGTGGAGCTTCATCGCGCCCTACCTGGCGAAGGACTTCCGGGTCACCGCCATGTCGCTGGCCGGCATGGGCGATTCCGACTGGCGGGAGAACTACCGCTTCCACGACTTCGCCGAGGACGCCGACGCGGTGGCCAGGGCCACCGGCCTGTTCGCCGACGGCCAGAAGCCGATCTACATCGGCCACTCGTTCGGGGGCGGGCAGGTGTTCTTCGCCGCGGCCCGCTATCCGCACCTGATGCGCGCGGCGGTGCTGGTCGACACCGGCTTCGGCGGCCCGCCGCCCGAAGTGCTGGAAGAGCGCAAGAAGCGCGCCGAGATGCTGGCCAACATCCCCAGCGCCGACCGGCCCAGCCGCGTCTACCCGACCATGGAGGCGGCGCTCGCCCGGTTCCGGCTGATGCCGCCGCAGCCGGCGGAGAACCACTACATCCTCGACTTCATCGCCCGCCGCTCGCTGAAGCGTGCGCCGCTGCCGGACGGCGGCGAGGGCTATGCCTGGAAGTTCGATCCCAACATGTGGGACAAGCTGGATCGCTCGGGCGGCTTCTTCGACGGCGTGATGCCGAAGCTGGAAGTGCCGATGATCCACCTCTACGGCGACAAGAGCCGGATCATCGAGCGACGGGCTTCCGGCGAGAAGAGCTTCCTCGACGAGCAGGTGCGCGAGATCGAGATCCCGGACAGCCACCACCACGTCATGATTGACCAGCCGCTCGCATTGGTCGCAGCCCTCAGGACGCTTTTGGCGACCTGGCCGGGTTGAGCCCGAACGGGGGTTCGTGTATCGCCGCAGGCGACTTTTTCCATTTTCCGAAGAGAGTGAAATCCTGATGGCCGGAGACACGTCCGACTACCAGCGCGGCGCCATGGAGATCGCCGAGCAGACCGCCACCTACAACCTGGTCATGGGCATGACCAAGTGGGGCTCGCTGTACCTGTCCGCGTTCCTGCTCCTGCTGGTCCTGTGGTTCTGCGTGCCGACCGCCGGCTTCTTCGCCGGCCTGATCGCCGCCGTGGTGATGGTCGTCGCCGGCACCCTGGTCCTGCGCGACAAGAAGCCCGCCGCCGCCCACTGAGGCGCGTGAACGTCTGATTCGAGAGGCCTCCGCTCCGGCGGAGGCCTTTTGCGTTTGTGGAGTGCTTGATCCTCGAACGCGGGTCGACCCAGGGCAAGGCTCGTGCGCGCGGACACCCGCTTGGCCCGGGTTCGGTTCGAAAATTCCACGACTTCCCGCATTGCAGCAAAATTCGTTCAAACAATCGTTTGAACTGGCTGCCGCAGCGTCTGGACACCCCGCTTGCCGCTGCTATGGTCCGGCCCCTGTCGCGCTTCATGGGGGTCGCCGCGAACCATGCCCGTTATCGCTGTCACCAAGGAACGCCGGGCCGGTGAAACCCGCGTGGCCGCGACGCCCGAGACGGTGAAGAAATTCATCGCCGCCGGCTATTCGGTGGTCGTGGAGTCCGGGGCCGGCGACGGCGCCTCGATCCCCGACGCCGACTACGAGGCCGCCGGCGCGACGCTCGCCAAGTCGGTGAAGGACGCCGTCGGCAAGGCCGACATCCTGTTCAAGGTCCGCGGCCCCGAGGCTGACGAGATCAAGGCGCTGAAGCCGGGCGCCATCGTCGCGGCGACGCTCAATCCCTATCAGGACCGCGCCACGCTGGACGCGCTGGCGGCGCAGGGCGCTACGGCCTTCGCCATGGAGTTCGTGCCGCGGATCACCCGCGCCCAGGTCATGGACGTGCTCTCCAGCCAGGCGAACCTGGCCGGCTACCGTGCGGTGATCGAGGGCGCCGAGGCCTACGGCCGCGCCCTGCCGATGATGATGACCGCCGCGGGCACGGTCGCCCCGGCCAAGGTGTTCATCATGGGCGTCGGCGTCGCCGGCCTCCAGGCCATCGCCACGGCCCGCCGCCTCGGCGCGGTGGTCACGGCCACCGATGTGCGCCCGGCCACCAAGGAACAGGTCGAGAGCCTCGGAGCCAAGTTCATCGCCGTCGAGGACGAGGAGTTCCAGAACGCCCAGACGGCCGGCGGCTACGCCAAGGAGATGAGCAAGGAATACCAGGCCAAGCAGGCCGCGCTCACCTCCAGCCACATCGCCAAGCAGGACATCGTCATCACCACGGCCTTGATCCCGGGACGGCCGGCGCCGCGCCTGATCACGGCCGAGCAGGTGGCCTCGATGAAGCCGGGCTCGATCATCGTCGACCTGGCCGTCGAGCAGGGCGGCAATACCGAGGGCGCGAAGCCGAACGAGACGGTGGTAACCGCCAACGGCGTGAAGATCCTGGGCTTCACCAACCTTCCCGGCCGGATCGCGGCCGACAGCTCGGCGCTCTACGCCCGAAACCTCGTGGCCTTCTCCGAGCTGTTCAAGACCAAGGAGGGCGCCTTCGCCCCGGACCTCGAGGACGAGATCCTGAAGGCGGCCTGCGTCACCCACGGCGGCGCCGTGGTCCATCCCTCGCTCAAAGCTTAAGCCGGAGCCCCGCAATGGACGTCGATCCGACCGTCTTCCGCCTGGCCATCTTCGTGCTGGCGATCTTCGTCGGCTACTACGTGGTCTGGAGCGTGACCCCGGCCCTGCACACGCCGCTGATGGCCGTGACCAACGCCATCTCCTCGGTGATCATCGTGGGCGCCCTCCTGGCCGCCGCGGCGAGCGGCGCGGGCGGCGAGGCCACGGGCAATGTCATGATCTCCAAGGGCGCCGGCGCGATCGCCGCGGCCTTCGCGGCGGTCAATATCTTCGGCGGCTTCCTCGTCACCCAGAGGATGCTGGCGATGTACAAAAAGAAGTCGAAGTAGGCCGGGTCGGGGGCGCCACCAATGCTGCTGAACGCGAACGTCGCGGCCATCCTGTACCTCGTCTCCGGGGTGCTCTTCATCCTGGCCCTGCGCGGGCTGTCGTCGCCGGTCACCAGCCAGGCGGGCAACCGCAACGGCATGATCGGCATGGCGCTGGCCGTCGGCGTGACCCTGGTCACCCTGTTCGGCGAGGGCAAGCTGGACGGCCTGACCCTGGCGCTGATCGGCGCCGGCGTGGCGGTCGGCGGGACCATCGGGGCGGTGATCGCCCGCCGGGTGGCCATGACCTCGATGCCGCAGCTGGTCGCCGCCTTCCACAGCCTGGTCGGCATGGCGGCCTGCCTCGTGGCCGTGGCCGCGATCTACACGCCCGACGCCTATGGCATCGGTGTGCCGGGCGAGATCCACCTGACCTCGCTGATCGAGCTCAGCCTGGGCCTGGCCATCGGCGCCATCACCTTCTCGGGCTCGGTCATCGCCTTCGCCAAGCTGAACGGCAACATGAGCGGCGCGCCGATCCTGCTGCCGGCCCGCCACCTCCTGAACATCGTCATCGCCCTGGCGATCGTCGCGCTGGTCGCCATCCTGGTGATGAGCGGCGGTACGGCGATCTGGGCCTTCTGGGCGATCTTCGCGCTCAGCCTGCTGATAGGCGTCACCCTGATCGTCCCGATCGGCGGCGCGGACATGCCGGTCGTGGTCTCGATGCTGAACAGCTATTCGGGCTGGGCGGCCGCGGCCCTGGGCTTCACGCTCGAGAACATCACCCTGATCATCACCGGCGCCCTGGTGGGCAGCTCGGGCGCCATCCTCAGCTACATCATGTGCAAGGGGATGAACCGCAGCTTCATCTCGGTGATCCTGGGCGGCTTCGGCGCCGACGACAGCGCGGCCGCCGCCGGCGGCAAGGTCGAGACCCGCCCGACCAAGCAGGGCTCTGCCGACGACGCCGCCTTCATCATGAAGAACGCCTCGAAGGTGATTATCGTCCCGGGTTACGGCATGGCCGTGGCCCAGGCCCAGCACGCCCTGCGCGAGATGGCCGACAAGCTGAAGGAAGAGGGCGTGGAGGTGAAGTACGCCATCCACCCCGTCGCGGGCCGGATGCCCGGGCACATGAACGTGCTGCTGGCCGAGGCCAACGTGCCTTACGACGAGGTGTTCGAGCTGGAGGACATCAACTCCGAGTTCGCCACCGCCGACGTCGCCTTCGTCATCGGCGCCAACGACGTCACCAACCCGGCCGCCAAGACCGATCCGGCCTCGCCGATCTTCGGCATGCCGGTGCTGGACGTGGAGAAGGCCCGCACCGTGCTGTTCGTGAAGCGCGGCATGGCGGCCGGCTACGCGGGCGTCGAGAACGAACTCTTCTTCCGCGACAACACCATGATGCTGTTCGCCGACGCCAAGAAGATGGTCGAAGGGATCGTGAAGGCGCTCTGAGGCGCCTTCCCTCACCGACGACTAGCCGATCAGGTCGCCCGATCCGAGCCCATGGCCGGTCACCGTGATCGGCCCTTCGCTGGGCTCGGGCGGCGCGCCCTTGCGGGTCACCAGGATATAGCCGTCGACCTGGCCGTCGCCGTCCAGGTCGACGTCGACGCGGATCACGGGCGGGAGCAGCGAGGGGCCGAAGCTGCCGCCGCCACCGCCGGACTGGACGCCAAAGTCCGTCGACGATGGGTCGGTGCTCGTGGTCGGCGGGACCAGCGGGTCTGCCTTGTCCGTCGATGCATCATCCGGCCGCTGCCGGAACTCCGGAATGCGGATCTCGTGGCCCAGCTGGGTGAACAGCCGGTCGCCCTCGCCCGCCGCGAAGTCCAGGATGACGCCCAGCAGCGTCCCGGCCTGGCCGACCGGCGGACCGGTCACGACGAAGGTGTCGGCGCCGCTTCCGCCCTCGGCCGTGACGCCGGCGGCCAGCTCGATCCGGTCGTCGCCGGCGCCGCCCAGCAGGGTGTCGTGCCCGCCGCCGCCGCGGAGGGTGTCGTTGCCCGCACCGCCTTCGATACGCTCGTCGGCTTGCGTCCCGACCAGCAGGTCATCCCCGGACGAGCCCACGATCACCGCTGGCGCCTCGCGTTCGACCGGAGCCGCCACGACGACTTCGGCCCGCGGGGCCGACGCTTCGGCCTCGACGGTCGGCGCGGGCGGCGATGCGTCGTCGCCAGCCGCGGGCGCCGATGTGGCGGACGGCTCGCGCGACGCCACGAGGGTTTCGGAGCCCTGCGTCGGCTCCGACGGGTCGCGCAGCGCGGCGGCCTGGACCGCCAGTTCGCGCTCCTGGGTCGGGGCGTCGGCGTCCGGCGCGGGCGGCGGATCCTCGATCGGCAACGGCGCGGCCGGGGCCTCGGCCGCCTCGGCCGTCTCGCCGACCCCGGCGGTCTCGTAGAAGAAGGCCGCCGCCGCGAGCAGCGCCAGGAAGGTCTGACCCTGGCGCGCGGAAAGCGAGAACGGGAGGATTGTCGCGGACTGCGGTGCAAGGGCCTCCTCGGCGGCGTCCAGACGATCGCGCAGGGCCGTGTGCAGGTCGACGCTCTCGTTGACCGCGTCGTCGATGGCCGAGTGCACGACGAACCGGCCGTCGATGCGCGCCACGTGGATCAGGACGTCGCCGTTCTCGTCGGTGACGACGCACCAGGGATCGCCTTCGTCGGTCGCGCCAAAGATCACCTCGACGTGGACGCCGCTGGCCGCCAGGCGGTCGGCCAGTTCCTCCAGGCGCGCGCGTTCGGCGGCGCTCCAGTCGCCGCTGTCACGAACCCTGGCGATGAAGGGAACGACCTGGCCCATGTGTCCTAGCGAAACGTCTCCTGCGGCCTAGCCGGCGGCCCGGCTCTGGGCTTGCTCGCCGCCGAACAGCAACCGGAAGAGCTCGGGCTCATAGTAGCGAAGCAGGGTCTTGGCGAAGTCGCCGGGCTCCAGGCCCAGCGCCTCGGCCCAGGCGCCCTGGGTCTCGATGGGAAGGCGGCCCAGGCCGCTCTCCACCTGCGAGACGAAGGTGTAGTAGCGGAGCCCCACCTTCTCGGCCAGTTCCGCTTGCGTCAAACCGGCCTGCTCCCGCGCCGTTTTCAGCCAACGCCCGGCCTGCTGGCGCAGCAGCTTGATCTGGGCGGCCTTGACGGGGTCGGTCGCGGGTCTCGGCATCGGGCGCTCCGGGGCGGGCGATCCGCCCTTGCGGGACGCGGGCCAGCCCGATAATACAGTTTTTACGCAACAAATAACTAAGCGACGTGTAGTCGCTGGTTCCTGGCCTATCACGGCGACGGTTTTCGGAAAAGCTATGAAGCGACTCTTCGTGTCTGCGGCTCTGCTGCCGCTCCTCCACGCCGCGGCGGCCAGCGCCGAGACCAAGATCTCCACCGCCACCACGGCGCCGGTACGGACGTCCACGGTCGCGAGCGGCCAGCCGGACAGCATCCTCATCGAGGCGGCGGGCTCCATCGCGCCGACGACGGCGGGGGCGGCGGTCACCGTCGACAGCTCGCACGCCGTCACCAACGCCGGCTCGATCACCTACAACGGGGTCAGCGGCGCGACCGCCATCCTCGCCACCGGCGAGGTGGGGCTCGGCATCACAAACACCGGCTCCATCAGCCTGGTGGAGGACTACACCGCCACCGATGCGGACTCCGACGGCGACGTCGACGGCGCATTCGCGCAGGGCTCGGCGCGTTATGGCGTCCGTGTGCAGTCGCCGACCTTCGTGGTCGGAAATATCGCCCACAGCGGGACGATCACCATCGAGGGGAACGACTCTGCGGGCATCTCGGTGGAGACCCGCCAGGTCGGGAACCTCACCACCTCCGGCGCCGTCAGCGTCCTGGGCGACCGCAGCGTCGGCGTCCGCGCGGACTCAACCTCGGGCGACGTGAAAATCCTCGGCGCGGTCTCTGCCCAGGGCGAGGGATCGGTCGGCGTCCAGGTCGGCCGGGTGGACGGGGGCCTCGTGCTGCAGAACGGCGTCACCGTCACCGGATACCGCAGCACCACGCGTCAGGCCGACGCGGTTCGCGCCAAGTTCGACGCCGACGACATCAAGCAGGGTGGCTCGGCGGTCCGCATCACCGGGAGCATTGCGCGCGGCGTCCTGCTCGATCGGCCGCCGGCGGACCTGTCCAGCACCGATACGGATGAGGACGACGACGGGATCACCGACACCGCCGAGGCGGCTGCGGCGATCTATTCGTATGGCGGCGCGCCGGCGATCGACATCGGCGGCGCTGCTGCGACGACGCTGGGCGCCGTCGGCACGGGCGTCCTGCAGTACGGCTTCGTCAACCGGGGGACGGTCACTGCGGATGGGGTGAACGACGGCGTCGCCGCGACCGCCCTCCGTATCGGCCAGGCGGGCGGCGGGACCGTCACCGTCCAGACCGGCATCCACAACGAGGGCGGCACGATCGTCGGCCGCGCCTATCTGGCCCAGTCCACGGGCGTGCTGCTGAACAGCAACGCGGTCGTCCCGGCCTTCGTGAACTCGGGGACCGTCGGCGCCGAACAGAACGGCGGGCGGCACGATGCCCGGGCCCTCGTGGACCTGTCGGGCACGCTCTCGTTCGTCGACAACTTCGGGACCATCAAGGCGGTCGTCACGCCGGCCACCGGGGTCACCCAGACCGGCCGCGCCATCGCCATCGACCTGTCGGCCAACACCGGCGGCGCCGTGGTGCGACAGTCCAAGCTCACCAGCAGCTCGGCCCCGACCATTGGCGGCGACGTGCTGTTCGGCTCGGGAAACGACCGTCTTGAACTGCTCGGCGGCTCGCTCAGTGGTACGATGAGCTTCGGCGCCGGCCGCGACGCCCTGGTCATCGACGGCGGTGCGACCGCCGCGGGCCGCATCGTCGACGCCGACGGGACGCTGGCGCTGGACCTCCGCGAGGGCAGCCTCTCGCTCGCCAACGCCGAGACGGTAGGGTTGAGCAGCCTCAACATCGGGGCCAAGGGCGTGCTGGCGGTCAGCATCGACCCGGCGGTCACGACGACCCGGCTTAACGTCTCAGGCGCCGCCACGGTGGCCGCCGGCGCGCAGGTGGCGGTGACCCTCACCGGCATCTCCCGCGGGACCAAGTCGTACCAGATCGTTCAGGCCGGCTCGCTGAGCGTCGGCCAGGCCGGCGCGAGCCTGGCGGGCGCGCCATACCTCTATCAGGCCGCCCTTCGCGCCGACATGGCGGCGGGCGCGCTGTACGTCGACCTGCGGCCGAAGACCTCGACCGAACTCGGACTGAACCGGTCGGGCGCCCAGGCCTACGACGCCGTCTTCGCCGCGCTCGACAAGGACGAGGACATCGAGCAGGCCTTCCTCGCCCAGAGCACCCGGACGGGCTTCCAGGGCCTGTACGAGCAGATGCTGCCCGACCACTCGGGCGGCGTGCTGATGTCGGCGGCGGCGATCTCGTCGGCGGTCTCCTCGGCCGTGGCCCAGCCGATGGCGATCGACGCCAGTTCGGGCTCGGGCGTGTGGGCGCAGGAGGTGGTGTTCAACATCCGCCGCGACCGGGCCGACGCCCTGGGCTTCAAGAGCCAGGGCTTCGGCTTCGCCGCCGGCTACGACCTGCAGGGCGAGGCCAACGCCCTTGGGGCGAACCTCAGCTTCGTCACCGCGGACGTAAAGGACCGGGGTTCCGCGGCCGGCGAGGAGATCTCGATGAACCTGCTGGGCGCCGGCCTCTACTGGCGTCTGGACGGCGGCCCTCTGCAGGCCGCCGTTCGCGGGGGTGTCGGCTATGCGTTCCTGGACGGCGACCGGCGGCTGGTGTCGGACACGCTGAACCTGCGCGCCAAGGCGAGCTGGAACGCGTGGATGGCGGATGCCTACGCCGGCGTTTCATATGAGATGCGTGCCGGCGCGTTCTACGCGCGTCCCGAACTCTCGGCGAGCTACCTGCGCCTGGCCGAGGACGGCTACCGGGAGAAGGGCGACTCCGCCGGCTTCAAGCTCATCGTCGACAAGCGCACCGCCGACATGCTGACCGGCGAGGCCTTGCTGGCGATCGGCTGGCGCTTCGGCGACGAGGTCTACTTCGCTCCGGAGATCAAGGGCGGCTACCGCGCGAAGCTCGCTGGCGGGCCGGGCAGGACCACCGCGCATTTCGACGGAGGCCAGGACTTCACCCTGTCGCCGGAAGACGCGTTCAAGGGCGGGGCGGTCGTCCGCGCCGGCTTCCGGGGCGGCGCGGCGCGGGTGCTGTACGCCGTCACCGGCGGCGCCACCCTCGATGACGGCTACGAGGAGTACGACGTCCGCGCGACGGTCCGCTTCCAGTTCTGACCGTTCGCCTCTCGGGGGCGCTGGTTTGCCGCCGGCCTGCTTTTTGCCTAGAACGCCCGGCAGCCTGCCGGCCGGTCCCGCGTTGGAGACGGCCGGACGGGTTGGTGGTGGAGTGTCAGGGTTTGTCGGACCGCTTGGCGATCATGGACAAGCGTGGCCGGCGGCGGGCGGCGGAAGCCGGCATCGTCGTCGTCGCAGGCGTGGCGGCCTTCGCCGTCGCCCACGCCTCGCTGCTGTCGCCTGAGCGCGCCGCTCCCCCCTCCGCGCCGCAGCGCGTGGTGCTGACCAACGCCCCCGCCACCGTGCGTCCCGCCGTCGAGGACGACGTGCTCATCGCCTTCGAGGAGCCCGTGCCCGGGCACGCGGTCGTCTCGCCCTTCGGCCTGCGCCAGCTTCCCTGGGAAGGGAACGGCCGCTTGCACGAGGGCGTCGACATTTCGGCCGACAGCGGCGTTCCGGCGGTGGCCGTGGCCGATGGCGTGGTGGTCGAAGCCGGGACCAAGGGCGGCTACGGGCGCTACGTCGCGGTGCGCCACGCGGCGGGCCTGACCACCTTCTACGCCCACCTCGGCGGTATCCGCGACGGCGTGAAGCCGGGTTTGGCGGTGAACGCGGGCGACACCCTGGGGCGGATCGGCTCGACCGGCGTGTCGACGGGGCCGCACCTGCACTTCGAGATCCGCGATCCCCAGGGGCGTCCGCTGGATCCCTCGATGTTCCTGGGCCGCGCGTTCGCCGAGGCCGGCGACCTGCCGTTGGACAAGGCCAAGCGCTATTCCGGCCGTGTGCGTATGGCTTACGTATCGTTCATTCCTGGGAGCAAGCGGGCGCTGATGGACGCCCGTAACGGCGGGCCCATCGTCCTCAAGCGCCGCACGACCGAAGCCCAGGACCTGGCCGCGGCCGAACGCAACCTCGAGGGCCTGGCGCGCGACGCCTCCAAGGCGGAGAAGATCGACGGGCTGAAGGATCTGTCCATCGGCTCCGACGGCCGCCCGCGGGCAAAGCTCGCCCTTTGAGCCCGCCCAGCTTCCGAGGCCAGCGCGTGGACATCGGGGGGCGCGCCCTCCGCGCGGTTCATGCCGGCCCCTCGTCCAGCATCCAGCCGCTCGTGGTCTGCGAGCACGGCGCCTTCGGCTGCGCCACCGACTGGGCGGTGGTCCAGGAGAAGCTGGCCCAGCTCGGCCTGCGAAGCCTGTCCTACGACCGGGCCGGCCTCGGCCATTCCGACGCCGGCCCGGAGCCAAGGGACGGGCGCGCGATCAACGACGACCTGGAGGCGCTCCTGGCCGCCGTGGGCGAGACCGGACCGATCCTGCTGTGCGGTCACTCGATGGGCGGACTGATGGTCCGCCTCTTCGCCCTGGAGCGCGACCGACCGCTGGCTGGGCTTGTCCTCGTGGATGCGGTGACGCCCGACGTCTTCGCCCTCCCTGGCGGCCCGGTCGCGATCCGGAGCTTCGGACGTCTGCTCCAGGCGGTCAGCCACGGGGCGAAATTCGGACTGATGGTCCCCGTGTCGTTCGTCAGCGGAAATCTCATCGGCCTGCCGGGGGCGGCGGCGGCCGAGAAGCGGCGTATCCACGCCGGCGCCCCGCACGCCCATGCCGCGGCGGCCGAGGTCATGTGCTGGCCTGAGACCTCGCGAATGGCTGGAGCGATCGAGCTGCCGTCCGACCTGCCGGTGGCGGTGGTCACCGCGGGCGCGATCAAGTCCCGGCGGGCCCTAAAGGACATCCAGGAGGCGCCGGCTCGGCGTTCGGCCGCCGGCTATGTCGAGCACGTCGAGCCGGCCACCCACGCCAACCTCCTGGGGCCCCGCTACGCGGACGCCGTGGTCCGCGGCGTCCGGCACGTGCTTCAGGCCGGCTCGCGCTGAACGAGGCCCGCCGCCGCGCGCAGGCGCGCGCCGACCAGGCTGCCCGCGTCGGGCGCGGCGAGCAGCGTCACCCTCCCGGCCGCGTCGACGGCGACAGGTAAGCCGCCCCGCGCGGCGGCCGGCAGCTCTGCGACGGCTGCACGGTCCCCGCCGCTCAAGCCTCGCGCGACGCCGGCCAGCCGCCGGACCGGTCCCGCCCCGCCGAGCTCGAAGCGGCCGTCCCAGACGCCCGGGCGCTGCGCCTCGGCCAAGCCGCCCCGGGCCGCTTCGCCGACGTTGCGGAAGATGCGGACGTCCTGCGCGTCGGCCTCGATCCGTGCGCCCGCAAGGGTCGCGACGATCGGACCTTCAACCCGCAATGCGCGGGCGAGCCGTTCTGCGCGCCCGCGGGCCGGTGTCCTTTCCCCGCCGCCCGCGCAAACGCTGGCCAGGGCGACGAATCTGCGGGCTACCGGTTCGGGTGCGGACGCCAAAGCGCGCCGGGGCAGTGTGATGACGCCGCCGGCTTCCGCGGCCAGGGCGGCCAGTTCGAGAGGGGCGTTCAGGGTCGCAGCCACCGGCAGTGGGCCAGCCGCGCGGGCCCGGCTGCGGGCGAAGCGGAGGTCCGTGTTGGCCGGGTCGTCGATCCAGGTCTCCCCGCGAGACGTCAGCCAGACGCGTAGATCGGCGCGGGATACCTCCAGCAGGGGGCGAAGGACGAAGAGTCCGCGACCTTCCGGCCAGACGGGCGACGGCGACCATTCCCGCGGGGAGGGGGTGGTCGAACCGGCGGCCCGCATGGCGGCGGCCTCGGCGACGTCGTGGGCCGTATGACCCAAGAGCAGCACCCGCGCCCCGGCGCGCCGGGCCGCCTCGGCCAGGAGCCGATGGCGCGCGGAGCGGGCGGCGGCCGGCAGTCCGGTCGCGGGCTTTTGCTCTGCCGCCCAGGCAAGGGCCTCGAAAGGGCGGCCGAGGCGCGCGGCAAGGCGCGCGCAGGTGTCGGTCCAGACGGCGCTCTCCGGGCGAAGGCCGTGGTCCACGGTCAGGACGACCAAGTCGCGGCCGTGCGCGCTCGCCCACGCGTCGGCGATCAAGGTGAGGGCCACGGAGTCCCCGCCGCCCGACAGGGCGACCGCAAGCGGCGGGCCGGAACGCCGAAGGCGTCGGTCGAGGACGGCTCGGACGGCGGCTTCTAAGCCGCGCACTTCGCCTGGGCGCGGGTGGCGGCGGCGCGGCTGGCCACGGCGGCTGGCGCCTTCGGATAGCGGCGCGAGAACTCCGCCAGGGTCTGGCACGCGTCGGCGGGCTTCTTGAGCGCGACGAGCGCGCGGGCCAGTTCGACGACCGCGTCCGGGGCCCAGCTCGTCTGCGGCCAGCCGCGGATGGCGCCGATATAGGCCTTGGCGGCGTCGGCGTGGGCGCCGCGAACGCTCAGGGTCTTGCCCCACCAGTAGCTGGCTTCGGGCGCGCGGGGGGCGTCGGGGTAGTTCGCCACATAGGCCGAGAAGGCGGACTCGGCCGCGTCGTAGTCACCGGCCAGCATCAGCTGCCGGGCTTCCGTGAAGTCCTTCGCCGGATCCCCGGCCGAGGCGGACGCCGCTGCGGCCGGCCCCGGTGCGGCCGGCGGCGCGGCTCCGGCCGCGAGGTCGGACTCCACCTTCGCCAGCTTTTCGGACAGGGCCTGGACCTGGGTCTTGAGCGCGGCGTTGTCCCGTTTGGCCTGATCGAGCTCGAAGGTCGTGGATTCCAGCGAGCCGTTCAGCCGGCGCAGGGTGTCCTCGAGGTCCTTCAGGCGCTCACCCATCTCCAGCATGCGCGCATCGGTGTCTGCTGGCTGCACGACCACAGGTTTCCCCGCATCGCGCATCTGGAAGACGATTGACCGCAGTTCGCGTACGACCTTTTCCATCCGCTCGACCCGTCGAGCATCGCGGGCGTCGAGCGGGTCGACCTCCGGCGCGGGCAGCGGGGTCTGGGCGAAGGTCGGGCTGGCGGCCGAGAGGACCGCCAGCGCCGAGAGCGTTAGGAAAAGGCGCGCGCGCATCGGGGCCTAGCGGGCGCCCGAGACGATGGCGGTGCGGGCGTTGCGGTTCTTCTGCCACGCCTCCTCGCCGCTGCCGGCGTCGAGCGGCTGCTCCTTGCCGAACGAGATGGTGGCGATGCGGTCGGCCGCGATGCCGCGGTTCACGAGGAACTCGCGCACCGAGTTGGCGCGCCGCGCGCCGAGGGCGAGGTTGTATTCGCGGGTGCCACGTTCGTCGGCGTTGCCTTCGATGCGGACGCGGACCGAGCCGTACTGGCGGAGCCAGTTCGCCTGGGCGTCGAGAATCGGCTGGGCGTCGGCGCGGATGTCGTGCGCATCCGTGTCGAAGTAGACGCGGTCACCCACGTTCACGACGAAGTCCTGGGCCGAGCCGGGAACCGGCGCGGTGGACTGCTGATCGACCGGGCCGGGGCCGGGCGGCAGCGGCGTCTGGGGCGCCTGGGTCTGGGCCGGCGGCTGCTGGACCGGATACGAGGGTTGGGCCTTCTTGGCGCAGGCCGCAAGGGAAGTGGCGGCGACGCCCACGAGGGCGAGCCGGACCAGGGTGTAGCCGTTCAAGCTGCGGACCATCTGGGTCTCCTGCGGTCGAGGTTGCGAATCACTATCGAGATGGATCGGGCGGGATTGGGGCGCAAGACTAGTTAAGCAAAGGCGACCATGCGGGATCGGATCCAGCGCCTGGATAGGGCATCGGCTGAAGGATTCGACCCGTGACATCCACACTCCATAACTTGGGCGGGCCACCGGGAGTTTCACGCGAGAACATCAGGACGCGCCCATTGGGCGCCCAGGTGGGCCCCTCGTCCAGATAGCTCGTGGTGAGCAGCCGCTCGTCGGACCCGTCAGGGCGCATGACGCCGATGTGGAACTGGCCCCCCGCCTGCTTGGTGAAGGCGACGAACTCGCCGGTCGGGCTCCACACCGGCGTGGTGTAGCGGCCGGAGCCGTTGGAGATCCGCCTCGCCCCCGAGCCGTCCGCGCCCATCACATAGAGCTGGGGCGAGCCCGACCGGTCGGAGTTGAACACGATCCGCGTGCCGTCCGGCGAGAACGAGGGCGAGGTGTCGATCGACGGATCCGAGGTCAGCCGGCTGGACGCGCGGTTGGACAGGTTCATCACATAGATGTCGCTGTTGCCGCCCCGCTCGACCGAGAAGGCGACGCGGCCACCATCGGGCGAGAACCGGGGCGCGAACACCATGCCCTGGAAGGAACCCAGGCTTTCGCGCCGCCCGCTTTCGAGGTTGTACAGGTAGACCGACGCGGAGTCCGGCCGCAGGGCCATGTAGGTGATTTCCTGGCTGGTCGGCGAGAACCGCGGCGTCATGACGATGGAGTCGCCGCCGGTCAGGTAGCTGGGGTTGGCGCCGTCCTGATCCATGATCGCCAGCCGCTTCGTCGTCTTGCCGCGCGCGCCGCTCTCGGCGACGAAAACGACGCGGGTGTCGAAGTAGCCCTTTTCACCGGTCAGGCGCTCGTAGACCGCGTCGGAGATCTTGTGCGCCACGCGCCGCCAATTTTCCGGGCTGGAGGTGAACTGAAGGCCGAGGAGCTGCTGCTCGGCGAACACGTCCCAGAGGCGGAAGTCGACCCGCAGACGGCCGCCCTCCACGGTCACCTGGCCGTTCACCAGGGCCTGGGCGTTGATCGTCTTCCAGTCCGCGAAGCGCGGCTGGACGGCGGCGGTCAGATCCTTCTCGATGAAGCTGGCCGGGTCGAGCGGCCGGAACAGGCCCGAGCGCTGCAGGTTGGCCCCGATCACCTGGGCGATGTCACCACCCACCTGGCCGCCGCCGAAGGCCGGCACAGCGATCGGCAGGGGCTGGACGTCGGCGCGGTTGACGTTGATCTCGATCTCGGCGCGGGCCGGATGGGCGATCGCCAGGGCGGTGATCACGCAAAGCATCGAGAACAGCAGGGCCTTCATCAGGCCGGCGGGGCTGCGGGCGGTCTTGGTCATCGGTCGCAGGCCTCTCGGGCGTTGAAGTTGACCGCGATGCGGTCGCCGTAGAATTCGCGGGGCAGGCCGCGGAAGGGAGCGGCGGCGTAGACCGCGCGCACGGCACGATCGGCGGCGGCCTGGGAGACGGGCGTCCGGGCGCCCTTGATCTCGGAGCCGACGTCGCCGACCACCTGGCCGCCGACGCCGAGCTGGAAGGTCACACGCACCAGAACGTCGCGGCCGCCTTCGACCTCGCAGTTCGGGTTCCAGCGGCGCTGAAGTTCCTCGGCGAGCCCTTGCAGGGCGGCGCCGGCGGCCAAGCCCGTGCCGACGGTCTGGCGCGCCACCGGCGCCGTCTCCGCACGCGTAGCGCCCTTCGGTGCGGAAGACGGCCGCTGGGGTGCGTTGCGCGCCGGCCGAGTGAGACTGGCCGCGAGCGCGTCGAGGTCGAGGCTCTTTTCCGCCGGTTTCGGCGGGGCCTTGGCGGCCGGGGCGGGGGCCTTCTCCGCCGGCTTGGGCGCGGCCTTGGGCGAAGGCGGCGGGGGCGCGGGTTGTGGTGGCGGCGGAGCCGGCTCGGGCGGCGCCTCGGCGACCGGCGTCTCGGTCTGCGCCGGGAGCGTCTCGGGCCCCTGAACGGCGGGGCGGGTGTCGACGTCGGGCGCGCTGGCCACGATCGTCACCGGCACGACCGAGCCCACCTTGAGGTCGCGGCTGCCCCAGCTGATCATGAAGGCGGCGGCCACCCCGACGTGCAGCGCGATGGAGCCGAGCGCCGCGGGGGAGACTTCGAACCGCCTGGCGCGGGCCGTCGTCACGGGGCGGCCTCCTCCCCGGCGGGGCCGCTGTCGTTCGCCTGCGCGCCCGACGACGGGCCGCCGGTATCGGTGATCAGGTTGATCGCAGTGAAGCCCGAGGTGGACAGCGAGGCCATCACCCGCGCCACGACCTCATAGCTCGCCCGGCCGTCGGCGCGGACGTAGATCGGCCGGCTCGTGTCGCTGGCCATCTCCTTAAGGCGCGGCGACAGGTTGGCGAAGGGCGTCTCGTTCTCGCCCACATAGATGCGGCCGTCCGAACGGATGGACAGCGTGATCGGGTCGGGCACGTCCTGCATGGCGCCGGCCTCGGTCTTGGGCAGCTCCACCGGCACCCCGGCGGTGAGCAGCGGCGCCGAGATCATGAAGATGATCAACAACACCAGCATCACGTCGACCAGCGGGGTGACGTTGATCTCGCTGAGCGCGCCGCGGCGACCGCGCCCGTAGCGCCGGCGCCGCTTGGCGCCGCCGCCCGCGGCGAAGGCGTCATTGGCCGATAGCGCCATGGTCAGGCCCGATCCGCGAGGCGGCGCTGGATGGCGGTAGAAAGGTCGTCGGCGAAGCCCTCGAGGCGGGCCGCATACTTGCCGGCGGCCGTCGAGAAGCTGTTGTAGAAGATGTAGGCGGGGATCGCCGCGACGAGGCCGATGGCGGTGGCGAACAGGGCTTCGGCGATAGAGGGCGCCACCACGGCCAGCGACGTGTTCTTCTGGATCGCGATGGCCTGGAACGAGCCCATGATGCCCCACACGGTCCCGAACAGGCCGACGAATGGCGAGGCCGTCGCCACGATGGCCAGCGAGCCCAGGCCGGCTTCGACCTCAGCCGTCTCGCGCGCAATGGTGGTGTCGAGCTGGCGGTCGATCCGCTGGATGAGGAAGGCGACCTGACCCTCGCTGGACGCACCCTTGGCGCGCGCCTCACGCCACTCCTTCAGGGCACCTTGCAGCATGCGGGGCAAGGCGTGCTTGGGCCGCTCGCCGGCCTCGGCGGCGACCTCCTCCAGGCTGCGGCCGGAAGCTACCGCGTCCTCGAACCGGTCGGCTTCGCGGTTCAGGCGGGCGAACTTCACCAGCTTGTCGATGATGATCGTCCACGACCACAGCGACGCCAGGGCCAGGCCGATCATCACCAGCTTCACGACCCAGTCGGCGCGCATGAACAGGGAGACGATGCTGAAGCTCTCTGGGGTGACGGCGTCGGCCGGGCTCATCGGATCTCCTGGTCGTGTCGGCTCTGGTTGGCGGGCTTAGGTGGCGATCTTATGGCGCGACGTACGGCGCGATGGCGTCGGTCAGTCCCGCGGGGGGGCGGCGCGCGCGTCCGCCGGCGTCGATGCAGGCGGCATGAACCTGCGCCTCGGCGATCAGTTCCTCGCCCCGCAGGATGCGCTGGCCAATGAACAGCCGTGGGCCCTTCACCGCGTCATAGGTGGTGCGGACCATCAGGGCGTCGTCGACCCGGGCGGCGCGGCGATAGTCGACCTCGATCCGGGTCACCGTGAAGGCCGCGTTCTGCGCCAGCAGCGCCTGATGGCTGACGCCCATCACCCGCAGGAAGTCGCTGCGGCCGCGCTCGAAATAGCGGAGGTAGTTGGCGTGGTAGACGACCCCGGTGAAGTCGGTGTCCTCGTAGTAGATCCGGACCGGCAGGACGTGCTCGCGCCCCTCGATCCAGCCGGCGGACGGGTCGTGGCTCATTCGAACAGGTCCCCGGCCGGCGGCTGGCCCACACCCTTCGGAGCCGACAGGCCGAGGTGGTCGTAGGCCTTGGCGCAGGCCATCCGGCCCCGCGGCGTGCGCTGGATGAAGCCCTGCTGCAGCAGGAACGGCTCGATGACGTCCTCCACCGCGTCGCGCGCCTCGGCGATCGCATAGGCCAGGGTCTCCACCCCGGCCGGGCCGCCGGCGTAGTTCTCGATCAGGGCGCGCAGGTAACGCCGGTCCAGGGCGTCGAGGCCCTGTTCGTCCACGTCCAGGCGGGCGAGCGCGGCGGCGGCGGCCTGGCGTCCCACCACCTCGGCGCCGTCGGCGGCTGCGAAGTCCCGCACCCGGCGCAGCAGACGTCCCGCCACCCGCGGCGTGCCACGCGAGCGGGCGGCGATCTCCAGCGCGCCCTCGGGGGTCAGCGCCATGCCCATCTTGGCCGCCGCGCCCATCAGCACCTGCTGCAGTTCCTCGTGGGTGTAGAACTCGAGTCTGATCGGGATGCCGAAGCGGTCGCGCAGCGGCGTCGCCAGCAGGCCCGCGCGAGTCGTCGCTGCGACCAGGGTGAAAGGCGCGAGGTCGATCCGGATGGAGCGCGCCGACGGTCCCTCGCCGATCACGAGGTCAAGCACGTGGTCCTCCATGGCCGGATAGAGGATCTCCTCCACGTTGGCGGCCAGCCGGTGGATCTCGTCGATGAAGAGGACGTCGCGGGGTTCGAGGTTGGTGAGGATGGCGGCCAGGTCCCCCGCCTTGGCCAGCACCGGCCCGGAGGTGGCGCGGAAGTTCACGCCGAGCTCGCGGGCGACGATCTGGGCCAGCGTGGTCTTGCCCAGGCCCGGGGGGCCGAACAGCAGCACGTGGTCCAGCGCCTCGGCCCGGTTCTTGGCCGCCTCGATGAACACCGAAAGGTTCGCCTTCGCCTGCCGCTGGCCGACGAACTCGGCCAGGGTCTGGGGGCGCAGCGCCTTGTCGGTAGGTTCGAACGGTTGGGCGTCGCCCGAGACGATGCGGGTCACCGGCCGAGCTCCTGCAGGGCCGCCTTGATGAGCGCGGGCGGTTCGGCCTCCTCGCCCAGGCGCACGGCGGCGGCCTCGACCACGCGGCGTGCGGCCGGCTCGGCGACGCCGAGGCCCATTAGCGCGGCGACCGCCTCGCCCGAGGCGGAGGGCTTGGCGGGCTGGGCGGCCGGGATGGACGCGTGGAAGGCGGCGACCGGTCCGTCGTGGATCGGCTTGCCCTTCAGCTCGGTGACGATCCGCAGGGCCAGCTTCGGCCCGACCCCGTTGGCCCGCGCCACCGCGGCCTTGTCGTCACGCGCCACGGCCGAGGCGAGTTCGGCCGGCGGCAGGACGTCCAGCACCGCCAGCGCGGCCTTGGGCCCGACGCCCTGGATCGTCCGCAGCAGCACGAAGGCCTGACGGTCGTCGCGGGTCAGGAAGCCGTATAGCGTCAGGCCGGTCTGCTCGCCCCAGTGGCTCTCGACGTGCAGCAGCGCTTCCTGGCCGATCTCCGGCAGCCGCGCGAGGGTGCGGGCGCCGCAGCGGGCCACATAGCCCACGCCCATCACGTCGATGAGGGCCTCTTCCTCGCCGATTTCGGCCACGACCCCGCGCAGGCGCCCGATCATGCGGTGCGCTCCCGTCGGCGGCAGGGGCGAATCAGGTTCGGCATGTGTTCGCCAGAGGTACCCCAGGGCGGACTCAGGGGGAATGATGCGCCGCTTATGCGGCTCCGCGCCGTGCGATATGGTCGCGACAGGCAGGGAGACGACGATGCGCAGACTTCTGGCGATCCTGGCGGTAGCGCTCGCGACCCCCGTGTCGGCCGCGACGCCGCGGGAGCGGCTCCTGGCGACGCCGCAATGGTTGGCGGGGCGCCTTGGCGATCCGGACCTCGTGATCCTGCAGGTGGGGGACAAGGCGGGTTACGAAGCGGGCCACATCCCGGGCGCGCGTCTGGTCACGCTGGCGGATGTCGCCGCGCCGCCCAGCGGGCCCGACGGCCTGATCCTGGAGCTGCCCGACGCGGAGACTTTGCGGGCGCGGCTGGCGGCGCTCGGCGTCTCCGACCGGTCGCACATCGTGGTCTATCCTACGAAGGAGGGCATCCAGCGGCGTCTCCGACCGGTCGCACATCGTGGTCTATCCTACGAAGGAGGGCATCCAGTCGGCGACGCGGGTGGTCTTCACCCTGGACGCGGCGGGGCTGGGCGGGCGCACCCGCCTGCTGGAAGGCGGCCTGCCGGCCTGGACCGCCGCGGGCCTGCCGACCTCGCGAGAGGCTCCCGTCGTGAAGCCGGGAAAGCTGTCGCCGCTGAAGATGAAGCCCCTCGTGGTGGACGCCGAGTTCGTGCGCACTCATGTGGGGAGGCCGGGTTACGTGGTCGTCGACGCCCGCGCCCCGGAATTCTACTCCGGCGCCAAGGCGGGCGGGACGCCTGCGCGGCCGCACAAGGCTGGCCATGTGGCGGGCGCCCGCAACGTGCCGTTCGTCACCGTCACCACGCCGGACCTGAAGCTTGCGCCTGCCGAGGAGGTCGCCGCTCGCTTCAAGGCGGCCGGGGTGAAGAAGGGCGACACGGTCGTCACCTACTGCCACGTGGGCCAGCAGGCCTCGGCGACGCTGTTCGCCGCGCGCTCGCTAGGCCTGAAGGTGCTGCTCTATGACGGGTCCTACGAGGACTGGTCGCGGCGCGACGGCGCGGTGAGCGCGGACGCGCCCTGAAGCCTCAGGCCACCCGCCGGGCTGTTCGGGCGTGGGCGTGGGCGATGGCGACCGCCAGGGCGTCGGCGGCGTCGGCGGTGGTCTTGCCGGCGCTGGGCAGCAGGCGTGCGATCATCCAGCCGACCTGGGACTTGTCGGCCCCGCCCGTGCCGACGACGGCTTTCTTGACCACCGTCGCGGCGTACTCCGCCACCGGCAGGCCAGCGCGGGCGGGCGCTACCAGCGCCATGGCCCGGGCGTGGCCAAGCTTCAGGGCCGACAGGGCGTTGTTGTTGACGAAGGTCTCCTCGACCGCCGCCTCGTCCGGCGCATGCGCAGCCACGACCGCCGAAATCTCGTCGAACAGGATGAGCAGGCGTTCGGAAAAGGGGAGGCTGTCCTTCGGCGCGATGACCCCGTGGGCCACATGGCTGATCCGCGCGCCCTCGCACGCGATCACGCCCCAGCCGGTGCGGCGCAGACCCGGGTCCAGGCCCAGGATGCGGATCGGTCGAATCGCGTTCATCGTCTGTTCCGACAGTGCAGTGACGACAGGGCGCTGGGAATGGTCAACGTGCGGTAAATTGGGAAGGCTGCCGGCTGACCGCGGCCTGGATCTTCGGCCCTCCCCGTTTTGGGTAAGCACGTCCCACAGAGGCGGCCAAAAAGGGCGGAAAAACGCCTCCGTGGTGAATCGGAGGTTAAATTGCACCCTCTGGGTAGTGGCGCGAAAGTTGTACTGGCCGTACCTGAAAAGCTAATTCGTGCCATTTCGGGGTGTCACATGTTCAAGCATCTGGTTTCGAGCGTCGTCGGCGTTGCGGCGCTGGCCCTCGCGGGGTCGGCCTCGGCGGCCACCTATATTTCGCAGCTGGAGTACAAGGACGGTTCGGACACCGCCTTCAATCCCTCGTTCGGCCAAGTGCAGATCGAAGACGGCTTGGACGGCGGCAACCGCGTCCGCGTCACCGTCACGCTCAACAACGCGCTGTCCGAGTTCGTCGACACTGGTGGCGGCCACTACGCCTTCGCGTTCAACCTCGCCGATACGCCGAACAGCACCACGGCGGTGATCACCAGCAACGGCAATCACACGTACCTTGGCGAGAGCGCCTACAAGGTCTCGGGCTTCGTCAGCGGGAACAATACGGCGACGTTCTTCAAGAACGCGTTCGAATGCTGCGGTCAGGGCGCATCGAACGACGTGATGCCGCCCTTCGTCTTTGACGTCATCAACACGAGCGGCATCACGTTCGCGGGTATCGGAGCCACCGTCGACGGCAATGGCAGGCTCATAGGCCTCGGGTCGGGCAACCGCTTCGCCTCGACGACCCTGGGCTGGTGGTTCGCCGCCGACATCTACGACGGCGCGACGGGCGGCACCTACAATGTCGCCGCGAAGGACGCCTTCCTGGTCAATACTCCGGTTCCGGAACCGACCACCTGGGCCCTGATGATCATGGGCTTCGGCGGGGCCGGCGCGGTTCTGCGGCGCCAGCGTCGCGCGGCGATGGCCTAGATTTCCGCGAGAGCATCAACGGAACGGCCCCGGCGGTGACGCCGGGGCCGTTTTCGTTCTGGCCAGGGGGAGCGCGGACGCCTCGCCATCTTGGGCGAACAAGCTGAACCATGGGTTGCAGCCTTCGCGATACTCACGTCCGCGTGACTATACCTGCGGATGATGAACGATGTTCGTCCAACGTGTTAGTCGTTTGCCTTCGCAATCGTTAACGTATGGGCTGATCATGAGACACGCACTCCTCGCCGGCATGGCCGGCGCCGCGGCCCTGGCCTTCGCTGGCGCCGCGTCGGCAGGCGTCGTGATCGACACCGGGGCCAATGGCCCGGCCAACAAGAACGTCGACTGGACGCAGGAGCCGGGCGGCGACCTGTTGGTCGAAGGCTTCATCAACAACACGACCATCGGCGTTAACGTCGAGGGCAACGAGGACATCAAGACCAGCAGCCAGGGTGGCGTGGTCTGGATCGTCGCGACCGACGGGTCGGGGCTGAATTTCCTGAAGTTCACGCTCGATGGCTACGACTTCAGCTCCTTCGAGGTCGACCTCAAGGATCCGACGGGCAACAACCCGACGTGGTCGGTCACCATCCTGACGGACAATGGCACGACGGAAACCTTCAACAACTTCAACGGCGGCTACATCAACGCCTACGGCACGGGCGGCTCACGGATCAGCAGCGTGCAGTTCCAAACCAATGCCGACATCGCCGGCGTCGGCCAGGTCCGCTTCGGCGGAGCGCGCGAGATCGGGGTGGTTCCCGAGCCGACGACCTGGGCCATGATGATCCTCGGCTTCGGGGCGGCCGGAACGCTGCTCCGCCGCCGCCGAGCGGTCATCGCTTAAGAGCTCCCCAGCGCCCTGACCCCGGGCGCGTCCCCGAGGAAGGGTCCCGGCGCTCCGCGTCGGGGCCCTTTTCGCGCTGGCGGATCGGGCGTCGCATCAACGCCAGAAGTGGAAGGCGTCCCAGCCGGCCTGCATCGCCTCGGGCGGGACGCCCAGCAAGGCGGCCAGAGTGACGGACACGGCGAACAGTCCGCTGCTGAATCCTGGAAGGAAGAAGACCGCGCCCAGCAGGATCAGCAGGGCCAGGCCCTCCAGCTTGCGCACAGCGGGGGCCCAGGCCTTCGGCAGGAACGGCCGGAGGGCGTTGAAGCCGTCGAGGCCGGGCAGCGGCAGAAGGTTCAGCACCAGCGCCGTGGCCTGCAGGAACGCCAGCATGGCGAGGCCCGCGAACAGCGGCCCGGGCAGGGCGATCCGACTCCAAAGGTTCAGCACCAGGGCGAGGACCAGCAGCACGGCCAGGGTCGCGCCAGGCCCCGCCAGCGAGGCGGCCGCGCGCCAGCCGCGGCTGCGCATCAGGTCGTTGCGCAGATAGACCGCGCCACCCGGAAACCCGATGCCGCCCAT
>JADHED010000492.1_pt1 | contig 47360 bp, 41 predicted proteins | sample 8952041 | NCBI WGS metagenome assembly JADHED01 (sample SAMN16124423, study PRJNA663239) | bioreactor sludge metagenome | isolation source: sludge (control) | place: India:Bengaluru | collected 2018-09-08 | reverse complement strand
GGGCGAAGCTTGCATCACCTCAATCTGGAGGGCGCCTGGGGCAAACGCCGCCTCAAGCCCCGAAGATCCAGCCCGGCGTCAGGCTGCCCATCGAGACTCCCACCAGCACCATCTGCCCACCGCCCGTCATGCTGATGACCGTGTCCGCGCCAACCTGCGCCACCGTGTACTGCGTGCCAGGATCGACCTGCACCCGGTCACCCTGGGCCAGGCTGAAGTCCAGCACCCGGTCGATCCCGGCGTCGCCGAAGGTGTGGAAGATGTCGGCGCCCGCGCCGCCGGCGACCGTGTCGTCGCCCTTGTCGCCCGAGACGTAGTCGTCGCCCGACCCGCCGCTCAGGCTGTCGTTGTCCTGCCCGCCGCGGACGATGTCGTTCCCGTCTCCGCCCTCGCAGGAGTCGGCCCCAAGGTTGCCGTAGACCAGGTCGTTACCGGCATCGCCGGACAGCAGGTCATTGTCCTTCCCGCCGACCACCCAGTCCTGGCCCAGACCGCCTGAGGCGGTGTCGTTACCGACGTTGCCTTGGAAATTGTCGAACCCGGCGCCGCCGACCAACGAGTCATCGCCGTCCCCGCCGGACACCAAGCCCACAGTCAGTCCTTGGGCGCCGGCATAGGTACCGTTACCACTACCAAGCAGGACCTCACCCTGTATGCGCCCCGAGTTGACGAACCGCATCGCCTCGGCGCCCAAGTCGACTTTTCCAACAAGCGTTCCAGTGTTCTCAAAGGCTGGCGAAGCCCTAGGATTCGGAAAATCGCTCAAGACACGCAGGGCATAGTCGCCTTCGACCCAGCCGCTGTTCACGAAGACGTTCGAGGGCGGGAAGTTCAAAGGGGTAGACCGAACAAGCCAGGCCACCCCTGTCGATCCTCCGCCACCACTCAAGTCTTTGGCGACAATTGTCCCGGAGTTCGTCAGCCTCACGCTTGCGAAGGACGAGATACTGACGCCTTGCGCGCCTACGGCCCCTGTCGCCAGGATCGTGCCGCTGTTGCTGATGTCACCACTGCTGCTGAACTCAGTACCAAATGCGCTGCCCTCGAGCGACGTCACCGTCACCGTGCCCCGATTGTCGAAGAACCAGCCGCCCTGCGACGAGCCGAGCACGCCCTGAGCACGACCTGAAGCCGTAACTTGTATCGAACCGAGATTGATGAGGTCTGGGGAGTAGCTGTCTTCGCCAACGAAACCGACGGCAGCGCCCATGGACCCAGCCGAGGTCGAGCGCACGTCAAGGGTTCCCGACCGCTCGATAGTCACCACTTCAGTGGCGTTTCCAGGATAAATGTTCAGCGCCGATAGACCTACCGCGCGATGGAACGCGGTCAGATCATATGAGACCTGCAAAGTCCCGGCGATAGTTAGAACATCAACGACGCTACTCGCTGGGCCTTGGACGATTATTCCCGTCTCATTGCTGAATCTAAGCGTCGAGCCAATCGGGAGAAAATAGCCGCCGGCGACCTGAAGCGTGGCCCTCTCAAGGCCAATATCATCAGCACTGTCAATCATGGATCCCCCACGCAGAAATAGCGCGAAAAGACTTCACACAGCCAAGGTTGCGGCCCACAGGTGAATTACCGGAACTTCTTGCCGAGGGATGAGGCTGGCAGTGCCCCGGCGGCGCGTCTTGTACGCTCCGAACGCCCGCGATTTTCCTTTGACCTGTTCGACCTCGCGAAGGCCGTGGCGCAATGGCCAAGCGCCCCAGGATCAGCCCCCGAAGACCCAGCCCGGCGTGAGGCTGCCCATCGAGACCCCCACCAGCACCATCTGCCCGCCGCCGGTCATGCTGACGACCGTGTCCGCGCCAACCTGCGCCACCGTGTACTGCGTGCCCGGATCGACCTGCACCCGGTCACCCTGGGCCAGGTTGAAGTCCAGCACCCGGTCGATCCCGGCGTCGCCGAAGGTGTGGAAGATATCGGCGCCCGCGCCGCCGGCGACCGTGTCGTCGCCCTTGTCGCCCGAGACGTAGTCGTCGCCCGACCCGCCGCTCAGGCTGTCGTTGTCCTGCCCGCCGCGGACGATGTCGTTCCCGTCTCCGCCCTCGCAGGAGTCGGCCCCAAGGTTGCCGTAGACCAGGTCGTTACCGGCATCGCCGGACAGCAGGTCATTGTCCTTCCCGCCGACCACCCAGTCGTGGCCCAGACCGCCTGAGGCGGTGTCCGCGCCCATGTTGCCGTTGATGTCGTCGAAACCCGCGCCGCCGGCGATGGAGTCGTTTCCATCGTCGCCGCGCAGATAGTTGGAGCCGAATTGGTCGATGATCGTGTCGTTGCCCGAACCAGCTCCGACGGTGTCGTCCCCATAATCCGAATGAACACGGTCGTTGCCTGCGTTCGTGAAGATCAGGTCGTTGCCCGAATAGGCGTGGATAAGATCCGCCGTGCCCTGTCCCGTTATCGTGTCCGCCCCTATCGTCGCATCGATCTGGACCCAGCTTCCGATCTGAACCGACGTTCCGACGAACGTCCTGCCGATCGTCTCCGCCCCGTCAGGCGAATAGCCATTGAGGTTTGCCGCGACGACTTCCCCCGGCGCCACCCCGACGAGGCGTACAAAATCCTGAAAGCCGTCGCCGCCGCCGTCCTCATCAACCTGGATGAGCGTATCCAACCCGTCGGCGGAAAGGCGCAAATATCCGCCAGCGAATGGGTTGGACTGATCCCAGCCTTTGAGGATCTCTATCAATCCCAAGCGAATTTCATCGCCGCCGTCGCCGCTGCGGAACTGCTCGACCCGAAGCACAGCCCGCGTCCAGGGCACCGCGTATGACGTGTAGTAGACGATGTCGTGGCCGCCTGAACCCAGGCGAAGGGTGACCGCTGCCTGCGTGGTGCTGATCCTGAAGTCGTCGTCGCCATCGCCGCCGTCGTAGATGCCACCTGCGAACTGCCCCAGGTGGTTGATCTCGTCGTTGCCGGCTCCCGCGATAACGGTCGCTGACTGAGTTCCGCCCCCAGTCAGGGGGCCGCCCACATAGATGCAGTCATCGCCCGCGCCGCCGTCGACGCAGACCTGAGTGTTGCCCGACGTGTCGGTGGCAAAGATCGTGTCATTGCCGGCTCCGGCGTCGATGAAGTCGTTGCCGCCCCCGCCCTCCAGCCGATCGTTGCCCGCGTTGCCGACAATGCGGTCATCGGCCGCCGTACCGCGAAGAGTGTCGGCAGAGTCCGTACCTGTGATGATCGCCATATTCCCCCCCCCGCAAGCCCTAGCCGCCCGTCGCCCTGCGGCTTAGGCCCCGAAGATCCAGCCCGACGTAAGGTTGCCCATCTGGACTCCCACCAAGACCATCTGTCCGCCGCCGGTCATGCTGACGACCGTGTCCGCGCCGACCTGGGTCACCGTGTACTGCGTGCCGAGATCGACCTGCACCCGGTCACCCTGGGCCAGGTTGAAGTCCAGCACCCGGTCGATCCCGGCGTCGCCGAAGGTGTGGAAGATATCGGCGCCCGCGCCGCCGGCGACCGTGTCGTCGCCCTTGTCGCCCGAGACGTAGTCGTCGCCCGACCCGCCGCTCAGGCTGTCGTTGTCCTGCCCGCCGCGGACGATGTCGTTGCCGTCCCCGCCCTCGCAGGTGTCGGCCCCGAGGTTGCCGTAGACGAGGTCGTTCCCGGCATCGCCGGAGAGGCGGTCGTTGTCCTTGCCGCCGACCACCCAGTCGTCGCCGAGGCCGCCCGAGGCCGTGTCGTTACCCATGTTGCCGTTGATGTCGTCGAAGCCCGTGCCGCCGAAGAGGTAGTCGTTTCCATCTTCGCCACGCAGGTAGTTTGAGCCGACCGGGTCGCTGATCCTGTCGTCGCCTGGCCCTCCGAAGAGTTGGTCGTCGCCCGCGCCGCCATCCTGGGAATCGCGCCCGTCCCCGCCGAGGAGCGTGTCGTTACCGCCTATCGTCGCGTGGGGCGTGTCGCCATAAAGATAGTCGTCGCCGGCGCCGCCGGAGACACTGTCGCTGCCTTCGTCTCCCTCGACGTCGTCATTGCCAGCTCCGCCATCCAGTGTGTCGGCGCCGGCCCCACCGGTGACCAAGTCGTCACCACCCAGACCGCCAAGGGAGTCCGGCCCATTCGATCCCTTGAGTTCATCCCCCCCTTCTGAGGGCGTATTGCCGCCCGCCGGCGGAGGGGCGGCGCCGCTCGACGCCCAGTCGAAGAGGTTGAAAGCCGTCAGCGTACTGGCCCGGACGTTCTGCAGACGAATGATGTCCGAGAAAGCTCCGGCGGCGCCCGCGGCGCCGTCGTAGTCCATTTGCAGGACAGCATCGGGCCCGCTCTGCACAAGTCGAAAGAACCCAGCGGAGAAGGGGTTCGTCTGCCCGTCCCAGCCGGAAAGCCAAACGGTCAGGTCGATCAGCAACCGGTCTCCCGCATCCCCCGGGGCGAAATCGGTGACGGTGATCGTGGGATGCCCGACCGGGAGGTCATGTCGGAGCCTGTCCGCGCCTTCTCCCAAGGTGATTGTCATCACCTGCCGCAGACGACTTGCCTGCGAGTCGCCGATCACGACGATATCGTCGCCCTCGCCAGCATCGATCAGTCCGCCAATATCCCCGTAGCAGCGCAAATCGTCGGAACCCGTTCCGCCGAGGATCGTCGCCATGCCCGAGCCGCTGCGCCGGCTGATACTGACGACATCGATCCCGTCTCCGCCGTCGATGAAAAGCGAGCCGCTAGTGGTCGATGACTGAGAGCTCGTGATGATGTCGAAGCCGGGACCGCCCAGCATCTGGCCCGAGAGATCATCGTCCCGGAGCCGGTCATCGCCTTCCCCGCCCAGGAGCGTGTCGACACCCGGTCCGCCCGTCAACTGGTCGTTGCCCGCGCCGCCGACGAGGCTGTCGTCACCTCCCAGCCCAAGAATCTGGTCGGCATCGTCGCCGCCCGCCAGCGTCTCGCCAGCGTCGGTCCCGGAGATGTACGGCATGTCCTGCGCCCCATGGGCGCAGGAGTGCAATTACGCTGCCGCCCCGCACGTCTCTAACGCGAAGCTGGGCCGCTACTCAACCGTAGACGCCTACCGCGCGAACTTCTGGAACTTGATCCGGTGGGGGATGAGGCTGTCGGCGCCCAGGCGGCGCTTCTTGTCTTCTTCGTAGGCTTCGAAGTTGCCCTCGAACCACTCCACGTGGCTGTCGCCCTCGAAGGCCAGGATGTGGGTCGCCAGGCGGTCCAGGAACCAGCGGTCGTGGCTGATGACCACGGCGCAGCCCGCGAACTCCTCCAGCGCCTCTTCCAGGTTCTGCAGCGTCTCGATGTCGAGGTCGTTGGTCGGTTCGTCGAGCAGGATGACGTTGCCGCCCTCGGTCAGCGTCTTGGCCAGGTGGACGCGGTTGCGCTCACCGCCCGAGAGCTGGCCGACCTTCTTCTGCTGGTCGCCGCCGCGGAAGTTGAACGAGCCCACATAGCTGCGCGTGTTGATCTCGCGCTTGCCCACGGCCAGCACGTCCAGGCCGCCCGAGATCTCCTGCCAGACGGTCTTGGTGGGATCGAGCGCGTCGCGGCTCTGGTCGACGTACGACAGCTTCACCGTCTCGCCGACGCGGAACGTGCCGGCGTCGGGCTGTTCCTGGCCAGTGATGATCTTGAACAGGGTCGACTTGCCGGCGCCGTTCGGACCGATCACCCCGACGATGCCGTTCGGCGGCAGCTTGAAGGTCAGGTTCTCGAACAGCACCTTGTCGCCGTAGGCCTTCGACAGCCCGTTGGCCTCCAGCACCACATTGCCCAGGCGCGGGCCCGGGGGGATCTGGATGGCGGCGAAGGTCTGGGCCTGGCGGGCGCTCTCCTGCTCCAGCACCATCTCCTCGTAGCGCGCGAGGCGCGCCTTGGACTTGGCCTGGCGGGCCTTGGCGCCCGATCGCACCCATTCCAGTTCGCGGGTCATGGCGCGCTGGCGGGCCTCGCTCTCGGACTGCTCCTGCACGATCCGCTTGGTCTTCTGCTCGAGCCAGCCCGAGTAGTTGCCCTCGTAGGGGATGCCCTTGCCGCGATCGAGTTCCAGGGTCCACTTGGTCACCTGGTCCAGGAAGTAGCGGTCGTGGGTGACCAGGATCACGCAGCCCGGGAAGGCTTCCAGGTGATGCTGCAGCCAGGCCACGCTCTCGGCGTCGAGGTGGTTGGTCGGTTCGTCCAGCAGCAGCATGTCGGGCTTGCTGAGCAGCAGGCGGGCCAGCGCGATGCGGCGCTTCTCACCGCCTGACAGCTTGTCCACCGGCCAGTCGTTCGGCGGGCAGCGCAGGGCGTCCATCGCCATCTCGATCTTGGAATCGATGTCCCAGAGGTCCTGGGCGTCGATCTTCTCCTGGAGGGCGGTCATCTCCTCCATGAGCTCGTCGGTGTAGTTCTCGCCCAGTTCGGCGGCGATGGTGTTGTAGCGGTCGAAGATCTTCTTCTCTTCGCACCACGAGATCACGTTGCCCCAGACGTTGAGCTGCTCGTCGAGCTGCGGCTCCTGCTCCAGGTAGCCCATCTTCACGCCGTCGGCGGCCTTGGCCTCGCCCGAGAACTCCTTGTCGATCCCGGCCATGATCTTCAGCAGGGTCGACTTGCCCGAGCCGTTGACCCCGACCACGCCGATCTTGGCGTCGGAATAGAACGACAGCCAGATGTTCTCGAACACCTTCTTGCCGCCGGGGTAGGCCTTCGTCAGGCCCTGCATCTGGAAGATGTACTGCTGCGCCATCGGGCGTCCGCGCTCGCTATGTAAGTGTCGGGAGGTCGAGGCGCGGAGATAGCGGCGGCGCGGGGCCGGCGCAATGTTCGAACCGCCGCAGGGCCCATCGCGAGGGCGGATCGGAAAAGGCGCGGGAGGAGCCACAGGCCCGCTCCCGCGCAGTATCCCCCGTCGGCCGAGAAGGAGACGTGGCCGCGTCGAGGGGAGGAACGGGTTACTTCTGGGCCGTCAGCATCTGCGGCGCGGCCTTGTTGCACGCGCGGATCTGGCCGTCGGTGAGCTCGCGCCCGCCGCTGCGATAGCTGGCCACCGGGCCAACCACCGCGACCACCTTCTTGCACTCGCGCACCACGCCATCGAGGGTGCCCTTGCGCGGGGCCGCGCCCAGGCAAAGGTCGCCCTCGCAGCGCCACGCGGCGCCGGCGATGACCGTCTCCTGCGGAGCGATCGTCGGGCTCTTCAGCGTCGCCTCGCCTCGATAGCCCGCCGTCTGGGCATACGCCGCCCCCGACGAAAAGATCGCCGCGGCCACGGCGAACGCACGCACACACCTGAAGTTTTGCATTTTCGTGATCCTTTCGGTAGAAAAGAGCACGACCGGTCGCTTACGCCATAAAAAGGGCACGATCGGTCACTTTGTCAAGCGGGGAGGCTTGGCGATGCGAAAAGGCGAAGCGACAAGAGCGAGGATCGTGGACGAGGCCGCGCGGCTGGCGGCCCTGCGAGGCCTCACGGCCGTCAGCCTGGCCGACGTCGCCGAGGCCGTCGGCCTGTCCAAGAGCGGCCTCTTCAAGCACTTCGACTCGAAGGAGGCGATGCAGGTCGCCGTCGTCGAGAAGGTGATGGAGCAGTTCACAGCCCATACCTGGACCCCGGCCGAGGGACTGCCCACGGCCCGCGCGCGCCTGGAGAAGGTGTTCGAGTGCTGGCTGGACTGGGAGGACTTGGTCTGGAGCGATAGCGGCTGCCCGATCATCGCCTTCAGCGTCGAGCTGGATGACCAGCCGGGACCGGTGCGCGACCTCCTGCAGCGCAGCCTGAAACGGTGGCGCCGGACGCTTGTGAACCAGTTCGTCGACCTGCGTGACCCGCCGCTCACCGAGGCCGAGGCCCAGGCCGCCTATTTCCAGATGAAGAGCTTCGCCATGGGCTACATGGACGCCCGGCGGATGATGGGCGACGAGGACGCGCGCAGCTCGGCGACCTCCGCGTTTGTCGCCCTGCTGGACCGCACATCCAAAGCTGCGGCGTAGGAACCCAGGCGCCTCCGCCGCGTAGTCCCCTCCCCGACTACGCACGAGAGGATGAGAACCATGCATCGCGATGAAGCCAAGGGCGCCGCCAAGGATATCAAGGGCGCCGTGAAGGAAGCCGCCGGTCGCGCGACGGGCGACGAGCGCCTGGAAGCCGAAGGGTCGGCCGAACGGGTCGAAGGCAAGGTCCAGAAGGGCGTCGGCGCCCTGAAGGACGCCGCCCGCGACGTGCTGAAGAACTAGGTCGGAAACCGCGCGCGCCTCGCGCTCCGGGGGTCTGCCCAAGGTTCGGGCAGGCGGCGGCAGCTCGTCGCACCCCGGGGCGGTAGGGTTGACGTTAAGGATTGCCGCTCCAATCTGCGGGCTCCCTAACGACGGCCTGGAGGCGCTTAGCGTTGCCCAACCTCGTCCGCCGCAGAGAGCTGCTGACCCTTGGCGCGGCCGCCGGCCTCGCTGCTATCGCCGCCCCCGCCTGGGCTCGAAACCTTGATGTGTGGGAGCCACGCCGGGCGATCCTTCACAATCTGCACACGGGCGAGTCGTTCAACGACGTCTACTTCGCCAACGGCAGCTACATCCCTGACGCCCTGGCCGAGGCCAACCGCGTGATGCGCGACTGGCGGACGGGAGACCAGCACTTCATCGACCCCGGCCTGTTCGACGCCCTGCACGCCATCGGCGACAAGCTCGAGGCCCGGCGGCCGTTCCAGATCATCTCGGGCTACCGCTCGCCGCGCACCAACGCCATGCTGCACGCGCGCTCCAGCGGCGTGGCCCAGAACAGCCAGCACACCCTGGGCAAGGCCATCGACATCCGTCTGGAGGGCGTGGACCTGACCCGCCTGCGCGACGCAGCCCTGGCCGTCGGGGCGGGAGGCGTCGGTTTCTATCCGGTGTCGAACTTCGTCCACGTGGACACCGGCCGGGTGCGCCAGTGGCGCGGCTCCTGACCCGCGTCTAGGTCGGCGGATCTTCCGGGGCGGGCGGGTCCGGTTCCACCGTCGTCATGCCGGTCGCGGCCGCATCTTCCTGAACCTGCTGCTCGTCCGGCGTCAGCGCGGGCGGCGGCGCGGCCTCGGGGCCTGGCTGCGGTGCGGCCGGCGTCGTCGCCACGGCCGGCGCGGCGGCCTGCTCGGCGGCGGGCGCTTCCTCGACCGGCTTGGCGGGCGGATCCCCACCGGTGAACTTCAGCGACCGGCTGACCGCCAGGGCCAACAGCACCGCCGCGCAGGCGGCCGCGATCCAGAGGACCTTTTTCAACATACTCCGCCCCCTCAGGCCTTCACGCCGCCAGCCAGCACGCCCACGCGCTGGAGCAGCTCACGGTCCCAGTTATACGGGTCGGACCGGAAGTGCATCTGGCCGTCGGCCCCGGCGAACGCCGTCCAGTAGAGGATGAAGACCGGCACCTGCTGAGACAGGCGCGCACGCACGGTCTTGTCGCCCTCGAGCTGCCGGTCGATGGCCTCCGCCGTCCATGTCGTGTCGCCCGCGAGCAGGGCGTCGGCCAGGGCGCGCGGCTTCTCGATCCGCACGCAGCCATGGCTCGCCTGCCGGGCGTAGCGGTCGAAGGCCGCCTTCGACGGCGTGTCGTGCAGGTAGACGGCGAAGGGATTGTCGAAGTCGAACTTGAACCGGCCGAGCGCGCTGGAATCACCCGACGCCTGCTGCAGCCGCGGCTGGCCGCCCTGCACCGGGATCACCCGATAGCCATTGCGCGCCAGGTATCCGGGGTTGGCCCGCTCCTTCGGCCACAGCTCCTCGGTGGCGATTCGGGTGGGCACGTTCCAGGGCGGGTTGATCACCACGCTGTGGATCGACGAGGCCAGCATCGGTGTCTCGTCGCCCTTCTTGCCCGAGACGGCCTTCATGGACAGCACCGGCTTGTCGTCCCGGAACAGGGTGACGATGGCCGCGCCCGAATTCACCTGCACGCGGGTCGCCGGCATGGTCGCGGGCAGCCAGCGCCAGCGCTCCATGTTCGCGATGATCTGCAGGACCCGCTGGCCCACCGGCTGGTTCAGGTAGGCCAGAGTGCCGTTGCCGACCACGCCGTCCGGCTTCAGGCCATAGCGCCGCTGGGCGCGGATGACCGCCTCCTCCAGCGGCTTGTCGAAGACCGGCGCGCCGAGCGCGGCGACCTGCGGATCCTCGGCCGCAAGCCGCGCGCGCAGCGCCGACACCCGCGGGTCTTTCGAGCCCAGTTCGAGCTTCTCGCCCTCGGGAATTGTCTTCCAGCCGCCCTTGGCCGCGATCTCGCGATAGCGGGCCAGACCACGCTTCAGGGCCGTGTAGCCGGAGTATCGCGGCGGAAGGCTGTCGAGCCAGGCCTGCAGCCGGTTCTCGGCCAGCGCCTTGGCGAGATCCGCCGAGGGGTCGTAGGCGGCCGGGCGCACCTGCCAGAGTTCGGGGAACTGGTCCGGGTCCATCCGGCCGATGCGCACGTCGTGCGCATAGCGCAGCAGTCCATCGCCCAGGGCGACGTTCTGGGCCGCGGTCAGGTTGGCCCCGGGCGCGAGGCCGGCAGGGAGATAGTCCTTGGGCTGGAGGCCTTGCACATCCGCGGCGGTCAGCGTCCGCAGGGCTACCTGGACCTGGTCCGCCGTCAGGGCCGGAATCTCGACCGGCGGCGGCGGGGGCGGCGGAACTGGCGCGGCGGCGGGCGGAATCGGCAGGACCGGAGGAGCCGGCTGCGCGACCGCGTGGCCCAGCGCCAGCGGCGCGACCAGGGCCAAAGCCAGGCAGCGCCCCGTGCGTCCGCCCCGCAACCCATACGCGCCCATGCTTCCTACCTGCCCCAACTGTCGATCGCCCGCGGACAATCTACGTGCTTCGCTGACCGATGGATGAACGCATATCTGGCGTTGTGGGTCCCGGCTGTCGATGCCCGGCGCCACAGTGGCAGTCGCACTGTCACCTGCGGGCCACAACGGCTCAGCCTGCGGGGGGATAGGCGTGGAGCCGGCCCTGCGGATCGGTGACTCCGTCCTCGGTCACATAGGCCGGCCCGACCGGCGACTTGCCGTACCCCCCGGGGATGTCGAGCACATAGGTAGGCTGGCAGAGGCCCGAGACCCGGCCCCGCAGGTCGCGCATCAGGGCCTGGCCCTCGGCCAGCGTGGTCCGGAAATGGCCCGTGCCCGGCGCGAGGTCGGGGTGGTGCAGGTAGTAGGGCTTGATCCGCAGCTCGACGAACCGCCGCATCAGCGCCTCCAGCACCTCGGGGCGGTCGTTGACGCCCTTCAGCAACACGGTCTGGCTCACCATCGGCACGCCGGCGTCGAGGATGCGATCGCAGGCCGCCGCCGCCGCGGGCGTCAGCTCGTCCGGATGGTTGGCGTGCAGCGCGACCCAGGTGGTCTTGCCCGGCGCCTTCAGGCTGGCGACCAGGTCGGCCGTCACCCGCTCGGGCGCGACGGCGGGCACGCGGGTATGGAAGCGCACGACCTTGACATGTTCGATGCGCGACAGCCGGCCCATGATGTCGGCGAGGCGGCGTGGCGACAGGATCAGCGGGTCGCCGCCCGTGATGATCACCTCCCAGACCTCCGGCCGTCCGGCCACATAGGCCATGGCGGCGTCGAGCTGCGCCTTGGACAGCGGCCGCACGCCGTCGGGCCCGACCATCTCCCGCCGGAAACAGAAGCGGCAGTAGACGGCGCAGGCGTGGTTGGCCTTCAGCAGCACCCGGTCGGGGTAGCGGTGGACGATCCCCTCGACGGGGCTGTGCGCGTCGTCGCCGACGGGGTCGGCGCTTTCCTCCGGCGCCTGGTCGAGCTCGGCCGTGGTCGGCACGAACTGGCGCCCCATGGGGTCGTCCGCCCGTCCGATGCGCTCCACCATCGCCGGCGTGATCGCGACCGCATACCGCTCGGCGACCTGCTGCAGAGCGGGCAGAGCCTCGGCCGCCTCGAAGCGGCCGCAGACGTCGGCCGCCGTTCGGAGAGTTCGCGTGGACATGGCCGGCGGCGTATGGCGCCGCGCAGTCCCGACGGCAACCGCGGCCGATGTTCGCGCTGGCGTCAGACCGCCCGGCCGGTGACGCCTCCATCGAGCGCCTCCCGCACCTTGCGGGCCAGCTGGTCGAGCGTGAACGGCTTGGCCAGGGTGAGCGACGAGCTGGCCGCCGCCTCGATGTCCGCGGCCGCGCCATGCGCGTAGCCGGTGGTGAACAGGACCCGCAGCCCCGGCCGCAACGCCCGGGCGCGGTGGGCGAGTTGGAAGCCGTTGAGGCCCGGCATGACGATGTCGGTGAACATCAGGTCCACCCGCTCGGTCCCGGCGAGGCGCTCCAGCGCCTGGCCGGCGTCGGCCGCCTCGAACACCACATAACCGAGCTCGCGCAGGGTCTCGACCGACAGTCGCCGCACGTCGGCCTCATCCTCGACCACCAGCACGGTCTCCCCCAGGAGCGCGCGGAGGGGCGCGTCTTCGGGCGTCGCCCTCGCCTCGCGGGCCACCACCGCGCCGGTCCAGCGAGGCAGGAGGATGGTCACCTCGGTTCCCTCGCCCGGCGCGGACGCGAAAGCCACCTCGCCCCCGGACTGACGCACGAAGCCATAGACCTGCGATAGGCCCAGGCCCGTGCCCTTGCCGACCTCCTTGGTCGTGAAGAACGGCTCGAACGCGCGCGCCATCACCTCGGGGCTCATGCCGACGCCGGAGTCGCCGACGCGGATGGCCACATAGTCCCCGGCGGGCAGGCTGGCGGGCGCGGCGGGATCTCCCGCGGGCAGGTTCGAGGTCTCGATGGTCAGCTGGCCGCCCTCGGGCATCGCGTCGCGGGCGTTGACCGCCAAGTTCAACAGGGCGTTCTCCAGTTCGGCGGCGTCGGCGTGGACGGGCCAGAGGCCCTCGGCGAGTTCCGTGCGGATCTCGACCTGTTCGCCGAGCGCCCGCCGGAGCAGTTCGGTCATCCCCTGGACCAGGCGGTTGGGGTCCAGCGGCTCGGGGCTGAGCTGCTGGCGCCGGGCGAAGGCCAGCAGACGTCCGGTCAGCACCGCCGCCCGCCGCGCGCCCTCCGCCGCGTTGTCCAGGTAGCGCACGACGCGGGGATCCTCGCCGCCCACCAGGCGCCGCCGGGCCATGTCCAGGCTGCCGATGACGATCGCCAGCATGTTGTTGAAGTCGTGCGCGATCCCGCCCGATAGCTGGCCGATGGCCTCCATCTTCTGCATCTGGCGGATCTGGTCCTCGGCCGCCTCGCGCCGTCCCATCTCATCGCGCAGCTCGCGGGTCCGCGCCTCGACCCGGTCCTCCAGGCTGGCGTTGACGTCCCGAAGCTCGGCGCGGGCGCGCTCGGCGTGGACCGCGGCCGTCGCCTGGGCCAGCACGGCCAGGGTCAGGGCCACGGTGACGATGGCGCCGGCCCCGGCCGACCACCAGGCGAGCGAACGGGTGCTGGCGGCCTCGAAGGCTGGGCGCGCGGCGAACGCGAGGGTCCAGGGCCGGCCGCCGATCTCCACCTGACGGGTCGTGGTCAGTCGCGCCGGCCGGGAGCCAGGGTCCGCGTTCCCGTAGAGCAGGTTTTCCGCCCGCGCGGGACCGTCATAGATGGCCACGTCCATCATCCGGCCAGGACGACGCGGAAACACCGTCTCCAGCAGGTCTCCGGTGCGCAGGGGACTGTAGACGAAGCCGGTCAGCGGTCCTCCGCCTTCGTGTCCCCCACGGACCGCGAGGTACATCAGGAATCCCGGCTGCTTCGCCGCGTCGATCTCCTGCACCAGCTCTACCTTGGCCGAGGCGGCGAGCTGGCCCGTCGCGGCCGCGCGCGCCATGGCTTCGCGCCGGTGGGGCTCCGTGAACATGTCGTAGCCGATCGCCGCCGCATTGCGCGCGTTCATCGGCGAGAGATAGACAATGCTCGTGTAGAGCGGCCTCGGCCCCTCCGGCCAGACGTGAAAATCTGTGAACCCCTGGCGCCGCATGTCGGCCTCGACATCTGCGCGAGCCCGCTCGCCTACGGCGTTGGCCGCAAAGCCGATGCCGAGCACCCCCGGGTAGCGGGTCCCCAGGCCGAGCCGGGCGACATAGGCGTCGAACTCCTTGGCATCGACCGTGTCGCTGCCGGCGAACAACCCGGCCGTGCCGCGCAGCAGGGCGCTGTGCGCCTCCATCCGTTCCTGCAGCGCGCTGACGGCGAGGTCCGCTTCGGCCCGCAGCCGCTCATGATCGCGGGTTTCGGCGCTGCGCAGAAACAGGAAGGAGATCAGCAAAGTGGCGCACACGCCCACCAGCAGCACCAGGCCGGGGACGATGAAATGCGGCAGCGAGGCAGGAAGTCTTGGTCTCACCACGGTCAACTGGGGTCCGACAGGCGCCACAAAGTCAAGTTCGCGTGTGGGTTGTCAGGCCACCGGCGTCCACAGCACCTGCTCGATTCGGGTCGCGCCCGTGGCCAGCATGACCAGCCGGTCGAACCCCAGCGCCCCGCCGCTGGCCGGCGGCATCAGGGCCAGGGCGCTGAGGAAATCCTCGTCGATGGGATAGCGCTCGCCGTAGATGCGCTGCTTCTCCGCCATCTCGGCCTCGAACCGTCGCCGCTGCTCGGCGGGGTCGGTCAGCTCCCCGAAGCAGTTCGCCAGCTCGACGCCGCACGCATAGAGCTCGAACCGCTCCGCGACCCTCGGGTCGGACGGCTTGGGGCGCGCCAAGGCGGCTTCCGAGGTGGGGTACTCGCACAGGATCGTGGAACGCCCATGGCCCAGGTTCGGCTCCACCCGTTCGACGATCACACGGCTGAAGACGTCGGCCCAGGTGTCGTCCTGCGCCAACCGCACCCCGGCCGCCCGGGCCTGGGCGTGCAGATCGCCGAAGAGATCGATGCCGGCGTAATGATCGAACGCCGCGGCGACGGTCAGCCGTTCGGGCTCGGCGAAGGGATCGGTCGTGACGCCCCGCCAGGTCAGGCTCTCTGTCCCCGCCGCCTCGGCCGCGAGCCGCAACATCTTGGCGCAGTCGTCCATCAGCTGCTCGTACGGAGCGCCCGCCCGGTACCACTCCAGCATCGTGAACTCGGGATGGTGCAGCGGGCCCCGCTCGCGGTTCCGCCACACCTTGCCCAGGGTGAAGATCGCCGTCTCGCCCGACGCCAGCAGCTTCTTGCACGCGAACTCCGGCGAGGTGTGCAGGTACATGGGCGACGGCTCGCCAGCCGTGGTCAGCGCCTCGGTGGCGAAGGCGTGCAGGTGAGCCTCGTTCCCCGGCGAAACCTGCAGGCCCGCCGTCTCCACCTCGGTGAGCCCCTCGTCCTCCAGCCAGCGGCGCACGGCGCGGGCGATCCGCCCCCGCGCTTCGAGGAACGGTCGGCGGTCGGGCCGCCGCAGCGGGCTCCACCAGGGGGTTTCAGAGGGCTGGGACACGGCTGCGGCGACGGGAAGGGCTGGAGATTTCGGCGCACATCGCTATAGGGGCGCCACAAGAATTTCATCAGCGGAATCGCGCCAGCGGTCCGCCGCATCACCGAGGACCACCCGTGAAAGTCTCCGCCAGCTCGCTGCGCAAGGGCAATGTCGTCGATCTCGAGGGCAAGCTCTACGTCGTCCTGACCGCCGAGAACATCCATCCCGGCAAGGGCACGCCCGTCACCCAGCTCAACATGCGCCGCATCTCTGACGGGGTGAAGATCTCGGAACGCTGGCGGACCACCGAGACGGTCGAACGCGCGATCGTCGACGACCGCTCGTACACATTCCTCTACCAGGACGGCGAAGGGTTCCACTTCATGAACCCGGAGACCTACGAACAGGTCGTGGCCTCCGAGGAGATGGTCGGCGACGCCGCCCCCTACCTGACCGACGGCTGCACGGTGCAGCTCTCGACGCACGAGGGCGTGCCGATCGCCATCGAGCTGCCGCGGACCGCCGTGTTCGAGGTCGTCGAGACCGAACCTTCGGTGAAGGGCCAGACCGCCTCGTCGTCGTACAAGCCGGCCGTGCTGTCCAACGGCCTGCGCACCATGATCCCGCCGTACATCGGCCCCGGCACCAAGATCGTCATCCTCACCGAGGACGGCAGCTACCAGGAACGCGCCAAGGACTGAGGCCTTCCTGCCGCCGGCCCAAGTCTTCTGACGCAGACGTGAGAGATTCTGGGCTGGCCCACCTATCAGCTTGGCCCTAAGGCCGCGCCGATGGATCCGGATTTCTGGCTCTTTGCCGCCGTCGGCTTCGCGGCGCAGCTCGTCGACGGCGCTCTGGGCATGGCCTACGGCGTGATCTCGACGTCCGTACTGCTGAGCTTCGGCGTGACGCCGGCCAACGCCTCGGCCAGCGTTCACGCGGCCAAGGTGTTCACGGGCCTCGCCTCGGGCCTGTCCCACATCGTCTATCGCAACGTCGACTGGAAGCTGCTGGCCCTGCTGGCCGGCGGCGGCGTCGTGGGCGGCGGCCTGGGCGCCTACGTCCTCACCTCCGTGCCCGGCGAGGCGGTGAAGCCCTACGTGGTCGGCTGGCTGTTCCTGATGGGCCTGGTCATCCTCTACCGCGCCTGGCGGCAGACGCGGCCCAAGGTGTTCTCCTGGCGCTCGCCCCTGCCCCTGGGCCTCGTCGGCGGCTTCTTCGACGCCATCGGCGGCGGCGGCTGGGGCCCGGTCGTCACCAGCTCGCTCATGGGCGCGGGCGCTGACCCGCGCAAGGCCATCGGCACCACCAACACCGCGGAAGTCTTCGTCGCCGCCGCCACTTCCGCCGCCTTCCTGGGGGCGCTGCTCAGCGGCCACTGGGAGACCGAGGGCCTGCGCGGGCTGCTCTGGTCGCTGGCCGGGCTGATCGCCGGCGGCGTGGTCGCCGCCCCTGTCGCCGGCTGGATGACGAAGGTCCTGCCCCTTCGGGCGCTGACCTGGATCGTCGGCCTCCTCGTTGTCGCCCTGGCGATCTGGCAGGGCGTCGCCCTGTTCTAGCAGCGCCTGCGCGTCAGCCAACTCAACCCCCGGCCGGTGGACAGGCGAAGCGAACGCGGGCTCGCTGGCCCTCTGGCCGGTCGCGACAGCCAGCTCTGCGCCGCCCTGGCGGAGCTGCCCGAGAGGCTCGGCGCCAACCCCTGAGTCCGCGTTCCATGCACTGTACGGATTTGACGGCGCTGGCCACGGCGCCTGCCCCGACCGCCTCCGGCCCCACAACGGACGCCCTGGCCTGGAAGGTGGCCGGCCTCTCCCTGGACCTGATCCTGGACGTCGAGGAGATCGGCCGGGATCGGCGCGGCCACGACCTGATCGACGCCCTGCTGTTCACGGCCGTGCTCACCGCCAACGTGACGCCGATCCTGCGGAGCACCGACCTGCAGCTCGCCTACGCGACCATCGACGCGCCCGCCCCAGAGGGGCTGCGCCGGCCGGTCAGCGTCAGCGCCATCGCCCATTCGCTCGGCATGCCGTTCGAGACCGTTCGGCGGCGGATCGCCCGGCTGGTGCGCGCCGGCGTCCTCGCCCAGGCGGAACGCGGCGTCTTCGCCACCGCCGACAGCGTGGTGAGCCCCGCGTACGTCGGCATCATGCTGGACCGCCATGCCCGCATGCAGCGGTTCTACGCCGACCTGACGGCGCTGGGCGCCCTGGCCGAAGCTGAGACCTCGGCGCCCCCCGCGCCCGAGGCCCCGGTGCGCATCACCAACCGGGCGCTCGCCGAATACATGCTGCGGGTGATCGGTGACCTGACCGACTTCGCCGGAGACGTCGCCAGCGCCCTGGTCCTGGCGGGCATGGTGCGGGCCAACACCGGGGAGTTCAGCCCCAGCGCCCTGACGGCCTGGGCGCGGGCGCCGGCGGACCACGCCGTGCCGATCCGCACCGGCGCCCTGGCCGGACGCCTCGGCCTGTCGCCCGAGACCTGCCGCCGGTACGCCGTGGGCCTCGAGGTCGCGGGCCTCTGCCGGCGAGGACCGAAGGGTCTGGTCGCCACCATCTCGTCGGGCTCGCGCCAGGTCCTCGGCCGGATCGCCCAGGACAATCTCGCCAACGTCCAGCGCCTGTTCAGCCGGCTGCGGCAGCTCGGCGTGCTCGCGCAGTGGGACGAGTCCGCACGGGCCACGGCCTGACGCCGCAAAAGCCATGGCGCGCCCGGTGAGCCGCGCTACAAATCCGCCGCGCAATCGTGGGGTGCCGCATGTTGAAGGTCGTCGTCCTCGCGGGGAGCCTCACGCTCGCCGCCACCGCCGCCACCGCCGAGCCGCTGAGCCCCTACGCCTCCGCCGGCGAGCAGCAGGCCGCCATGGCCGACGGGCGGGCGACATCCGAACAGCTCGTCCGCGCCTATATCGACCGGATCGAGCGGATCGACCGCGCCGGCCCGAGGCTGAACGCCGTCCTGGCCCTCAACAGCCACGCCCTGGCCGACGCGCGCAGGCTCGACGCCGAACGCCGCGCCGGCAAGGTCCGCGGGCCGCTCCACGGCGTGCCGATCCTGTTGAAGGACAACATCGAGTCGTCGGACGGCGCGGCCACCACCGCCGGCTCGCTGGCGCTGGCCGCCAACCTCCCTGTCCGCGACGCGCCGATCGTCAAGCGGCTCACGGACGCCGGCGCCGTGATCCTCGGCAAGACCAACCTGTCGGAGTGGGCCAACTTCCGGTCGACAAGGTCGATCAGCGGGTGGAGCGCGGTGGGCGGCCTGGTCCGCAACCCCTATTCGCTGGACCGCACGGCCTGCGGCTCCTCGTCGGGTTCCGGCGCGGCGATGGCGGCCGGCCTTGCGGCCGCCGCGCTCGGCACCGAGACCGACGGCTCGGTCACCTGTCCCGCGGCCATGACGGGGGTGGTCGGCCTGAAGCCGACGGTCGGCCTCGTCTCGCGCACCTACATCGTCCCCATCTCGCCGGAACAGGACACCGCCGGCCCGATGACCCGCACCGTGGCCGACACGGCGGCCCTCCTGACGGTGATCGCCGGTACGGATCCGCTCGACCCGGCCACCCGGGAAGCCGACGCCCGTAAGGCGGACTATCTGAAGGCCCTCGACCGCGCCGCGCTGAAGGGCGCCCGGATCGGCGTCTGGCATCACTGGCGCGGCCGCTCGCCCGGCGCGGACAAGGTGTTCGACGAGGCCGTCGCCGCCCTGCGCGCCCAGGGCGCCGACGTGGTCGAGATCAAGGGGCCGGACGACGCCGTGATGGGTCGCATCGCCGAGCTGGAGAGCGACAGCCTTCGGACCGAGTTCAAGGCGGCGCTGGACGCCTACCTCGCGAGCACGCCGGGCGCCGTGAAGGCCCGCAGCCTGAACGACCTGATCGCCTTCAACGCCGGCGAGCCGCGCGAGACCGCACTGTTCGGCCAGGAGATCTTCGAACAGACCGCCGCGAGGCCCCCGCTCAGCGATCCCGCCTATCGCGAGAAGCGCGCCACGGCGACGCGGCTGGCGCGCGAGGCGCTGGACCGGATGCTTAGCGAAAACCGCCTGGACGCCATCGTCGCGCCCAGCGGCGGGCCCCCCTCCATCGTCGACCCGGTCAACGGCGGACCGTTCTTCGGGTCGCCGTCGCGCCTGCCGGCGGTGTCCGGCTACCCGCACCTGACGGTGCCGGCGGGATACGTCAGCGGCCTTCCGGTCGGACTCTCCTTCCTCGGCCCGGCGTGGTCCGAGGCCCGGCTGCTGGCGCTGGGCTTCGCCTTCGAGCAGGCCACCCAGGCCCGCAAGGAGCCCGGGTTCCTCCCCGACGTCAGCGCCCGCCCGGAGATCGGCCGCGCCTACGATCCGCGCTGACGCAACCCCGTCCCGCCCTGCGGGTTAGACCCTTCGGGTCACAGCCTGACCGGGGCCGCGTGGAGGTGCGTCATGGATTCGTTGCAGCCGGGAGGCGCCTCGGGCCTTGAAAGCACCGCCGTAGGCGATGACATGTCGCACCGGGGCGTTAGTATGGCTCCGGTTCGAACGAAGGGCGGGACCCCTGGCAAGGATCTGGAAGAGACGCCCCGTCCGGCGCGCGACGCTCAAGGCCCTCAAGGCCAAGGTCGTCCGGCCGAGCGAGTCCGCTGACCTCTTCAACGCCGCCGCCGACAGCATCCTGGCACGGAGATCTGGCCGCGTGTTCGACGCCTCCACCCCCCGCTACGCCAACCTGATCCGCCTCGACCCGGAGGCGGCCGGTCATGTCGCCGACCCCGCGGGCGGCGGGTTTCACCTCGTCGACACCACCATGATGTACGCGCCGAAGTCGGGGGGCGTGAAACGCTACCTGAACGCCAAGCGCGCCTGGATCGCGCGGCGACGGCCCGACGTGCGCCACAGCCTGGTGGTGCCCGGCGCGCGCACCCGGGCCGAGGCGGACGGGATCGTGACCATCGCCGCCGCCCGCCTGCCGTTCGGCAACGGCTACCGCATGCCCGCCAGCGTCACCAAGTGGGAGACGGTCCTGCGCCTGCTGGAGCCCGACGTCATCGAGGCCGGCGACGTCTTCGTGCCGGGCCACGCGGCGCTCTACGCCGGCGAGGCGCTGGGCGTGCCGGTGGTCGGCTTCTGCCATACCGACGCGGCGGCCCTGGCGGCGCTGCACTTCGGCGAATGGGCCGAAGCGCCCACCTTCAGCTTCTGGGCCCAGGCCTACCAGCGCTTCGACCACGTGGTGGCGCCCAGCCGGCACATGGCCGCGCGCCTCGCCGACGCCGGGGTGACCCGCATGTCGATCCAGCAGCTCGGCGTCGACACAGCGCTGTTCAATCCGTCGCGGGGCGACCGCGCCCGGCTGATCCGCCGCCTGGGCCTGGCCGACGACACCCGCCTGCTGGTCTTCGCCGGCCGCCCGGCGCGCGAGAAGAACATCGATTCCATGGTCGCCGCTGTGGAGCGACTGGGCGATCCCTATCGTCTGCTGCTGGTGGGCGCCGGCAAGGACCAGAGCTGGTCGCCCAGCGTCATCAGCCTCGACTTCGAGCGCGACCCGGTGAAGCTGGCCGGCCTGCTCGCCTCGTGCGACGCGGCGCTGCACGCCAACGAGAACGAGATCTTCGGCCTGTTCGTGCTGGAAGCCATGGCCGCCGGCCTGCCGGTGGTGGGCTCGCGCCGGGGCGGCGTCGGCGAGCTGATCGACGCCACCGTCGGCCAGCCGGCCGAGAACGTCGAGCCCGAGGGCCTGGCCGAAGCCATCGAGGCGCTCTTCGCGCGCGACGTCGCCGAAATCTCACGGGCCGCCCGCCGCCGCGCCGAGACCCGGCACGGCTGGGACGCCACCTTCGAGGCCCTGACGCGGCTCTACGGCCAACTCATCGCCGGCCGCACCCAGCCGCCGCTGGCGCTCACCGCCTGACCCTGTGCTGAAGCGGGCGCTTCTCGCCGTCGCGATCGCCGCTGTCGCGCTGGCGGGCGGCGCCGTTGGCGTCCGCAGTCTGGTCGACGCCCGGTGCTTCTCGCTTGCCGGCGAGCCGATCTGCCGGGTGGAGACCCAGGCGCCGCTGGTGGCTCTGACGATCGACGATGGCCCGACCCAGGAGGGCGTCGACGCCGTCCTTCCGGTGCTGGACCGGCACGGCGCCAAGGCGACCTTCTTTCTCGTCGGCGCCGAGGTCCGTAAGCGCCCTGATCTCGCCGCCCGCATCGCCGCCGCGGGACACGAACTGGGGAACCACAGCTACAGCCACTCGCGGATGATCTTCCGTCCCGCAGCCTTCTATGCGCGCGAGATCGCTGAGACCGAACGGCTGCTGGCGGCGGCCGGCGGCGGCTCGGGCCTGTTCCGGCCGCCCTACGGGAAGAAGCTGGTCGGCCTGCCACGGGCCGTCGAGCGGCAGGGCCTGATCATGGTGATGTGGGATGTGGAGGACCCGGTCACGGCCGATCCGCAAGTGTTCGCCCGCCAGGTTGTGGCCGAGGCGCAGCCCGGCTCGATCATCCTGGTCCACGCCATGTCGCGGCGCAGTCCCGTTCCGCGCCAGGCGCTGCCGCTGATCCTCGACGGCCTGGCGCAGAGAGGACTGCGGGTCGTTTCCGTGGGCGACCTTCTGGCCGCCACGGAACGATCCGGCGTCAACGGCCCGTCGGGAGGTCCTTGAACGCCACGTCCTTGTCCACCCGGATGTCCCCGGGCAGGCCGAGGACGCGCTCGGCGATGATGTTCTTCAGGATCTCGTCCGTGCCGCCGGCGATCCGAAGGCCCGGCGCCATCATCAGCGAGGCGTGGAAGGCCCCGCCCAGCGGCGCCAGCGCCGGGTCGTTGATGATCCCGTACTGATCCAGCATCTCCACGGCGGTGTTGGCCAGGTCCTGCATCTGCAGCGCCGAGACCACCTTGCCGATCGAGCTTTCCGGGCCCGGCGTCTGACCGCGGCTGAGGGCGGTCATGGTGCGGTTGCGGGTATGCTTCAGGCCCTCGGCCTGCACGTACCAGTCGGCCAGCTTCTCGCGAACAGCCTGGTCCTTGATCGCCGGGGCGCCGTCGAGACCGGTGATCCCGCGCGCCGCTTCCAGGAACTGGTTCCACTGCGCGCCGGTGGCGCCGCCCACGGCGAGGCGCTCGTTCATCAGGGTCACCAGGCTGACGCGCCAGCCGTCGTTGACCGCCCCCAGCCGCTGGCTGTCCTTCACCCGCACGCCGGTGAAGAACACCTCGTTGAAGCCCGAGCCGCCCGACATCTGGTGGATCGGTCGCACCTCGATGCCCGGATCGCTCATGTCGACCCAGAACATGGTCATGCCCTTGTGCTTGGGCGCGTCCGGGTCGGTACGGGTGACGACGATGCCGAAGTTCGAGAACTGGGCGCCGGTCGTCCACACCTTCTGGCCGTCGATGATCCAGTCGCCCGAACCGTCGGGCGCCTGCACGGCGCGCGTCCGCGCCGCGGCGACGTCAGAGCCGCCGGCAGGTTCGGAGAAGAGCTGGCACCAGATCTCCTCGCCACGCAGCGCCGGGCCGACGAAGCGCTTCTTGGTGTCCTCGTCGGCGAAGGTCATCACCGTCGGCACGCACATGCCGAGGCCGATCTGGAACGGGTTCGGCGGGATCGGATATTTCGCCTCTTCCGTGTTGAAGATCACCTGGTGGATCGGCGTGCCGCCCGGGCCGCCCCACTCCTTGGGCCAGGTGATCTGGGCGTAGCCGGCCGCCGCCTTCTTGGCCTGCCAGGCCTTGGAGGCGGCCATCGAGCCGCCGCCCTCCATGTCGTCGACGCTCAGCGGCGTCTTCGGGGCGTTGGCTTCCAGCCACTCACGCACCTGGGCGCGGTAGGCGGCTTCTTCCGGGCTGTCGTTGAAGTCCATTCTTCAATCTCCGTCATCCCGGCCAACGGAGCGCCGAAGGCGCGCAGGCCGAGCCGGGACCCATGTTCAATGTGCGCCTCAGGCGGCGATGTTTCTGCGTTCGAGCTGGCTCACGAGCCGCTCCTTCCAGACCCGCGGAGCGCCGGCCACCAGAGCCAGCTGCCGCGAGCGGCGATAGTAGAGGTGGGCGTCCACCTCCCAGGTGAAGCCGATGCCGCCGTGCGTCTGGATGTTCTCCTTGGCGGCGAACCAGAACGCCTCCGAGGCGGCGATCCGGGCCGCGCTGGCGGCCACCGGCAACTCCGGCGCGTCGGTGTTGAGCGCCCAGGCGCCGTAGTAGGCGTTGGACCGGGCCAGCTCGTTCTTCACGTAGATGTCGGCGAGCTTGTGCTTGATCGCCTGGTAGCTGGCGATCACCCGCCCGAAGGCGTAGCGCTCCAGCGCATAGGCCTTGGCCATCTCCAGCGCCCGGTCGGCGCCCCCCGTCTGTTCGAACGCCAGCAGGACCGCGGCGCGGTCGTTGATCCGCTCGAGCAGGGCGAACCCCTCGCCCGCCCCGCCCAGACGCTCCGCCGCCGCGCCCGAGAACACGAGCCTGGCCGCGTCGCGGGTCGGGTCCAGCGTCTGCAGGGGCTCGCGCGTCACGCCGGCGGACAGGTCCACAAGGTACAGTCCCGGCTGTCCGCCTTCCTTCGCCAGGACCAGGGCGTGGGTGGCGATGTCGCCGTCGGTGACCGGCAACTTGGTCCCGCTGAGCTTGCCGCCCGCCACCGTGGCCTGCAGTCCGGCCGGCGTCAGCGCGCCGGGGCCTTCCGAGGTCGCCACGCAGCCGATCACCTCGCCGGCGGCGATCTTCGGCAGCAGCGCGGCCTTCTGGGCCTCGGTCCCGGCCAGCATCACGGCCTCGGCCAGGAAGTAGACCGTCGACGCGAACGGGATCGGGGCCACCACGCGGCCTAGTTCCTCGGCGATCGCGCACAGTTCGATGTGACCGAGCCCCAGCCCGCCATGGGCCTCGGGGATCGCCGCGCCCAGCCAGCCCTGTTCGGCCACGGCCTTCCAAAGCGCCTCGTCATAGGCCTTTGCGTCGTCGTCCAGCACCTTGCGGACGCGGCTCGTGGGGCAGTTCGCCTCCAGAAACTTGCGCGCCTCGTTCTTCAGGAACTTCTGGTCGTCTGAATAGTCGAAGTTCATCTGGGCCCTGTCCTGCCGGTCTTCCGGCTTGGCGTTTCCTCTATGGGCCGCAAGCATTGCGCGCCTCACGGGCGCAAGAAAAGCGTGACCTCGCGTCAGCTCACGCCGGGTAAGAATTCGTGGTCCCGGGTGAACCGGCCGGCCATACGGCCACCCTCCCAGAGTTCCCCGCCCTGTCCGGGCCGGAGCTGCGGGCGCACGCGCGCCACCGCCTCCTCGTCGCTCTCGGCCGGGAACGTGTCGCCCAGGCGCAGGCGTCCGCCGACGTCGACGTGATACATCCGATAGGTCGCCAACGCCCCAGCCCCGACACACAGTCCCCAGCGCCACCATGGAGCCGCAGCGGCCGGCCGTCTGTCGCCTACCTGACCCCTGTGCGCCGCGTCTCCGTATTCGCCCGATTTGCGCCGCGCCCCGCCTTGGCGCCGCCCGATTGGCAAGCCTAGATGGGCCATGCGAACCGAAACGCCCCAGCCCATCAAGCTCTCCGACTACCGCCCGCCCGCCTATCTGGTCGACGAGGTCCAGCTGACCTTCGACCTGCAGCCCAACACCACCCGCGTGAAGGCCAGGCTGGCCGTGCGCCGGAATGGCGACCACGCCGAGCCACTGGTGTTCAACGGCGAACGGCTGAAGCCGGTGTCCGTGGCGATCGACGGCCGGGTGCTCGGCGACGCCGAACGGACGATCGACGCCGAGTTCCTGACGATCCCGAACCCGCCGGCCGCCTTCACCCTGGAGACCGAGGTCGAGATCGACCCGGAGAACAACAAGGCCCTGGAAGGCCTCTACATGTCTGGCGGCCGCTTCTGCACCCAGTGCGAGGCCGAGGGATTTCGCAAGATCACCTTCTGGCCCGACCGCCCCGACGTCCTGTCGCGCTTCACTGTGCGGATCGAGGCCGACAGAAAGTACCGCCACCTGCTGGCCAACGGGAACCTGATCGAGACCGGCGAGCTGCCCGGCGGCCGCCATTTCGCGGTCTGGAACGACCCGTTCCTGAAGCCCTGCTACCTCTTCGCGCTGGTGGCCGGCGAACTCGACGTGCTGGAGGACAGGCTGGTCACACGGAGCGGCCGGACGGTCGAGCTCCGGATCTACGTCGACACTGGCATGGCGTCCCGGGCCACCTACGCCATGGACGCGCTGAAGCGCTCGATGAAGTGGGACGAGGAAGCCTACGGCCGCGAGTACGACCTCGACCTGTTCATGATCGTCGCCGTGCGGGACTTCAACTTCGGGGCCATGGAGAACAAGGGGCTGAACATCTTCAACTCCTCGCTCCTGCTGGCCGACGCCTCCACGGCCACCGACCTCGACTATGAGCGGATCGAGGCCGTCGTCGCCCACGAGTACTTCCACAACTGGACCGGCAACCGGATCACCTGCCGCGACTGGTTCCAGCTCTGCCTGAAGGAAGGCCTCACCGTCTTCCGCGAGCAGGGCTTCTGCGCCGACATGCGCGGCGAGGCCGTCCAGCGGATCAAGTCGGTGAAGGCGCTCAGGATGCGCCAGTTCGCCGAGGACCAGGGCCCGCTCGCCCACCCCGTCCGGCCGTCGGCCTACATGAAGATCGACAACTTCTACACCGCGACCATCTACGAGAAGGGCTCGGAGGTGATCGGGATGCTGAAGACCCTGATCGGGGCCGACGCCTTCCGGAAGGGGATGGACCTCTACTTCGAGCGCCACGATGGCGAGGCCACCACCGTCGAGGCCTTCGTGCAGTGCTTCTCCGAGGTTTCGGGTCGCGACCTGACCGACTTCTTCGCCTGGTACGAACAGGCCGGCACGCCGCGGATCACCCTCGCCGCCACCTACGATGCGGCCGCCCGCACCCTCGAGGTGACCCTGACCCAGTCCACGCCGCCCACCAGCGGCCAGGAGACCAAGCGCCCGCTGCCGATCCCCGTGCGGCTGGGGCTCCTCGACCAGGAGGGCCGCACCCTCGCCTTCGAACGCGACGGCCAGGCCGTGGACGAAACCGTCATCGTGCTCGACAAGCCCGAGGTGAAGGTCACGCTCACCGGCGTCGACGACATGCCGGTGGTGTCGGCCCTGCGCGGTTTCTCGGCCCCGGTGGTGATGCGCACCGACGCCGAGCCCAGGGAGCGGTACGTCCAACTCGCCGCCGACCCGGACCTGTTCAACCGCTGGGAGGCTGGCCAGGACCTGGCCGCCGACCTGATCCTCAGCCGCGCCGCCGGCCAGCCGAACGAAGTCGGCGAGGAGCGCTACGCCGAGGCCGTCGGCCGGGCGCTCACCGACCAGGCCTCGGACAACGCCTTCAAGGCGCTGTTGCTGGCGCTGCCGGCCGAGACCGACCTCGCCCTCCTGCGCAGCCCCGTCGATCCGGCCGCCATCCACGAGGCGCGCGAGGCCCTGCGCCTGCGGCTCGCGCTGCACCTGGGCGCCGAGCTGCGCCGCCTGCACACCGGCCTGCAGGACCTGGGCGAGTTCTCGCCCGACGCCGCCGGCGCGGGTCGCCGGGCGCTCCGCAACGCGGCCCTGGAGCTGATGGCGGCCAACCCGCGCAACGACATCGCCGACATCGCCCTCGGCCATTTCCGCGCCGCGGTGAACATGACCGACCAGATCGGCGGCCTGAACGCCCTGATGCTCATCGGCGGGCCGGCCTACGAGGAGGCGCTGGCCGACTTCTACGCCCGCTGGAAGGACGAGCCGCTGGTGATCGACAAGTGGTTCGCCCTGCAGGCGCGCGACCCGGCCGAGACCACGCTGGGCCGGATCCTTGGCCTGACGGCCCACCCGGCCTTCGACCAGAAGAACCCCAACCGGCTGCGGGCTCTGGTCTCCAGCTTCGCCAACTTCAACCCGGCGCGGTTCCACGACCCCAGCGGGGCCGGCTATCGCTTCCTGGCCGACCAGATCATCGCCGTCGACAGGTTCAACCCCATGACCGCGGCGCGCCTCGTCGACCCCCTGGGTGGCTGGCGCCGCCTCAAGCCGGAACTCGGCGACCTCATGAAGGCCCAGCTCGAGCGGATCGTCGCGACCGAGGGACTTTCCAAGAATGTTTACGAATTGGCCACTCGCGCCCTCAACTGATGTGATTAACCGCGCGGTGACCGTGCCGGCGCGTTCGGGTTAGATTGGCGCACCGCCTCTCGGGGAGTGCGGAACGGGGAAGGGAGCGGCGGCCTTGGCCGGACGCGAGGGCCAGAGTCTCGCTGGGGTGACGCCGGAACGGCGTGCCCGTCGGCGTGCGCCCGCGTCCCGACGCTATTCGCGCCCCGCCATCTTCCTCATCATCGGCCTGCTCGCCGTGATCGCCGGACTCGGCGTGCCGCGGTTCGTCGACCTCGCGCCCGACGCGCTGGAACTGGTGGCCTGGTTCCTGACGCCGCTCGGCGCGGCGATCGCGCTGGGCGTCCTCCTGATCCTGGAGATGCGCCGCGTCGAGCGGGTTCAGGCGGCGCGGATGGATTCGGAGCAGCGGTTCCGGATGGCCGTGGAAGCCGCGCGCTGCGGCATCTGGGAATGGGACCTCGCGGCCGACAAGATCTTCATGTCCGAGGTCACCGCTTCGCTGTTCGGCTGGCGCAGCGGCCTGGTCGAAGGCCAACAGGTGCTGGAACGTGTCGCGCCCGGTCATCGCGACGACATGCGCGAGGCCCTGTCCACGGCGGCCATCTATGGCGACTTCGACGTCAGCTTCCGCGTCCCGCCGCTGGCCGGCGCCCGCCCCGTCTGGATCGACTTCCGCGGCCGTGGCTTCGGCGAGAGCCCCGAGGGCGGCTTCGCCCGCATCATCGGCGTGGCGCTCGACGTGACCGAGGAGCGCCTGGCCCAGGCCCGCGCCCAGTCCGCCGAGGGCCGCCTGCGCGACGCCATTGAAAGCACGTCCGAGGCCTTCGTCCTGTGGGACCGCAACGGCCGTCTGGTGATGTGCAACAAGAACTTCCGCAGCTACTTCCAGCTCGACCCCGAGCTCCTGAAGAGCGGCGTCGGACGCGAGCAGGTCGAACGCGCCGCCCGTCTGGCGATCCGCCAGGAGTATCCCGCCCCTGGCGGCCGTCGCGGCGTCCGCGAGGCCGAACTCACCGACGGCCGCTGGGTGCAGATCTCCGAGCGCCCGACGGCCGAAGGCGGTCTCGTCGTCACCGCCGCCGATATCACCGTGCTGAAGACCCAGGAGGAGGCCCGCCGGATCAAGGAGGAGGAGCTCCGCCGCGCGGTCATCAACCTGGAACAGAGCCAGGAGCAGCTTTCCGAACTGGCCCGAAAGTACGAGGCCGAGAAGATCCGCGCCGAGGGCGCCAGCGCCGCCAAGAGCGAGTTCCTGGCCAACATGAGCCACGAGCTGCGGACGCCGCTCAACGCCATTAACGGCTTCTCCGAGATCATGTCCGCCGAGATGTATGGGCCGCTCGGCGATCCGCGCTATCGCGACTACGCGCGCGACATCCTGAGTTCGGGCCAGCACCTGCTGGCGCTGATCAACGACATCCTCGACATGTCCAAGATCGAGGCCGGCAAGTTCACCCTGCGCTTCGAGCCGGTCGCGGTGGAGGAGATCGTCGAGGACGCCCTGCGGCTGGTCCGCAACCGCGCCGAGGCGGCCGGCCTGACCCTGGCCGTCGACTTCGGCGACCTGCCCGACGTCGAGGCCGACTACAGGGCGATCAAGCAGATCCTGCTCAACCTGCTGTCCAACGCGGTGAAGTTCACGCCGCGCGGCGGACGCGTGGTGGTCCGCGCCGAACTCCGCGACGACCCGCTGGGCCAGCGGGTGAAGGTGAGCGTGCAGGACACCGGCATCGGCATCTCCGCCCAGGATCTCGAGCGGCTCGCACGACCCTTCGAGCAGGTGGAGAGCCAGCACTCCAAGACCACCCAGGGCACCGGCCTGGGCCTGGCCCTCACCAAGGCGCTGGTGGAGATGCACGGCGGCCTGCTCGACCTGCGCAGCGCCCCCGGCCAGGGCACCACCGCCAGCTTCGCCCTACCGGTCCGGCAGAGCCGCCCGTCGGCGCTCCCCGGCGCCGCCGCGGCCTAGGGCCTCCCCGAACCGCGCCCGTTCGGCCGCCGGCAGGTCGGCCGCGAAGTCTACGACCCGGCGGTCCATCGCCAGCCTCGCCTCGTATTCCAGCGTCCGGGCGCGCTTGAGATTCTCGAACGCGGCGTCGGGATCGAACGGCTCGCGCCCGAAGCCGCGCATGGTCTCGCGGGCCAGGCGGCGGGCCTCGCGGCCCTTCGGCGCCGCCTCGCGCAGGTAGGCGGGGTTGCCCGCGCGCCAGGCCGCCTGCGCCTCCGGCGACAGGTCGCGGACCGCCAGGACCACCGGATTGCGGCCGCGCATCAGCGGCTGGTGCGGTCCGTCCTTGCCTCCGGAAAGCTGGGCGCCCACGAACGCGCCGCCGATGAAGACGTTGAGGGCGAGCGAGACGAACAGGCCCCCGGCCAGAAGCGTGGTGCGGGTCATCCTGCGCCCTCGTCGAGATAGAGGCTGAACTCGTCGTCCGCCGCGGTCATCAGACTTTCCCCAGCGGTTGGCGGAGCCGCGCCGAGCTGCACGCCCAGCACCACCCCGGCGGCGCAGGCGGCGGCCAGCCCTACGCCCAGGCCGGCCGGCGCCAGCCACGCGGGCCAGCGCCGGCGCGGCGCCGGCGCGGCCCTGGCGATCCGCTCGGCCAGCGCCCCGTCGGCCCTCGGCGCCTCCAGGGCGTCCAGCATCGCGTCCAGTTCGCCCGCGCGGGCAAGTGTCGCGCCGGCCCACGCCGTCTCCGCGGCCAGCATCGTCGCGGCGGCGTCCCGCTCAGCGACCGGCCATCGCGCGATGTCGCCGCCGAACGCTTCGGCCAGCGCCTCGAATCGTTCCGGAGTCATGCCGTCCCGGGTCATGCGTCCTCCTTCAGGTCGATCAATGCGGCGCGGAGCGCGCGGCGCCCCCGGCCCAGCAGGCTCTCCAGCGCCTCGACGCTGATCCCCATGACCGCCGCCGCCTCGATGTTTCCCAATTCCTGGTAGTGACAGAGCACGATCGCCTCGCGCTGACGATCCGGCAGGCGCCGCAACGCTTCGGCCACCCGCCGGCCGGCGTCCTGCGCCTGCAGCCCGCGGTCGGGCCCCGGCCCATCGTCGGTCTGCTCGGGAGGGTCGGCCATGGTCACCTCACGCCGCCGCCGCAGACGGTCGTAGCAAAGGTTCAGCGCCACGCGATGCAGCCAGGTGTCGAACCGCGCCGCGCCGGGACGCCACTTCGGCGCCTGTCGCCAGACGCGCGTGAACGCCTCCTGCGCCACGTCCTCGGCCTCGGCCGGGTCGGCCAGCATCCGTCCGGCCAGCGACAGCAGCCGCGGCAGCTTGCGGGCCACGAGCGCGCGCGCCGCCGCCGGTTCGCCGGCTGCGACGCGCGACAGGAGTTCGTCGTCGGACTCCGCCAACCCAGGCCTCGACCGTCAGGGCGGCGGGTCTATCGGCGACCGTGACCGCCACGCATGTGGTGCCGCATTGTGAGCAGCTCCTCCTTCGAGAGCCAGCCGTCCTTGTTGGCGTCGGCGACCTGGAACTGGCGTTCGCTGGCCGTGGCGAGTTCGGCGCGGGTGACAGCGCCGTCCTTGTTGGCGTCCATGCGCGCGACCATGCCGACCGGCCCGCGCCGTTCCTGTGCGCGCTTGCGGTGAGCCTCGGCGCGCTCGTGCGCCGCCTCGGCCTCGGCCTGGGTGACCTTGCCGTCCTTGTCGGCGTCCAGGTGAGCGAACATCCGGTCCTGGCGTTCGGCGCGGGCGGCCTTGAACTCGGACAGCGTCACCTTGCCGTCGTTGTCGCGGTCGAGGTCGGGCCGTTCGCGGCCCGGTCCGGGTTGGGCCTGGGCAGCGGTCGACAGCAGGGCCGCCGCGGCGAGGGAGAGAAGAATACGGTTCATGTGGCCTCGGGTGTGGAAACGCCCCCTGATTGCTTCCACGTCGCTCGACCGGAATTCCGTCGCTCAGCCTCGCACGACCTCGACATAGGCGGCGCGCGCCGCCGCCTGGGACTCGGCGAGGCGCTTACGCAGGGACTTGAACGTCTTCACACCCCCTGCCCGCGCCAGCAGCGCCTGCAGGGCCTTCGGCTCCTGCCCGGGGTCGGCGTCGTCGCCGAGCGCCACCTTGAGCAGCTGGGTCAGGTCCTGCTGCAGTCTCCAGGCGTCGGCCAGCGCCGCCAGGGCGCGATCCGAGACGAAACCCGCCTCGCCCATCGCCGCCAGCGCCTGGGCTGTGTTCGGGGCCAGCGGTCCGCCGTCGGCGGCGTGGGCCAGCTGGAGGAACTGGACGGCGAACTCGATGTCCACCAGGCCGCCCGGACAGAGCTTCAGGTCCCAGTCGCCCTTGGGGGGCCGCTCGCGCTCCATCAGCTCGCGCATCTCGCGAACGTCCGCGGCGGTGCGCTCGCGCTCGCGCGGCCGCCGCAGCGCCGTCTCCAGCGCCGCCTGGGCGTCGGCCGCGAACGCCTCGGACGTCGACCACACCACCCGCGCCCGCGTCAGCGCCAGGAACTCCCAGGTCTCGGCCTCGCCCTCGTAGTAGCGATCGAAGGCGGTCGCGCTCACCGCCACCGGCCCCTTGGTGCCTGAGGGGCGGAGCTGCATGTCGACCTCGTACAGCTGCCCCTCGGCCGTCGGGCTCGACAGCGCCGCGATCAGCCGCTGGGTGAAACGTCCATAGAAGGCCGAGGCGTCCCACCCCTTGATCTCGGAGAGCGCGGCCGGGTCGGCGGCCCGATAGAGCGTCATCAGGTCGAGATCGGACGAGGCGCTCATCTCGCGCGAGCCGCACTTGCCGAGGGCGACCACGGCCACGTCGCCCGCGAAGGCCCCGCCCATCCGCACCGTTTCGGCCAGCGCCGCGGGCGCCAGCACCTCGATACAGAGGTCGGCCAGATCGGCGAACGCCCGGCCCGCCACCTCGGCCGAGGCCGCGCCGCTCATCACCTGGACGCCCACCCGGAAGGCCTGTTCGCGATGCACGCGGCGCACCACGTCCATGGCGGCCTCGAAGCCGTCGGCCCGGGCCACCGCCCGTTGCATGTCGGCCCGCTCGTTCTCGATCTCGATGGGCGAGAAGAAGTCCGGGTCAAGCATCGCGTCGATCGCCGCCGGCCGTCGCGCCAGGGTGTTCGCCAGCCGCGGCGCGAAGGCCAGCACCTGCACCACCAGCTCGAACAGCTTCGGCTGCGCCAGGAACAGCGACTGGAGCTGCACGCCGGTGGTGAGCCCGCCGAAGAAGTCGCAGAAGCGGTTGAACGCCGCGTCGGGCGCCCCGGTCGCATGGGCCGCCTCCAGCAGCCGGGGCGCCAGGCGGGTGAAGAGCTCGCGCCCCCGCTCGGTCCGCGTCGCCGCCACGTGGCCGTGGTGCCAGCTGCGGATGGTCTGGGAGACCCACGCAGGATTGGAGAACCCCATCCGACCGATGGTGGCCAGGGTCTCGGGATCGTCGTCCACCCCGGTGAACACCAGGCTGCCGAAGCGCGACGAGAGCTGCTCCTCCTCGGCGAACAGCTCGCCGTAGCGGGCGTTGACGGTCTTCAGCGTGCGGGTGATGCGCGCATCGAAGCTGCGCAGCGGCTCGTGGCCCGTCAGGGCGGCGACACGCCGGCGCTCGTTGTCGGACTCGGGAAGCTTGTGGGTCTGCTCGTCCTCCAGCATCTGAATGCGGTGTTCGACCGCCCGCAGCAGGTGGTAGCTCTCGGTCAGGTCCTGCGCCGCCGCGTTCGACACGTGACCCGCCGCGCGCAGCGCCTCCAGGGCGTCCAGCGTGCGCGGGCTGCGCAGCTCGGGATGCCGACCGCCCAGGATCAGCTGCTGGGTCTGGACGTAGAATTCGATCTCGCGGATGCCGCCGCGCCCCAGCTTTAGGTCGACCCCCTTGGCCGAGACCCGCTCGTCGACCTTGTGGGCGTGGATCTGCCGCTTGATGGAATGGATGTCGGCGATGGCGGCGAAGTCGAGGTTCTTGCGCCAGATGTACGGAACCAGCTCGCCAAGGAACGCCCGGGCCGCCGGAATATCGCCCGCGCACGGCCGCGCCTTGATGAACGCCGCGCGCTCCCAGTTCTGGCCGACGGCCTCGTAGTAATCCAGCGCCGCCGGGACGGCGACGGCGGGGGGTGTCGACGACGGATCGGGCCGCAGCCGCAGGTCCATGCGGAAGACGTAGCCGTCCGAGGTCTTGGCCTGCATCAGCTCGGACACCCGGTGGGTCAGGCGCACGGCGAAGGCCTGCGGCTCCACGTCGTCGGCGATGGCCGCGTCCAGGGCGTCGGGGTCGAAGAAGACCGAGACGTCGATGTCGCTGGAGTAGTTCAGCTCGAAGGCGCCCTGCTTGCCCATGGCGATGCAGAACCAGCCGGGCACGGGCCCCTGCTCGCCCTCGCCCAGGCGCTTCAGCCGGCCGGCGTCCACCTCGGCGCGGGCGGCCGAGCGCAGGGAAGCCGCCACCGCCGTGTCGGCGAAGCGCGTCAGCGCGCCGGTCACCTTGTCCAGGTCCCAGACCCCGCCGAGGTCGGCCAGGGCGGTGAGCAGGTGCAGTTCCTGCTTCAGCAGCCGAAGCGCCCCCTGCGCCGGCTCGGGAAGCTGTTCGCCCACGGCGACCGTGCGCAACAGGATGTCGTCCAGCCGCTGGTCGGGGTCCGCCGACAGGAGATCGGCCAGCCGCGCCGGATTGCGACGCGCCAGGCCCGCCAGATAGGCCGACGCGCCGAACACCGGCGCCAGGGCGGGCCAGGCCTGGTCCAGTTGCGGCGTCCAGACCGCGTCCGCGATGATTTCCCGCGCCCGCTCGGACGCCCGGCCATCCAGCACGGGGCCGCAGGCGCGCAGCTGGGTGGCGATGGCGGGCATAGGCGGCCGACTCCCCTCGAAGACTGACGCCAGCTTTAACGCGTTGCGACGGTCACGCGCGAGGCAGGACGAAAGCCACCCGCAGCCCCGGCCCCATCTCGCCCACCTTGCCGGGCCCCTCGGACAGCTCAAGCCGCCCGCCATGCGCCTCGGCCACGGCTCCGACCAGCGACAGGCCCAGACCCGCGCCTGGCTCGTTTCGGCTGTTCTCCAGCCGCACGAAGCGTTGGATCACGCGCTCGCGGTCTTCGTCCGGCACGCCGGGCCCGGTGTCCGTCACCGAGAATTCCACCTCGCCCGACGAGCGCCGCCGCACCCGCAGCATGATCGCGCCGCCGGCCGGGGTGTACTTCACGGCGTTGTCGAGGATGTTGGCCAGGGCCTGGGCCAGGAACTCGCGGTTGCCGCGCACCGTCAGGTCCTTGGCGAGCTCGGCCGAGAAGTCGATATCCTTCTCCTCGCAGAACGGCTCGTACAGCTCGGCGATGTCGGCGGCGAGATCGGCGGGGTCGAACAGCACCGGGTCGGGCGCCGCGCCGGCGGCCTGCAGGCGGGCGATCGACAGCACCGCCCCGAAGGTCTTCAGCACCCCGTCGGTGTCCTCCAGCGCCTGGGCCAGGGCCTGGGTCGCATCGCCCTTGCCGGACTCGACGTCGAGGTAGGCCGTCTCCAGCCGCGCCCGCAGGCGCGTCAACGGCGAGCGCAGGTCGTGGGCGATGGCGTCGCCGGCGTGCTTGTGGCCGGCCATGGACCGCTCCAGGCGGTCGAGCATGTCGTTGACGCCCTGGGCCAGCTCGTCGAACTCGTCCTTGGCGCCGCGGACTCGCGCCCGCACGCCCTGCTCGCCGTTGCGCACCCGCTCCACCACGTCGATCAGATTGACCATGGTGCGCGAGACGTTGCGGCTGACCAGCAGGCCGCCGCCCAGGCCCAGCAGTACGACCAGGGCCACCGAGGCCCACAGCGCCCGCGAAACCCGCGCCACATAGGCCTCGTCCTCACCGGCGTCCGCCCCGACGAACAGGATCTCCCCGCCGTGAAGCTGCTGCTGCATGCCGCGGGCCGGGTGCTTCACCTCGCGACCATCGGGCGTCTCGTCGGTCACCTGGAACGTCGCCCAGGCCGGGGCGCCGGTGAAATTCTCCACCGGGCTCTCCTCGATGGAGCCCGAGATCCGCCGGCCGTCCTTGGTCAATAGAAGGTAGAGGAACGGCTTCTCGCTGGCGGCGCGCTCGATCAGCGACTGGTTCACCGCATCGACGCCCGCCCGGTCGTAGACGTCGACCAGCGAGCGCATCTCGCGGACGATCTCGCGCTCTGTCCGCCGCGTCGCCTCGCCCGCCGTCGCCACGTAGATGTAGGCCAGGAACGCGAACGCCGCGCTCGCGAACAGCATCACGAACAGCAGCGTCAGCCGGAACGGCGTGGTCCGGAAGATGCGGGGCAGGCGCACCGCCATGGCGGGCGCTTAGAGCCTTTCCCGTTCAAACGTCATCGTTTGAACGGGACAAAAAGGCTCTAAATCAATAGTTTGAGCGCGTCCTGATCGCAAAACCGGTCCCACTTTTGCGGAACGCGCTCTAGGCGTCCAGCCGGTAGCCCGCGCCGCGCACGGTCTGCAGCATCGGCCGGTCGAAGCCCTTGTCGATCTTGGAGCGCAGCCGCGAGATGTGGACGTCGATGACGTTGGTCTGCGGGTCGAAGTGGTAGTGCCAGACCTTCTCCAGCAGCATGGTGCGCGTCACCGACTGGCCGGCGTGCCGCATCATGAACTCCAGCAGCTGGAACTCGCGCGGCTGCAGGTCGATCTCCTTGCCCTGCCGATGGACGGTCCGGGCGATGAGATCCATCTCCAGCTCGCCCACCTTCAGCAGGGTCTGCACCGAGCCGGTGTCGCGGCGGCGGGCCAGGGCCTCGATGCGCGCGATCAGCTCGGCGAAGGCGTAGGGCTTGACCAGGTAGTCGTCGGCGCCGGCTTGCAGCCCGTCCACCCGGTCGCCCACCTCGCCCAGGGCCGAGAGGAACAGCACCGGGGTGCGGTCGCCCTCTCGGCGAAGGGTCTCGACGAGCTGGACGCCGTTCATCCGCGGCATCATGCGGTCGACTATCATCACGTCGAACTCGCCGGCGCGGGCGGCGCTGAGGCCCTCCTCGCCGTCGGCGCCGCGCGTGCAGTCGTGACCGGCTTCAGTGAGGCCACGCGCCATGGCTTCGGCCGCCTCGAGGTCGTCCTCGACGATCAGGATCCGCATCTGATTCCCGCCCCTGGTGAGTGCTGGAACCTAGCCCGAAACCTTCAGCGGCAGGAAGGCGGTCCGGCCGTTGCGGAACACCCCGACCAGGACGCTCGTGCGGCCGGCCTTCTTGGCCGCGTCGACCACCGCGGCGAGGTCAGCCGCCGACGCCACCGCGCGATCGTTGGCGCGGGTGATGACGTCGCCGCGACGCAGGCCCTTGGTCCCGGCGTCCGAGCCCTGGTCGACGCTCTCGACCACCACGCCGCGCACGTCGGCGGGCAGGCTGAGGCGGCTGCGGGCCGCGTCGTCCAGCGCCCCGAGCGACATGCCGAGGACCGGCGCACGGACGCTGGGCGCCGAGCCCGGCGCGCTACCGCCACCGGCCCCGCTGTTGTCGTTGGCGGCCAGTTCGCGCTCTGAGGGGCGCACGCCCGAACGGACCTCCACGGTGCGGCGCTTGCCCTCGCGGATGACGTCCAGCTTCAGCACGTCGCCGGCGCGGACACGGGCCACCTGACGGGTGAGGTCGGACGAGCTCTTCACCGCGACCCCGTTCACCGCGACGACCACGTCGCCCACCTGGACACCGGCGCGCGACGACGGACCGCCGGGGCTGATGTCGGAGACGATCGCGCCCTTCTGGTCGCCCAGGCCCTGGGCCTCGGCCATCTCGGAGGTGAAGTTCTGGATCGTCGCGCCGATGTAGCCGCGCTCGACCCGGCCGCCGGCGATGAGCTGGCGGGTGACCGTCTCGGCGACTTCCGACGGGATGGCGAACCCGATGCCGACCGAGCCGCCCGACGGCGAGAAGATCGCGGTGTTCACCCCGATCACGCGGCCATAGATGTCGAACGTCGGGCCGCCCGAGTTGCCCCGGTTGATGGGCGCGTCGATCTGGATGTAGTCGACAAAGGTCTCGCCGATGTCGCGGCCATAGGCCGAGACGATGCCAGCCGTGGCGGTGCCGCCGAGGCCGAAGGGGTTGCCCAGGGTGATGACCCAGTCGCCGACCCGCGGCTTGCCGGCGTTTTCGAAGCTGACGAACGGGAACGGGCCGCGCCGGCCCTTGACCCGAAGGACGGCGAGGTCGGTCGCCTCGTCGCGGCCGACGATCTCGGCCTCAAGTTCGGTCTCGTCCTTCAGGACGACCTTGATGCTTTCGGCGTTCTCGACGACGTGGTTGTTGGTGACGATGTAGCCGTCGGCCGAAATGAAGAAGCCCGAGCCGGACGATTGCTGGGTGGGCAGGCGCGGCTGGCCACGCTCGGTGCGGCCGCCCTGGTCGCCGTCGTTGTCGTCATCGTCGCCACCGCCGCCGCGCGGGCCGGGCAGCACGAACGGAAGGCCCGGGATCTGGCGGAGCTGCGCCGGATCGACCCGGCTGGTCACGTTGATCGACACCACCGCCGGCGACACGCGGTCGACGATGTCGGCGAACGACATGGGCGCGCCGGGCGGCGGCGCGAAGATGGGGTTGGCCGAGGTCTTGATCACGCTGCCCATCGGCTGCTCGGCGTGGGCCGCCGGGAGGCGCATCCCTGCGCCCGCCACCGCGGCGGCCATGACACCGGCGCCGGCCACGGCGCCCAGGAGGTACCCGTTCTTCTTGGAAGTCATAAGCCTTCGTTTCCCTGCGCGCGAAACCCGCCGTCGATTGGGAGGGATCACGCCCACACAACCTAGGTCGGATGCACTGAAGTGCAACGTCCCTCAAGTTACGTTTAGGTCACCCTGGGTTCCGCTTAACGCCGAGAGTTTGGCGGGAAGTTGTCAGGGCGACTCTTCTTCCGAGAGGCGGCGCACGCGTTCGGCCTCGGCCGGCGTCAACTCGGCCTCCCCCGGACGGCTCCGAAGGCGCATCAGCAGCAGCGCCGCGCCGGCCACCACCACCAGGAACGGCCCGCCCCACAGCAGCAGGTTGCCCGCCGAGAGAGTCGGGGTCAGCAGCACGAACTCGCCGTAGCGGTCGGTCAGGAAGCGCTTGATCTCCGTCTCGCTGCGGCCGGCCTTCACCTGCTCCCGGACGATCCGCCGCAGGTCCTGGGCCAGCTCAGCCTCGCTGTCGTCGATCGACTCGTTCTGGCAGACGAGGCAGCGGACATCCTTGAATATCTCCCGCGCCCTCGCCTCCTGGGCGGGATCGGGCAGCCGCTCGGCCGGGTCCGACGCGGCGGCGATGCAGGCCACGCCGGCCAGCGCGGCGATCAGGACGCGCCACGTCATGCCTCCGCCTCCCGCCGGCGGCCGACGCCCAGGCGCAGCCGTCGGTCCGACAGCGAGACCAGGCCGCCCAGGGCCATGATCACGGGTCCGGCGAAGATCAGGCTGGCCCAGGGGTTCCAGTAGGCGCGGACGAGGTAGGTCCCGCCGTCGCGCCGCTCGCCGAGCACGAGGTAGATGTGAGATGCGCCGCGATAGCAGAGCCCGACTTCCGAGGTGGTCTGGCCGCCAGCCGTGTAGAGTCGCCGCTGGGGTTCCACCCGACACACGAAGTCGCCGTCGCGCGTCACCGTGATGGCGCCCTGGTCAGCCTCGTAGTTGGGGCCGGAGACCGGACGAACCGAGTCGAGCCTCAGCTCATAGGCGCCGACCGCCAGGCGCCCGCCGACCGGCAGCGCCTCGGCCGCTTCGACCTTCCAGGTGGTCTCGAACACCGCGCCCAGCACGAAGACGCCCAGGCCGAGATGCGCCAGGGTCATCCCCCAGGCGCCCCGCGGCAGGCCGACCAGCCGCCGCCACGTCTCGGCGGCGGGGACGCGGAATGCCCGCGTGCGCTCCAGGATCTCGGCCGCGGCGCCGGCCACCAGCCAGGCGCCCATGGCGACGCCGAGCGCGCCGAACGCCTTCTTCGGGCTCACCAGCGCGATGGCGGCGAGGCCGCTGGCCGCGGCGATCAGCAGCGCGATCCATAACCGCTGGAGGACCCCGCGCGCATCGCCGCGCTTCCACGCCAGCAGCGGCCCGGCCGGCAGCAGCACCAGCAGGGCCGACATCAGCGGGGTGAAGGTCAGGTTGAAGTACGGCGGCCCCACCGAGATCGCCTCGCCGGTCATGGCCTCGCGGATCAGCGGATAGAGCGTGCCCAGCAGCACCGTGGCCGTGGCGGCGGCCAGCAGGATATTGTTCAGCACCAGCGCGCTCTCGCGGCTGATCGGGGCGAACATGCCGCCCTGGCCGAGGCTGGGCGCACGCCAGGCGAACAGGCTGAAGCCGAGGCCGGCGGTGACGCCCAGGATGATCAGCAGCAGCACGCCGCGGGTCGGGTCCACCGCGAAAGCGTGGACCGACGTCAGCACGCCAGAGCGCACCAGGAAGGCGCCCAGCATCGAGAAGCTGAAGGCCGCCAGGGCCAGGAAGACGGTCCAGCCCGCCAGGGCGCCGCGCTTCTCGGTGACGATGGCCGAATGCAGCAGGGCCGTGGCCACCAGCCACGGCATGAAGCTGGCGTTCTCCACCGGGTCCCAGAACCACCAGCCGCCCCAGCCGAGTTCATAGTAGGCCCAGAAGGCGCCCAGGGTGATGCCGACGGTCAGCAGGCTCCAGGCCGCCAGCGCCCAGGGTCGCACCCAGCGGGACCAGGCCGCGTCGACGCGGCCTTCGACCAGGGCGGCGACCGCCAGGGAGAAGACAACCGACATGCCGACGTAGCCGGCGTAGAGGAACGGCGGGTGCACCGCCAGCGCCGGGTCCTGCAGCAGCGGGTTCAGCGAACGGCCCTCGACTGGCGGGCTGGCGAGGCGCGCCAGGGGGTTCGAGGCGAACACCGTGTAGGCCAGGAACACCACGCCCAGCAGCCCCTGGGTCGCCACGGTCACCGCCCGCAGTCCCTGCGGCAGGCTCCGACCAAGTCCGGCGACGGCGGCGCCGAAGCCGGTCAGCGCCAGGCACCACAGCAGCATCGAGCCCTCGTGGCTGCCCCAGGTCCCGGCCACGCGGTACAGCAGCGGCTTCTCGGTATGGGAGTTGGCGGCCACGTTGGCGACCGAGAAGTCCGACACGATGAAGGCGTGCATCAGGGCGGCGAAGGCCACGGCCACCGCCAGGAACGCGCCCAGCGCCGCGCCCTCACCGGCGCCGGCGAGAACGGCCGAACGGCGCGCCCGACCGACGGCCGAAAGGCCGACCTGGGCCACGGAAAGCGCCAGCGCCAGCATCAGCGCGAAGGCGCCGGCCTCTGAGATCATGTGGGGCCGCCAGCCGACTTGGGCGCGCCATACGCGGGAGGCGGCGCGCCTTCACCCCGCCACTCGCCCTGTTCCTTCAGCGCGTCGGCGACCTCCTTGGGCATGTAGGTCTCGTCGTGCTTGGCCAGCACGCGCTTGGCCTCGAACACGCCGTCGGCGCGGTACGAGCCCTCGGCGACGATCCCCTGCCCTTCGCGGAACAGGTCGGGCAGATCGCCCTGGTAGACCACGCGGTCGGCCGAGATCTTGTCCTGCACCGTGAACTCCACCCGTCCGTCCGGGTGCTTCACCACCGAGCCGGCCGCCACCAGGCCGCCGAGCTGGATCGCCCGCCCGGGCGGCGGCTTGGCCTCGGCCGCCTGCGACGGCGTGTAGAACAGCGAGATCGAGTCGCGCATGCCCCACAGGGTCAGGCCGACCGCCAGGATCACCACCGGCGCGATCACCGCCAGCAGCAGCAGGCGCGTGCGCGCCTTGCGGGACTTGGGAAGAAAACTCATCGCATCGGCTCCGCGCGGGCGGCTTCGTCCAACTGTTGCAGCACCTGGGGCGCGCCGGCGTAGCGCGCCCTGGCGCTGGCGTAGGCGGCGTCGCGTTTGTCGGTCTCGCCGAGGACGGCGTAGGCGCGCACCAGCCGCACCCAGCCCTCGGGATTGTTCGGATCGGCCTCGAGCTTCGCCGCCAGGCCGGCGACCATGCCGCGGATCATCGCCTGCTGGCCGGAATCGAAGGCCGGCGCCGGCTGACCTTCCAGCTCGGCCAGCGCCTTCCTGACCACGTCGCGGCGGTCGTCGTTGGCGGGCAGTTCGGCGACCAGTGCCCGCAGGTCGGCCTTGGCCTCTTCGCGCCGCCCGGCCTCGGCCTTGGCGTTGGCCAGATAGAAGCGCGCGCCGGGATCGCCGGGAGCCATCTCCAGCACCCGCCGGAACACCGCCTGGGCGTCGGCGTCGACCTTGCCGCCGGCCTCGACGATTTCCGCCTCGCCCAGCATCTGCCAGAGGTCCACCCGCTGCGGCGCCAGCGTCACGGCGCGGCGCAGCGCCTGGACGGCGGCCACAGGGTTCTGCGCCGCGGCCTCGACCAGACCCAGGTAACGAAAGCCCTCGACGTCGTTCGGCCGCTCCTTGGTCACCTGGCGCAGCACGGCGGCCAGCTGCGCCGGCGACAGGGTCTGCAGGTCGGCTCGCCGCCAGTCGGCCAGACGGCGCGCGAAGGGCTGGTCCGGAAAGCCGGGCGCCCCGAGCGAAAGGTAGAGGCCCAGCGCCATGGCCGTCGCCGCCACGGCAGATGCGACCACCCAGCGGCGCGCGCGGCCGTCCGCGGTCCAGGCGGCCTGCGGCGCGTCTGTGGCGACGAGCAGGCGGCGGGCCGCCTCGGCCTCGGCGCTGCGGCGCTCGGCCTCGCCCATCAGGCCGCGGTCGGCCAGTTCCCCGATCTCGGCGAGCTGGCGTCGATAGAGGATGGGCGCCGGATCTGCCGCGGCGGCGCGACCGGCGGCGCCGGCGGCGCGCATCATTATGAGACCCGCCGCGGCGGCGGTCAGCACGCCGGCTACGGCCCAGAACACCAACATGCGGCGCATGTAGCCGAAACGGGGCCGCCGCGCGAGGTCTCGCCGACCCGATCAGCGCAGGGGCCGATCAGCGCAGGGGCCAGTCCTCGCCGCGGCCCGGCTGTTCGGGATGCAGCGCCGTCTGCGCCCGGCGGCGTACGAGTTCGCCGGCCTTGCCGCCCCGCACGAGCTGGGCGAGGCGGGCGGCGACGCCGAGGAAGGCCTCGGCGTTGTCGAAGCTCTGCGTCTCGCCGGTGCGGACCAGGTCGATCGTCTCGTCCACGTACTGGTCGATGTATTCGCCCAGGGACTCCATCAGCTTGTTCCGCGCCGCGGAGAAGCCGCCGTAGTTGGCGGTGGCGTGGAGCTGCTCGTTGAACGACAGGAGCGTAAGGGCCCGGGCGCTCAGCTTCTCCTGCGGGGGATCGGCCAGCATGGGCATGGGGCGGCGCGCCCGCTGGCGCGGGGTGGTCATCGGCAGGGCCTCGTGGGTCGCGCGCTCGGCGTCGCGCAGGCGGCCTTCGACCACGGCCGCCAGGCTCGCGCGCTGGCGGTGGACGCGCAGGCCCCAGCCGTGCTCGCGCTGGAGGTCGACCGAGGTCTCCATCTCCATCAGCTGCTGGACCAGCAGGTCGACGCGCTGGGCGGCGGCGCGGGCGGCGGGCACGCCGTCGTCGCCCCGCAGGCCGCCGATCACCCCGAGCGACTGGTCGATGTCGGCCATCAGGTCCTCGCCGAAGCCGGCGAGTTCGGAGTCGGCCAGGTAGCGTTCGGTCGGCTTGTCCATCACCGCCGAGATGATCCGCAGCACCATCCAGGGCTGCGGCAGCTGGGCCGCCAGCATGTTGAAGAAGCGCGGGCCGGCGTCCTCGGCGACCGCGACGGCGTCGCGGTAGGCCAGGCGCGCGCCGGCCGTGGTCTCGCCGCCCGCGTGGGCCAGCCAGTCGGGCAGGCGCTGGGTGGCGCGCCGGACGATGGGCGCGAGGTCCAGGCAGTCGGCGAGCAGTTCGCCGCCGTCCGGCCGCGCGGCGTCGCACGCCTCGGCCGCGGCGCGGAATCCGGCGCCTTCGCGGGCCCGCACGCCGACGGCGGCGGCGGCGGCGAGCTGATCGCTCGCGGCGATGATGCTGTGCGGCGGCGCGTCATCCTCGACGTCGTTGCGGAGCTGGTCGATGACGTGGCCGTGCGTCTCGCGCAGGGCGCGCCAGAGCAGGTTCAGGACCCGGGGCGGGAACGTCAGGGCCTGGCTGTCCTCGGCGCCGACCACGCACATGGGCGCGATGGGCTGCAGCGCCAGGTTCCGGATCGCGCGATCGGCGACCTCGGCCTCAACCAGTTGGCGTACGCCGCCGAGCGCGCTTCCGGGCGAGGTGTCGGCCAGCGCCTGGCGCAGGCTGCCGACCACCTTGTCGGGCGCGGATTCGACGAGGGTGCGAACGATCTCGGTCTGGCGCTCGGACAGCGCGGTCATCTAGTCTCGGCCCCAGGCGTAACGCCGTGCGCCGGCAACCTGTCAGGTCGAGGTTAAGGCTTTCCCAAACCAGCGCTTTTCAGGCGGCCGCGCGGGGAAGCTGCACGATCACGGACAGGCCGCCCAGCTGCGAGTCCCCCAGACTGAGCGAGCCCCGGTAGGCACGCGCCAGCTCGTCGATGATCGAGAGGCCAAGGCCCGAGCCTGGGGCGTTCTCGTCCAGACGGGCGCCGCGGCGGATGACCTCTTCCCGGCGGTCGGGCGGCAGGCCGGGTCCGTCATCCTCAACCACGAGCTGCATCCGGTCCGGGCCTGCGGCATCGGCGCGCACCCGCACGCGCCGGCGGCCGAACTTGCCGGCGTTCTCCATGGCGTTGCCGGCGATCTCCATGAAGTCCTGCCGCTCGCCGGCGAACCAGAGGTCCTCGGGCGCGTCCCAGTCGATTTCGACGCCCTTGGCGCGGAAGATCTTCTCGAGCGTGCGGGCCAGCTCGTCGAGCACCTCGGCCACCGATGTGCGCTCGCCCTGCCCCTGGCTGCGGGCGGCGGCGCGGGCGCGGCGCAGGTGGTGGTCGACCTGCTGGCGCATCACCTCGGCCTGGCGGGTGACGACGTCCGCCAGCGGGCCTGGCCGCTGCTGGGCCTCGGTGAGCATGACCGAGATCGGGGTCTTGAGGGCGTGGGCCAGGTTGCCGACGTGGGTGCGCTGGCGCTCCACGGTCTCCTGGTTGTGCGCCACCAGGACGTTCAGCTCGTCGGCGAGGGGCGTCAGCTCGGTGGGATAGGCGCCGGCCAGCCGCTCGGCCTTGCCGCGGCGGACCTCGGCCACCTCCTCGCGCAGGCGGAACAGCGGCTGCAGGCCGACCCGCACCTGGACGATCACGGCGACGATCAGGCCCACACCCAGGAAGGCGAAGGCGATGGCGATGCGGGTGACCGAGCTGCGGACCTCGCGGTCGATCGGGCGACGGTCCTCGGCGGCGAGGAAGACCAGGGGCGCCTCGCGGCCGGGCAGGCTGGTCCAGCGCGCCACCACCCGCAGCCGCTCGCCCGGCTGGACGCCCGGGGCGTCAAAGGCGATGGGCTTGCGCGGATCGGCCCTGAGCCGGGCGGGCAGGTCGTTCGGGACCGTGAGCTGGCTGTCCCACAGGGATCGTGACGGCACCAGGCTGCGGACCCCGCCGCCGGGCAGCGGCTCGGCGATGTCCCAGTAGCGCCCGGAATAGGCCCTGAGCGCCCGCTGGTCGGTGAGCGCGGGGGCGATGACCTCGCCCTCCTCGATGGTCGAGCCCGAGATCAGGTTGTCGATTAGGTCCGAGAGGCCGGCGTCGAAGCGGCGCAGGGCGCCCTGCTGGAACACCAGCGCCACCACCACCGCCACGATGACCAGGGCCGCAAGGCTCCAGCCGACGGCCAGCAGGACCAGCCGTCGGGCGAGCGAGGGACGGGTCAGTCCCCCCGGAAGTCTCACGCCGGCTTCACGGGCGGGCGGCTTCCGCGTCGACCTCGTCGGCCGGGCAGGTCAGCCGGTAGCCGAGGCCGCGCACCGTCTCGATGCGGTCGGCGCCGATCTTCTTGCGCACCCGGCCGATGAACACCTCGATGGTGTTGGAGTCGCGGTCGAAGTCCTGGTCGTACAGGTGCTCGACCAGCTCGGTGCGGCTGATCACCCGGCCCTGGTGCATCATCATGTAGTGCAGCAGCCGGTATTCCAGGGAGGTGAGCCGCAGCGGCTCGCCGTTGACGCTGGCCCGGGCGGCGCGCGGGTCGAGGCGCAGGCCGCCGCAGGAGAGGCTGGGCGCCGCATGGCCCGCCGACCGGCGCAGCAGGGCGCGCAGGCGCGCCAGCAGCTCCTCGGTGTGGAACGGCTTGGTCAGGTAGTCATCGGCCCCGGCGTCGAAGCCGGCGACCTTCTCGCTCCAGGCGCCGCGGGCGGTGAGGATCAGGACCGGGGTGGTCATGTTCTCGCGTCGCCAGCGTTCGAGCACAGAGACGCCGTCCACCTTGGGCAGGCCCAGGTCGAGGATGATGGCGTCGTAGGGCTCGGTCTCGCCGAGGAACTGGGCCTCCTCGCCGTCGGGGGCATGGTCGACCGCATAGCCGGCGTCGGCCAGGGCCAGCTTCAGCTGCCGCGACAGATCCGGATCGTCTTCAACAAGCAGGATGCGCACGTCCGCGTCCCTCTTCCTTTCGAACCTCTGTTCAGCCGCCCTGGCGGCCGACGACCTGGCCGGACTCGGCATCCACAATGAACACCACCACCCGGCCGTCCTCCATCTGCCACTGCACGAAATAGGCGGGCCGGCCGCCTGCGTCGCCCATGGTCGTGTTGAGATGACGCCCCGGGTATCGGGCCGACAGCGACGCCAGAACGCGCGACAGCGGGACCTGGCGCCCGCCACGCGCCTGATCCGCCTCGGCGGCGAAGCCGCGGCGGCCATAGCCTTGGCCCTGGGCGTCCGCGACGGCGGGGACCGTCACGGCCGCGGCGAGCACGGCAAGGGCGAAGAGGCGTTTCATGGGGCCCTTTATGCGCGGCGGCGACTGAACCCCGGCTGAACGCAGGGAACGGGGTTCCTTAATCCATCAACGCCGCTTGGGCGAATAGGGCCGCTTGGCCTTCTGCTCCTCGGCGAAGGCCTCCAGCGCCGGATCGGGCGCGTCGGGCAGCACGACCACCAGCCGGGCGAAGAGGTCGCCGCGACCGCCCTTGGCGTCGGCGAGGCCCCGTCCCTTGAGGCGCAGGCGCGCGCCGGTGTTGGAGCCCTTGGGCACGGTGACCATGACCGGGCCGTCGGGCGTCGGCGCCTCGACCTTCCCGCCCAGCACGGCGTCGTAGAAGGCCACGGGCAGGTCCATGACCAGCGAGTCCCCTTCCCGCTTGAAGATCGGGTGGGGCGTGACGGCGATCTCGATGAAGGCGTCGCCGGGCCCCGCGCGGCCGGGCGCGCCCTGGCCCTTCAGGCGCAGCGTCTGGCCGTCCTGCGCGCCCTTGGGAATCGTCACGTCGATGGTGCGGCCGTCCGAGAAGGCGATGCGCCGCTTGCCGCCGCGGATCGCGTCCTCCAGGTCGATCTCCAGGCGGGCGCGCGTATCGGCCCCGCGCTGGGAGAAGCCGCCGAAGCCGCCGCCCGCGCCGCCGCCGCGACCGCCCCGGGCGCCGCCGCCGAACATCTCGCCGAGGATGTCGCCCAGGTCGACGCCCTCGAAGCTCTCGGTCCGGAAGCCGCCGCCGCGGCCCTGGCCGAACCCGCCGCCGCCGAAGCCGCCCGCGCCGAACCCGCCCGCCGTCTCGCGGCCGTCGGCGTCGATCAGGCCGGCGTCGAACTTCTTGCGCTTCTCGGGATCGCCGACGATGTCGAACGCGGCCGAGACGCGCTTGAAGCGCTCCTCGGCGGCCTTGTTGCCGGGATTGGTGTCGGGATGGTTCTCCTTGGCCAGCTTGCGGAACGCCTTGCGGATCTCGTCCGCACCGGCCGTCCGGGCCACGCCAAGTTCCTGGTAGGGGTCACGCGCCAAGCCGTCGATCATCCTGAAAAGACCATGCCGAGGGTGTGACTACTAGATTGGCGGGACGGTTCCGTCACGCAAGGCCGACTGTGGCAATTTTGTCACGAGACGTGTGTCGACAGGCGGAGCGCAGCCGAGGGCGCCCCGGGACGCGCGGCGGCCGGGGGCATCGGGTTGGGAGTCTGGAGGGGCGGCTAGAGGCGGCTTGCGCCCGTCAGGCCGAGCTGTTCCGCGGGTGTCGCCGGGGCGGC
>JADHED010000491.1_pt1 | contig 47449 bp, 42 predicted proteins | sample 8952041 | NCBI WGS metagenome assembly JADHED01 (sample SAMN16124423, study PRJNA663239) | bioreactor sludge metagenome | isolation source: sludge (control) | place: India:Bengaluru | collected 2018-09-08 | reverse complement strand
GGCGGAGGCCGCGCCGGTGGCGGCGGCGGCCCTCCGCGAGGCCGGGGCGAGGCTGTCCGCGGACGCCGGCCGGCACGCGGCGTTCCTCGCGCTGGCGCGGCGGCCGGGGGGCGGGCGCACGACGATCGACCTGCCGCTGACGCGGGCGGTGGAGGAGGCGGTCGCCGAGCACGCCGCGACGCTGCCACCGGGGACGGACGTGGCGGTCGTCGTCATCGACGTGGCGGCGGCGGAGATCCGGGCGCTCGCCGGCTCCGCGGACTTCGACGACCCCGCGGACGGACAGGTCAACGGCGCCGTGGCGAGGCGGAGCCCGGGTTCGGCGCTGAAGCCGTTCCTCTACGCGGCGGCGTTCGAGACCGGGCGGCTCTCCCCGGACTCGCCCGTGCCCGACCGGCCCGTCGAGCGCGACGGCTGGCGGCCGCGGAACTTCGACGGCGGGTTCGCGGGGGAGGTGACGGCGGCGGAGGCGCTGCGGCGGTCGCTGAACGTGCCGGCCCTCCTCGTCACGGAGGCGGCGGGGCTGTCCCGCTGCGTGAACGTGCTCCGGGCGGCAGGGGTCGATCTGCCCGCGGACGCCGAGGCGCGAGGCGGTCTGGCGGTGGCGACGGGGGCGGTGGAGGTCCGGCTCCTCGACCTGACGAACGCCTACGCGACCCTGGCCCGGGGAGGCGTGCGGCGCCCGGCGCGGCTCTTCCCGGACGAGGCGGCGCCCGGGGCGAGGGCCCTGGCCCCGGCCACCTGCGCGGCCCTCGACGCCATCCTGTCCTGCCGCGGGCGGGCGCCGGCGGGCCTCGGGGACCGTCCCGAGGAGGCCGTCCGGTGGTTCATGTGGAAGACGGGGACGAGCAGCGGGCGCCGCGACGCATGGGCCGTGGGGCACAACGGGCGGTTCGCGATCGGCGTGTGGGCCGGCCGCTTCCCGGGGGCCGGCGACGCGGCGTACACGGGGCGGACGGCGGCCGAGCCGCTCCTCACCCGCCTGTTCCAGCACCCGACCCTCGCCGCCGAGGCCGACCCGCCGCTCCCTCCCCCCCTCGCCGCCGCGCACCCCTTCTTCGCCACCGCGGCGGGGGCCGCCCGCGGGCCGGAGATCCACCGGCCGGCCGACGGCGCGGTCTACCTCTCCACCGCCGGCGCCGCCCGCGTGGCGGTGGAGGCCTCGCCGCCCTCGGGCCTCACGTGGTTCCTCGACGGCGACGTGCTTCCCGCGCCGCCCCTCCCCGCCCTGACGCTCCCCGCGGGCCGCCACGAGCTAAGGGCCGTGGACGGCGCCGGCCGCGCCGCCGCCGTCTCCTTCACGATCCGGTGACCACCCCGCGCCGGTCTCCTCGGACGGCCGGCGGAGCGTGGCTCGTCAGGCGGCGAGGACGATCGTCTCAGGGAGACGGAAGCGTGAACTCCCACTCGCACCAGCCGTCGCCGGAGCGGCCCTCGGGGGGACAGACGACGCATCGGCAGGCGATCCGGGGGTCCGCGGCCGTGGCGAAGGAGGCGAACTCCACCTCCCCCACCGGCCGACAGGGGAAGGGCGCGAGGCCCTTGCGGTTCCGCGCGTCCTGCACGCGGCAGTCCCGCATGCGAAAGCGCAGGGTCCGCTCGTCCACGCGGCGGACTTCGAAGCGGTTCAGGGCCGCGTACATGCGGCGGGCCAGGGCCGCCTCGAGCGCCGCGAGCCCCCCGCCCTCCGGCAGCGAGAACCGGGCGAGGATCCGCTTCGCCTCGATGGCCGCGAAACGGCCCCACGCCTCGGCATCGGCGGCCATGGCCGCCGGCATGCCGTGCGCCTGCTCCACCGCCTGGAACCACACGCCGTCGTGGGCGAGCCAGTTCTTCGCGAAGTCGTCGAGGAGCCCGCGCAGCGTCGCCGCGTCACAGTCGCCGAAGGCGTCGGGCACCGCCAGGGGCGCCTCGAGGAGGTCGAGCACCGACCGCAGGCCGGCGGCGTCCTCCTCGCCGAACCGGGCCGGGAGGTGCGAGTCCAGGTCCAGGACCCCGAGGACGGCGCCGCCGGGCCCCCGCAGGGGCAGCACGATCTCCGAGCGCGAGCGGTCGTCGCAAGGGACATGGCCGGGGAACTCGTGCACGTCGGGCACGATGACGGTGTCCGCCCGCAGCACGCCCGCCCAGCAGACGCCCTGCCGGTCCGGCAGCACGGGGCAGGCCACGGGGCCCTGGTAGGCGTCCACCACGAGTCTCCCGCCCCGGAGCAGATAGAACCCCGCCCACGAGACGCGGGGGAGTTTCCCGTAGAGCAGCGCCGCCAACGTCGCCCGTCGCGCCGCGGGGTCCTCCGTCCCGGCGAGGATCCCGGCGGCCTGCTCGCGGATCCGTTCGTATCGCCCGGCCGTCCCGTGCGCCATCCTGCCGCCTCCTTGCTTGGCCCCCGGCGGGCCCGTGGCTAAAATCCCGCCTTTGGCCTCTGACACCACTACCAGAAGGGAATACGCCATGGCCAACCGGAACGACAAGGTTCCCGAGAACGTCCCGGGGAAGTTCTACGTGGACTCCACCTGCAGCGGGTGCATGGTCTGCTGCGACACGGCGCCCGAGAACTTCAAGATGAACGACGACGACTCGCACGCCCTCGTCTACAAGCAGCCCGCCAACGCCGACGAGACGACGAAGTGCCAGGAGGCGATGGACGGCTGCCCCGAGACGGCGATCGGCAACGACGGCTAGGACGACGGGCTGTCCGGGGAGGAAGACGCCGCGGGCGGAGTCCGCCCGCGGCGTCTTTGCCTTCCGGCGGCCCGCTCACGCACGAAACGCGGTCCTCTCCTCCTCGCCCTGCCCGCCGGGCGCTTCGGCGCCGCCGCCGGAGCCGCACCGATGCCCATTGCGCCGCGGTAGTATGGGCCCATGCGGACCTTCGCGACGCTCGCCCTCCTGCTCGCCTCTGCCGCCCCCGCCGTCGCCGCGCCGTCCATCGACGCCGTGGCCGCGCCGGAGTGGACCGGGAGAAGCCTCGTCGTCACGGCCACGGTGACGATGGGCGCTCCGGGGGAGGTCCGCCTCGCCGGCGACCTGAACGGCGCCTCCGTGGCCCTCGCCCGGAGGCTTCCGGCCGGCACGCGGGCCGTGAAACTCAAGGTCGATGTCCGGCGCCTCGGATTCGCCACGCCCGACGAGCCGTTGCGCTTTCACCTCGCGCTCTCCGCCGAGGAGAGCGGCGGCGGGATCGCGGAGCGGGACGTGGACGTGGTCGTCCCCGTCCCGCTCGCCGTCCTCTTCGGCCTCCTGCAGGAGTACACGCCCGGGGCCCTCGACGCCTTCGCCGCGGCCATCGACCTTGCCGCCGGGGGCGACCACACGCGCGAGGGCAAGCGTCCCAACCTGCTCGTCCACCCCTACACCAGCATCGGCCCCGCGCTCCCCGACCTCGGCGCCGGCTTCGCCCAGGCGCTCCGGCGGTTCGTGAAGCGGACGGGCTTCGCACGCGCCGACGTCGTCGGGTACTCCATGGGCGGCCTCGTCGCCCGGCGGGCCATGCAGGATGGCGCGGCGGGCCTCGTGCGGAAGGTCGTCTTCGTGGGCTCCCCCAACGAGGGCACGCCGGTCGCCTACCTCGGCGCGGCAGCGGCGGCGTTCGGCGTCACCGGCACGGTCCCCGGCCTGGATCCCGCCATCGCCTCCGCCCTCCTCGATCCGGCGGCCCAGGAGACGCTCCGCCTCTTCTATCCCGTCTACCCGTGGTATCCGCCCGAGCAGGCCGTCGTCTTCCTCCTGCTCCCGGACCCCGCGACGCCGCTCACCGCGTTGAACGCCGGCGGGCCCGTCCCCGGGGTGGAGTACCACGCTATCGCCTGTTCCGCGCCGGGAACCCTGGAGACGGTGGACTTCACCGCGCTGGCTCCGCTCATCACCTCCGGCACGCTGACCGCGGAAGGCTTCGCGGACGCCATCGTTGCCCTGTCGAGCGGCACGGGCGACGGCGTCGTGCCCCTGCGGAGCGTGTTCTTCCGCGACGACCCGCTATGGGACGGAGTCATCGTGGAGCACGACGTCGGTCCCGGCACGCACACCGCGATGCCCGCCGACCCCCGCGTCCTCGCGGAGATCGCCGCGATCCTCGGGGAGTGATCCCGCCCCCTCCGCCTACCGCAGATTCGCGAGGTTCCGGTTCATGACCACGAGATAGTCCTCGCCCTTCGCCCGCGCCGCGGGGTCCATGAGTTCGCAGGGCGAGAATTCGACGCTGCGGAGTCCGAGTTCCGCCTCGAACCGCTTCGCGATCTCCTCTCCCGGGGAGGATTCCCACAGGATGAGTTTCGCGGGGTGCGTCAGGAGCACGTCGCGGATGGCGGCGAACGTAGCGTCGTCGGGCATCGTCTCCGGGTCGAGGTCGAGATTGCGGAGGTTCAGGCCGTAGCGCCGGGCGACGTAGTTGTACGCGGGGTGGCTGGCGAGGAGCGGTTGTCCGCCGAGCGCCGCCGAGGCCTCCCGCAGTCCCGCGTCGAGCGCGTCGAGGTCCGCACGGAGCGCCCGGGCGCGGGCGGCGATCGCCGCGGCGTGGGCGGGCAGGAGACGGGCGAGCGCCTTCTCGATCTCCCCGGCCTGCACCTTCGCCTGCACCGGGTCGAGCCACGTGTGCCCGTCGATGCCCTCGTGGGCGTGCTCGCCGGCCGGACCGTGGCTGTGGTTCACGGTCTTCTCGAATCTCAGGAACTCCGCGGCGAACGGCTTCGCCGTGTCCACCATTCTCGATTCCGGCAGGGAGGCCGTCGCCACCCATTTCTCGAGGCCGGCGCCGTTGACGACGATGAGGTCGGCCTCCTGGTAGGCCCCGATCGCCGCGTCGTCGGGCTGCCAGAAGATGGCGTCCTCGCCCGGCGGCACGGGGCAGACGACCTCGACGAGGTCGCCGGCGATCCGCTGGACGAAGTACGTCGTGGGGTAGAAGGTGGTGTAGACGACGGGCTTCGCCCGCCCGCCGGGTCCCGCCTTCCCCTCCCCGCCCTTGCCGCCGCAGGCGCAGAGCGCGCCCGCCACCACGAGGACCGCCAGCCATCGCGCCACGGACACCTCCGCTCGTCAGATCACGAGGTGCGTCCTCACCGCGTATACCACGAGCGCCCCCGCGAGCGCTCCGGCCAGCAGGACCCCCGCCGCGAGGACGATGAGAAGCTCGGTGGCCTGCAGGCGCAGAACCGTGAACCGGCTGCAGCCGATGCGGGTGAGCGTCAGGATCTCCCGCTGCCGGATCCGGAGCGTCAGAAGGACGATGAGCGCGAGGAACAGCCCCGTCGCCGCGGCCACGAGGACGAAGTTCGCGTCGAAGAAGCGCTTGATCTGGAACACGAAGCCGAGGAGCTCGTCGATCGCGGCCGACGGGGTGAGCATCTGGGCCGTCTCCGACACCGCGTACCGGCCCTTGAGGATCGTCCCCGACTTCGGATCGGTCGGCCACACCAGGACCGCGGTCAGGGGGAACGCCGCCGGATCCCCGTGGAAGTGGAACGAGTGGATGTTCTCCGGGGTGATCTCGACGTACTTCACGACGGAGTCGTTGAAGACGACCTCGCCGTCGCGCCGCGCGAGGACCCCCGACTCGTCCCGCACCTCCACCGGCTGCACGTGGCCGTGCCCGAGCCCCTCCACGACCCACGCCGTCTTCACGTCCACGAAGACCGCCAGGTCGTCGGGGGAGCGGCTCTCCGCGAGGACGCCGGTGACCCGCAGGCGCAGCGGGTAGGTCGATGAGATGTCGTAGAGGCGGTCCACGTCCGTGACGAGGCCGGAGCCCGGCGAGAGCCCGAGGACCCGGGCGGCCTCCGCCCCGACCACGGCGTCGCCGAGCCGTACGGGGAGCGTGCCCTCCGCGACGGCGAGCGACAGGCGCTCGAAGTAGTCGAGCGTGGTGCCGACGACGGGATACCCCTTCGCCGTCCGCTTCACCACGAGCGGGACCGCCGCCGCGAGCCCGCTGTCGGAGAGCGAGGTCGCCTCGGCCATCGACAAGTCGTCCGGGATCCGCCCCTTGAAGTACAGCGCGCTCAGCACGAGGTCGTAGCGGCTGCCCTTCGCCCCGACGACGAGCGGCACACGGGCGGCGCGGCCCGTCAACTCCCCCTCGTAGTGGCCGATGAACAGCGACACCGCCAGCGGCAGGAAGAACACGATCGCCACGCACACGACGAGGATCACCGTCCGCAGGCGGTGGTGCGCGAGATAGCGCCAGGAGAGGCGAAGCGTGCGGAGGCTCACCGGGCGCCTCCCGGAGCGAGGAAGTCCGCGAAGTCCACGACCCGGTCGAAGCGGGGCAGCAGCGAGTGGTCGTGCGTGACCATGAGGAGCGTGGCGTCCCGCGCCCTCGCCTGGGCGAAGATCAACTCGAGGATCGCTTCCTTGTTCCGGGGGTCGAGGTTCCCCGTCGGCTCGTCGGCGAGGAGGATCGAAGGCTCGGTGACGAGCGCCCGGCCCACGGCGACGCGCTGGCGCTCGCCCTGGGACAGGGCCGCGGGCCGCTTCCGCAGGTACCGCTCGATCCCCAGGGCGCGGGCGAGGGCCTCCGCCCGGTCCCGGACCTCGGTGGTGAGAGCGAGCGCGGGGTGGACGAGGTACGGGAGCAGCAGGTTCTCGCGCACCGTCAGGTGCTCGAGAAGTTCGAACTCCTGGAAGATGAGGCCCACGTTCCCGACACGGAACCGCCGCCGCTCGGCATCCGGGAGGGCCGAGACCTCCCGCCCGTCCACGACGACGCGTCCGGCGTCGGGCACCAGGATCCCGGCGATCAGACTCAACAGCGTCGTCTTGCCGGAACCGCTCGGCCCGATCAGCACGAGGTGCGCGCCCCGGTCCACCGCGAGCCACGGGACGTGGAGCGCGAACCCCTCCGCCTCGTAGGCGAACCGGAGCGCCTCGACGAGCACCAGGTCGGTTCCATCTCCCACGTCACTTGCCCTCGTCCCTGCTCCGCGCGTCCGTCCAGCCCTCCGGCGGTTCCCCTTCCACCCGGCGCTGGTTCAAGACTCTCACGTCGCCGATCCGCCAGCCCTCGGATCCGCTCACCACCGTGTACTCGGCCTCGTACTCGTTGGCCCGACGGTGGGTGTGGCCCCAGTGTCCCACTTCCCCGGTCACGCGCCACAGGCACTGCACGCCGAAGTGCCGGGCGTCCCCGGCGGCCGGGATCGCCACGGCGGCGTCGAGGAGCGCCACGGACTGCACCTTCGCCACCGCGCCGCCCTCCTCCCTCATGATGAGGCTCTCGTAGACCTCGGCGTAGACACGGTCGAGAAGGCCGCCCGTGACGCTTAGCGCGAGCGTGTCGTAGATGTCGCTCTCCGCCTCGTAGTCGAAGGCGCGGTAGATATTGCGATGGAGCGACTCGAAGATGAGCCGCGCCTCCCGGGCGTCGGGCATCCGGAACCGCGTCCCGAAGGGCGAGGGGACCTCCACGCGGGCGACGCCGAGGAGCGCCGCCGCGGCCGCGAGGCCGACGGCGGCCGCCGGGAAGGACAGGCGCCGCGGCAGCCGCGAACGAAGCCCGAGGACGAGGGCGATGACGGCCGCGAGCAGCAGCGCCGCCGAGGCGACGGGGACCGCGATCGTCGCCGGAGGCACGACGGGCGGCGTCCAGGACTCCTCGCGCACCGTCTCCGCCCGGGGGGCATGCCACGTGAACTCCGGCTCCGCGGCGCGGAACTCGAAATACGCCCCCCCGCCGAAGGCGCCGATCTCCGCATCGACGGGCTCGATGTAGCGGCCGAGCGTGTTGTCGTACTTCCGCCAGGTCAGCGACACCTGATTTGGCCGCCCCTTCACCCCGAACACGACCGTGACGTAGACGTACGGATAGTCCAGCTCATGGTCGATGACGGTCTGCCGCTGCAGGCTCTCGAGGATGCCCTTCACCGGCACGCGGTCGATCCTCACCTCGCACCACTCGTCGAGGCGGGCCTGCACGACGCGGCGGGCCTCCCCGGTGGGTCTGCCGTCCGCACCGAGGACCGCGTCGGGCGCGAGCCCGAACCAGTCCGAGAAGAGCGCCTCCTCCACGACCATCTTCATCGAGAGGCGCTCCTCGGTGAGACGCCAGGAGAAGTACACCGGAGGCGGCGTGTGCGCGGCGGCGGGGCCGGGGACGACCGCGACGAGGAGCGCGCCGGCGAGGATCGCCGGGAGCAGGCCGGAACGGATAGGGAGATGCCTCATCGGGGTCGGGGATGCGAGGTCCGCCGAGTCTAGCACCGCCCCGCCCGGCGGGAGAGAACGGCCCGGATGGGGCACGCGCGGGCCGGCCGTCACGGGAGCGTGCCCCATTGCGGACGCGCCCGGTGGGGGTTAAGATGCCGGGCCAGACGGCCGCCCGCAGGCGGTCGCAGAGGGGGTACGATGGGCATCCGCAGTCCGATGGCGCACACCGTCCTGCTCGCCGCGATCGTCTCGGCGGCGATCCTCGCGGCCGACTCGTTCGGCGCGGGCGCCGGGCCGCTGACCAACGCGACGGTCATCCGCACTTTCCCGAAACCGCCCCGCGGGACCAAGGGCCTTGCGGCGACCATCGGGCTCAACCCGAGACGGCCGGCCGAGGGCCTCCAGGGCGACTACAAGGGGGCACTCGTCATCGGTGGACGCCTCGTCGGGGCGTTCACGTTCCGGATGGAGGTCCAGCGGGGGGCCACGGTGGAGGCGACCGTCGGCTTCAGCGCCTTCGGTTGGTCCACGGCCGGCACCGCGAAGACCCCCGCGAAACCGGAGATCCGCATCCGGATCTCCGACGGGCTCGGAGCCTCGATCGGGATCCCCTCGATGTCCCTCAACGGCCCCGGCGGAGCGCTGCTCCCGGCCGCTCTCGCGGCCTACGGCCGCTTCAAGCCCTCCGGCATCGTCAAGGGCTCCCGCTCCGCCTTCGTCGCCGTCGGGGACCTGCGTTTCCGGACCAGCGAAATCGCCGCGCGGTTCGGCGGGCAGGACATGGGCGACTACTTCGGCGGACAGGACATGGGCGATTACTTCGGCGGGCAGGACATGGGCAGCTACTTCGGCGGACAGGACATGGGCAGCTACTTCGGCGGACAGGACATGGGTGACTACATCAGCGCCGAGGACATCGCCACGCTCTTCACCGGAACGGCTCCCGAGTTCGGCGGGCAGGACATGGGCGACTACTTCGGCGGACAGGACATGGGTGACTTCCTGACCGCGCGGCAGGGCGCGATCCGCGTGGGGATCCTGATCCAGGGCCCCCATTTCTCCCTTCCGCCTCTGAAGACCCGCTGAAGGGGACCCCTCGCATGAGAACCGCGTCCCTCCTCCTCGTCGCGATCGTCCTCCTCCTCCCCGCCTGCGCCACCGTCGACGCGCTGCTCGGCTCCGGGCCGCGGCCGTCGGCGGCCCTCCACGGGGTCAGCATCGGACAGGCCACCCTGAGCGCGGTCGGGCTCGACTTCGAGGTGGAGGTGACAAATCCCTACGACGTGCCGCTGCCGCTCGTGAACCTGGAGTACAAGGTTCGGTCGGCCTCCGCGTCCCTCCTCGACGGCAGCGCGGACCTGCAGGGCACCATCCCTGCCCGGCAGTCGAAGGTCCTGACGCTCCCCGCGCAGGTGTCGCTGCCCGACGTCATCCTCTTCGTGGGCGGCCTGCACCCGGGCGACAAGGTGCCCTACAGCGCCGACGTGACGCTCTCCGTGGACACGCCGGTGCTCGGCCGCCTCGGGATCCCGCTCGGGAAGTCCGGCGAGCTGCAGCTTCCCTGGATCCCGGGGCTCTGACCGGCGGCCGTCGCGGCTCAGTCGACGAGGTAGTAGTACGCCACCGAGGACTTGCTGACGGGCTTCTCGAGAATGCCCTGGTAGTCGGAGTTGCCGTTCACGGTGAGGACCGTGGCCCCCTGGTCGGCGGTCGCGACGCAGTGGTGGACCTCCTCGCCCTTCATGACGAGCACGTCGCCGGGCCGGAACTTCCCGTCCGCCTTCTTCGGCAGCGGGGAGATCCCCGCGCCGAGGACCCACTTCACCGGCATCCCGGCCTTGATGAGCACCCACGTCGCGAAGATGCCGCACCAGGAGATCCCCGACCGGCCCGGCTGCGGGATCCGGCGGCCGGGGATCTTCACGCCTTTCAGGTACTCCGGGTTGTTCCAGTAGGTCGGCTGCCAGCCCGAGACGGCGGTGTCGAAGAAGTCCTTCAGGTACTTCCAGCCCGCGCGGACGGTGAGCCCGGTCTCCGCCTCCTTCATCGTGACGAGGTCGCTGACCTTCCCCGGCGGCGGGGTCGCCATGTCGTTCGCGATCTCGATGATCTTCTTGCGCAGCGCGCTCGCGGGGGCGCCGGGGGCCGGCGGCGGCGCCGCGGCCGCGCCCGGGGCGCCGTTGTCGTACGCGTTGAGCTTGCCGAGCGTCTGGCCGCCCGGGTCCACCCGCCCGTCCCCGGCCCCGAAGCAGGCCGCCTGGAACTTGAGGATCGCCGAGATCGTCATCGGGCCGCATGCCCCGTCGGGATCGAGGACCGGGAGCGGCCCCCCCTTCGCCGGCGGCACGAGGTTCAAGAGCGTCTGGATCGTGACGACGTCGGCCGGCTTGTTCCCCCCGCCAACGCCGACGGACATGGAGATCGATCGGGCCATGCGCGCCTCCCGTTGAGAACCGTTCTCAACATAGCGCGAGTTCGCCGGGATGCCAGACTTTCGTCCTTCCACCGGGTGGCCGCCCCGTCCACCTCCGGCCCGGCACCGCGCACGCGGGAGTGAGCCGTCCCGCGAACCGCCCGAGGGGGCGGGCGAAGAGCGGGGCGAGGGCCGCGAGCGCGCCCGCGAGGAGGCACGTGCCGACGCCCGAGAGGCGCGGGAGGCACTCCGGGTCGTGCGTGTCGCTCGATCCGGGGAGCGTGCGCGAGACCACGACCCCGGCGGCGGCCAGCGCCAGCGCGAGGGCGAGGCCGGGCGTGAAGGCCGCCGCCGCGAACACGACGCAAAGGGCGCCCCCGAACACGGATGCAATCCGCCCGGCCCCTGATAGGGTAATACTGAGGCGGGCTCGTTTTTCGCGGTCGGCAGGAGGAGCGACTTGGTCTCACAGCGACTGGCGCCGTTCGGCACTTCGGTGTTCGCGGAGATGACCGCGCTCTCGAACGAGAAGGGCGCGATCAACCTCTCGCAGGGTTTCCCGGACTTCGACGGCCCGCAGGGGATCCTCGACGCCGTCACGCAGGCCATGAAGGTCGGCGAGAACCAGTACACCCGCTCCCGCGGCCACCCCGCCCTCGTCCGGGCCATCGCCGAGAGCCGCGAGAGGCACTACGGGCTCGCCTACGACCCGATGGCGGAGATCGTGGTCACCAGCGGCGCCACGGAGGCCATCGCCTCCTCGCTCCTCGGCCTCCTGAACCCCGGCGACGAGGCCGTCCTCTTCGAGCCGGCCTACGACTCCTACGCGCCCATGACGATCCTCGCCGGCGCCACGCCGCGCTTCGTCACGCTGCGCTTCCCCGACTTCGCGCTCGACGAGGCGGCGCTGCGGGCGGCGGTGACCGACCGCACCCGGCTCATCGTCCTCAACACCCCCCACAACCCCACGGGCAAGGTGTTCACCCGCGAGGAGCTCTCGGTCATCGCGAAGGTGGCGCAGGAGCGCGACCTCGTGGTGCTCGCCGACGAAGTCTACGAGCACCTGACCTTCGACGACGCCGTCCACGTGCCGATCGCCACGCTGCCGGGGATGCGGGAGCGCACGCTGACCATCGGGAGCACCGGCAAGACCTTCTCGCTGACCGGCTTCAAGATCGGCTGGGCGGCGGGGCCGAAGCCGCTCGTGGACGCCGTGCAGGCGGCCCACCAGTTCGTGACGTTCTGCACCTCCACGCCGTTCCAGGTGGCGATGGCGTTCGCGCTGAGGGAGTTCCGCGGCCCCTATCTCACGACGTTCCGCGCGGAGTACGCCGAGCGGCGCAACTTCCTCGCCGCGGCGCTGCGCGAGTCCGGCTTCTCCGTCGCGATGCCCCGCGGCACCTACTTCATCCTCGCCGACTTCTCGGCCCTCCACCCCGGCGACGACCGCGCCTTCGCGCGCTGGCTCGTCGAGGAGGCCGGCGTGGCGGCCATCCCCCCGAGCCCGTTCTACTCCGCGGACCTCGCCGAGCCGCGCCGCCTCGTGCGGTTCGCGTTCTGCAAGCGGATGGACACGCTGAAGCGGGCGGCGGAGCGGCTGAAGAAGGTCGCTCCGAAGGCGGGCGGGAAGTCGTGATCGCCGCCGGCCTCCAGATGGACATCGCCTGGGAGGACCCGCCGGCGAACTTCGCGCGCGCGGAGGCGCTCGCGGCCCGCGCGGCCCGCGCCGGCGCCCGCCTCATCGTCCTGCCCGAGATGTTCGCCACCGGCTTCACGATGGACGCGGCGAAGGCGGCCCCCCATGGCGAGGCCGTCCGCGGCTTCCTCGCCGGCCTCGCCGCCCGCCACGGCGCCTTCGTCCTCGGCGGCTACGCCGCGCCCGGCGACCCGCGGCCGGCGAACGCCTGCTCGCTCTTCTCGCCCGCCGGCGCGGAGGTCCTTCACTACCGCAAGATCCACCCCTTCTCGCTGGCCGGAGAGGAGCGGCACTACGCGGCCGGCGACCGCCTCGAGACGGCGGAGGCGGAGGGCGTGCGGATCACGCCGGTCATCTGCTACGACCTGCGCTTCCCCGAGGTCTTCCGGGCCGCCGCCGACCGCACCGACCTCTTCGTCGTCGTGGCGAACTGGCCGGAGCGGCGCGGCGACGCGTGGTCGGCCCTGCTCGTCGCCCGGGCCATCGAGAACCAGGCGTTCGTGCTCGGCGTGAACCGGGTCGGCGTGGGCGGCGGGGAGCCGCACTCCGGCGATTCGGCGCTGCTCGACCCCTTCGGGCACGCCGTCGCCGCCGCCTCCCGCACGGAGGCCGTCGTCCTCGGGGACGTCCGCCCGGAGGAGACGCGGCAGGCCCGCGCGCGGTTCTCGTTCCTCCGCGACCGCCGACCGGACGTCTACGCGCGGCTCAGCGGTCCCACGGGAACGTGAGGAACCGCGGGATGAGGATCGCGCCGCTGCCGTCGTCGCGGCCGTCCCGCACGATGGCGTCGATGTCCGCCCCGCACCGCATGAGGTCCTCGCGGTCCTGAAGGAAGCAGGCGTTCCCCGTGGCGAGGTCCATCTCCGGGTGGAACTGGAAGCCGAGGATCTTAAGGCGCCGGCAGAGCATCCCCTGGATCGCGCAGGCCTCGGAGCGCGCGATGACCTCGAAGTCCGGCGGCAGCCCGCAGACCTCGTCGAAGTGGCCGGAGAACGCCCGGAAGGGCCGCGGCAGGCCGGCGAAGAGGTCGCGGCCGGGCGGCAGCGGCGTCACCGGCAGCCAGCCGAACTCCGGCGCGCCGCGGCGCCGGACGTGGTCCCGGCCGAGCAGCGCCCGCGCGATGGCCTGGTGCCCGTAGCAGATCCCGAGGACGGGCCGCCCCCAGGCCACGGCGTTGCGGATGAGGTCGAGGACCGGGCCGAGGAACGCGTCGTCATGGCAGATGGAGGCCGTGCTGCCGGAGAGGATGAGGTGGCTGTAGGGTTCCATGCTCCGCGGCGGCGGCCCGTCGCGGACGACGACGCGGTCGCACGGCGTGCCCGGGGGCAGCCAGCGCGGCGCCATGAACGGCGGCAGGTCGGTCCGGGGTTCGAGGTCGAGGGACAGGACGCGCATGGCACCCTCCGGGTTCGGCGGGTATCCTCTCGTCCGAGGAGGATCCGATGCGACGATTCCCCGTGGCCCTCGCCCTCGGCCTGCTGGCCGTCCTCTCCCCCGCCGCGGCGCAGGAGGCGCCGTGGTTCGTGAACGCGGCCCCGGCGGCGGGCCTCGCCGGCGCGGCGGCCACGGACGCCGTGTTCACCGACCTCGACGGCGACGGGTACTACGACCTCGTCCTCGACCGCCAGCGGCTCTACCGGTCGGAGAAGGGCGCGAAGTTCGCACCGCTCGCGGACCACGGGATCCCGTTCCCGGAGATCGAGCGGGTCCCCGTCGGCGAGGACGGGCGGCCGGACCGCGCGAAGGCGGCGAAGGGGCCGTTCGTCCCCCAGTACCTGTACTTCGCGGACCTCGACAACGACGGTGACCAGGACGCCCTGTGGGGCGTCCACTCGTGGTGGGAGGCGCTCGACGAGGAGAGGGGCTGGGTGACGGTCCCCGAGTGCGACCCCGGCGTGCGCTCCACGGTGTTCCTGAACAACGGGAAGGGGAAGTTCACGCGGGGCCCCGACTCGGGCTACACGGCGAAGGACGCCTGGGGCCCGGCGATGGCGCTCGCCGCCGTCGACTTCGATCTCGACGGGAACCTCGACCTCTACGAGGGCGCGGAGTACCGCCAGTACGGACAGCCCTACGGCTGCGGCGTGGACCGCCTGTTCCGCGGCGACGGGAAGGGCGGGTTCCTCGACGTGACCGAGGCGGCGGGGCTCATGACGGTTCCGGAGCCCGGCGGCCCGCGCTCCTCGCGGCCGTCCTACGGGGTCACGAGCGCCGACACGGACAGCGACGGCTGGCCGGACCTGCTGCAGCTCGCCTATGGCCGCCAGTGGAACTACCAGTGGCGGAACAGGGGCGACGGGACCTTCGAGGAAGTCGGGACGAAGACGGGGTTCGCGGGCGACGCGATCACCCACGGGCGCTACCCCGACTGGGCCCGTCGAGCCCCCGAGCCCCCCTTCCGCAGCAACGGCAACACCTTCGACTGCGCCGTGGGCGACTACGACAACGACGGCGACCTCGACCTCTTCCTCGGCGAGATCCAGCACGCCTGGGCCGGCGAGGCGTCCGACCCGCCGTCGGTCCTCGAGAACCTCGGGCCGGAGCAGGGATTCGCATTCCGGCGCCACCCGGTGCAGGAGTTCCTGCCGAAGCGGGACTTCCGCGTCGCCGACGCCCGGTCCATCAACTACGGCGACCTGCGCGCGGCGTGGCTCGACGCGGACCTCGACGGCCGCCTCGACCTGCTCATCGGGTCGGGCGACTACCCGGACGGGCAGTACCTCCGCCTCTACCGGCAGAAGGAGGACGGCGCCTTCGAGGAGGCCACGGGGAAGGCCGGCTTCGACTGGGAGGGCTGCGGCAGCCTGTCCGTCGGCGACTACGACCGCGACGGCGACCCGGACATCCTCGCCGGCCGCTCCTTCATGCGCCTCTCCCAGGAGCACCGGGACAAGTACATGGGGGGGATCAAGGTCAACGAGGTCGGCCTCTTCCGCAACGACATCGGGAACCGGTCGGGGAACCGCTTCCTCACGGTCCGCCTCGTGGGGAAGACGGCGAACCGCAGCGGCATCGGGGCCCGCGTGACGATCACCGCGGGGGGCGTCACCCAGACGCGCGAGATCCGCTGCGGGTCCGGCCTCGGCAACCATCAAGACCCGCCGGAGGCCTGCTTCGGCCTCGGGAAGGCGGGGAAGGTCGATCGCCTGACCGTCCGCTGGCCGCTCAGGGGCGCGAAGGTCCAGGAGTGGGCGAACGTCCCCGCCGACCGCCTCGTGACGGCGACGCAGGGCGAGACGAAACTGCGCCTCGACACCGTCCGCTGAGCCGCGGAACCTAGCCGGAAGGGACCAGGTCACTTCCGGCTGCCCGGACGACGGCGACCCGGGTCGACTCCAGTCCGCCGTGACTGCCGGACCGCACGCGCTCCACGGGGAAGCCGAGCGCCCGCAGCCGCTCGTCGTCCCACGGCCCCGGCGGCTCCCGCCGGCTCCGGTAGTGGCAGACGAGGAGACGCCCCCCCGGGGAGAGGAACTGCCGGAGCAGGCGTCCGACGTACGTCCCGACGCAGTCCGGGGGGACGTAGCACAGCTCCGTCCGCACGAAGTCGAACCGGCGGGGCGGCGTCCACGTCAGCGCGTTGCCGACGAACAGCCGCGCGGCCAGGCCCGGATACCGCTCCCGTGCCAGGTTCACCAGGGCCGCCGACAGGTCGAGGCCGAAGGGGTCGACGCGCAGGCCGCGCTCCCCGGCCCAGCGCACGATGCAGTCGAGCAGGTAGCCGTTGGCGCAGCCGATGTCGAGGAACGATCCGCCCCGGTCCAGGCAGTCCGCGATCGGCCGGCGGCAGGCGACCCACCGCTCCTCGGGCCCCGAGAAGCCGCTCTGCGCCCACGGGTCCGACGCCGACAGGTAGGACGCCTCGAGCCGCGACCGCAACGCGTCGAACCACTCCTCGCGCTGGTCCATCCGTGACCTCCCTCCCCGGAATCTAGTGCGCCCGCCGGCGGGCCGCGCTAGACAGGGGGCACCGGAGGTGGGCCCATGAAGACCGCCGTCGTCCTCGTCCTGCTCCTCGGCCTCGCGGCGGGCGCGGAGCCCCCGCCCGACGCCTTCGCCCGCGCGCTCACCCGCATGGGCATCGCCGAGCGGGACCTCGGCTACCGGCCCCTCGCCACGTGGGCCCGCTACCCCCACCCCGCCACGACGCCGCACGTCCTCCCGTTCTTCCCCGACCTCCTCGCGCGCCCCCTCGACACCTACCCCTTCGCCCGCGAGATCGGCAACGCCGTGGAGGACCTCCTGACGCCGGAGGTCCTCCTCCGCAAGCCGGGCAAGGACAGCCGCGAGGAGACGCTGTTCCGCCTCGGCGTGCTGCTCGGCACCGACCGCCTCCTCGGGGGCTTCCGCGGCTACTCCGTGAACCTCGCCCCGCGCCCCGAGCCCGCGGACCCGCTGTACTACGCCCTCGTGACGCTCCTCGAGCGCTCCGGGAAGCCGCTCCGCCGCCCCATGGCGTTCGGCAACGCCTTCGACGCGGGCGGCGAGCACCCCGCGGACCGCCTGCGCGCGCAGGTCGCCGCCGTCCCCGCCGACCTGCACGTCCCCCTCGCCCGCCTCGTCCTGAACCTGGTCGAGGCCCGCGAGTGGATCGACCTCGGCCTGCGCCGGGTGCCGCCGGAGACGCGCGAGGCGGTCTTCGCCGCCCTCCCCTCGCTCGCCGCGGACACGCCGGACGGCACCGGCTACCACCCCGCCTTCGACGACACCGCCGGCCTCCTCGACCGGCCGAGCCTCTACTACGGTTGCCTGAAGGCGCTGCAGGCCGCGCAGGACGCCCGGCGCGACCTCGACGGCCTCCCCGCCGCCGCGGAGTTCGCTCTCCGCCTCGACACGCCGTGGGGCGAGGTGTCCTTCTCCGGCGGCCCCGCCGCCCCCGCCGAGACCGCCGAGCCCTTCCTCGTCGTGGCCTTCGGCCCGCCGCCCGCGGGCCCGCTCGCCGCCACGACCGCCCGCCGCACGCTCTCCGCCGCGCTCCTCCTCTCCGAGGCGGCCCTGGACGCCCCCGCCCTCGCCCGGGGCGTCCTCGGCGCGGGCGTGCTCTACGCCGCGGGCCCCGGCCGCCAGACGTACCGCACGGGGTCGTGGGGCCTCGGCTGCGGCGTCTTCGGCCTCGGCGCCCTCGTCGACGAGGGCGGGAACGACCGCTACGAGATGGCCGCCGTCGGCGAGGGCGCGGGCTTCTTCGGCATCGGCCTCCTCCTCGACGCCGCCGGCGACGACGAGTACCTCCTCGGCGAGGGTGACGGGCAGGGCTACGGCGGCCCCGGCGGCGTCGGCGTCCTCGGGGATCGCGCGGGCAACGACTCCTACCGCTCCGAGCCCGACGCGGCCAAGGCCGGCCGCGCCGACTACCACTCGCAGGGCGCCGTCGCCGTCAGCAACGCCATGGGCGTGGGCTCCGGCCGCCGCGGCGACGGGTCCGACGGCCACAACTGGGCGGGCGGCCTCGGCGTGCTCGCCGACGTGGACGGCAACGACTCCTACGTCGCGGGCAACTTCTCCCTCGGGCTCGGCTATTGGTACGGCACCGGCCTCCTCTGGGACGGCGGCGGCGACGACGAGTACCGCAGCGTCTACTTCACGCAGGGCAGCGGGGCGCACTTCGCCGTGGGCGCGCTCATCGACGAATCGGGCGACGACCTCCACGTCCTCGGCGCCAACGCCGGCGCGGCCTACGGCTTCGGCTGGGACGTCGTCTTCGCGCTGCTCCTCGACCGCGGCACGGGGAACGACCGCTACCTCGCGAAGTGCATCTCCACCGGTCTCGCGGAGGTCCGCAGCAACAGCGTCTTCGTCGACGAGGGCGGCGACGACCTGTACGTCCTCGATGCGGGCGCCAGGGGCTTCGGCGACGTGGACGAGCAGGCGACCTACACCGCCCCCGCCCGCACGTTCTCCTTCCCCTTCCGCATCGCGCAGGTCGGCCTCTTCATCGACCTCGGCGGCGTCGACCGCTACGAGCGCCGCGCCGCGGACGGCACCCTCGCCCCCGACGCGGACGCCGGGGACAACCGCGAGTGGCACCGGCGGGTCCGCGACTTCGCGGCTCCCGCCGCGCCCAACGTCTCGCTGGGCCTCGACCTGCCCACCGGCCGCCTCGGCTTCCTCGACCCGTGGCCCGCCCGCGCACCGGTATCCAGATGAGACCCGCTCTCACCTCCGTCCCGTCCACGCGGGTCACCCTCTACGATGCGGATCTCGGCCCGCGCGTCGCGGCCGCCCGGGCGGTGGTGGACGCATGCCTCGACCGCTGCGCCGAGACCGGCCGCATCGCGAATTTCGCCGCCGCCGCCGGCCTCGCCCCGGGCCCCTTCCGCGGCCGACGCTACGACGACTCCGACGTCTACAAGACCCTCGAGGGCGCGGCGCGCCTCCTTGTCCGCTCCCCGGACGCCGCGCTCCGCGCCCGCGTGGACGAGGTCGTGGCCGCGGTCGCCGCCGCCCAGCGCCCCGACGGCTACCTGAACACCTGGTACACGCTCGTCGAGCCCGCCCGCCGCTGGATCGACCTGAAGTCGAGCCACGAGCTGTACTGCGCCGGGCACCTCCTCGAGGCGGCGCTCGCCCTCGACGACGCCGGCGACGGCCGCCTCCTCGCCGTGGCACGACGGTTCCTCGACCTCATCGACGCCGAGTTCGGCCCCGGGCGCCGGCCCGACCCGCCAGGCCACCAGGAGATCGAGATCGCCCTCCTCGCGCTCGCGCGCCGCACCGGCGAGCGCCGCTGGCGCGACCTCGCCGCGTTCTTCCTCGAGGCCCGGGGCCGCCACGCCGGACGCCCGCCCTACGGCGAGTACGCCCAGGACCACCTGCCGGTCCGCGAGCAGCGGGAGGCCGCGGGCCACGCCGTCCGCGCCCTCTACCAGTACTGCGCCATGGCGGACCTCGCCGCCGCGGACGGCGACGAGGGTCTGCTCGAAGTCGCCCGCGCCGCCTTCGACGACGTGACGCGCCGCAAGCAGTACGTGACGGGCGGCGTCGGCGCCCGCGGGGAGACGGAGGGCTTCGGCGCCCCCTTCGAGCTGCCCGTGGACGGCGCCTACTGCGAGACCTGCGCCTCCATCGCCCTCGCGATGCTCTCCCGCCGCCTCCTCCTCCTCACCGGGGAGGCGCGGTACGCGGACGCCTTCGAGCACGTCGTCCGCAACGCGCTGTTCGCCGGCGTCGCGCTCGACGGCGGGTCGTTCTTCTACGTGAACCCGCTCGCCGACGGCGGCGCGCACCGCCGCCAGCCGTGGTTTGCCTGCGCCTGCTGCCCCACGAACCTCGCGCGCTTCCTCCCCGTCCTCCCCGGCGACCTCTATGCCGTGGACAGCGACACGCTCCTCGTCGCGCAGTACGCGTCCTCCGAGGCGGAGATCGACCTCGCCGGCCAGCGCGTCGTCGTGGACCAGCACACGCACTACCCCTGCGACGGCGGCGTGACGCTCCGCCTGCACCCGAAGCGGCCGGCGGAGTTCACGGTCGCCCTGCGCGTCCCGTCCTTCGCCGCCGGGTCCGTGCCCGGGGAACGGGACGGCTGGCTCCGGTTCCGGCGCAGGTGGAGCGAGGGCGACGACGTCTCGGTGCGGTTCCCGCTCGCCCCCGTCCGGATCGCCGGCCGCCCGGAGGTCGCCGGCGAGCAGGGGATGGTCGCCGTCCGCCACGGGCCGCTCGTCTACTGCGCGGAGGCCGCCGACAACGCCGGCCGCGACCCGCGCGCCGCCGCGCTGCCCCCCGGGGCCGCGCTCTCCGCCCACCTCGCCCCGGATCTCCTCGGCGGCGCCGTGGTCGTGGAGGCCGCCACGGCGCCCCCGCTGCGCCTCATCCCCTATTCCCGCTGGGCGAACCGCGCCCCCGGGCCGATGGCGGTGTGGTTCAGCGGGGAGTGCGGAACACCCACAGGGCGAAGCCCAGCGCCGCCCGGCCCCAGCGCAGGTACGCCTCCTTCACCGGCATGAGCTTCGCCCGGATCTCCGGCAGGTCGGGGTGGTCGGGGCTCTCGCGGGCGAAATCGTCGAGCGACGCGAGCTGCAGCATCTCGTAGCGGTCCCAGTCGGCCTCCGAGGACGCCGCCATGTAGACCGTCGTCAGGCCGAGGTCCTCCGCCGCGCGCCGACACCCGGGGAGGTCGAAGAACTGCTCCTCCGTGAGCCCCTCGACGCGGAGGTACTCCGGCACCGGCCGCGCCCGCCAGTAGGGCTCCCCGGACACGACGAGGCCTCCGGGCCGGACGAAGGACGAGAGCGCCCGCAGGGTGCCGGAGAACCCGTTCCAGATCCAGGAGGCTCCCACGCAGCACGCCACGTCGAAGGGCGCGTCCGCGCGGTACTCCTCACCCCGTCCCTCGACGAAGGAGATGTCGGCCCCCGGGACGCGCCGGGCCTTCTTCTCCCGCGCCCGCCGGACGGTGAACGGGGAGGCGTCGACCCCCACTCCGAAGACGCCGTAGCGCTCGGCGAGGGTCACGAGGAGCTCCCCGTTGCCGCTGGCGATGTCGAGCACGCGGCTCCCCGGAGAGAGCCCGAGGAGGGCCGCGGCCTCGTCCATCGCCGCCGCGGAGATCGGGTTCATGTACCCGTGCAACCGGTGCAAAACCTCGTAGTAGAGCCAGATGTCCATGCGGCCTCCGATCCCGGCGCGTGGCCGGTCTTCAGGTGCGCGGAAGCCTCAGGATACGCCGGCGCGCCCTCGACTTCCCGATGAGTTCAGGCGCCGACTTCAGTTCGTTCGCGAGGTCCGCCGGGTCCGGGCCCGCCCCCGGGGCCTTCCGCGGCCGGCGCTACGGCGACTCGGACGTGTCCGGGACACGGGCGCGACCCGCGCGCCGCGGTGCTGGCGCGGAACACGCCCGTCGCCGCCCGCCGCGGACCCGCCGCTCCGCCTCGTGCCGTGCTCGCCCCGGGCGAACCGGGATCCCGGCCCGGTGGCGGTGCGGCTCGCGAGGCCCTGACCAGACGCCGCATGTCCGGTTTGCGCTGGCCCTGGCGCCGCGCCGGTGGCAGCATGGGCGCGACCTGAAACGCGCAAGGAGACTCCATGCGACTTCTGTCCGGCCTGCTCTGCGTTCTGCTGCTCGCCTCCCCCGCCATGGCGAAGCGGACCTTCCCCAACTACGTCACGGACTTCGACTCCGCCATGGCGGACCGCGTCGCGGAGATCGACGGTGTCCCGTCGCCCACGGAAGCCGAGCTCAAGGAGCGTGCGGGGCTCGTGAAGGCGCAGGCCACCCTCGACGGCTACGCCGGGACGACGGGGAAGACCGACCTCGGGACCGTCGCCAAGGCCCTCTCGACGGCGTACAAGTCGAGCGCCGATTCGGACGTCGGGGCCGCCGCCGTCGCGCTCCTCGACGCCTACGTCAAGGAGGGCCAGGCACTGATGGAGCTCGCCGCCGCCGCGCGCGACCTCCTGCTCGACGCGGCTTCGCAGTCGAAGGTCGATGCCGCCATCCAGGGGGCCGCCGCGATCTTCCCCCTCGCCGGCGCCGAACCCGACTGGGGCAAGGCGGCGAAGATCGCCATGAAGGGCATCCAGAGCATGGACAAGGCGTGGCGGTCGGTGGGCAAGTACCTCGACAAGGAGCTGCCGCAGCACACGCCCTACGTCACCGCGCACTGGACCGGCATGGACTTCTCCGCGCCGCCGGACGGGTGCGGCTTCTCCCTCGACAAGGACGGGGCCTTCACGCTGACCGGGCAGCAGACAGACGGTGAGCCCCGTTACACCGTCTCTCCCGCCGCGCTCGGCGTCTTCGGGCCCGGCCGTTACTCCGTGGCCGTCAACTGGGCGTTCGTCCGGCAGTTCGGCATGCTGGGTGTGCCCATGGACCACTGGCAGTCCCTCTACGGCGGACTGTACATCTACGTGCTGACGAAGCGGGTCGCCGCCGGCACCTTCTACTTCACGGCCGAGAGCACGAGCAGCGGGACCATCGACGTGACGAGCGGTACGTTCCTCGTGCCGATCGGGGAGTAGCCCCTCACTTCTCCATCGCGGCGAGGGCCACCGAGAGCTCCTTCACGAAGTCCTCGGGCTTGTTCCAGCCGCCGATCTTGTGGAGGAGGGCGCCGTCGGGGCCCCACACGCCCATCGCGGGGATCCCCTCGGCCTCGAGCAGACCGCGCACCTTCTCGTACTCGCCGGCGGCGTCCTGCTCCTCGATCAGCTTCACCGCGATGAACTTCGCGTTGAGGAGATCGGCGACCTCCTTGTCCGGATACGTGTAGTAGTCCATCCGCCAGCACCACACGCACCAGAAGGCCATGACGTCCACGAAGAGCGCCTTCCCCTGCTCCTTCGCCATCGCCTGCGCCTGCTCGAAGGTCACCCACTTCCAGTCGATCTTCGTCCCGGCGAGGGGCCGGCTCGTGTCCATGCCGCGGGCCGCCACGAAGTCCGCCTTCTCCTGGTCGAACCGCCCGAACCAGACCTTCTCCACCCGGTCGCGCGCCTTCGCGAGGTCGGAGGGGTCCGGGCCCGCCGCGGGGGCCGCGGTCAGCCGGACGGCGAGGTCGGCGCCCACTTCCGCGACGCGGAACACGGCGCCGTCACGGAAGATCCCCTCGCCCAGGGCGCTCACGCCGAACTCCGGCACGGGCTGGGCGGCCGGGCCGCCGTCCGCGAGGATCCAGCCGTCCGTCTCGCCCGCGAAGGCTCCGTCGAAGTCCCCGTCCCGCAGGCGCAGGACGCACTCCTTGCCGTCCCGGACGACCTTCGCCTCCGCGTAGTACGTCGCGATGACCTGCGCCGCCAGCGGACGTCCCGGCCCCTCGGCGCACACGAAGATGAACGCCAGCGGCCGTTCGGCGCTGCCCGCCCGGAGGCCGTCGAGCACGCTGCCCTGCGACGCGCCGCCGCGCAGGCTCAGGTTCACGTCGAACTTCTCCGCCGGTCCGAACTCGCCGTTGCCGTCGAGGTCGGCGTACAGTGCGTCCCGGCCCGGCGCCTCCGCCTTGCTCTTCGCCAGCGCGAACACGACGGTCCGGTCGCCGAACTTCCGGCTGCCGAAGGACGCGTCGACGAGTCCCTCCGGCACCGCCTTCAGGGCCTCGGGCTTCTCCGTCGCGAACTCGACCTCCGCGCGGGCCGGCTCGAACACGACGGTGCCGTTGTCGGTCACGTCCATGGTCTTCCACTCGGCCGCGACCTTCATCTCCGCGGACTCCCCGGCGGCAAGCCCGGGGGCGCTCGGCAGCAGGAGAACGGCGCAGAGCAGGGCGAAACGGGGGCTGGTCATCGGGTTCTCCATCTCGGATGTCAGGGGATCAGCGCCGCACCCACTCCTCCGGCGGACGGCCGAGGAGGGCGAGCGCCCGCGCGGCGCGCTCGGCGATCCGCGCGTCGAGGTCGAGGACCGCAAGCCGCACCTCGAGCACGTCCACGCGGGCCTCGACCTCCGGCTGCGCGTCGGTCCGGCCGGCGTCGCGGGCCGCTGCCGCCAGCGTCCGGGCGCGCTCCCGGGCGGGCAGCGCCTCGCCGGCCAGCGCGCGCCGCGCCTCGCCGAGCGTCGCGAGGGACGCCGCGAGTCCGTCGTACTCCGCGCGCAGGCGGGCCTCCGCCTCGCGGATCGCCGCCTCCGCCCGGCGCTCCTCGGCGCGGGCCGCGGCGATGTTGCCCTGGTTGCGGTCGAAGAGGGGCAGCGGCACCTCGAACCCCAGCCCGACCTTGTGGTCGTGCCGGGTGCCCTCCATCCCCTCCTCATCGTCCTCCGCCATGGCCATCACGTCCACGTCCGGCCACGCGAGCGTCTCCGCCTGCCGCGTCCGCGCCGCCGCGACGGTGCGGGCCGAGGCGAGTGCGCGCATCTCGGGGTTCGTGGCGAGGAAGGCGCCCTCCCCGCCCGCGGCGGGCAGCGAACCGGCGCCGGGCATCTCTCCGTCGACGCCCTGGATCGCCCCATCGGGCCAGCCGAGGAGCCCCTCGAGCACCCTCCGGTCCTCGGCCAGCGCGGCCTCCTCCTCCGCGGCGGAGGCCGTCCACTCGGCGACCTTCGCCCGCAGCGGCGGGAGGTCGTCTTCGCGCGCGCGGCCGGCGGCCCGCCGGCGCTCCGCGAGCGCGAGCAGCTCGCCGGACGCGCCGGCCTGCTCCCGCAGCAGGGCCGCCCGCCGCTCGCCCGCGCGGATCCGGATCCACAGGAGGGCCGCCGCCTCCGCCACGAGGATCCGCTCGCGCTCCGCGCGGACGCCCGCATCGGCCACGAGCCCCTCCGCCACCTCCACGCGGGCCGCGCGTTTGCCCGCCGTCTCGATGCGCTGCCGGCCGGAGAGCCGCCACTTCGGGACGCCGCGGTCGGCGCGGTTCTCGAAGAGGCGCTCCGCCGACAGGCCCACGACGGGGTTCGGCGTCAGCCCGGCCTGCTCCCGCAGGCCCTCGTTGACGGCGATCTCCGCCAGCGCCACGGCGTTCCGCGGCGCGCTCGCCGAGGCGGCGAGCACCATCGCGAGATCGGGCCGGGCGGCGATGGGCTGCACCACCGCCGGCGCGGGGACGGCCGCGGGGACCGGCGCCGCCGGCGCGGAGTCCGCCCCGCCGGGAGCCGCGCACGCCGCGGCCAGCGCGGCGAGCGCGACGAGGGCCGCCCGCCTCACGCGGCCCTCACGGCCTCGGGCGAGGGCATGCCGAGCGCCCGGTAGAGCGGGAACACGAGGCCGAGCACACCCATGACGATCGCCGAGGCGAAGCCCGCCGCGAGCGCCGTCACGTCCACGACGACCGGGAACGTCGCCGCCACCGGCACCCGCACCGGCAGACCGTCGGTCAGGAAGCCCACGAGGCAGCCGAGGAGCCCGGCGAGGCCCGTCAGGAGCAGCGCCTCGATCTGGAAGGCCGCGTAGACCTGGGACTTGCCGAACCCGAGGACCCGCAGCGTCCCGATCTCCCGCGTCCGCCCCATGACCGAGTTGTGCAGCGTGTTCATGCCGGTGAGGATCCCGGCCACGGTCAGCACGGCGGCGAGCAGCACGGCGAACTGCTGGAAGTGCTCGAACCCCGCGGCGAAGTCCGCGAAGTAGACCTCCTCGGGGAGCGCCCGGATCTCGTAGCGCTCGTCGAGGGAGATCCTGTCCGCCAGGGCCTTCACGTCCACGCCGGCCTTCAACTTCACGCGGGCGAACGAGTAGTCCGTCCGCCGCAGCGTCTGCCGCAGGTCCTCGGGGTCGGCGAGCAGCCAGTTCTCGTAGATCGTGCCCGGCGCCTTGAACCGGCCGGTGACCGTGTACTCCTCCTCGCCGAGGACGAGGCGGGAGCCCGGCGCCAGCCACGCGGGGTCCGCCCGCAGGCGGTCCGCGGCGTTGCGCCCCGCGAGGACTTCGTGGGCGCCCGGCCGCGGCAGCACGCCGTCCACCATCGTGAAACCCGGCAGCAGGTAGGTCAGCAGGTCGGCCCGGATGCCGTGGACCAGCCCCTCCCTCGCCCGCGCCAGCGGGTCGGCGAGCATCCGGACGCTCGCGTAGTTGAAGATCTCCTTGCTGAAGAGGATGTCGTTCCCCGGGCCGTCCTCGGTGTCGTCGAGGACCGCGCCCTCCAGCAGGTCCAATTGGTTCGGCGCGATCGACGAGAACTCGAAGTTCTGGGCGCGCTTGCTCAACGCGATGAGCGTCCGCGGATCGCCCGGCGTCCGCAGCGCGCGGCCGAAGGACCGGCCGAACGCCACGAGGAACACGACGAGCGCGACGAGGAGCGACAGCCCGAACAGCGTGAGGACCGTCCGCGCCGGCCGGCGGAACAGGTTGCGCACCGAGTACTTGAGGGGGACGCCCCGCATCAGTCCACGCTCCGGAGCGCTTCCACGATGGGCTTGCGGCTGGCCCGGACGCCCGCGGGGAGGCCCCCGAGGAGCCCGATGAGGGCCGACACGGCGGCCAGCACCAGCGGGAGCCACGCCCCCGCCGCCAGCGGGAACGCATAGGACCCGGCATGCACGGTCGCGCCGAACACCGAGATCACGCCGTAGGCCGACAGGCAGCCGATGAGCCCCCCGAGGAAGGAGAGCGACATCGCCTCCGCCCCGACGAGCCCCACGACCTTGCGGCGGCTGAACCCGAGGCTGCGGAGCATCCCGACCTCGCGGGTCCGCTCCCGGACCGCCATGGACGTCGCGTTCGCGAGCCCGATGAAGATGACCGCCACGACGACGAGCATCACGTGCGCCGCGTAGCGCAGCATCTCGTCGAGGTCCGTGGCCGCCTGGTCGAGCGCGGCCTGCTGGGTCGAGGTCTGCAGCTTCACCGGGAAGTCGAGCGCGTCGATCGACTTCGCCACCGCCGCCGCCTCGTCTCGGCTGCGGATCTTCACGAGCACCTGGTTGGCCTCGCCGCGCCGCTGGTCGGCGTCGGCGAGGAACTCGTCGCCCACGAGGATGACCGAGCGCAGCGTGGGGTCGCGCGGGGTGAAGGTCCCCGCCATGAACAGCGTGAGCCCGCCGAAGTCCGCCATGGCGAACTCCCGGCCCTCCTCCCACACGTAGCGCTGCTTCATGTTCCGGTCACCGGCGATGTCCACGCCGAGCAGTGCACCGTTCCGGCGGGAGGTGAACTCCCGCCACGCGTCGTCGGAGACTTCGAGGTCCACGAACTCGCGGAGCCTCTCCTTGCTGATCCCTGCGATCTTCACGAGACCGCCGCCCGACGACATTCACCTGTTCTGCTTGACGAGGTACTCCGTCGCACCCAGCACGCCCGGCACCTCCTTCTCGATGCGGGCGACCAATCCCCGGGACCCGGGGATCTTGGATTGGGTGGGTCACCACTTGTCCTTCTCGCCGGTGGTCAGCAGCGTCTCCGGCGTCGCCGCGAGCGCGGTGCGGCGCGACTCGAGGAGCGTGGCGAGGCCGGTCACGATGAAGACCGCCACCGCCACGCCCAGCACGGTCAGCGCCGAGCGTACACGGTTCCGCAGCGCGCTGCGGAACACGTAGGGCACGAACTTGATCATCTATCGCCTCCTCCGGCGACCGCGGGGGCCGCCGAGTGGATGAGGCCCTTGTCAAGGTGCACGAGCCGGCTGGCGTGCTCCGCCGCGCGCGGGCTGTGCGTCACCATGAGCAGAGTCTTGCCGTACTGCTTCTGCAGCGTGGCCAGGAGCGCCAGGATCTCCTCCCCGGACGTCGCGTCGAGGTCGCCCGTGGGCTCGTCGGCCACGATGACCTTGGGGTCCGTCACGATCGCGCGGGCGATGGCCACCCGCTGCTCCTGGCCGCCGGACAGCTGCCGCGGGTAGTGGTCCGACCGGTCCATGAGGCCGACCGCCGCCAGCGCCGTCTCCACCTGCTTGCTCCGCCGCTTCCGGTCGAGCGGCAGGAGGAGCAGCGGGAGTTCCACGTTCTCCCAGGCCGTCAGGACCGGCACGAGGTTGTACAGCTGGAAGATGTAGCCGATCGAGCGGGTCCGCCAGCCGGAGAGCGCGCTCTCGCTCATCGCGCTGACCTCGTCCCCGTCCACGACCACGCGGCCGGACGTCGGGCGGTCGATCCCCGCCACGAGGTTCAGAAGCGTCGTCTTGCCGGAGCCCGAGGGCCCCATGAGGCTGACGAACTCGCCCTTCTCCACGGTGAGCGACACGCCGTCGAGCGGCCGGATCTCCGAGGATCCCTTGCGGTACACCTTCGTCACGTTCTCGACCCGGACCATGCTCATCTCGCCGTCTCCGTCACCTCGGCGCCGTCCGCGAGCGTGGGCGGCGGGGTCACGACGACCCGCTCCCCCGCCGACAGGCCCCCGAGCACTTCCCGGCGGCCGTCGTGGTCCGCGGAGAGCCGCACCTCGACCTTCGCCGCGCGGCCGCCGCGGACCACGAACACGTGGGTCCGGCCGCCCTCATCCACGACCGCCGCGGAGGCGACCGTGAGCGGGCCGGGTGCCGCCCCGGGGGGGGGCTCGGCGGGCGCCGCGTTCACGAACCGCACGCGGCAGATCATCTCCGGGTGGAGCGCGGGGCCCGTCTCGAGGAGCTTCACCTTGGCCTGCACCGTGTTCTTGCGCAGGTCCGCGAGCGGGTCCACGCGGATCACCTCCCCCTTGTACGAGCGGTCGGGCTCCGATTCCGTGGTGACTTCCACGGCCTGCCCCACCCGCACGCGCCGGGCGTTCTCCTGCCGGACGTCCACGCGGACCTGGAGGTCGCTCGGGTCGTACAGCGAGACGATGGCGGGGTTGTCCCCGGAGACGAACGTGCCGGGCGTCACGTGGCGCAGGAGGACCACACCGGCGGCGGGGCTCTTCACCTCGGCGAACGACAGGCGGAGCGCCGCGAGGTCGCGGTCCGCCTGCGCTGCGGCGACCGCGGCGAACGCCTCGGCGCGTTCCTCCGAGCGGAAGCCGGCGGCGAGGCGCGCGTGCTCCTGCGCCGCGGCCCGCGCCTTCGCCTCCGCGGCGGCGGCGGCGGCCTCGTCGCGGTCGAGGTCCTCGCGGCTCGCGGCGCCGGTCGGGACGAGGTCCCGCGTCCGCGCGGCGATCTTCGCGGCGAGCTTCGCCTCCTCGTCCGCGGCCTCGGCCTCCGCCTTCGCCTTCGCCACCTCCTCCTTGCGGTACCCGGCCGTCACGAGGTCGAGGCGAGCCTTCGCCTGGGCGACCGCGGCCTCGCGCAGCGCGTGCTCCTGCCGGAGGTCCTCGGAGTAGAGGCGAGCGACGACCTGTCCGGCGGCGACCGGGCTCCCCTCGAGCACGGTCAGCTCCTCCACGCGGCCGGCGGTGAGGGCCGACACGACGATGGGGTGGTAGGAGGGCACCTCGACCCAGCCGCCCTCCGTCAGGTTCTCCGGCCCCGCACGCGACATGGCGGCCGCGGCCGTCCCCACCGCCTCCGTCCGCACCGGCACGGGTCCCGACGCCGCCGCGCCACCGCGGTGGCGGTACAGGTACCCGCCGGCGAACGCCGCGGGCACGAGGAGGAGCAGGAGGATCCACGGCGCGGCCCCGCCCTTGCGGGCCGGGGCGTCGTGGAGGCGCAGGTCGTCGAGGTTGACGCGGGGTTCGACCATGGCGTGACGGCGCGCCATACTACCCGTCCGCCCGCCGACCGGCTATTCTTCCTGTGAACCGTGGAGGAGAACAAGATGCGAACCGTTCTCATCGCCGTTCTGCTGCTGCCTCTGCTTCCGGCTTCCGCGCAGGAAGCGCCGCCGCCGGAACCGGACATCGACATTCTCGCGGTCTCCCCCGGCGACCTCGCCGGCCCGGATGTGGCGGCGATCGGCCGCGAGGCGCAGGAAGCCTACCAGGCCGGCCGCTACGAGGACGCCGCCCGCGCCTTCATCCGCCTGCTGCGGGTGCGCCCCGGGCAGAGCGAGGCCCTCTACAACCTCGCCTGCTGCTACGGACTCCTGGGGCATGGCCCGCAGGCCGCGCAGTTCCTGCGGGCGGCGTGGGCCACCGGCTTCCGCGACCTCGAACACATCCGCAACGACCCCGACTTCGCCAGGGTCCGCGATGCCGTCGACTTCGCCGACGCCCTGGGGGACCTGGCGGAGGAGGCCGGCGCCGCCGCCCGCGAGGCCGGCCGGCGACTCACCGTCGTCGCACCGGTCCTCGCCGACGTGCGGGTCATCGAGCCCGCCGGGCGCGATCCGTGGACTCGCCTTCCGCTGCTCGTCGGGCTGCACGGGTACGGGGACAACGCGGACAACTTCGCCGCGCTGTTCGCGCGGCGCGGCGTGGAGGCCCCTTTCCTCTACTGCGTCGTGCAGGCCCCCTACGCCTTCCGCGCCGGCGAGAAGCCGGGCTTCTCGTGGACCGCCGAGGGCCGGGGTGTCGGCTATCCCGAGATGCGCCGGAGCGAGGAGCACTCGGAGGCCCTCGTCCTGGCCGCGATCGAGGCCGTGAAGCGGGAGTACCCGGTCGACGAGACGCGCGTGTACCTGCTCGGCTTCTCGCAGGGCGCGGGACTCGCCTACCGCATCGGCCTGCGGCACCCGCAGGAGTTCCGCGGTGTGGTCCCCATCGGGGGCTGGCTCGACCCGCAGGCCTACCCGCCCGCCGTCCTCGAGGCGGCGGCGCGGATGCGCTTCCTCCTGTGCCACTCGCCGGAGGACCGGATGGTGCCCATCGAGGCCGCCGAGCGGGCCCGGGCCCTGCTCGAAGCCCAGGACATCACGCACGAGTACTTCCCCTACGAGGGCGGCCACACCATCCCGAAGTCCGTCCTCGACCGTGTCATCGCCTTCATGGACCTGCCGAAGGCCGGAGACTGACCATGGCCCGCCTCGCACCGATCCTGTCGCTCGTCGCGCTCGTCCTCGCCATCGGCTACTTCGAGTTCCGCCTGCCGGCGTCGACGTCCCCGCCGGCCCCGGCCCCCGCCCCGGACCTCTCGGGCATCGAGTCGCGTCTCGCGGCCCTCGAACGCCGGATCGCCGCCGCCGAGACCGCCGCCGCCCGGCCCGCCCCCGCGCCGGAGGCCCCGCCCGCCCGGCCTGCCACGCCGTCCGGACCCGGCGCCCCGCCCTCGCCCGCCCCCGCCGCGGAGCGGGCGGCGCTGGTCGACGACCTCCTCGTGCTGGCGAAAGAGGGGCGCCTCACCGGGGAGCAGGTGTCGAGCCTGTGGAACCTCCTGCCCGGCTCCGGGCGCGAGGACGCGGCCATCGCGGCGCTCAAGGCCTACGCCGCGGCGCATCCCGACGACCCGGACGCCCAGTACGCCGTGGGGGTCGCGCTCATCTCGAAACTCGTCGGCGGCCAGGTCTCCTTCCTCGAGCAGGGAGCGCTGTCCAGCCAGGCCGACGCGGCCTTCGGGAAGGCGCTGGCCCTCGACGAGAGCCACTTCGACGCCCGCTATTCCCGCGCGGTGTCCCTCACCTTCTGGCCGGACGCATTCGGAAAGGGGCCCGACGCCATCCGGGAGTTCGAGTTCCTTCGCGAGCGGCACCGCGCGGACGCAGGAATTCCGACCATGGAGAGCGTGTACGCGAACCTCGTCGTGCAGTACCGCAAGGCCGGGAACGCCGAGAAGGCGGCGGAGGTCCTGAAGGAAGGTCTCGCGACCTTCCCCGATTCGGAGACATTGAAGAAGTTTCTCGGGGACGCGGGGCGCTAAGATGCGCGGTGCCATGCGCGCCCTCCGGCCCCTTCTTGCGGTGTCGGTCCTCGCGCTCCTTGCGCTTCCCGTCCGGGCGGAGACCTTCGCGGAACTCCGGGCCCGGTTCGAGAAGGAGAAGGGGCGGGACTTCCAGACCCGCTACAAGACCCTGCAGGCCATCTCCGACCTCGGCACCGACGAGGCGGCGCGGTTCATCGAGGACACGATCCGCAACGACTCCGATTCCTCGATCCGCGCCAATGGGATCCACCAGCTGGCGCGGATCCAGCGGCCGGGGGTCGCCGACGCGCTGCTGAAGCTCTACAAGGACAAGCCGGACCAGCGGGGCACGGTCATCTCCGCCTATACGTCCTACCGCACCGAACCACTGCCGGCGGCCGTCGTGGACGAGTGCCTCTCCGGCACGGACTCGTCGGTGCGATCGAGCCTCGTCCGGTACCTCGCCAAGCGCAAGGACCCGCGGTTCCTGCGGGAGGCCGAGCGGTTCCTCGACGAGTTCCCGACGAGCGCCACCTCGATCGTCAGCGAACTGACGACCAACCTGACGCCGGAGACGGGCCGGATGCTGGTGAAGCTGTACGACGACACCCGCTCCTACGACCGGGACACCATCCCGAAGGCGTTCGCCGGCGCGCCGGCGGAGGTGCGGGCCGTCGTGGCGGAGGCCATCGCCCGCGGGAAGGAGCCGCTGCTGACGAAGGCCGCGCAGATCGCGGCGCGGGCCAGGGTGAAGGAGGCCGAGGAGGCCCTCGTCGGCGCGGTGAAGGCGGCGAAGGAGGACGAGAAGAAGGCGATGCTGCTGGAGGCGCTCGGGGCCACCGGGCTCGAGTCGTTCGAGGCGCAGGACCTCGTCATCTCGCTCCTGCGGTCGCCGAAGCCCACGGTGGCCGTGGCCGCCGTCCGCGCCCTCCGCGCGAGCCCCGCGGTGGAGGCGATCCCCGTCCTGATCGCGATGCTCCGCAGCGAGGAGGGAATCATCCGGGCGGAGGTGCGCGTCACCCTCGAGCGCATGACCGGCCAGCAGTTCGGGGACATGGTGGACCTGTGGGAGAAGTGGTGGGCGGAGTACGGCGACGAGTTCGATCCGCGCGACGTCAAGCCGCCCGCCGAGGACGCCCTCGACCAGACGCTGGTGGACCTCGCCATCGAGAAGGGGGCGGCGGCCCTCCTCAAGGTGCAGGGGAAGGAGGAGCCCTGGTCGTACGGCGGGCACCCCGTGGGAACGACGGCCCTCGTGCTGCTCGCCCTGCACGCCGCGGGCGTGGACGGCAAGGACCGCGGCTTCGCCGCCGCGCTGAAGTACGTGCTCGAGCAGGCGGTGCCCGCCCAGACTTACGACGCCGGCATCGTCGCCATGGCCCTCGAGACCGTGGGCGGGAAGAAGTACCGCACGAAGGTCGCAGAGGCGGCCAAACAGCTGCTGACCACGCAGAACCCCGAAGGCTTCTGGGGCTACCCCAGCGGGGACGGGGACCACAGCAACAGCCAGTACGCGGTGCTCGGCCTGCGGTCCGCGGTCCGCGCGGGGGTCAGCGTGCCCGAGCGCGCCTTCAAGGCCGCCCGCGACCACTTCCTGTCCGCGGTGTGCGACGACGGCGGCTGGTCCTACCAGCCCACCTTCAAGACCTCTTCGAGCAGCAGCATGACCTCCGCCGGCGTGTCCTCGCTCCTCATCTGCATGGAGAACATGCCGTCGCTCACGGAGGAGGAGAAGGCGACCGTCATGGCCGCGATCGACCGCGGTTTCGACGCCCTCGGCAAGAACATGAAGCTCGACAAGGACAGCCTCTACGCGCTGTATGGCATCGAGCGCGCGGGAGTGCTGGGCGGTCGCGCGTCCATGGGCGGGAACCCGTGGTACGTCCCCGGGGCGCGGCGCCTCATCGAGGAGCAGGGCCGGGACGGCTTCTGGCATGGGCAGTACCACGAGGCCGTGGACACCGCGTTCGCCATCCTCTTCCTGAAGAAGGCCACCGCCCCCATCTACTCCCGCTGACCCTCACACCGGTGTCAGGTCAGATTCTTAGGACTTGCCCTGCCGGCCTTCACAGTCGCCACCTCGCCCCGAGTCCTCAGAATCTGACCTGGCACCGGTCGACACGAGTCCTCAGAATCTGACCTGGCACCGGTCGAAGTACTTCGAAGTTGACCTGGCACCGGTTGGAGGAGGCCGGGTCACTTGGGGAGAGTGCCGGCGGGGCGGAGGCGGTCGACGAGCCCGGCGGCGGCGGGGCCGGCGGCGCGGAGGACGAGCGGGCCCTGACGAACCGCCGGCACCTCGCGGCGCGAACGGACGAGGAAGCGCTCCGCGGCCTCTTCGGTGTCGAACGCGAGCGCGGCGACGTTCGTCTCCTCGACGATGACCTGCGCCCCGCCGCGATAGCCGGCGAACAGGCCCCGCGCCGCCTCGAGCCCGTCGAGGTCTGCGTACCGCGCCCGGAGCTCCAGTTCGCTCAGGATCTCCGGCTTCGCCGCCGGAAACACCGCCGCGAGCGCCGCCGCCGGGCGTTCGTCGTGGCCGCCGTCCGGCCACCGCTCGGGGTGGAACAGGTGGTGCGTGAGGCGCGGCGGGTCCGCGAGGGCGCGGTCCGCCAACGTCGCCCCACCGCGAGCGAGCAGGGCCGCCACGAACTCCGCCCCGCCCTCGTAGGTGAGCCTCAGGAACGCCTCCCGCGCCCCCGCCGGCTCGTCTCCGCCGGGCCGGCGGTCGCGGATCTCCTTCGGCACGGCGAGCCGCTCGGCCACCCGCCCCCCGAACAGCGTCGCGCGCCCCTCGGTGACCATGGACACCGCCCGCAGTGCCTCCCGGTCCGGCGCGTCGAGGTACAGGCGACCGAGGTCGAACCGCTGGTCATCAAGGGCGTGCACGCCTTCATGGGCCAGCGCCGAGAGCAGGAGGCTCCCGGCCCCCTCCCCCGCGAACCCCGCCGCGCCGGCCTGCCGCGCGAACCCGCTGCGCACGAGGAGGATCGCCTTCCGCAACGGGCTGTACCGGGCCACACAGGACTTCACCGAGGCGTCCGCGGAGGCCACGACGAGCGCGCGGACCTGCCCCGGCCGGGCCGCCGGATAGAGCCTGGCGATCTGGGGTGCGAGGTCCGCCCCGAACGCGGCCGCGGCATCCGCCTCCGGGACGACCTTCACCACTGGCGGCGTCACGAACTTCGCGCCGCAGGCCTCCTCCACGAGCGGGGCGACCCTCCCGAGCAGCGCGGCGGCCTCCGCCAGCGGGTCGTCCTCGGCGGCGACCGGCCCCCCTGCCGCCGCCAGCACGAGAAGGACCGCCGCCGCCCGCCTCAGCGACCGGGGTATCGGCCGACCTTCCACTCGCGTCCCTCCGACTTCACCCAGGCCCCGAGCGTCTCGTCCGGCGGCAGCGGGTCCGGCCCCACCTTGACGTGGGACTCGTCCTCCGGGAAGTCCGCGGGCTCCTTCCGCAGCAGCTCCTCGTGCAGGAGGACGTCCCCCAGCCACAGCTGCGCCCGCGCGTTGGCCACCTTCGCCAGCCGCAGGTCGCGTGAGGTCACCGACACGGCGGCCCGGTGGTGGCGGAACGGCTGCACGCGGTCGTAGAGCCCGTAGGACTCGCTGGTCTTGCCGTCGTCCGTCCGATAGGAGAGCTGGAGCGCGAGCCCGGAGAAGGGGGGCAGGTCGGACTCCCACTCCGCCCGCAGGTAGTGGTACGTCCCGGTGGTGAGCAGCAGCATCTCGTAGCGCAGCGGCCGCAGACGCACGAACTCCCGGATCGCCACGAGGACCTTCTCCGCGAGCGCCTTGCCGGCCTCTCCGCGGTCCGCCCGCCTCAGTTCGCGCAGGGCTCCCGGCAGGTCGCCCCGCCCGAGGAGCGCGACCGGTTCCCCGCCGAGGGGTGCGGCCTCCGCCGAAAGGCCGGCGAGCGCGGCGATGAACCGGAGCGCCGCCGCTGCGCGGTCGCGGATCCCGCACCGCGCCTTGAGCCCCGCGAGCGGCGCGAAAAGGGCCTTCGCCTCCGCGAACGCCCCCGCCGCAAGCCGCGCCTCGGCCTCCGCGAGCGCGGCCCGGTGCTTCGCGTAGTCCGCCTCCGAGAGCCCGGCACCCCACTCCTTCCGCGTCTCGACCAGAACGTCCCGGATCTGCGACGGCCCGAGGGCCTCGTGGTGGTGGCGGTTCTCCTTGCTCACCTCCGTCAGGTCGGGCCGGAGGAAGAAGTACACGGGGTGGAGGAAGTCCTCCTCGAGGTACTCGCGGGTGATGAGGTGGTAGCTGGGGTGGGTCTCCTCCCGGGTCTGGTGCAGGAACACGAAGACCGACTTGCGGCTCTCTTCGAGGAGAGCCTTGCTCTGGAAGGCACCGCCTTCCACCGCCGTCGCCAGGCTTCAGTCGTCGCGCGACAGGTAGACGAGGAGGGGCACGCCCCGCCCCTCGGCCTCCTCCATCGCGCCCCGGACGTCCATCCGCCACTCGATGCCCGCCAGCGCGGCCGAGGGGAGGAGGATGATCGCCAGGCCGGCAAGCACCGCCCTTCTCATTCGGATCTCCTTCGGGAAACGTGTCCCGGCATCCTCCGCTGATTCTAACGACACGACGGGACCGCCGCCACCCCGGCGAAACGGCGGCTGCCGGCACTGCCTTTGCGTGAGGTCCCCGGTGGCGGCCGGGATGCATCCGCCGGGCGGCGGCGTCGATTCCGGCCGACGTCGGGTCGAGAGCGTTGGACAGCGCGGGAGCGGAGTTGCACGTGACGGGCGTGAGAACCCAGTGGTCCGTTCGGGACAGCCTCCTCGCGGCCTGGGGGCTGGCCTGCGCGGAGTTCGCCCGGGCCGGCGCCGCCCGGGCGGCGGCCCTCGCGCTGGAGGCTCCCCTGCGCGCCGCCGAGGAGGACCCGGCCCCCGCCGCGCTCGTCCCCCTCCTCGAAGCCTCGCTGCACGGTCAGACCCGCGCGCTGGCCGCCGAACGGCACGCGCTTCGCGCGGCCCAGGCGACGGTGGGCCGGATCGCCGGCCGCGATACCGGGGCGTCCCCACGGACGGCCGCGTGGCTCACCCGGGCGGTCGAGTCGCTGCGGGACCTCGTCGGGACGCGCGAGGCGCTCGCCGTCCTCACCCGGAGGCTCGCCACGCTCGCGCCCGCCTTGGATCCGGAGCGGCGGGCCGCACTCCTCTCCGAGCGGCGGCGGTTCCGGGACGCGGCGGAAGGGTACCGCCGCGACTTCGCGACGGCGGCCGAGCGGGCCTGGCGCGAGGAGGGTAGCGCGCCGCCCGCCGCCGCCCATCCCGAAGACGACGTCGTCGCGGTCCTCGAGCCCGTGGACGGCTGGCACACGTGGCTCGACGAGATCGTGGACGGCGGTCCTCCGGGTCCCGCCGCGGCGAGCCCGGAGTTGTCCCCGAAGTCGGGTCCGATCGGCCCACTTCCCTGAATCACCGGCCGGAGAGCAGCGCGGCCACCGCCGCCGCGCCGGCCTTCTGCTGCGCGACGCCCGCGACCTTCCCCTCCGCATCGAGGACCACGATCGCGGGCCCCGGCCCGAGTTTCGCGTCCGGCAGGAGCTTCTCGGCCTCGGCCCGCGGCGCCAGCACCGCCACCGCCCCCTCCGCCGCTCGCCGGACGCGGGGGTCGGACAGGATCTCCCCCTGGATCCGCTCGGTGCGGGCCGCGTGGGCCGGCGCGTCGTCGTAGAAGTACACGAGCGCCGGCACCTTCCGCCGGGCCCGCTCCGCCAGGCCCGGCCCGGGCTCGAGCCACGGGAGGCTCTGGTCGCGCCCGGCGGCCGCCCGCCCGGAGGCGGCATCGAGGAAGGAGAGGACGGCATTCCGGGCCGCGAGGTCGAGGGTCCGGCCGTCGCCGGGCAGGACCCGGAACTCGGCCCGCTCGAAGCAGGACCGCACCGCCTCCACGGACTCCCGCCCCGCCGCCGGCCGGTCGTCGGCGCCCTTGAGGACCAGCACGCGCAGCCCTTCGGTCCCCCGGGGCGGCCGCTCCGCCGGCAGGTCCGCGCCCAGGCTCGTCACGGTCCGGAAGACCTTCGGCCGCGCGTAGGCGAACCGGAGCGCGGCCCACGCCGAGTCGTCGACGCCGAGCAGGTGCAGCGGGCCGCCCCCGGTCGTCGCACGCACCCCTTCCGCGGCGGCGACGACGAGGTCCAGGTCCTCCGCGGCGAACTTCGCCCCCCCCGGCGACGGACACAGCAGCGCGTAGCCGCCGTCGTCCGCCAGCGCCCGCAGCGACAGCAGGAACGTGCGTGCGGACACGCCCTCCACGGGCAGCGCCACGACGACCGGCAGCGCCCCCGGCGGCGCGTTCGGCGGCACGTACAGCGCGCCGCCGGCCCGGCCCGCCTCCGCCGGCAGGTCGCGGACGACGTCCGCCGGCTGGCCGCGGGCCGCGACGGCCGCGAGCAGCACCGCGATCCCGGCGATGGCGCCCCTCATGCCCCCCATGCTACCGCGGCTCCTCGGTCGGCGTCCCGCGCAGGATCGGCTTCTCCGTGGCCACGGCACGCCGCGTGGACCGCGTCAGGAACAGGAGCGCGAACGAGGTCGCCTCGAACGGCGCCTCGGAACCGACCCACGACCCGTCCTCCCGCTGGCTGTCGAGGAGATGCCGCGCGCCCTCCGCGTACCAGTCCCGATCCCCGAGGCGCTCGCTCCCCGCCAGCGTGGCGGCCCGCTCCAGCGACCACAGCCAGTAGTGCCGCCAGAACGCGTCCGTGACCTCCTTGACCTGCCCGCGGGCGGCGCCGATGCGGAAGTTCGCCTCGGGGTTGCGGTCGAGCGCGAGGTGTCCGGCGAGCCACTCGACGGCCTTCACGACCTCCGGGCCGGCGCGGCACTCCGCCTCCGCGAGGGCCCGCCGCTCCTCCCCCGCCCGCGCCACCACGAGGGCCGCGAGCCCGGTGGCGGTCATGGACCCGTAGGATGTCTTGCGCTCCTGCGCCGAGTAGCCCCACCCGCCGTCCTCGTTCTGCGTGGCGACGAAGAACTTCCGGCACTTCGCGAACACCTCCGGCGGCAGGTCCGCGCCGCATCCGCGGGCGTACCACAGCGCGAGGATCGCGAACTGCGTGTTCGAGTTGTCCCCGCCGGCGCGGCCCCGGGACAGCCGGTACGACCACTGGCCGTTGTCGCACTGGGAGTCGGCGATCATCCGCGCGAGGCGTTCGATGCGCTTGCCGTGGCGTCCGGGGTCGACGGTGGCGAGGGCCATGACGGCGAGGGACGCGCCGTAGACGTCCGGCCGCGCGAGGGCAGCGAGCAGGGCGGCGACACCCCGTTCGACGGCGGGGTCGTCCGCCGCAACCCCCGCGTGCGCGAGGGCGAAGACCCCGAGGGCGGTCCGCCCGAGGTCGCGGCGGAAGCTGCCGTCTCCCTCCTGCTCCGCACGGAGGTACTTCACCGCCCGGGCGATGGCGCCGTCCACGGCTTCCGGCGCGGGCGGAGCGGGTGGCGCGGGCGGACCCTCCCCCCCGGCCGCCAGGGCCGCCGCAAGGCACAGGAGGAGGAGGCCGGGTCTCATGCCCATCCTGATAACGTCACCGCGGGGGGCGCCGCCGCGTGTTCCACTCCGGCAGCCACGCCCGGTTCTCCGCGGGGTAGGACTCTCCGTCGCCGTAAGGATAGGCGGACATCCCGCGGAACGGCAGCGGTTCCACGGTGTCGGGGTGCGCGGTGGCGGGGTCCATGTCCTTGCACCATCCCGCGCAGTGAAGGAGATACGTCCGGGCCATGCCCTGTCCCGGCGGCGGGAGATCCCCCACCGGGAACCGCAGGAGGATCTCCTCCCCGTGGCCCATGACGACATAGCGATCGTCGGCCGCGAGCACGAGCGGCAGCACGTCGCCGAAGCGCGTCAGGTCGCCCGCGAAGTGGCGGAAGGGGTACCCCGGGTCGAGCAGCGAATAGTCGTAGAGCCACGGCTCGCGGCCGTCCGGGGAGTACTCGCGCGGGTAACCGCGGAACCGCAGCACGGCGGACCGCGGCGCCACGCGGACCTCGCGGACGTTCCCCGCCGCCTCGTCCACGCCGAGGAAGACCCGGTCCCAGTAGGCCTCGAAGTTCGTGCGGATGCGGAACACGGGACGGTCGGGCGTCACGATGCCCGTCACGTCCCACGTCATGCTCTTGGTGATGCCCGCGGGGCAGCCGATGTTGGGCACCACCGTCTCCCAGCCGCCGTTCCCGTCCGGCCGCTCGAGGCACGGGGGGATCGCCGGGACGCCCGCCTGCCACGCGGCCAGGAAGTCCGCCGAGTACCCGTACTCCAGCCACCCCTCGAGGACGAGCACGAGCCTCTGGTCGCCACGCGGCACGGGCACGCGGCCGGTGAAGTCGAAGGTCACGGCATGCTCCTCGGCCACGCCGAGGAACCGGGGGTCCCGCGTGACCGGCGTGCACCTCCGGTCGGTGGCCGCGACGAGGTCCAGCACGTCCCGCCCCGCCGCGTCGCGGGCCGCCGCCGGCGGCACCTCCTTCGCGAAGGCGAGGAGGTCCCCCGAGGGGAACAGCGCCCGCTCGCCGGAGTAGCGCTCCTCCGGGTACACGGTCATCCCCGCCGGGTGGTCCGCCACGACGAGGCGCACGTCGTCGCAGTAGGTCAGCTCCGCGAAGGGCTCGAGGAGGCTCACCACGATGTCCCCGTCCACGGGCTTCGGCCAGGAGCCGATCCGGACGACCTCGTCCGGATCCGGCGCGGCGTAGGTCCCGGGGGCCACGAGGAACCCCAGCACGCCGACGCCGATGAGGTCCGAGGCGAAACGGAACCGCTCGCCGTCCCACACGAAGAACATGGGGCAGGAGGCCTGCTTGCGGTTCACCTCCGGCAGGTCGCGGACCTGGTTCGCGGGCACCTCCGCCTCGACCTGCAGCACCCGGTCGGGCCAGATGATGCGCACGACGTCCGCCTGCGGCCGGTCGCCGAGGCCGATGCGCAGCGGGGCCTCGAGCGTGCCGAGGAAGCCAGAGGCGGCGCGGCTGCGGAGGCTCTGCCAGAGGTCGCCGGCGCGGACCTCGACCCACGGGTCCGGTCCCGCGGGCGGCGCCCAGGCGGCGGGCTGGAGGTTCTCGCGCCCGAGGAGGCGCAGCGCCAGCCACCGGTTGCCCGGCGGGGCCGCGGTGGCGAGCAGCGTCGCGCCGCCGCGCCGCGCCACGACGCGGTCGAGGGACCCGTCGCCGTCGAAGTCTCCGAATGCCATGCCCCGCGTGTCCGCCGCCGCGTCCGCCGCGGCCCGGTCCGCGAACGCCGCCCCCCCGCGACCGTCGAGCACGACGATGTCGTCGCCGACCAGATCGAGGAAGCCGTCGAGGTCCGCGTCGAGGAACACGCCCGTGCGCCACCGCACCGCGAGAGGTCCGGCGGCGGCGGCCCGCCAGGCGCCGCCCGGGTCCGCGCGCAGGAGAGTCGCGACCGCCCCCGGGCCGCGGAGAACGAGGACTTCCTCGATCCCGTCGCGGTCCACGTCCCCGGCCGCGGCGCCCCATACGGGGTCGCTTCCCGTGACCTCCGGCGGCAGGTCCCCGGCGCGGAACGGGGCCACGCGCTCGTTCCGCCAGAGCGCCGCGGGCTGGCGGTCGCGGAGCACGAGGAGGTCCGTGTCGAGGTCCCGGTCGCAGTCGATGGCGAGGGCGCCGATCGACCGGGCGTCGCCGCCCGCCACGCCCATGTCGGCGGCGACGTCGACGAACGTCCCGTCGCGGTTGTTGCGGAACAACGCGTCCGGCGCACCGGCCATCGTGCCGTCGGAGAGACGGCAGTAGCCGGCCACGAACAGGTCGAGGTCGCCCTCGTGGTCGAAGTCGCCGGGCAGCGCGGAGACGTGGACGACGTCGGGGTCCCCGGCGAGCCCCGTCTCCTTCGTGCGGTCGCTGAAGGTCCCGTTCCCGTCGTTGCGGTAGAAGACGCACGGCCCGGCCGCGGCCACGAAGAGGTCGAGGTCCGCGTCGAGGTCGGCGTCGAAGAACACGGCCGAGATACCCCGCGCCGGCGTGGCGATGCCGCTGCCCGCGGTCACGTCGGCGAAGATGCCGCGACCGTCGTTGCGGTACAGGCGGCCCGGCCCGCCCCACTCCGGCAGGTAGAGGTCCGTGTCGCCGTCACCGTCGAAGTCTCCGGCCGCCGGCCCCGGGCCGATGCGGCCCGCGGCCGCCAGCACGGCCTCCGGAGCCAGCGTCTCCGCCCCCGGACCGGGCAGGGTGAACTCGGCGCCGTCCGGCCCGCCGTAGACGTACCTGGCGAGGTCCCCGCCGTCGCGCGCCGTCACCGCGACCGGAGCGGCCCGGAGCGGCGGTTCCCCGGCCCCCGCGTAGTTCCGTATGGCGAGGGCGTACTTCCCGATCTCGTGGTAGGACCCCGCGGTGAGCAGGTCGCCGAAGAACGGGAACGGCTTGTCCTTCGGCTCCGCGTACTGCTCGGAGAGCGCGCGCATCTCCTCCGCCTTCGCCGGCTGCCGGAGGAGGCGGAGGCGGCTGTGCCGCGCGTAGTAGGCCGCACCGAGGTAGGGGTTCAGGCGGATCGCCTCGGTGAGCGCACGGTCCGATTCCTCGTACCGCTGCAGGTCGCCGAGGGCCATGCCCTTCCAGAAGTGCGCCGCGGGGTCCGCGGGATCGGCGGCGATGACCGCGTCGAAGTACCGGAGCGACCCCTCCGCGTTCATGTTCATCCGTAGGAGGAAGCCGAGGATGAAGTTGGCGTGCGGGTGACGAGGGTCCTTCGCCAGGATCTCGCGGCACAGCGCCTCGGTGCGGCGGTGGTTCTCGTCGCCGCGGATGTTCAGGAGCGAGATGGCCAGGTTCACCTGCGCGTCCGTCCACCCCGCCCGCACCGCCAGCGCCCGCTCGAAGTGCTCGGCGGCCTCGGGGTACACGAACTTCTCCAGGGCCGCGAGCCCCCGGTTCATGTGGGCCCTGGCCGCCGCCAGGCCGCCGGCGGGCGGCGCCGGCGCCTCGCCGCCACAGGCGCCGAGGGCGAGGACGACGAGCATCGCGGCCGCACGCTTCATCGACACCTCCGCGTCACGTCAGAGCAGGCTCGGGATCTCCTGGGTGGCGCCCCGGCGCAGGTCCTCCACCTTCAGGATGGACTTGCTGCGGCGGGGCTCACGGTACTCCGTGAGGGCGCCGAAGGGCACGACCTCCACCGTGACCGGCAGCGCGAAACGCTCGGCGAAGGCCTTCCGCACGGCCTCCCCCGCCCCCGCCGGGGCCGCGTAGTCCTCGAGGCGAACCTCGATCGAGCCGTCCCGCAGAACCACCCGGAAGTCCGCGAACAGGCCATGGGCGAAGATGAGGTTCTCGAAGTGCCGGACGTTCAGGTTCTCCCCGCCGACCCGCACCGTCAACTCCCAGCGGCCGTGCGGGACGATGCTCTTCGTGAAGCCGTGGGGACAGCCCGACGGGGCGATGGTGACGAGGTCGTCCAGGAGGTAGCGCACCATGGGGCAGGAGCGCTTGAGGAGGTTCGTGAACGCGAACCGCCCCGTGCCCTCGGTCCCGATGAACTCGAGGTTCTCGTCGAACAGCTCCACGTGGTAGGCGGGCAGGACGTGCTTCTCGCCGCAGGGGCAGGGCAGCGAGAAGAAGCCCTCCACGCAGGCGTACGTGTCGATCGTTCGGAGTCCGAAGTATTCGGAGATCCGTTTGACGCGCTCTTCGGCGCAGAGCTCGGCGGTCATGACGAGCGCCCGCAGTTTCGCGCGCACGTCCGCCTCCGCCTCCGGGAAGTCCTCCTTCACGATGCGCATCCAGCAGAGGAAGTCGAGGGCCGTGGCGGCGACGATGGAAGGCCGCAGGCGTGCGATGCCACGGGCGATCCGGGGCGGCGTGGCCAGCGTGGAGCGACTGCCGACGTTCGCCACCATGCCCCCCACGTTCTTCAGCAGGTCGCCGAACGACATCCCGGCCACCGTGAAACCGAAGGTCAGGCCGTTCACGACGGCGCGGTTCTCGCGGATGGCGGCCCGCAGGAGCGGGTAGTAGGGCGAGATGTAGGTGAGGAGCGTCGCGCCGTGGAACTCCTTCTCCGTGAAGAACGAGGGCGTGGGGCTCCCGGTGGACCCGGTCGTCTCCCCGTAGTACACGACCTTCTTCGCCAACGGGCGCGACAGCAGGTCGTACGGCGACCGCTCCTTCACGATCTTCTTCGTGAGGACGGGCAGGGACTCGAACTCCGCCACGTCGCGGCCCGCGTAGAACTCCCGGTAGAAGGCGGTGTGGTCGCGGGCGTAGGCCGCCATCCGCGACGGCGCCAGCGCCTTCCGTCGCGCCAGGGCCCTAAGGAAGCGGCCGCGGAGCGTCATCCCGCACGGCGGTTCCGTCGGCATTCCTCTCCTCCCCGTCCGGCGTCCCACCCCACCCGAAGACCCACCGGCGGGATCCCGCGGGGCAGAGGGTCACGCACCGGCCGCAGCGGATGCAGTTCGATTCGGTCAGGAAGTCGGCTTTCGACAACTGGACGCCCACGGGGCACTTCTTCGCGCACTTCCCGCAGTCGGTGCACGACTCGGCCTCGTGTCCGATGCGCACGAACGAGAAGCGGTTGAAGAGCCCGAGGAAGGCGCCCAGAGGGCAGAGGTACTTGCAGAACACCCGGCCCGAGATCTTCACCGCGAGCCAGATGAAGAGGTAGAGGACGAACGCGTGGAAGGCGATGGCCGCCAGCGCCGGCAGGTGGCCCGGCGTGAAGGCCCGCCCGAACTCGCGCGCCCCCGTGGTGGCGTAGAACGGCAGGAGGCCGTAGACGGAGCCCGACGGGCAGATCGTCGAGCAGAACGGGAGCCACGTCGTGCCGCCGAGGAGGCCCATCGCGGGCGGCACGAGGAACACGAGCAGGAGGACGGCGAACTTCAGCGCCGTCCATCCCTCGTGCGGCCGCCACACCCGCCGGCTGATGCGGTCGAAGATGTCCGACAGCAGGCCGAACGGGCACAGCCAGCCGCAGATCCAGCGGCCGAGGGCCAGCCCGGTGATGAACAGCACGGCCAGCGGCAGCAGGGGCAGCCGCATCTGCATGAGGGAGGCCTGCATGCTGCCGATCGGGCAGCCCCCGGAGGCCATCTCGCACGCCTGGCAGTTGAGGAACGGGAACTCGCCGTAGGTGCAGCGGCGCACCGGCGCCACGCCGCCGACCCGGAGGACGCCGAACCGCGCCACCACGAAACCCGCCCAGCCCGTGAGACCGCGGGCGATGCCCGTCCGGAGCTCCGGGTGGCGCCACACGCGGAGGAAGAGGAACAGGGCGAACACGATCCCGATCGCGACGAGCGGCGTGACGTGGATGCCGTGGCCGAAGCGGTACTCCTTCGCCGCCGCCGCGTCGGGGGTGCCGGGCAGGAGGCGCATGATGAACGCGGGTTCCGCGTCGACGTCGAAGTTGCCGTAGACGTTCAGCGCCTCGAGCCAGGGCAGGTCGATGCAGAGCGCGGGCAGCAGGAGCGCCGTCCCGGCGAGGACGATGAGGAGCAGGCCGAGGCCGGCGCCCCTCACGGCGCGGCTCCGATCCTCGTCGGGTGGAGGACGCCGGCCTCGAGCAGCGCATCGGCGAGGACGATCGCCGCCATCGCCTCCGCCACCACGGCCACGCGCGGCGCGATGTTCATGTCGAACCGTCCGTCGCCGGCGACACGGGCGGCGGCGCCCGTGGCGAGATCCACGGTGTCCTGCTCGCGGCGGACCGACGGCACGGGTTTCACCGCCAGCGTGGCGACGAGGGGAAGGCCGGTGCTGATGCCGCCGAGGACGCCGCCGGCCCGGTTGCTGGCCGGGCGGGGGCCGTCGGGCGTCGGGACGATGGGGTCGTTGGCGGTCGTGCCCCGCTCCCGCGCCAGGGCCGCTCCGTCCCCGAACTCCACGGCCTTCACCCCGCCGATCGAGTGGAACGCCTGGCCGAGGCAAGCCGTCAGCTTCCCGAAGACCGGGGCCCCGAGACCGGGCGGGAGGCCCTCGGCCACCACGCGTACGATGCCCCCGGTGGAATCCCCGTCGGCGCTGGCCTTCCGGACGGCCGCCCGCGCCGACTCCATCTCCGCGGGGGTGAGGGTGGGGAGGCCGGCGAGCTCGACCACCGCGGAGCGCACGCGGACGCCCGCCTGGGCCGCGAGGACGCGCGCCACCGCGCCGGCCGCGAGGCGGGCGACGCACTCACGCCCGGAGGACCGGCCGCCGCCGCGCGGGTCCACGTGCTCGTAGCGCTGCCACCAGGCGAGGTCGGCGTGGCCCGGGCGCGGCCGGGTGCGACGGAGGAGATACTCGGTGGAATCCACGTCGCAGTTGCGGATGAGGACGAGGATGGGGGTCCCGATCGTGCGGCCCTCGAAGACGCCGGAGAGGATCTCGGGCTCGTTGGGTTCGCTGCGGGCCGTGCCGATGGCGGGGTCCGGCACGTCGCGGGCGAGGTCAGCGCGGAGGTCGGCCGCGGAGAGGGGGAGGCCCGCGGGGCAGCCGTCGATGACGGCGCCCACGGCGGGGCCGTGGGACTCGCCGAACGTCGTCACCCGGAACCGCTCGCCGATCGTGTTGCTCATGGGTCGGGCGACCCGGCACCGGGCCGGGCCGAGCGTCAGGCGGAGTGAACCGCCGCGCCCTTCACCTCCTCCACGATCCGCCGAAGCACGGACGGACGGATCGACTGGAACCCGTCACACAGGACGTCCTCCGTCCTCGTGTCCTCGTCGATGACCTCGATGATGAGGCCCTGGGCCCCGGCGGCGACGGCGGCGCGGGCGGCCCAGGGCACCATCTCCGAGTCCCCGGTGGAGTGGCTCGGGTCGGCGATGATCGGCAGGATCGTCCGCTGCCGCATCGGGACGATCACGTTCAGGTCCAGCGTGTTGCGGGCGTACTCCTGGCTCCACGTGCTGCGCACGCCGCGTTCGCAGAGGATGACGTCCTCGTTCCCGCCGAGCGCGATGTACTCGGCGGCGCAGAGCCACTCCTCGAGGTTGGCGCACATGCCGCGCTTCAGGAGCACGGGCTTGCGGACCCGGCCGACCTCCACGAGGAGGGGGAAGTTCTGCATGCTGCGGGAGCCGATCTGGAGGACGTCGGCGTACTTCGCCACCAGTGGGACCAGGCGGGGGTCCATGACTTCGGTGACGACCGGCAGGCCCGTGTCCTCGCGGGCGTCGGCGAGGATGCGGAGGCCCTCCTCGCCGAGGCCCTGGAAAGCGTAGGGACTCGTGCGCGGCTTGTACGCGCCGCCGCGCAGGCAGTCGGCGCCGGCCGCCTTGACGGCGCGGGCGATGGCGAGGGTCTGGGCGCGCGACTCCACGGCGCAGGGGCCGGCGATGACGACGGGCGTGGGCCCGCCGAACTCGACAGCGCCCACCCGGACGAGGCGGGCGTCGAGATTCCCCTCGTAAGCCGCCTTCCCGCGGCGCGCGACGGTCCTGTAGTTCATCCAGTCGGTCATCTCGAGTGCTCCGAACGCCAGCGACTGCGGGGACGCTGGGACGACCGTTCGGCGGGGCGGCGGCGCGTCGGGGCCGACACGTGCTGTCGCCGGGTCACGCGCCACTTCCGTGGCCGGCCTCTTCACCACAGTCAGCCCACTGCTCAGATTGTATGGCGGTTTGACAGACTGTGCTAGTGGCGGAGGGGGCGAGTTTCTGTGCGGGCGGGTGGGAGAGGGGGGAAAGTCGTCCGATCCAGCCAATCGAGCCGATCGAATGTGGCTTCGGAACGTGCGTCCGGTAGAATGCCGCGCCCGGGGCGGGGACACCCCGGTGTCGAGGAGATCCGCACATGCAGTTGACGCGCGGGTGTGAATACGCGATCCGAGGTCTCGTCTACCTGGCGAAAGCCCCGGCGGGGGAGCCCGTGCTGCTGGCCGACATCGCCAAGGGGATCGGGGCGCCGACGAACTACCTGTCGAACCTGTTCCAGGTTCTCACCCGGCTGGGGCTGGTGGCCTCGCACCGGGGCGCGAAGCGGGGTTACACTCTGTCGCGCCTGCCGAAGGACATCAACATGCGGGAGATCGTGGAGGGCCTCGAGGGGCCGATCACGATCAGCGCCTGCACGATGGACCGCGGGTGGTGCGATCACGAGCGGGACTGCGCGATGTACCTGCTCTGGAACGGGATCCAGGAGTCGATCGTGAAGCGTCTCGAGGAAACGAACCTCGCCACCCTCACGAACGCCTGCTTCATGCACGAAATCTGACCGCCCCTAACACCGGTGCCAGGTCAGATTCTGAGGACTTCCCTCCCGCATCCGCAG
>JADHED010000488.1_pt1 | contig 47606 bp, 36 predicted proteins | sample 8952041 | NCBI WGS metagenome assembly JADHED01 (sample SAMN16124423, study PRJNA663239) | bioreactor sludge metagenome | isolation source: sludge (control) | place: India:Bengaluru | collected 2018-09-08 | reverse complement strand
CGGCGCGTCCCGGCGCGGTGGTGATGGTCGGCGACGGCGTGAACGACGCCGCCGCGCTGGCGCTGGCCGACGTCGGCATCGCGGTGCACGGGGGCATGGGCGCGACCATCGTCGCGGCCGACGTGGTGTTCACGCGCGAGGGCGTCGCCCCGCTCGTCGAGATCCTCGACGGCGCGCGGCGGCTGCGCGGCGTCGTCCGCCGCAACCTCGGCTTCTCGCTGTTCTACAACGTGGCGGCCTCCGCGCTCGCCGTCGCCGGCCTGGTGGGACCGCTGCTCGCCGCCGTCCTCATGCCGGTGTCCTCGCTCACGGTCGTGCTCTCCTCGGCCCTGACCCGCACCTTCGGGCGGCCCGCGGTGGCCCGCCCGGCGCGATCGCCCCACGCCGGCGGGCGACGCACGAAGGCGGAGGCCTGACGTGGAGACCATCTTCGTCCTGCTCCCGCTCGCGCTGCTGATCGCGGCCATCGCCGTCGGCTTCTTCATCTGGGCCGCGCGCACGGGGCAGTTCGACGACCTCGAGACCCCCGCGGTGCGCATCCTCTTCGACGACGAGGAGCCCCGCCGGCCAGCGCCCGCGGCACCCGCCGCGGCGGGCGCCGGCCACCCATCGACGACCACTGCCGACCCGGCAAGGAGGGTTCCCGAATGAACGGAAGGAGAAAGCCCGTCCGCATCGTCGCACTGCTCGTGGTGGTGGCGGCGACGGGCTCGCTCGCGTACGCGCTCAGCAATGCGCGCAAGGGCTACGAGCCGCGGCAGCCCATCCTCTTCCGGCACACGCGCATGGCGGGCCCGCCCGTGTGGCAGGCCAACGCCCAGGGCGAGCAGGTGAACGTCGGGGGCTTCGACATCCCCTGCGTCTACTGCCACACCATGCCCTACAAGGGCCGCCACTCCACCGTGCCCTCCACGGCCGTGTGCATGAACTGCCACACCAGCGTGGGCCTCAACAAGGAGTGGGTGCTCAAGATGAAGGACTACTGGGATCGCGGGGAGCCGATCCCGTGGGTGAAGGTCCACGACCTCCCCGACTTCGTCTACTTCGACCACGCGGCGCACGTCAACGCGAAGGACGCCAACGGCAACCCCGTGCTGCCGCTGACCGACGCCGAGGGCAAGCCGATGGTCGTCTGCGAGAACTGCCACGGCAAGGTGGCGCAGATGGAGATCGTCTCCGTGCAGCACGCCTTCAACATGCAGTGGTGTCTCGATTGCCATCGGGACCCGAAGACGAAGGCGTCCACCGACTGCGTCGTGTGCCACCGCTAGCGGGGCCTGAGGGAGATGACGATGAATCCGCACGAAATCACCGCGCAGCCGGACGACGCCTCGGGTCTGGACCGGCGCGAGTTCCTCCGCCTGAGCGGGATTGCCGCCGCCGGCGCGCTCGCCAGCGCCGGGTGCCAGCCGCCGCCGGAGGCGACCATCCCGTTCCACGACATGCCCGAGACCCTGGTGGACGGCGTCGGGCGGGCGCGGTTCTTCCACACCGTGATCGACGGCTCGCCCGTGCTCGTGCGCACGCGCGAGGGCCGGCCGATCCTCGTCGCGCCCAGCCCCAACGACGCCAGCGCCCGCGGGCTCACCGTGCGGCACCAGGCGGCGCTGATGGACCTCTACGACCCCGACCGGGCGCGCGGCCCGCTGTCGGTGCGGCGGGGCAACGGCGCGCCGGTGGCGACGACCTGGGCCGTGGTGGCGCCCGACGTGGCGGCGCGGCTCAAGGCGGCCGGCGCGAAGGCCGTGCTGCTGACGGGGCCCCTGGCGAGCCCGACGCTCGCCGCCGCCATCGCCGCGCTCTCGGCGCGCACCGGCGTGCGCCACGTCACGTGGGCGCCGCTCGGCGACGACACGGTGGCCGCGACGTGGGCGCAGGCCTTCGGCGACGGACGCGTCCCGCGGCCGCGGCTCGACCGGGCGGACCTCGTCGTCGGCCTCGGGGCCGAGTTCCTCGATCGCCCCGGCGACGGCCTGGAGCGCGACTTCGCCGTGCGCCGCTCGCCCGATCAGCCCGAGGGCCGGCGCATGAGCCGCGTCGTGCAGCTGGAGGGCCGGCTCACGCTCACCGGCGCCAACGCCGACCGGCGGATTCGCGTCCGTGATTCGCACCTGGCGGCCATCGGCGCGGCCCTCGCCCACGAGCTGATCGTGGTGCGCAAGCTCGGGCCGCTGGCGGCAGACGCCACGGTGGCCGCGGCCCTGGCGCCCTTCACCGTCGACGCGGTGGCCGGGCGGACCGGCATCGCGGCCGACGTGCTGACGGCGCTGGCCGCGGAACTCGCCGCGGCCGCCGGCAAGGCCCTGGTCGTGGCCGGCGGATCGGCGGCGACGGCCGCTGCTGGACCCGCCGTCGAGCTGGCGGCGATTCTCCTCAACGTGACGCTCGGCGCCTTCGACGCGGGCCTGCTGGAGGACGTCGAGGTGGCTGGCCCGGCCGGGGCGGGCGCCACGGCGCTCGCCGCGCTCGCGGCCGACATGCTCGCCGGCAACGTGGAGGTGCTGGTGGTCGCCGGCGCGAACCCCGTCTACGACGGTCCCGCGTCGGTGGCCTTCGCCGAGGCACTGGCGAAGGTGCCCTACGTGCTGTCGCTGAACGACCGGCTGGACGAGACCTCGCGGCTCGCCGACGTGCTCGCGCCGGCGAGCCATCCCTTCGAGTGCTGGGGCGACGGGTCGTTGCCGCGTGGCCTGGTGGGCATCCAGCAGCCCGTGATCAAGCCGCTGTTCGACACGCGCGGCCTGCTCGACCTGGTGGTGGAGTGGGCGGCCGCGGCGGGCGACGCGCAGGCGATCGCCGCGGTGAGCGCGGCGGCGACGGCGGCGGCGACGGCACCCGCGCCGGCCACCGGCGCCCCGCTCCCGAGCCCGAGCGCGGCGTGGCACTACCTGCGCGCATCGTGGGCGGCGCGCCTGGGCCTCGGCGCAGCCACACCGGCCTTCGACGCCGCGTGGAACGCCGCGTTGCGCGACGGTGGCTGGCAGGGGCCGGCCCCCGTGCCGGCGCCCCGCGCCTTCGCCCCTGCGGCCGTGTCGGTGCTGGCGGCGGCCGAGCCCGCGGCCGGGACGGGCCTCGAGCTGCAGCTGTATCCGCACCTCGCCCTCGGCGACGGACGCGCCGGCAACAACGCCTGGCTCCACGAGTTCCCCGACCCGGTGACGCGCATCTCGTGGGGCGGGGCGCTGTCGATCGCGCCGCGGCGCTTCGACGAGATGGGGCTCGCCAACGGCGATCTCGTCGAGGTGGACGCCGGCCACGCGAAGCTGGTGGCGCCGGCCTACCGGCACGCCGGCATGCACCACGATCAGGTGGCGTTGCCGCTCGGCCTCGGGCGCGTGGCCTGCGGCGTGATCGGCAACGGGGTGGGGGCCAATGCCTTCCCGCTGCGCCACCTGGTGAACGGGCGCCTCGTCTCGGCGGGCCTGCCGGTGACGCTGCGCCCGGCCGGCGGGCGCGAGCCGCTCGCGCTGGCGCAGGGCTCGGACGTGATCGATCGCGATCGCCGCCCCCTGGTCCCGACGGCCACGCTGTCGGCCTACGAGCAGGACCGGAAGGCCGGGACCGAGCAGCAGCCGGGCGGGCGGTCGGCGTGGCCCGAGCACGAGTACCCGAACGCCCGCTGGGCGATGGCCATCGACCTCAGCAAGTGCAACGGGTGCGGCAAGTGCGTGCTCGGCTGCCAGGCGGAGAACAACATCCCGGTGGTGGGCCGGCGCGGCATCCTCGACGGGCGCGAGATGTCGTGGATGCGCATCGACCGCTACTACGACGCCCCGGCGAAGGACGGCCAGTGGGGCGCCGAGGTGTGGGACGGCCCGCTCGAGGTGGTGGAGGAGCCGCAGACGCTCTTCGAGCCGATGCTCTGCCAGCACTGCGAGAACGCGCCGTGCGAGAGCGTGTGCCCGTTCGTGGCGACGATGCACAGCGAGGACGGGCTGAACCAGCAGATCTACAACCGCTGCGTCGGCACCCGCTACTGCGCGAACAACTGCCCGTTCAAGGTGCGGCGCTTCAACTTCTGGGAGTACGGCAAGGCGCAGGAGAGCGCCCTCTTCCGCGCCCTCGAGCCCCGCATCAAGCGGAACGCGGAGCTGAACACCCGCGCCCCGATGCAGATGAAGAACAACCCCGAGGTGACCGTGAGGAGCCGCGGCGTGATGGAGAAGTGCTCCTTCTGCGTCCAGCGGATCCGCGAGGCGCGGGCCGCGGCGACGCGCGACGGGAAGGAGAAGACGCACTTCCCCGACGGCGCCGTCGTGCCGGCCTGCATGGAGGCCTGCCCGACCGGCGCGATCACGTTCGGCGACGTGAACGCCCCGGGCTCGCGGGTCGCCGCGCTCTCCGCCCACCCGCGGGCGATGCGTCTCCTCGACGCGCTGGGCGTCAAGCCCTCCATCTCCTACCTGACGAAGGTGCGAAATGACAAGGCCTGAGGCGAGCCCCTACGCCACGGTCATGGACGACAGCCAGCTCACGGGCCGGCCGATCGTCCTCGCGGGAGCCGGCCCCTACGGCGGCGACCTCGAGGTCCCCGAGCCGCTCGTCACCGGCGGGAAGAAGTGGTCCGACGTCGACCAGGACATCTGCATGCACGCCGAGCGCTTCCCCACGAAGAGGTGGTGGATCGCGTTCTCGGTCGCGCTGACGGGGCTCGGAATCCTCGTCTTCTCGCTGGTCCTCCTCTTCTACTCGGGCATGGGCATCCTCGGCATCAACTCGCCCGTGGGATGGGGCTCGTTCATCATCAACTTCGTCTTCTGGATCGGCATCGGCCACGCCGGGACGCTCATCTCGGCCGTCCTCTTCCTCTTCCGGCAGCAGTGGCGCACCGGCATCAACCGCGCCGCGGAGGCGATGACGCTCTTCGCGGTCGCCTGCGCCGGCATCTTCCCGATCATCCACCTCGGCCGCGCCTGGTTCGCCTACTGGCTCGTCCCCTACCCGAACGCCCGCGGCCCGCTCTGGATCAACTTCAACTCGCCCCTCTCCTGGGACATCTTCGCGATCTCGACCTACGGCCTCGTCTCGGCGGCCTTCTGGTACGTCGGCCTCCTCCCGGACCTCGCGACCGTGCGGGACCGGGCCACCCACCCGTGGCGGAAGAGGATCTACAACGCGCTCAGCCTCGGCTGGAACGGCTCGCACCGCGCCTGGCGGCACTACGAGTCGGCGTACATGATCCTGGCCGCCCTCGCGACGCCGCTCGTCTTCTCGGTCCACACGATCGTCTCGTTCGACTTCGCGACGTCGGTCATGCCGGGCTGGCACACGACGATCTTCCCGCCCTACTTCGTCATCGGCGCCATCTTCTCGGGCTTCGCCATGGTCATCACGCTGATGACCTTCATGCGCGGCTACTTCGGCATGAAGCACTACATCACCATGAACCACATGGAGGCGATGGCCAAGATCCTGATGCTGACGGGCATGCTCGTCGGCTTCGCCTACTCCACCGAGTTCTTCATGGCGTGGTACTCGGGCTCCGAGTGGGAGGGCTTCGTCTTCACGAACCGCGCGTTCGGCCCCTACTGGTGGGCCTACGCCATCATGTTCACCTGCAACGCCATCGTCCCGCAGATCTTCTGGTGGAAGTCGATGCGGCGCCACACCTGGGTGCTCTTCGTCGTCTCCATCCTGGTGAACGTCGGCATGTGGTTCGAGCGCTACGTGATCGTCGTCACGTCGCTGCACCGCGACTTCCTGCCCTCGTCGTGGGGGATGTACGCCCTCACCGTGTGGGACTACGCCATCCTCGTCGGGTCCTTCGGGCTCTTCTTCACGCTCTTCCTCCTCTTCGTCCGCTTCCTCCCGGTGGTGGCGATCTCCGAGGTGAAGGGCGTGATGGACCCGAAGGTCGCCCGCACCACCCCCGCGCCCGGTGCGGCGCTGCAGGAGGCCTGAGCCATGACCCCGACTTCCACCAAGGGCGTCCTCGGCCACTTCTACGAGCCGGCCGACGCGCTCGCCGCCGCCGTCAAGGTCCGCGACGCCGGCTGGCGGCACTTCGACTTCCTCACCCCGTTCCCCATCCACGGCATGGAGGACGCGATGGGCCAGACGCGGTCGTGGATCCCCTGGGTCACGGCCGTGCTCGCGCTCTGCGGCGTCCTCTTCGCCCAGGGCCTGCAGAACTACGTCATGGTGTGGGACTGGCCGATGAACTACGGCGGCAAGCCCTACGCGTCGTGGCCGGCCTTCGTGCCCATCACCTTCGAGGCGATGGTCTTCTGGGCCGCCCTCGGCAGCGCCGTCGTCGCGATCGTCGCCGGCAAGAGGGACACCGTGCCGCAGCCGCCGCCGATGCTCATCACGACCGGCGCCACCGTCGACCGGTTCGTCCTGTGGATCTCGGCGACCGACCCGAAGTGGAACGCCGCCGAGGCCGAGCGCTTCGTCCGGTCGCTCGGCGCCGACGGCGTCCGGCTCGTCGATGCCGCCAGCGGCGAAGGAGGCTCGAATGCGTAACGCCACCCGCCTGCTCGCCGTCGTGGCGCTCGCCTCGCTCGTCGCCGGCTGCGACCTCGGCCTGCCCGCCGGCCGCACGCCGCACCGCGAGGGCAACCGCCTCGACATGGGCGACCAGCCCAAGCTCAAGCCCCAGCGCGCCGCCATGGCCGGCCTGCATCCCACCGGGATGATCGAGCCGCAGCCCGGGACCGTCGCCGTGGGCGAGGCGCCCTATCCCTACGCCCAGAACGAGGCCGACCGCGCGGGCGCCGAGTTGAAGAACCCGTTCGAGCCGACCCCCGCGGTGATCGCGCACGGAAAGTTCGTCTACGAGAACGTCTGCATCACCTGCCACGGCCCGAAGGGCGCCGGCGACGGCGCGGTGACGGCGCTCTTCCCGAAGCCGCCCAGCCTGATGACGCAGAAGGTGCGCGACTGGCCGGACGGCCAGCTGTTCCACCGCCCGATGCGGGGCCAGAACTCCATGCCGAGCCACGCGCGGCAGGTGGACGCCCGCGATTCCTGGGCGGTGATCCTCTACATCCGCGAGATGCAGAAGGTCGAGCCCGTGGCGCCCGCACCCGCCGCCGCCGCGTCGACGGCGCAGGCCGCAACGCCCGCGCCGGGTGCCACCGGCGCTTCCGCGGGCCAGGGCCCGGCTGCCGTCACTGGGGGGAAGTCATGAGCCATCCACACTCTCACGGACTCCCGGCCGTGCCGGATCGCCTCGCCCTGCCGGGCCTCGTGCAGGCGCTGGCGGGCGTCGCCGTGCTGGTCGGCGCCGGGGCGCTCGCCTGGGCCGTCAACGCCGGCGACCTGCAGCTCGCCTGGAGCAGCTACCTGATCGGCGTCTTCTTCGCCCTCGGGCTCGGCGTCTTCGGCGCGGCCTGGCTCGCCATCCTCTACCTCGCCAACGGGGCCTGGTCGGTGACGATGCGGCGCATCCCCGAGGCGATGACCGCGTGGCTGCTGCCCGGCGGCGTCCTCGCGATGCTCGTCGGCCTCGGCGCGCACTCGCTCTACCACTGGTCGCACCCGGAGGTGGTGGCCGCCGACGAGCTGCTCACGCACAAGGCCCCGTTCCTGAACATGCAGATGTTCTGGATCCTGGCCGGCGCGAGCCTGCTGCTCTGGGTGGTGTTCGCCGCGGTGCTCGTCGGGGCCTCGCACCGGCAGGACCGCGAGGGCGGCATGGCGCCGACCCGCGCCAACCGCACCGTCTCGGCGATCTTCCTCGTCGTCTTCGCCCTCACGCTGAGCATCGTCAGCTTCTACTTCCTGATGTCGCTCGACGCGCACTGGTTCTCGACGATGTTCGCCGTGCTCGTCTTCACGGACATCGTGCAGACCGGCACGGCCTTCGTCGCCGTGGTCGCCGGGCTGTTCGTGCTCTCGGGCACGCTGAAGGGCTTCCTCAACGAGCACCACCTGCACAGCCTCGGCAAGATGGTGTTCGCCTCCACGGGCTTCTGGGCCTACATCTACTTCTGCCAGTTCATGCTGATCTGGTACGCGAACATCCCGGAGGAGACCACTTACTTCCTGCGCCGCGCCGACCACGGCTGGCTCACCTACCTGCTGGTGCTGCCCGCCCTGAAGTTCGTCGTGCCGTTCCTGCTGATGCTGCCGCGCGACGCCAAGCGCAACCCCCGGAAGCTCGTGCCGGTGTCGGTGCTGATCCTGTTCGCGCAGTTCTGGGAGCTCTACGTGATGGTGGGCCCGGCCATGGGCCACGGCGAGCACGCGGCGCACGCGCACCTGCCGTTCGTCGAGTTCGCGGTGACGCTGGGGTTCGTGGGCCTGTTCACCCTCGTCTTCGGCTGGTTCCTCGCGCGGCACGACGCGGTGCCGTTGAAGGACCCGGAACTGATGGAGTGCCTGGAGTATCACTCGTAGAGGCTTGAGGCTTGAGGCTTGAGGCCTGAGGCCTGAGGCTTGAGGCCGGGGGGCGGGGCCGGGAGCGCCCTGCCCCAAGTCCCCATTGCCCCAGATCCCCATGAAGAGTCGCGACATCCTGCTCGGGTTGCTCGTGCTCACGCTGCTCGCGGGAGGCGTGTACTGGGCGCGGGGGCCTGGCCACGCGCCTGGCGGCGGCGAGCCGGAGGGCCTGGAACCGCCGATGGCCGCCGCCGGGGCGTCTGATCTCCAGGACGCCACGCGGGCCGACGCCACCGTGGCCGCGGGCGACCTGCGTGTCACGCTGTCGGTGTCGCCGCGTCCGCCCGTCGCCTTCGAGAAGAACGCCTTCCGCGTGCGCGTCACGTCCGCGGACGGCGCCCCCGTCGCCCTCGACGAGGGGCGCATCCGCTTCGAGATGGTCATGCCGATGGGCGACCATCGCTACACCCTGGTGCCGGCCGGCGACAGCTGGCTCGCCGCCGACGTCGTGTTGCCGTTCTGCAAGAGCGGCAACCCGACCTGGTTCGCCATCGTCGAGGGCCGGGTCGCCGGACAGCCGCTGCTGGCCAGGTTCCGGGTGGACCTGGCGAAGCCGGGGACGGCCCCCTCCGAGGGCGGCACTCCGACCCGATAGCGCGCGCCGCGGTCCGGACGGGTCGGCCCGCCGCTGCCGCCACCAGCGTGGCCCGGGTTACGCTGTGGCGGGGCCTCCAGCCGTGATCATCCTCGCCAACCTCCTGCTCGCCGTTGCCGCGCTGCTGACGTTCCTCGTCGCGTTGCTCGTCGCCGATGCCCGGCACGTGGGCGGCGCAGACGCGATGGGGCTGGTGGTGGTGCCGATGCTGCTGGCGCCGCGGTGGCTCGCCCTCGCCGGGGTCGTGGCCATCGCGTGCTCGCGGTCGGCGCTCGGCTGGGTGCACGCGTCGCGGACCGCGCAGGCCGTGCTGTGCCTCGCGTGGCTCGGACTTGCCGGCGCGGCCTCGTTCGCCTCGGTGCTCATGGCCCACGGGCCGGACAGCCAGGCGTTCAAGCCGTGGGCCGCGGTGCTGGCCGTGGTCGTGCCGGGGATGGTGGCGGCGGGTCTCGCGATCGCCCTCAACGCGCGGACCGCGTCGCCGGCCGTGTGGCGCCTGGCCGCGGGCGCGGTGACGGTGGTCGTCGCGGCGGGCGGCGTCGCGATGGCGCGCGCCGAGTGGGCGCACGAGCGGCAGGCTCGCGCGTCGGTGGAGGCCGCCGCGGCCGAGCGACAGCAATGGCTCGCCGGGAAGCGAAGCCAACTGCAGGCCCTGTCGCCGCAGGTGCCGCTGCGCGACTGGCTGCCGTGGCTCAACGTGCACATCGACGAACTGCGCGAGCCGGCGCTCGCGGCGGTCCGCGCGCGCCCGACGCTCGAGGCGGACCTCGCGGCGATGCTGCGTGGGGAGGAGGCGCCGCTCGCGTTGCGGTTCATGTGGCTCTGGATGCCCGATCCGCCCGCCACGCTCGGCGGCGCGGTCCACCAGGGCATCAGCGGGCTGCCGGCGTGGGCGGAGCGACACCTCGAAGAGAGGATCGCGCCGGCGCCGGTCGATGGCGACGAGGGGGAGGCGTCGGGCGACGGGTGGCCCGCCGCCCGCCCGGTGGACCTCGACGACATGGCGCAGGCGGCCATCGTCCTCGCGGACAAGTACCGGGCGAGCGGTCTCGACTTCGTCACGCCGATTCGGGAGTTCGACGGCGTGCTGCGGAAGCACGCCCTGCCCGAGGAGCAGCTCGGCGCGGACCCCACCTACCAGCCGCGGGCGTACCTCGAGACGTGGCTGCAGCGGCGCGCGGCCCGCGCGCCGGGCTCGCATGAGGGCGCGGGCTCGCCGTGATCGAGACGGTCGATCTCCTCGGCTTCCTCGCGCTCGGCCTGCTCGGCGGCTTCGGCCACTGCGTCGGCATGTGCTCGCCGTTCGTGATCTTCGTCTCGAGGCGGTACGTCCCTGCGGACGGCGGACGCCTGGCGGCCTTCACCGCGCAGTCGTGGTACACGGCCGGGCGCGTGCTCACGTACGCCGCGCTCGGCGCCGTGGCCGGCAGCCTGGGTGGCGTGGTGCAGATGGCCGGCGCCCTGCTCGGCGTGCAGCGTGCCGCGTCGGTCGTCGCGGGCGGGGCGCTCCTGGTGTGGGCGCTCGTGGCGCTATCGGATCTCGTGCCCGGCCTCCAGACGGGCGGGGCGCTCTTCAGCCGCGTGGCGGGGCGGCTGAAGGGGCGCGTGCCCGGCCACCCGTTCGCCACGGGCCTCTTCCTGGGATTGCTGCCGTGCGGGTTGCTCTACTCGGCGGTGATCGCCGCCGTGGCGCGGGGCGGGCCGCTGGAGGGGGCCGTGGCGCTGGCGCTGTTCGGCCTCGGCACGGCGCCCGCGCTGCTCGGCGTCTCGCTCGCCGACGAACTGCTGGCGCGTCACCGCGCGTTCCTCAACCGCCTCTCGCAGGTGTTCCTGCTGGTGATGGGCGCGTGGTTCCTCTGGTCGGGGCTGGCGGGGTAGGCACAGGCGGCCGGTCCTGACGCCGGTACCCAGCAGGTCAGGTCGAGTGCCGCCGCATCACCCGGCCCCGCAGCACCCGGACCCTTGACACTTCTGGCCCCGTCTGGCCGAATGGGCCCTCCAGCCCACAGTGCCCTTCGCACGGAGGTCCCATGACCCGCGTTGTCGCGTCCGCCGCCACGCTGTGCCTCGTTGCCGTCACCGCCCACGCGCAGGCGCCCGCCGCGCCTTCAGCGGTGCGGTGCGACGAAGTCCTCACCGCGGCCGAGGCGACGGCCATCGCCGGCAGCGGCTACCAGGGGCCCGTGGTGGACGAGCCGCGCCCGGGCTTCACCCGCTGCGAGTGGCAAGGCGAGGACAGCAACTTCGGGTTCACCTTCGCCAGCCTGAGGAACCTCGCCGACGAGCACCAGACCGCGGACCAGCAGTTCGAGTTCACCGTGCAGGCGCTCGAGAGCGAGAGCCAGAAGCGTGAACTCGTGCCAGGGATTGGCGTGCGGACCGCCATCCTGCCCGCGGGCGACGACGCCCTGATGGTGGCCGTGCAGCGCGCGGACGGCGTGGCTCGGATGATCACCTACAAGCTGGACCGGGAGAAGGCGCTGGCCCTCGCCCGCGCCATCGCCGAGCCCTGAGCCTGGCGCGTGCTCCACGCTGCCGGGGCGCCCCGCTTCCAGCGGAGACGCCCCGCGCGGAGGCCGACGTCAGGCGGACGGCAGCGCCTCGACGAACTGCACCATGCGGCGGCGCAGCGCCTCGTCGGGCAGCGGGCCCACGGCCGCGCCCAGGTTGTCGATCATGTGCTTGGCCTGGCTCGTGGCCGGCGTCACCACGGTCACCGCGGGATGGCCAACCACGAACTTCAGGAACACCTGCGCCCAGGTCTTCGCGCCGATCTCGGCGGCCCAGTCGGGCAGCGGGCGGTCGCCCACCCGCCGGAAGAGGCGCGTGCGCCCGAACGGCAGGTACACCAGCACCCCGATCTTCCGGTCGCGCGCGAGCGGCAGGATGGTCTGCTCGACGCCCAGGTTGTCGACCGCGTAGTCGATGCCGATGAAGTCGATCGGCTCCGACTTCATGATCCCCGCCAGCTGGTCGTACTGCCGCTCGTCGGTGGTGGTGACGCCGATGTAGCGGACGCGGCCCTGCGCCTTCAGCTCCTTCAGGATCCCGAGCTGCGTCGGCACGTCGGCGAGGTTGTGCACCTGGACGAGGTCGAGCTTGGGCTTGCGGAGCCTCGCGAACGACTGCTCGAGCTGCGCGCGTGCGGCGGCCGGGTCCGCCGCGCTGCCGCCGCCGCGCGGCACCACGTTCACCTTCGTGGCCCAGAACACCTTCTCGGTGGCGCCGATCTCGGCGGCGATGCGCCCCGCCACCTCCTCGGAGGCGCCGTAGGACGGCGCGGTGTCGAAGACGCTCGCGCCCCCGTCGATCAGTGCCTTCATCACCTCGCGGAGGGCGGCCACGTCCTCCGACCGCGCCACCTGCGCGAAGGTCGCCGAGCTGCCGAGGCCCACGACCGGCAGCAGTTCGCCCGACGAGGGGACGGCCCGGGTGATGAGCGTCGACTGCGCGAACAGGTACTGGGGATCCAGGGCCAGCGCGGCCCCGGCCCCCATCGTCAGGGTCAGCCAGTCACGACGTGTCAGCGTGGTCATGTGGATGGACTCTCCGGTTGAAAGCGGGATCGCTGGCAGCCGGCGGTCGCACCGCTGCCGACCATGCCCGCGGCGTCGCCGGCGACGCCCGCCGGGTCCTGTCCTGCCGGCTGCCCGTGTGAGGAGAGTACCTCACACGAGGCCATGCGAGACAGGGCCCGCCCGAGGGACCTGGCGCGGTGGCGCCGGCCCAGGCCCCGCGGCCAGCCGCGCCGCGCCCTCCCCCTCGCTACCCGGCGGGCCTATGATGTGCGCGTCGCGCATCGCGCGCGAAGGGGGGAACTCATGCGTGCAGTCGTCCTACTGGGGTGTGGCCTCCTGACGCTCGGCGTCCCTGTCGCCCTGCAGGCGCAGGAGGCGGCCGACGCCCGGCTCGCCCGGCTCGAGGCGCAGGTCGACAACTTGCGGTGGCAGCTCGATCAGCTCCGCAAGATCGCCGACGACAACCAGTTCTACCTCCGCCTGTCGGACGTGGCGGAGGTGGACAAGGTGATCCTCGCGGGCAAGCCGAACCCCAGGGAACGGGAGCGCTACGGGATCGACAACGAGCGCCATCCCATCCGCATCTACAGCTACACCTTCGTGCCGCGCGGCCTCGACCGCTCGCGCAAGCACCCCGCCATCGTCCTCACCCACGGCGGCGTGCACGGCGACTTCGGCACCTACCACGTCCACCTGGTCCGCGAGATGATCGCGCGCGGCTACATCGTCGTCGCGCCCGAGTATCGCGGCTCGACGGGCTATGGCCGGGCCATGTACGAGGCCATCGACTACGGCGGCCTCGAGAACGACGACGTGGTGACCGTGCGCGACTGGGCGGTGGAGGAGCTGCCCGTCGATCCCAGGCGCGTGGCCGCCGTGGGGTGGAGCCACGGCGGGATGATCTCGCTGATGGTCGGCTTCGACCACCCCGACAAGTTCGCGTGCATCTACGCGGGCGTCCCCGTGAGCGACCTGCTGACGCGGCTCGGCTACCACGAGCCGTCCTACACCGCGGAGTTCGCCGCGAAGTACCACATCGGCAAGCCGCCGGTGGACGACGTGGACGAGTACCGCCGCCGCAGCCCGATCTGGAACGTCCACAAGCTGAAGATCCCGCTGATGGTGACCAGCAGCACCAACGACCGCGACGTGAACGTGGTCGAGGTCGAGCAGCTCATCACCCACCTGAAGGCGGCCGGCAAGACCTTCGAGAGCCACATCGAGCAGGACGCGCCGGGCGGCCACAGCTGGGATCGCATCGACACCACCTTCGCGCGGAAGGCGCGCCTGCGGATGTACGAGTTCCTCGCGAAGCACCTCGGCACCGCGAAGTAGGCGGACGGCACGAGGCCGCCGCGTCGGCGCGGCGACGCCTCAGTAGCGCAGCCGGAAGAACGTCGGCGCCGTGCCCGTGCCCGGGACGACCACGAAGAGGTTGTCGAACTCCTCGTGGGCGATCGTCACTGCCGCGGCGGCGCCCAGCGCGGCCAGGATCTTCGGCGCCGACCCGGAGTGCGAGGCGACGAGGACGACGTCGCCGGCGTGCCTGGCGCGAAGGGTGGCGACGAGGCCGTCGATGTCGTCGGAGTGGACCTGCTGTACCGCGAGGCCGAGCGCGGTCGCGAGCGGCCCCACGGTCTGGTGGGTCCGCTTCCACTGCGTGGCGTAGATCGTCGTCACGCCCGCGTCGCGCAGCACGGTCGCGAGCCGCTCGGCCCGGGCGCGCCCCGCGGCCGACAGCGGGGTGTCTTCACTGTCGTCCTGCCGCTCGGCGTGCCGGACGACGAAGACCGCCTTCTGGGCGAGGGCCACCGGCGCGGCGGCGAGCAGGAGGGCGAGGGCCAGGCCGAGCCGGCCGGCGAGCGCGCGGATCGTCATCGGTGAACTCCCGGGAAGGTGGCCATTGTAGGGCAGGTCCCGCCCGGCGTCGCGGGCGGACCCCGGACTGGCGGTACGATGGGCGGAGGACGAGGCGCGCGTCCCCCGCGAAAGGACGCTGACGCACATGCTGAACATCGCCCTGTTCGGTCCTCCCGGCGCGGGCAAGGGCACGCAGTCGGACTTCCTCGTCAAGAAGTACAACCTCTTCTACATCTCCACGGGCGACCTGCTGCGGAAGGAGATGGCCGGACGGACCAAGCTCGGCCTCGAGGCGCAGGGCATCATCGCCGCCGGCGGCCTGGTGCCAGACGAGGTCATCGTCCAGATCATCGAGAACACGATCACCGGCAACCCGGGCTCCAACGGGTTCCTCTTCGACGGGTTCCCGCGCACCTACATCCAGGCCTACATCCTCGAGGGCCTGATGCTCAAGCTGCACACCTCGCTCAACCGGCTGATCAGCCTCGACGTGTCCGAGGACGTCTCGGTGCGCCGCCTGCTTGCCCGCGGCGTCACCTCGGGGCGCAGCGACGACAACGAGACGGTGATCCGCAACCGGCTGCGCGAGTACGCGGAGAAGACGCGGCCCGTGCTCCAGTTCTACCGGGATCGCGGCCTGTGCGTGGAGATCGACGGCGCGGCGCCGGTGGAGGTGGTCCGCGATCGCATCGACGCCATCGTGCAGGAGGAGCTCGGCAAGCAGCTCTTCAACGTCGTGCTGTTCGGGCACCCGGGCTCGGGCCGCGGCTCGCAGGGGCGTGCGCTCGCCGCGCGGTACGGGCTCGAGTACGTGGCCACGGGCCCGATGCTCGGGGAGGAGATCGCGCGCGGCACGGCCACCGGCCGCCGGATCGTGAGCCTCTACGAGAGCGGGCAGCTGGTGCCCGACGAGATCGTCGTGCAGCTGATCGAGCGGAAGCTGGCCGACGCGAAGGGGGTGAAGGGGTTCATCTTCAAGGGCTACCCGCGCACCCTGGTGCAGTCCTACATCCTCGACGCCCTGCTGAAGAAGCACGGCTCGTCGCTCGCGCGGATCATCGTCCTCGACGTGCCGACGCTCGAGCTCATCGCCCGGCTCGACGCACGCAGCCAGACCGACCGCTGCATGCCCTACGACACGAGCACCGCGAAGATCGTCAAGCGGCTGCAGGAGCACGAGACCAAGACGGTGCCCGTCATCCAGAAGTACAGCCAGCGCCACGAGGTGATCACCGTGGACGGCACCGGCACGTTCGACGAGGTGTTCGCGCGCCTCTCGGCCGTGATCGAGGACGGGCTGCGGGCGTCGCGGTAGGCCGCGCCCGCCTCACCTGGCCTCGGCCCGCACCCGGAGCGTGTACTTGACGGTGTTCTGGTGCGTGTTGGTGACGCGCAGCACCACGAGCGTCGGACGCTTCATCGTGAAGCTCCCGCCTTCGGTGTACGACACGTCGATCGCGTTGATCCGGGCGATGGTCTCCTGCGATCCGCCCGCGCTGTCGAGCAGCGCAACGTGCCCCATCAGGTTGGAGCTCCTGCGCCGTGACTGCTCCAGGCCGAGCACGGCGCGATAGTCGCCCTTCGGCAGCGCGATGGCGTAGTAGGCGGACTCGCCGAGCTCCAGCTCGCCCTTCAGCTCCTGGTCGAGCGCCAGGGGGCTCGGCGCGACCTTGCCGAAGAACGGGTAGGGCATCCACCCGGCCTTCGCCTCGGTGAACGGCCACTCGTCCGGAAGGATGGCGGGGGGCGGCGGCTCGCCGCGCCGGCGGCGGTCGAGGAAGCCGGCCGCCAGCGGGTGGACGACCACCATGTAGTCCGCCCGGTCGTGGGCGTTCATCACGCGCACCGAGACGGTGGCCGCTCGCTTCAGCTGGAACGCGCTCACCCGACGATGGTCCCTGTCGATCGCGTTGAACGACAGCGCCGCGTCGCGAATCACCACGCCGTCGCCGTCCAGCAGCGAGACCTTGCTCATCAGGTTGCTGACCTTGCCGTCCACCCGGCGCGTGTCCACCGTGAGGAGGTACTCGCCTGCCGGCAGTCGCAGGTCCAGCTCTGCCGTCTCGTCGCGGTCGAGCGTGAACGCCGACGGCGTGGCCAGCGTGGCCTGCCGGGGCTCGGCGCGCAGCGGGGCGGCCGCCGCCGCTGCGACACACAGGCTGAAGACGACGCGGGACGCGCGCATCGGGGACCTCCTCGACGCCTCGTTCGGCGACGCACCACGCGCGTCGCGGGACGAGGCCGTCCCTCCGCTTCTCGGGAGTGGGTGCAGTGGTGCCGACTCTAGCCAAGCGCCGTCGCACGGGGTAGCTACCCAAAGAGGTGGGGTGGCGGCCGTGGTCCCCCTGGCCGCCCGTGCGCGACGGGCGCTCGCCAGCGCGGCCATACGCTTTCCACGCCGGTTTCCGCTACTCCTTCGTCGCGGGCTCTGCTAGGATCCCGGTGCCGGCTCGTGTCGTCCACGCCCAGACGACGCCCCCCGCCACGACGACACCGGCCTCGCCGGGCACGCCCCGCCCGCTGAACTGTCCCCCAATCACTGTCACCCGGCTGCCCTTGTGCGCGCCCGCACGGGCGTCACTGCCGCAGGCCGGGATGACCGCTCCGCCACGCACCGCGCGACGGAGAAGGAGCGACGATCCATGTCAGAACGGCTCAGCAGGAAGGAATTCCTCGACGCAACCGCACGTACGGCCATCGGCGTGTCCATCGGGGCACTGGGCGGCAGCCTGCTCGCGAGCGGGGGCGACCAGGCGCGGCAGGAACCGATCCTGGCGAAGGCTGCGGCGCAGGGCTTCCCGTGGCCCTGGCCCTACGTGGCGCTCGACCCGGAGGACCTCCGCAAGCGGGGGCACAAGTTCTACTACGACGGCGGCTGCTGCTACGGCGCGTTCCAGGCCGTGGTGTCGGCCCTGGGCGAGAAACTGGGCGAGCCCTTCACCCTGGTGCCGCCCCAGATGATGTACTTCGGGGGTGGCGGTGGTGCCGGCTGGGGCACGCTGTGCGGCGCCCTCAACGGCGCCGCCGCGGCGATCAGCCTCGTGGTGGACCGCTCGAACGCCAGCAGCATCATCAGCGAGCTGTTCGGCTGGTACACGACCGCCCTGTTCCCGTCGGACAAGAGCAACGAGTACGCGGTCCAGAAGGCCTTCTTCGTCAACCGGAACGACAAGCCCCTGATGCAGACCGCGAGCAGCACGCCGCTCTGCCACGGCTCGGTGTCGAAGTGGTGCACCGAGTCGCGCTACAAGGCGTCGGCGCCGGAGCGGGCCGAGCGTTGCGCCCGCCTCACCGGCGACACCGTCGCCCGGGCCGTCGAGATGCTCAACGCCTACCAGAGCGGGGCCTTCAAGGCGGCGTTCACGCCCGTGAAGGCCGTGTCGGAGTGCATGAGCTGCCACGACGCGACGTATGGGCACGTGCTGTCGTCCACCAAGATGGACTGCCGGCAGTGCCACAACGACACGTGGGATCACCTCTGGTAGGGTGACCGTCGCCCGGCGGTCGGCGCGCCGCCGTTCCCGAGGCCGGAGGGTCCCTGCCGAAGTGGCGCAGGGCCTCCGGCCGTCCCGTCGGCGCGGTCAGTACCAGCCGATCGGCTGCTCGTTCAGGTTGATGTGCACCTGCTTCACCTGCAGGTACTCGTCCACGCCCCACTTGCCCAGTTCGCGGCCGATGCCGCTCTGCTTGTAGCCGCCCCACGGCGCCTCGACGAACGTGGGCTGCATGTGGTTCACCCACACGATGCCCGCGCGCAGGCGCTTCACCATGCGCATCGCGCGGAAGATGTCGCGGGTCCACACGGCGGCCGCCAGACCGTAGGGCGTGTCGTTGGCGAGCCGCAGCGCGTCCGCCTCGTCGTCGAACGGCATGACGCAGGCCACGGGGCCGAAGATCTCCTCGCGGGCGATACGGGCGCCGTGATCGACGTCGTAGAAGATGGTCGGCTCGACGAAGAGGCCGGCGTCCAGGCCCGCGCCGGTGGCCCGCCCGCCGCCCACGGCCAGCTTCGCCTCGCGCTTGCCAAGTTCCTGGTAGCCGCGCACGCGGTCGAACTGGTCGCGGCTCACGAGCGGGCCCATCCTGACGCGGCGATCGAGGCCGGGGCCCAGCGTGATGCGGCGCGCCTTCTCGACCATCGCCTCCAGCAGGCGCGGGTAGATCGATCGCTCCACGAGCACGCGGCTGCCCGCCGAGCACACTTCGCCCTGGTTCACGAACACGCCGAAGAGCGCGCCGTCCACCGCCGCCTCGAAGTCGGCGTCCGCGAAGAAGATGTTGGGCGACTTGCCCCCCAGCTCGAGCGTCACCTTCTTGATGCCGTCGGCCGCCGTACGCAGGACGATCCGCCCGGTCTCGGCGCTGCCAGTGAAGGCGACGAGGTCCACCTCCGGGTGCGATACGATGGCCGCGCCGGCCGGCTGGCCGAGCCCCGTGACGACGTTGACGACGCCCGGCGGCAGGCCGGCGGCCTCGAACCCGCGCGCCAGCGCCAGCAGCGTCAGCGGCGTCTGCTCGGCCGGCTTGATCACCATCGTGCAGCCGGCGCAGATCGCCGGCGCGAGCTTCCACGCGGCCATCAGCAGCGGGTAGTTCCAGGGGATGATCTGCCCGGCCACGCCCGCCGGTTCCCGCAGCGCCAGGCTCATGGCGTTGTCGGGCACGGGGATCACGTCGCCGTGGACCTTGGTGGCGAGCCCGCCGTAGTACTCGAAGCACGTGGCCACGTCGGCGATGTCGAACTCCGCCTCGACGATCGGCTTGCCGCAGTTGCGGGTCTCGAGTTCGGCCAGTTCCGCCGCGCGCCGCCGCACCGCCTCGGCCAGCCGGAAGAGGATGCGGCCGCGTTCCTGCGCGGTGACCTCACGCCACGGACCGGCGTCGAACGCCCGCCTGGCCGCCGCGACGGCCGCCGACACGTCCGCCTCGCCCGCGTCGGGCACCCGCGCGATCACCTCCTGGGTGGCAGGGTCGATCACGTCGAGGGTCCGCGACGACGTGGCCTCCACGAAACGTCCGTCGATGTAGAGCGCGTGAGCGGTCATCGTCACCTCGGCCAGACTCAGAACTCGGAACTCCTGACTCGAAACTCGAAACCCGGGACTCGAGACTCCTCAACCCTCACGTCCCCCCGCCTCGACGGCCGGCAGGCGGTACGCGATGATGGGCGCGCTTCCGGAGGGTTGCATGCGTCAACGTCGCGTCCTGTCGCCGCATCTGGCGTCGGCCCCACGTTCCAGTCCGCGCGCGATCGGGTGGGTGGCCGCCGCCGCGGCGGTCGCCGCGTGGATGGCCACGGGGGTCGCGCAGTCGCGCACCCCCTTCGGCATTCCCGCCGGAGGCGTGCCGCAGCCCTCGGCCGGCATCGCGGCGGCCCCCGGGTCGCGGGCGCAGGGGTGGATCGCGCAGGGGCGATCCGAGGTGCTCGCCCGGCACGGCATCGTCGCGACGAGCGACCCGCTGGCGGCGCAGGCGGGCCTCGACATCCTCCGCCAGGGCGGCAACGCGATCGACGCGGCCGTGGCCGCCGCCGCCGTGCTCGACGTCACGTCGCAGAACGACACGGGGATCGGCGGCGACCTGTTCGCGCAGATCTACGTGGCGAAGGATCGGAAGCTGTACGGACTGGCGTCGGCCGGCTGGGCGCCCGCGGGGTGGACGCCGGAGTTCTTCACGAAGACGCTCGGCGTGAAGGCGATGCCGGGCACCGGCGTGAACGCGGCCACCGTGCCTGGCGCCATCGCGGGCTACGACGCGATGCTCGCGCGGTTCGGCTCGATGACCTTCCGGGAGACCTTCGAGCGCGCCGCGCGCGTGGCGGAGGAAGGCTGGGGACAGGCCGAGCGGCGGCACGCCGACCTGCGCGGCGTGCTCGCGCCGCTGCGCGCGGACGCCGATTCGGCGTCGACGTTCCTGGAGGGCGGCCAGGCGCCGCCGCTCTACGGCATTCTCCGCAACCCCGGCCTGGCGACGGCGCTGCGGATCGTCCAGCAGCGGGGCCGTGACGGCTTCTACACGGGCGAGGTCGCCGAGGCGATCGTCCGGAAGGTGCGGGCGGGCGGCGGCGTGATGTCGCTGGCCGACCTCGCGGAGTTCCAGCCCGAGTGGGTGGATCCGATCTCCACCAGTTACCACGGCTACGACGTCTTCCAGCTGCCGCCGCCGGGGCAGGGAGTGGCCGCGCTCCAGATGCTGAACGTGCTGGAGGTGTGCGTGCCGAAGCTCGGGTTCGACCTGTCGGCGCTCGGGCCCTCGCACCCGATGACCTGGCACCTGCTGGTGGAGGCCAAGAAGCTCGCCTACGCCGACCTGCTGGCCAGCAACGCGGACCCGGAGTTCGCCGCGGTGCCGGTCGAGCGGATGCTGTCGAAGGCGCACGCCGCGACGCTCTGCGACCGCATCGATCCCAACGCCGCGGCGAGATCGGGCGCGGCCGGCGGGCCCGACGGCGGCACCATCTACCTCGCCGCCGCCGACCGGTGGGGCAACATGGTGTCGCTGGTGCACAGCGTGTTCAGCGTCTACGGCAGCCGCGCCACCGTGGCGCCGTACGGGTTCGTGCTGCACAACCGCGGGGCGGCGTTCTCGCTCGATCCGAAGAGCCCCAACGTGGTGGCGCCGCGCAAGCGGCCGTTCCACACGATCATGGCCGGCTTCGTGATGCGGGGGGGGCAGCCGCTGATGGCCTTCGGCAACATGGGCGGCAGCGTGCAGCCCGAGTCGCACGCGCAGCACGTGGTGAACCTGATCGACCACGGGATGAACGTGCAGATGACCACCGACGCCGCCCGCTTCACGCACAACCAGGCCACCAACGTGCTCTCGCTCGAGCACGGCCTGTTCGCGCTGGTGGGCGCGGCGCTCGCGGCGAAAGGGCACGAGGTGCGCGCCGTGGGGGGCGGCGCCGTCGGCGGGTATCAGGGGGTCCTGTTCACGCGCGACCCGGGGCAGGCGGCGCCGGTCTTCGACCGCCGCTGGTCGGACGAGGACCGGCCCGTGAACGGCGTCTATCGCGCGGGCTCCGACCATCGCAAGGACGGACACGCTGCCGGATGGTGAAGGGGCGCCCCCGCCCGGCAGGCGACGGGGGGGCGAAGGGTCACGCCTTGTCGGGCGCGGCCGCCGGTTCGTACTCGACGAACGGCCCAGCGGCCGTGCGGTCACGGTCGCGGTAGCAGCAGCGGCCCGCCCGCTCGTGGCCGGCGTAGTGCGCCTCGAAGGAGCGGCAGGCGGCGGGCCGGCGCAGCCAGCGACCCTCCGCGTCGAGACAGTGCTCCAGCAGGACGGGGAACTCCCCCTCGGGCCTGATCTCGAGGAGGCTCGTGTCCGCCGGCCTGACGTCCTCCGCCGCCAAGCGCTCGAGCAGCCCGCACAACGTGTCGCAGACGTAGTGCTCGGCCATGCCCGGGACGCCGGCGACCTGCGCCCGTGCCTCGTAGGTGTAGGGGAGCCGGTGGTTGTACTTCGACGCCGGCCCGAGGACCTTTCGCAGGATGCCCATCGACCCGTCCCCTTCCCGCGGGGCCGCCACTGTCACCCGCCCGGCCCCTTGTGAGTCTACTGCCGTGAGCGGCGGCCGGCGGCGGAATCGGGGCGGGTGGCCATCGCGCCCCACCCCGGGCCCGCCGGACACGGTGCCGCCGCGCCTCCCGCCGGTGTTCGAGGCCCACGCGCGCACCGGGTCTCCGGTCCGCGTCTTGCAAGCTCGACCGAGGCCGCTCGCCGGCCCTCGACCACGAAAGGACGCCCTCGCCGATGGATGCGCTGACGCTCGCCCGCTGGCAATTCGGGGTGACGACCGTCTACCACTTCTTCTTCGTCCCGCTCACGCTCGGCCTGATCTGGGTCGTGGCGGGGCTGCAGACCGCCTGGTACGTGACGGGCGACGACCTCTACAAGCGGCTCACCAAGTTCTGGGGGAAGCTCTTCCTCATCAACTTCGCCATGGGCGTGGTCACCGGCATCGTCCAGGAGTTCCAGTTCGGCATGAACTGGTCGGAGTACTCCCGGTACGTCGGCGACGTGTTCGGCGCGCCGCTGGCCATCGAGGCGCTGCTGGCCTTCTTCCTGGAGTCCACGTTCCTCGGCCTGTGGATCTTCGGGTGGGACAAGCTGCCGAAGAAGGTGCACCTGGCCTGCATCTGGACGGTGGCGGTGGGCTCCAACCTCTCGGCCTACTGGATCCTGGTGGCGAACTCGTTCATGCAGCAGCCGGTGGGGTACGTGCTCCGCAACGGCCGCGCCGAGATGAGCGACTTCCTCGCGCTGGTGACCAACCCGCACGTGTTCGTGCAGTTCCCGCACGTCATCACGGGCGCCATGGCCACGGCCGGGTTCTTCGTGCTGGGCATCAGCGCGTGGCACCTGCGGCGCACCCGCGACCCGCAGCAGCGCGAGGGCTTCCGCCGGTCGTTCCGGATCGGCGCCGTCTACGCCACGGTCTCCACCGTGGCCGTGATGCTGGTGGGCCACACGCAGGCGCAGTACATGATGAAGGTGCAGCCGATGAAGATGGCGGCCGCCGAGGCGCTGTGGGACACCGAGGACCCGGCGGCGATGTCGCTCTTCACCTGGGGCGACGAGGCCAACCGGCGCGACGTCTTCGCCGTCAAGGTGCCCGGCCTGCTCAGCTTCCTCGCCTACAACCGGTTCGAGGGCGAGGTGAAGGGCATCAAGCAGCTGCAGGAGGAGTACGTCTCGCAGTACGGCCCTGGGGACTACGTGCCGCCGGTGAAGTGGACCTACTGGACGTTCCGCCTCATGGTGGGCGCCGGCACGGGGATGCTGCTGGTGGGCGGCCTCGCCCTGCTCGCGCTGCTGCGCGGGCGCGCCGAGTCGTCGGGCCTCCTGCTCGGCCTGCTGCCGCCGGCCATCGCGCTGCCCTACGTCGCCAACTCCACCGGCTGGATCTTCACCGAGATCGGACGCCAGCCGTGGATCGTCTTCGGCCTGCAGAAGACGGCCGACGCCGTGTCCCCGGCCGTCGGCGTCGGGGAACTGCTGACCACGCTGATCGGCTTCACCCTGCTCTACGGCGTGCTGATGGCCGCCGACGTCTACCTGCTGCGGAAGTACGCCGTGGCCGGCCTGCCTGACCTCGGGGCCGACGGTCCGGCGCCCGCCGGCGACCCCGTCGCCGCCCGCGCGTGAGGAGGAGACCCCATGGACCTCAACACGCTCTGGTTCGTGCTCGTCGCCGTCCTGTTCATCGGCTTCTTCGTCCTCGAGGGCTTCGACTACGGCGTCGGCATCCTGCTGCCGTGGCTCGGCCGCACCGACCGCGAGCGGCGCGAGATCATCAACACCATCGGCCCGGTGTGGGACGGCAACGAGGTGTGGGTGATCACGGCGGGCGGGGCGATCTTCGCCGCCTTCCCGCACTGGTACGCCACGCTCTTCAGCGGCTTCTACCTGCCGCTGTTCCTCATGCTGGCCGCCCTCATCGTGCGCGGCGTCGCCTTCGAGTTCCGCAGCAAGGACCAGCACCCCGCCTGGCGCGCCACCTGGGACTGGTGCATCTTCGCCGGCAGCCTCGTGCCGGCGCTGCTGTGGGGCGTCGCGCTCGGCAACATGCTGCGGGGCGTGCCCATCGACGCCACCATGACCTACACGGGCGGCTTCTTCAACCTGCTCAACCCCTACGCGCTCGTGTCGGGCCTGGCCACGCTGACGGCCTTCGTCACCCACGGCGCCCTGTTCCTCGACCTCAAGACGGCCGGCGAGGTGCGCGCGCGCGCCATGGCGGCCACCCGCGTGGTCGGGCCGATCGCCACCGTCTTCGTCCTGCTGTTCATCGTCACCACGTACCTCTGGACCGACGCCTTCACGCGGCTCGGCGTCAACCCCGGCGTGGTGCCCGTGCTCGCCCTCGGGGCCATGCTCGCCGCCGGCGGGTTCGTCCACGCCGGGCGCGCCGGCTGGGCCTTCACCATGACCTGCCTCGCCATCGCGCTGTCGACCATCACGATCTTCATGGCGCTGTTCCCGCGCGTGATGGTGTCGAGCCTCGACCCGCAGTGGAGCCTGACGATCTACAACGCCTCGTCCACGCCCTACACGCTGAAGATCATGAGCATCGTCGCGCTGGTGTTCGTGCCAGTCGTGCTCGCCTACCAGGGGTGGACCTACTGGGTGTTCCGCCACCGCGTGACGGCGGAGTCGCACCTGGAGTACTGACGCAGCGGGGCGTGCGGCCTGGGGTCTGGGAAAACCACACTGGGCCCTGGCCCCGCCTGCGGCCCCCCGGGCCCGGAGGTGCCGGGCGGCGGAAGCCAGCTCAGAAGCCGAGCCAGCGCGGCACCGCGAGGCTCAGTTCGGGCACGAAGGTGACGAGCAGCAGCGCCGCGATCATGGCGGCGAAGATCGGCAACAGCGGGCGGAACACCTTCGCAATGCTCGTGTTCGCCACGCCGCAGCCCACGAACAGCACCGAGCCCACCGGCGGCGTGCAGAGGCCGATGCACAGGTTCATGATCATGATGATGCCGAAGTGCAGCGGGTCCACCCCGAGCCCGGTGACCACCGGGAGGAAGATCGGCGTGAAGATCAGCACCGCGGGCGTCATGTCCATGAACGTGCCGACGGCGAGCAGGATCACGTTGATCACCAGCAGCACCACCACCGGGTTGCTGCTGAGCGAGGTGAGGCCGGCGGTCACCGCCTGCGGGATCTGCTCGTAGGCCATCACCCACGACATGCCCATCGAGGTGCCGATCAGCAGCGTGATGATCGCCGTGGTGGTGGCCGACGACAGCAGGATGCCGTGCAGGTCCGCGACGCGGATCTCGCGGTGCACGAGCAGCCCCACCACCAGGGCGTAGACCACCGCGACGGCCGAGGCCTCGGTGGCGGTGAAGAACCCGCCGACGATGCCGCCGATGACGACGATGACGAGCGCCAGGCTCGGCAGGGCGTCGAAGACGATGCGGACGCCGTCGCGCAGGCCGACGCGCCCGGCCACCGGGTAGCCGCGCCGCACGCTGACCCCGGCGGCCACCGCCATGATCGCGAGCCCCAGGATCACGCCCGGCACGTAGCCGGCCATGAACAGCGCCCCGATCGACACGCCGCCGCTCGCCAGCGAGTAGACGATCATGACGTTGCTCGGCGGGATCACCAGGCCCGTCGTGGCCGACGTGATGTTGACGGCGGCGCCGACGTCGCGGTCGTAGCCCTCCTTCTCCAGCAGCGGGGCCATGAAGCCGCCGATGGCCGCCGCCGCGGCCACCGCCGATCCCGAGATGGCGCCGAACATCATGCAGGCGAGCACGTTGACGTAGAGCAGGCCCCCGGGCAGCCGGCCGACGACGAGCTTGGCGAGCGCCACCAGCCGCTTGGCCATGCCGCCGCGGTTGATCAGCTCGCCGGCGAGGATGAAGAACGGGATCGCGAGCAGCGTGAAGCTGTCCACGCCCGTGGCGAGCCGCTGCGCCACGGTGGTGACGGCGGGCACGGGCTGGATGGTCACCAGCATCGTCGCCAGCGTCGCGAGCCCGATCGACACCGAGACCGGGATGCCGGCGACCAGCAGCACCACGAACACGCCGGCGAGCAGGAGCAGCTCGAGGCCGGACATCTCAGCGTCCAGGCGGGTCGGCTGGCGCTGGCGGCCGCGCGGCGTCGTGACGCGCCGCGGAGAGGCCGTAGACCACCATCAGCGCGCCGCTGAGCGGCAACGCGAGGTAGACGAGCGCCATCGGCACCTGCAGCGACGCCGACTGCTGGCCGAGCACCCACGTGATGTAGACCAGGCGGGAGCCGCCGCCGACGAGCACGAGCAGGCCGAACAGGGCGAGCAGGACCGCCGAGAGCTGGCGCAGCCGCCACTGCGCGTGGGGCGACAGCCGCATCGTGAACGCGTCCACGGCCAGGTGCTGGTGCCGGCCGGCGGCGTAGGCCGCGCCGAGCAGGCCGAGCCAGATGAAGAGGTATCGCGCGAGCTCGTCGGTGAAGTTGCTCGGGCTGCGGAGCACGAAGCGCGAGAACACCTGCCACACCACGTTCACCGTCATCAGCGCGAGCAGCGCGACGAGCACGTGCTCCAGCGCACGGTCCAGCCGCGCCTGCCAGCGGGGCCGCGGCGTCATCGCGTCGCCTCGATCGCGTCCACGAGCGGGCCCACCACCGGGTCGCGCCGGAACTCGTCGAACATCGGGGCCACCCGCTCGCGGAACGGGGCCTTGTCCGGCCGGACGATGCGGACGCCGGCCGTGGTCATCTCGGCGAGCGCCCGATCGGTGGCCTCCTGCCACAGCCGCTTCTGCACCTCGTGCGACTCCACGGCGGCCGCCGTGAGCCACTGCCGGGTCTGCCCGTCGAGCGCGTCCCACACGACGGTGCTCACCAGCAGCACGTCGGGCACCGCGGTGTGCTCGTCGAGCGAGTAGGAGCGTGCCACCTCGTAGTGCCGCGAGGTGTGGTAGCTCGGCGGGTTGTTCTCGGCGCCGTCCACCACGCCCTGCTGCAGCGCCGTGTAGAGCTCGCCGAAGGCGATGGGCGTGGCCGCCGCGCCGAGCAGGTTGATCATGCGGATCGCCGACGCGCTCTCCTGCGTGCGGATCTTCAGGCCCGCCAGGTCGCGCGGGTGCTCGATGGGCCGGCCCGTGGTGTAGAAGCTGCGCGTGCCCGCGTCGTAGTAGGTGAGCCCGCGCAGCCACACGGCCTCGGGGGCGAGCAGCAGTTGCTGGCCAACCGGACCCTCGAGCACCGCGTAGCGGTGCGCATCGTCGCGGAAGAGATAGGGGAGGCCGAACACGCGGAAGGCCGGCACGAACTGCTCCAGCACGCTGGAGGACACCTTGGTCATGCCCAGGCTGCCGATCTGGAGCAGTTCCAGCAGCTCGCGCTCGGTGCCCAGCTGGCCGCCGGGGAAGATCTCGATGCGCGCCCGTCCGCCGGACTTGGCGGCCAGGCGTTCGGCCATGTCCACCATGCCGAGGTGCACCGGGTGCGTTGGGTCGAGCGTGTGCCCCAGTCGGATCAGGGTGCGGTCGGCGCCCGCGCCGCATCCCGGCAGCCAAGACGCGGCCACCAGCAGGCACCCCATCAGGGCCCCCGGCAGGCGTGCCCGGCGGCGGGGGGCGTCCGCGGAAGGCGAAGGCTGCGGAAGGGCGGGCGGGGCGGTCACGGCGCGTCCAGCGACGCAGGCTATCACGACCCGCGCGCCCGTCAGGCCCCCGTGGGGCCGGCCTCGCACCCGCCGCGGCACGCGCGCCGTGATAGAAGGGCGGGGTGGGGCCCGCCGCCGAGGACAACGCACTGCCGCGCCTGCCGCGCCGCGCCCGACGCGACCTCGCGTGGGCAATCGCCGCCGGGACGCTCGGCGGCGTGCTCGTCGTCTCGCAGGCGTGGTGGCTGGCCGCGGTCGTCGATCGCGTGTTCCTTGGCGGCGCCGGCCTCGACGGCATCGCGGGCGCGCTGGCGCTGCTGCTGCTCCTGGCCGTCGGGCGGGCGGCGTGCGCGTGGCTCGGGGACGCCCTGGGGCAGCGTGCGGCGGCGCGCGCGAAGCGCGAGTGGCGACGGGCGGCGACAGCGGCCGTCGTCGCGTCCGGGCCGATGGGACTGGCCCGCGAACGCACCGGCGAGATCGCGCACGCGATCGGCGGTGGCGCCGACGCCCTCGATGCCTACGTGTCGCAGTACCTGCCGCAGGCGCGGCTCGCGGTGATCGTGCCGCTCGTCGTGCTCGCGGCCGTGGCCTGGGCCGACCTGCTGTCGGCCGTCGTGCTCGTCGTCACGCTGCCGCTGATTCCCCTCTTCATGTACCTCGTGGGCGCGGCCGCCCGCGAGCGTTCGCGCCAGCAGTGGGTGCTGCTGTCGCGCATGAGCGCGCGGCTGCTCGATGCCCTGCAGGGCCTGCCCACGCTCAAGGCGTTCGGGCGCGTCGCCGACGAGACGCTCACGCTCGCCGATCGCGCCGAGCGCTTTCGCGTCGTGACGATGGAGGTGTTGAAGCTCGCCTTCGTCTCCTCGCTGGTGCTCGAACTGCTGGCGACCATCGGCACGGCCATCGTCGCCGTGGAGGTGTGGCTGCGGCTGATGTACGCACGGTTGGCGTTCCACGAGGCGCTGTTCGTCCTCCTGCTCACGCCGGAGGCCTACCGGCCGCTGCGCGCGCTCGGCGCCGCGTATCACGCCGGCATGGGGGGACGCGAGGCGCTGGCACGCCTGGCCGCGCTGGCCGAGGGCGCCCCACGGGAGGTGGCGCCCACGGCGGGGGCCGCGATCGTCGCCGCGCGCGTGCCGGGTGACCATCAACCGCTCACCGTCGAGTTCGACGACGTGGTGGTCGTGTACTCGCGTGAACGGGGCCCCGCCCTGCGAGGGGTGCGTTTCGCGCTGTCACCCGGCACCACCGTGGCGCTGGCCGGGCCGAGCGGCAGCGGCAAGTCGACCTGTGCCAATGTCCTGCTGCGTTTCGTCGAGCCGGCGTCGGGCGAGGTGCGCGTGAACGGCCTCCCGCTGTCGTCGTGGCCCCGCGACGACTGGCACCGGCGAGTCGCGTGGGTGCCGCAGCGGCCGCACCTGTTCCACGGCACCGTTGCGGACAACCTGCGCCTGGCGCGTCCGCGTGCGAGTGACGACGAGTTGTGGGCCGCGCTCGACGGCGCGGCCGCGCGTGGGTTCGTCGAGGGGCTGCCGCGCGGCCTCGACACGCCCGTCGGCGAGCGTGCGGTGCGGCTGTCGGGCGGGCAGGCGCAGCGCCTCGCCATCGCGCGGGCCCTGCTCGCCGATGCGCCGCTCGTCGTGTTCGACGAGCCCACCTCGCAGCTCGACCCCTGGACGGAGCCGCAGATCGCCGCGGCCATCGACCGCCTGCGCGCGGGGCGTACCGTGCTGCTCATCGCGCATCGGCAGAGCATGCTCCGCCGCGCGGACCACGTGGTGCGGCTCGACGGCGGGCGGGTCGTGGCGCAGGGGCCGCTCCGGGACGTGTTCGGGCCGCCCGATGCGGGGTGGTCGCCGGGGACGAGCCCGCCGGGGAGGCCGTCGTGACGCCGGCGCGTCGTGTCGTCCGGGCGCTCGCCACCGAGCGCGCGCGCGTGGCGGGGTCGGTGTGGCTGCTCGCCGCGACGATCGGCGCGAGCGTCGCGCTGATGGGCACGTCCGCGTGGCTGATCTCGACGGCGGCGCTGCATCCCTCCATCAGCGTCCTGCAGGTGGCGGTGGTGGGCGTGCGCTTCTTCGGGATCGCGCGCGGTGTGTGCCGGTACCTGGAGCGGCTCGTGTCGCACGACGCGACCTTCAGGCTGATCGCGCGCTTGCGCGTGGACGTGTTCCGCGGCCTCGTGCCCATGGTGCCCGGCCGGTGGCCCGAGGTGCGCAGCGGCGACCTGCTCGCGCGGCTGGTGGGCGACGTGGACACGCTCGAGCACGCGTTCGTGCGCGTCGTCGCGCCGGTGCTGGCCGCGTCGGTCGTGGTGGCGGCGGTCGCGGCCGTGCTCGCACGGGTCGACGCGTGGGTGGGGATGGCGGCCACGGCCGGCCTGCTCGCGGCGGCGACGCTCGCCCCGTGGTGCGGCTGGCGCCTGGGGCGGGCGGCTGGCGAGGAGGCGGTGCGCGCTCGCGCCGACCTCGGCGTGGCGGTCGTGGACGCGGTGCAGGGCCTCGCCGATCTCGTCGCGTTCGGCCGCGCGCACGACCAGGCGACGCGCGTCGAGCACGCGGGCGTACGGCTCGCCCGCGCGCAGGTGCGCGGGGGCGCGGCGGCGGCATCGGGCGGCAGCCTCGTCATGCTGATCGCGGACGTGTCGGCCCTCGCGGTGCTCGCGGCGGCGGTGCCGCTCGTGCGCGCCGGAGAGGTGGCCGGTGTGCAGCTGGCCGTCGTCGCGCTGGTCACGCTGGCGGCGTTCGAAGCGGTGTCGTCGTTGCCCGCCGCGGCGCAGGGATTGGCGGCTACGCGCGCGGCGGCGGCGCGGGTCTTCGCGTTCGAGCCGCCCGGGGACGAGCCCGTGGAGTCCCTGTCAGCGGCGCAGGAGGTTCCCGAGCGCATCGGGCACATCGAGGTCCGCGGGTTGTCGTTCACCTACCCCGGAAGCGATGCGCCGGTGCTGCGGGGCCTCGGCCTCGACCTCGACGCGGCGGGCGACTTCGTCGCGGTCGTGGGCCCGTCGGGGTCGGGAAAGTCCACCATCGCGCACCTGCTGGTGCGCTTCTGGGAGCCGCCGGCTGGCACCGTGCTGGTGGACGGGGTGGACGTGCTCGCGTTCGGCCCCGACGAGTGGCGGCGGCACGTCGCGCTGATGGGGCAGGACGTCCGCCTGTTCACCGGCACGCTCGCCGAGAACGTCCGGATGGCGTGGCCGGACGCCCCCGGGGAGGTGGTGGAGGCGGCCGTCGGGGCGGCCGGGTTGGACGAGGTCATTGCCCGCCTGCCGGATGGGGATGGCACGTGGGTGGGCGAGCAGGGCGCGCTGTTGTCGGGCGGCGAGCGGCAGCGGCTGGCGCTCGCGCGCGCGCTGCTCAAGCCGGCGTCGCTGCTCGTGCTCGACGAGCCCACCGCCAGCGTCGATCCGGACACCGAGCAGCTGATCTCCGCCACCATCGCCAGTGTGGCGCAGCGGCGGGCGGTCCTGCTGATCACGCACCGAACGGCCGGCCTCGAGCGCGCGCGGGAGATCCTCGTCGTGCATGACGGTGCTGTCGTGGAGCGCGGCAGCTACGAGACCCTGATGGCGCGCGGGACGTGGTTCCCGCGCATGGTGGCGCTCGAGCGGGACGCGCTGCCAGAGTCGCCGACGGCAGGGTGAGGCCGCCGCCGCGGCGCTACCGCGTAATCGTCGTTGCGCTCCCCGCGCGGGCGGGCGAGGCGAAATTCGTAGTCCGGGACCGGCCGCCGCGCGGGAACGCCGGTGAACACGAGCGCAAAGCGATGTCGAAATTCAAGGTCTGACCCCAGCACCCCGCCTCCCGCGACACCGTCCCGCGATGGCGGGCGAGGCGAAATTCGTAGTCCGGGACCGGCCGCCGCGCGGGAACGCCGGTGAACACGAGCGCAAAGCGATGTTGAAATTCAAGGTCTGACCCCAGCGCCTCCCTCAGAATCGCGCGGTCACCGTCACCGACGCCGACCGGCCCGGCGCGTAGACCGCGCGCGCGTCAGGGCTCACCAGGTACGCCGCGTCCAGCAGGTTGCGCACGCTGCCGCGCACCTCCACGCCGTCGCGCACCCGGTAGCCGAGCACCACGTCGGCCACCGCGTGGGACGCGCGCGGCTGCTCCGTCGGCCCCGGCCGGTCGTCGGTGGCGAAGAACGCCCCCCGCACCTGCGCGAACACCCGCCCGGAGAACTGATGCCGCACCTGCACGGTGAGCGTGTCCGGCGCGATGTCGTCGAGGTTCGCCGCCTCGTCGAGCGCGTCGCCGCGCTGCACGTGCCCGGCCACCTCGATCGTCGTCGTCTTGGTGACCGTCGCCTGCGCCTCCACCTCGACGCCGCGGATGCGCGCACGCCCGCGGTTGCGGAAGAAGAAGAAGTCCGTCGTCGTCTCGTAGCGCTCGATGAGGTCGTCGATGCGGTAGTGGAACACGTAGGCCGCCAGCCGGACGGCCGACGCCGTATAGCGCACCCCACCGTCGAACTGCAGGCTGGTCTCGGGCGCGAGGTCGGGGTTGCCCGTGATGAAGCCGCGGCCGGTGGGCCCGCGGTAGTAGCGGTCCGACAGCGTGGGGTCGCGGAAGCCGCGCGCCACCTGGCCCGTCAGGCTCACCCCCCGGAACGGGCCCACGGTGGCCGACGCGAAGCCCGACACCGAGCCGTTGGCGGTGGAACGGTCGCCGAAGAACCCGCCCTCGTTCCTGGTGACGATGCGGTCGCCGCGCACCCCGCCCGCCAGCAGCAGCGTGTGGCGCGGCGCCACCTCGGCCATCACGAACGCGCCGGCATCGGTGCGCCGGGCCCGGTCGATCGACACGTTCTCCACGCGCGACGCCAGCGCGCCCGCCGTGTCGTACTCCTCGACGATGTCGAGGGCCCGCAGGCCGAAGCGCCCGTGCACGTCGGTGCCGAACTCGAGGCGCGCCTGGCCGAACAACCGCTCGGCCGACACCCGCAACTGGAAGTCGTTGGCGTCCACGTCGCCGCGCTCGAGGCTCCGCCCGCGCGTGGCGGTGGCGAAACGGTCCTGGTCGGTGACCACGCGGTAGCTGCCGAGATAGCCCGTGATGTCCACGCGCGAGAACCCCCCCGCGTTGGTGAGCGCGTAGCCGGTCGTCAGCCGGTGGCTGTCCTCCGTGGGATAGAAGAAACGCACCGTGCGCGAGTTGGTGCGGGGGCGGTCGATGTCGCCGCCGAAGTCGCTCTGCCACGACACGCCCAGTTCCCCGCGGCCCAGCCGCCGCGCCGCGCGCAACAGGAAGCCCTTGTCGAGCGACCCGGAGTTGAACACCTCGCCGCGGGGACTGTCGTAGTCGCCGAACTCGCGGTAGTGCGCCTCGGCGAGCACGCTGCCGGCCTGGCCGGCGCCGCGCGAGATCGCCACGGCGACCCGCTGCTCGGGCAACCCGGTGCCCAGCGTGGCCGTCCCGCGCACCTCGAGCGGCGCGCCCGGCTCCACCCGGCGCGTGCGCGCGAGGATCACGCCGCCGAAGGCGTCGGAGCCGTAGGCCACCGACCCGGGGCCGCGCGCCACCTCGACGCCGTCGAGGACGAACGGGTCGAGGAACGTCGCGCTCGGCCCGACGCGGCGCTCGGCCGACACGCGCGCCCCGTCGATCAGGATGACGGTGCGCCCGCGCGCCAGCCCGCGGATGGCCGGCACCGCCGCCTGCCCCTCCGACACCTGCGACACGCCGGCCACGTTCTCGAGCACCTGCGCGAGGTTGGCCGGCATGCGCGTCTGCACCTCGCGCCCGGAGAGCAGGGCCGTCGCCGCGCCGGGGGTGGACTCGATGTCCGGCGCCGCGCCCGCGGTGACCGTCACCGTCTCCTCCACCAGCATGGCGACGCGCACTTCCAGCGGACCGATCGCCGGCAGGCGTTCCACCAGCACGGGCTTCGTGTAGCGCTCGCCCGGCAGGATGACGAGGACCTCGAACGGCAGCGCGGGGGTCGGCTTCCAGGTGAAGCGCCCGTCGGCGTCGGTGAAGACCGCGCCGGGGCGGCCCAGGATGGCCACTTCGGCGTTGGCCACGGGGCGGCCGGTGCGGTCGTCCAGCACGAGGCCGTCGAGCGCGCGGGCGTGGGTGGCCGTGAGCGCCCAGGCCCAGATGACCAGGAGGAGCGTGACGAGGTGACGGGACATGTCAGCGGGTGCGGGCGGTGCCCCCAGCGGGCGCCGCGCGACGCCCGTTCCCGGGCCCCCACACGGGCCCCTTGCGGCGGGCATCGATCGCCGAAGCGTAGCACGCGGCCCGCGGCGGGCCGCCCCGCACGGCGAAGAACGGGCGATCGTGGTTTGACGCTCGTGTGACGGACGGGTAGAGTCAGGGACTCGGTTGCCACGATGCCGCGTTCCGCCTCCCGTCGCCTCGTCATCGCCGGACTGTTGCTCACCCTGTGCGCCCCGGGCTCGCGCCTGCTGGCCCAGTCGCAGCCCGCCCCCGCGGCGCCCGGCTCAGCCCCCGCCGAGGCCGCGGCGCGGCCCTCCTGGGCCCTCGGGGGACAGGTCTTCGCCGACTACTACTTCGTCGCGGCGCACGACCCCCGGTGGGAGGGCCCGGCCGACGATGACCTCGAGGGCCGGCAGGGGTTCTGGTTCCGCCGCCTCTACCTGACCTACGACCAGCGGTTCACGCCGCGCCTGACGGCCCGGCTCCGGCTCGAGGCCAACAGCGCGGGCGACTTCGTCAGCGACGCCCGCCTCGAGCCCTTCGTCAAGGATGCCTACGTGCAGGGCAGCGTCCGCGGCCACACCGTCGCGGTCGGCCTCGTGCCCACCGCCTCGCTGCGGCTCACCGAGCAGGTGTGGGGGCTCCGCTCCGTGGAGAAGACCCCGGTGGACCTGTTCCGCTTCGACAGCTCGCGCGACGTGGGCGTGCTGGCGAGCGGGCCGCTCACGGCCTCCGGCCGCTGGCGCTACGAGTTCCAGGCCGGCAACGGCGCGGGCGTGTCGTCGGAGACCAACGACGCCAAGGCGGTGCGCGGGGCCATCTCGTACGAGGCGTCCCGCGGCATCACGGCGCAGGCCTACGCCGACCACCAGGCGCGCAGCGAGGCCGGCGACTGGACCAGCGTGAAGCTGCTGGCCGTCTGGCGCGAGCCGCGCTGGCGCCTCGGCGGGGTCTACGCCTTCCAGCGCCGGCGGGGGCTCGGGCACGCGGGCCGGCCACTCGATCTCGACCTGCTCTCGGTCTTCGGCGTCGCCGCCGTCCACGGGCGCGTGAACCTCTTCGGGCGCGTGGACCGCGTGTTCGACGCGCTGCCCGGCGCCGCCGACATCGACTACCTGCCGCTGTCGAGCGCGGCCGCCCCCACGGTCGTCGTCGCCGGCGCGGACATCGCCATCGAGGGCCCGCTGCGCCTCCAGCCGCACGTCGAGGTGGTCAGCTATCGCGGGGAGGGCGAGGCCACGCCGGGCCCGACCGTCGTGCCGCGGATCACGCTCGCCCTGTCCTGGTGAATCCGCGCCGGGGCGCCGGGGCGGTGGGTCAGCTGGGGATGTCGGGCAGCGTGAGGATCGCCGCCGGCAGGTAGGTCCGCTTCCAGGCGGAGGACTGCTCGAAGGCCTCGTCGAGCGTCTGGCACGCCCGCGACTCCAGCACGCTGTCGTCCACGCGCAGTTCCACCGCGACCCCGCTGGCGCCCGTCACGAGCACGCAGGCGTGCTGCTGGTCGGCGTACTCGTGCGCCCAGAGCGTGGACCGGTGGCCGGCGTGGACCACGGTCGCCCGTGGGGCCGGCGGCGGGCCGGTCGGTCCCAGGCCGGGGGGCTTCTCGGGCGGGGCCGGGGCGCTGGCCGGCGCGGCCGCCGCCTCGGCGGAAGGCCGGCTCTCCCCGGGCGGGGACGTCCCGCCGACCAGGTCGAGGACCGAGCGGACGCGGGCCACGTGCCGGTCGAGTTCCGACTCGATCGCGGCCGCCTCTGGCAGGTCGTGCCCCTCGGACATCACCCACGCGCGACAGCGGTCCACGGTCGCCAGCAGCGCGGGCTCGCCCAACTGGACCTCGTGCTCCGGCGACACGGCGCCACGGTGACGCGCCAGCCGCACCTGCGTGAGCAGGGTGCGCACCCGGCCCATCCTGGCCGCGATCAGGGCCGCGTGCCGCCGTTGCGGGTGGTCGAAGTCGTGGTCCTCGCCCTCGAGCAGGTCGTCCACGCGGCAGCCCAGGGCGTCGGCCATGCGCACGAGGACGTGCAGTTCCGGCAGCGGCGCCGACCGGGACTGCCACGCGGCCACCTCGCCGGGCATGGCCCCGAGGCGCCGGCCCATCTCGGCGACCGGCACGCCGGCGGCCAGGCACAGGCGGCGAAGGTTATCGGCGAACCCGGGCATGGCTCCCCACACGCACGTCACAGCTCATCCGTCAGCACACTCTGTATCGGCACCTCGCCCGTCGCGCATCAGCCATGGGCCGGGGGGCCGGCCACCACTGGTGTAGGATGGCGCCGCCATTGACGTTCCGCCCCGACGATGGCGCATCAGGGGACACCCCGGCTCCCCGTGGAGGCCCGTGCATGAACTCGTCGCTGCGAAGCTCGTCCGCCGTCCTGCTCGCGCTGCTGCTGGCCTCGGCCGCCGCGGCCCAACCCACGCCGCCTGCCGGCGGGCAGGAGTCGCCCGCCGCCGAACGGCCCGCGGGCCCGCCCGGGCGCGACACCGCCCCCGAGCCGCGTCCCTACGACCGCGTGATCACCAAGGACGCCACCTCCGACGAGGGCGTGTTCACGGTGCACCGGATCAAGGACAAGGTCTACTACGAGATCCCGGCCAGCGAACTCGGCAAGGAGTTCCTGTGGGTGTCGCAGATCGCGCGCACCACGCTGGGCGTCGGCTACGGCGGGCAGTTCGCCGGCGACGAGGTGGTGCGCTGGGAGCGGCGCGAGAACCGCGTGCTGCTGCGCAAGGTGTCCTACGACGTGGTGGCCGACCGGGCGCTGCCGATCGCGCGCGCCGTGGCCGCCGCCAACTTCGACCCCATCGTGATGGCGTTCAACGTCGAGGCCTTCGGCAAGGACGAGGCCCCGGTGATCGACGTCACGCGCCTGTTCACCACCGAGCTGCCGGAGCTCTCGGTGCGCCCGCGCCTGCGGGCCCGCGGCTTCGACACCGCGCGCGCCTTCGTCGAGCGCGCCGTCTCGTTCCCCACGAACATCAACGTCGAGGCCATCCACACCTACACGATCCCGCCCGAGGCCATGCCGGCCACGCCCGGCGGGCCGCCGGCGCCGCCGAGCCCGTTCCAGCCGCCGCAACTGCGCCCCGGCAGCTACAGCGTGCTGATGCACTTCAGCATGGTGAAGCTGCCCGAGCAGCCGATGATGCCGCGGCTCTTCGACGAGCGCGTGGGGTACTTCACGGTGCGCCAGATGGACTACGGCGTGGACGAGCATCGCGCGCCCGAGCGCCGCTACATCACGCGCTGGCGCCTCGAGAAGAAGGACCCCGCCGCCGCCGTCTCCGAGCCCGTGAAGCCCATCGTCTACTACGTGGACCCGGCCACGCCGGCCAAGCTGGTGCCCTACGTGAAGAAGGGGATCGAGCAGTGGCAGCCCGCGTTCGAGGCCGCCGGCTTCCGCAACGCCATCGTCGCGAAGGACGCGCCCGCCGACGACCCCGCGTGGAGCCCGGAGGACGCGCGCTACTCGGTGGTGCGCTGGCTGCCGTCGACGATCGAGAACGCCAGCGGGCCGCACGTGCACGACCCCCGCACCGGCGAGATCCTCGAGAGCGACATCCAGATGTACCACAACATCATGAACCTCCAGCGGTCGTGGTACTTCACGCAGGTGGGGCCGCTCGACCCGCGCGTGCACACGCTGCCGATGCCCGACGACCTGATGGGCGAGCTCGTCCAGTACGTCGTGGCGCACGAGGTGGGCCACACGCTCGGCTTCCAGCACAACATGAAGGCGAGCTCCCTCTACCCGGTGGAGAAGGTGCGCGACGCCGAGTGGCTGAAGAAGATGGGCCACACGCCGACGCTCATGGACTACTCGCGCTTCAACTACGTGGCCCAGCCCGAGGACAAGATCGACCCGAAGCTGCTGATTCCCGGCATCGGGCCCTACGACGTCTGGGCCACGAAATGGGGCTACGCGCCCATCCCCGGGGCGAAGACCCCGGACGAGGAGAAGAAGACGCTCGACGCCTGGGCGCGCGAGCAGGACACCACCCCCTGGCTGCGGTTCTCGACGGCCGGCAGCGCCGGCAGCGACCCGGGCGAGCTGACCGAGGCCGTGGGCGACGCCAACGCGGTCGTCGCCACGGGGCTCGGCATCAAGAACCTCGAGCGGGTGATGGCGCTGCTGCTGCCCGCCACCACGCAGGCCGGCGAGAACTGGCGCGACCTGTCCGAGCTGTACGGCCGCACGGTGGGGCAGTGGGCCACGGAACTGAACCACGTCACCGCCGTCGTGGGCGGCCTCGACAGCCAGCAGAAGCACGGCGGCCAGACCGGCGTCCGCTTCGCGCCTCTCCCGAAGGCGCGCCAGGCCGAGGCGGTGAAGTTCCTCAACGACAAGGCGTTCGCCACGCCGACGTTCCTGCTGAACCCCGAGATCCTGCGGCGCATCGAGCCCGCGGGCGCCATCGATCGCGTTCGCGTTGCCCAGCAGCGCGTGCTCGCGAGCCTGCTGAGCCCCACGCGGATGGCGCGCATGGTCGAGCTGTCGGCCATCGACGGCGCGAGCGCCTACCAGCCCACCGCGTTCCTCACCGACGTGCGCAAGGGCCTGTGGTCGGAGCTCGCCGCGGCCTCGGTCACGATCGACCCGTACCGCCGCAGCCTCCAGCGGTCCTACCTCGACCTCGCCTCCGCGCGCATCACGCCGGCGGCCGACGAGATGCGGGCGCTGTTCCGCGGCGAGCTGCGGGCGCTCGACGGCGAGATTCGCGCGGCGCTCGTGAAGGCGGGCGACGCGGCGACGCGCCGTCACCTCGAGGACGCGCGCGCCGAGATCGCCGAGGCGCTCGACCCGCAGCGGTTGACGCCGCCGGCGACGTCGGCGGCGAGCCAGGCGCCCGGGCGGCCCGGGCTGTCGGCGTGGGAAGTGGAGCTGCTCGCGCAGCCGGCGAACGAGTGGCCCTGCTCGCGGTTCGACGAGCACCGGTAGTGCCCCCTCATTTCCTTGACCCGGTGACGGGGCGGCGCTAGGCTGCCCCGTGCGCATCGCGGCCGATGCGGCCCCCCCGGGGCCGCGGCGGCCCGCCGCGGGGCCGGGTGTCGGCCCCGCCGCCCGCCCCGCGGCCCGCCCCCCCCCCCGGGGGGTCCAAGCGTGTACGCCGGCGGGCGCCCCACCCGGGCGGGCGGTGCGGGGGGGGGGCGCCCCCGCGGGGGCCGCGGCCCCCCGCCGCTGGTCCGGGTCTCGACCCCTCCGCCGGCCGCGCGTCCCGCCCCCCCCACCGAGGTTTCCATGCGTGTCCGCCTGCTCGCGCCCCTCGCGCTCGTCCTGTCGACGATGACCCACCAGGCCACCGCCCAGCCGTCGGCGCCGCCGGCGCCCAACCCGTTGCTCCAGGAGTGGACCACGCCCTTCGGCGTGCCCCCCTTCGGTGACATCCGCCACGAGCACTTCCTGCCGGCGTTCAAGGAGGCCGTGGCCGCGCAGCGGCGCGAGGTGGACGCCATCGCGTCGAACCCCGCCGCCCCGACGTTCGAGAACACCATCGTCGCCCTCGAGCGTGCCGGCGCGCTGCTCGAGCAGGTGGCCCCGGTCTTCAGCAACCTGCAGTCGGCCAACACCACGCCCGAGCTGCAGGCGATCAACCGCGAGGTGGCGCCGATGCTCTCGGCGCTGCGCGACGACATCCGCCTGAGCCCGGCCCTGTTCGCCCGCGTCAAGGCCGTGTGGGCCCAGCGCGACGCGCCGTCGCTGACGCCCGTGCAGAAGCGCCTGGTGGAGGAGACCTACAAGGGCTTCGTGCGCGGCGGGGCCAACCTCGACGAGGCGAAGAAGGCGCGCCTGCGCGAGGTCAACGCCGAGCTGGTGATGCTCGGCGTGAAGTTCGGCGACAACCTGCTGCAGCAGACCAACGGCTACCGGCTCGTCGTCGAGCGCGAGGCCGACCTCGCCGGCCTGCCGCCCTCGGTCGTGGCGGCCGGGGCCGAGGCGGCGAAGGCCGCGGGCCTGCCCGGCAAGTGGGTCTACACGCTTCACGCGCCGAGCCTCTGGCCCTTCCTCGACTACGCCGACGACCGCGAGCTGCGGAAGCAGATCTTCACGGCCTACGTCACGCGCGGCGATCACGGGGACGCGTTCGACAACAAGGCCACGCTCGCCCGCACGGCGGCGCTGCGCGCCGAGCGGGCCGCGCTGCTCGGCTACCCGACGCACGCCGCCTTCGTGCTCGAGGAGAACATGGCGAAGACGCCGGACCAGGTCTACGCGCTGCTGAAGCAGCTGTGGGCGCCGGCGCTCGACGTGGCGCGCACCGAGGCGAAGGACCTGCAGGCGCAGATCGACGCGCGGGGCGGCGGCTTCGCGCTCGAGCCGTGGGACTGGCGCTATTACGCCGAGCAGGTGCGCAAGGCGCGCTTCGACCTCGACGACCAGGCGCTGCGTCCCTACTTCGCGCTCGACCGCGTGCGCGACGGCGCGTTCCACGTGGCCACCCGCCTCTACGGGCTCACGTTCACGCCGCGTCCCGACCTGCCCGTCTACCATCCCGAGGTGAAGGCCTTCGAGGTGAAGGACGCCGACGGCAGCCACCTCGGCGTCTTCTACACCGACTACCACCCGCGGCCCGGCAAGCGGGTGGGCGCGTGGAGCAGCCGGTTCCGCGGCCAGAAGATGGTGGACGGCAGGAACGTGCGGCCCGTCGTCGTGAACGTCTGCAACTTCTCGCGGCCCGCCGGCGACGCGCCCGCGCTGCTGAGCCTCGACGAGGTGGAGACGCTCTTCCACGAGTTCGGCCACGCCCTGCACTCGCTGCTCGCGCAGGTGCCCTACCAGGGCATCGCCGGCACGCCGCGCGACTTCGTCGAGCTGCCGTCGCAGATCATGGAGAACTGGGCGCTCGAGCCCGACGTGCTGAAGGTCTACGCGAAGCACTACCAGACGGGCGAGACCATCCCGCTGGCGCTGGTCGAGAAGATCGCCGCCGCCGGGCGCTTCAACCAGGGCTTCGCCACGGTCGAGTACCTCGCCGCGTCGCTGCTCGACATGGACTGGCACACGCTCCCCGCCGGGCAGGCGGTGGACCCCGTGGCCTTCGAGCGGCAGTCGCTCGCGCGCATCGGGATGCCGCCCCAGATCGTCCCCCGCTACCGCAGCCCGTACTTCAACCACGTCTTCGGGCCCGGCGGCGGGTACGCCGCGGGCTACTACAGCTACATCTGGAGCGAGGTGCTCGACGCCGACGCCTTCAGCGCCTTCGAGGAGAAGGGGCTGTTCGACCCCGCCACCGCGAAGGCGTTCCGCACGCAGATCCTCGAGAAGGGCGGCACCGAGGACGCCGCCGTGCTCTACCGCAACTTCCGCGGCCGCGACCCGAACGTGGAGCCGCTGCTCGTCAAGCGCGGCCTGAAGAAGGCCGGCACCAACTGACATCCCTGCGGCACGGGGCCTGGCTGGCAGCACCCAGGCCCCGCGCCCAGGCCCCACGTCCCACGCCCCAAGCCTCAGGCCACACACCATGACCGACCAGGCGCAGGTTCCCGCCCCCGCCCGCAGCGGATTCCCGGCCACCTTCTGGGTGGCCAACGTGATGGAGCTCTTCGAGCGCGCGGCCTACTACGGCATGAACTCCGTGCTGGCCGTCTACCTCACGCGCTCGGTCGCCGAGGGCGGCCTCGGGTTCCCCGAGGACAGCGTCGGCTTCCTCCAGAGCATCGTCTACGCCGCCACCTACGTGATCCCGATCCTCGGCGGCGCGCTGGCCGATCGCTACGGCTACCGCCGGATGCTGATGGTGGCCTTCTCGCTGATGGCGGCCGGCTACTTCGCCGCCGGCTACAGCTCCACCTACGCGATGGTGTTCCTGGCGCTGCTGGTGATGGGCGTCGGGTCGGGCCTCTTCAAGCCCATCATCTCGGGCACCATCGCGCGCACCACCGACGAGACCAACTCGGCGTTCGGCTTCGGCATCTACTACTGGATGATCAACCTCGGCGCGTTCCTCGCCCCGCTGGTGGTGAGCGTGCTGAAGGGCTTCTCGTGGCAGTACGTGTTCGCCGCCTCGTCGGCCTACACCGGCCTGATGCTGCTGCCGACGCTCTTCCTCTACAAGGACCCGCCGCGGCCGGCCAGCACGAAGACCTTCAGCGAGGTGATCTCGGGCGCGGCCGAAGTGCTCGCCGACAGCCGCTTCATGCTGATGATCGTCGTCTACTCGGGCTTCTGGATTCTCTACTTCCAGAACTTCGGGTCGGTGCTGTGGTACCTGCGCGACTTCGTGGACAACGCGCCCGTGAGCGCTGCCGTCACCTCGTGGCTGGCCGCCATCGGGCTCGACTGGCAGTTCGAGTTCGACGCCGAGCACGTGACCGTGATCAACGCGGGCACGATCATCCTGCTGCAGGTGGTGGTCAGCAAGATCGTCAAGGCGTGGAAGCCGCTGCCGACGATGGTGACCGGCATGCTGTTCGGGGCGGTCGGGTTCGCGCTGCTCGCGCTCTCACAGAACCCATGGGTGTTCATCGCCGGCATCGCCATCTTCTCGATCGGCGAGATGACCGCGCACCCGAAGTACTACAGCTTCGTGGGCCTGGTGGCCCCGGCCGACCGCAAGGCCGTCTACATGGGCTACGCGTTCCTGTACGGCGTGATCGGCTCGCTGCTGGGCTCCAGCTTCGGCGCGTTCCTCTACACGCGGATCATGAAGCCGGTCGTCGGCACCCCGGAGGCCGCCGCCACCGCGCAGATGTTCTGGGGCCTGTTCGCGGTGCTCGACGTCGTGGCCGCCCTCGGCCTCATCTGGTTCGCGCGCAAGTTCACGGCCGACACGCCCGACACGCGTCGGCGCGCCGCCACGGTGATGCGGGGCGTCTACGCCCTGGTGCTGGCGCTCGGCCTGGTGTTCGTCTACGTGGCGTTCTCGAGCGAGCCGACGCAGTACCGCGTGCTGGTGAACTCGCTGATCTTCATCGCGCTCGGCGTGTTCGGCCTCGTCATGAGCCGCAAGTAGCCCGGGGTCTTCAGACCCCGGGAGGCCCGGGGGTGACTGACCCCGGGACACCCCGGACGATGTAGCCCGGGGTCTCCAGACCCCGGGCAGCCCGGGACCGGTGCCGGACGTCGAGAGGGTCGTGAGCGGCTGGACCCGGCGGCCGTCTCGGTCCTGCGTAAGCGAGCCGCGGGCCTTCGGGCGCGCGGATCGACCCGATGAGGTCATCGTTGCCACGACCCGCAGCCTGCCTGCTCGTTTCCGTCCTCTGCCTGGCGTCCGGCCCGGCCCTGCGGCCGTCGCCGGCCATCGCCGAGGCTCGCCCGTGCACGGAAGTCCACGGCGGCATCACGCGTGGGCCGACCGACCGGAAGCAGCTGGCGCTCGTGTTCACGGGCGACGCGTTCGCCGAGGGGGGCTCCGCCATCCTCGACGCGCTCGCGGCGCGCCGCGCCCCGGCCGCCTTCTACCTCACCGGCAACTTCCTGCGCGAGCCGGCGTTCGCGCCGGTCGTCGCGCGGATGATCGCCGACGGCCATGTCGTGGGGCCGCACTCCGACCGCCACCTGCTCTACGCCGACTGGGAGCGGCGCGACAGGACGCTGGTGTCGGCCGAGGCGTTCCGGCGCGACCTCGAGGACAACTTGCGTGAACTGGAGCGGTTCGGCGTGCCGCGCGCGGACGTCCGCCACTGGGTGCCGCCATACGAGTGGTACAACCGCGAGGTGGCGGGGTGGAGCGCGGAGCTCGGCGTGCGCGTGTTCACGTTCACGCCGGGCACCCGTGCGCACGCCGACTACACGGGCGAGGCCGACGCGAACTTCGTGTCCTCGGACACCATCGTGCGGAGCGTGCTGGAGCGCGAGAAAGCCGACGCGCACGGGCTGAACGGCGTCATCCTGCTGATGCACGTCGGCGCCGGCCCCGCGCGTCGCGACAAGATGCACGACCGGCTCGGCGAGTTGATGGACGCGATTGCGCGGCGTGGCTACGCGTTCGTGCGGGTCGACACCCTGCTGGAGGGCTGCAAGTGAAGACGAAGGCGATGGCGACCGTCGCGCTCGCGTGCCTGTGCGTGCTGCCGGTCTCAGGCCAAGAGAGGATTTCGCAGGCCGAGGGCGCCAAGCCCCAGGCTCCAGGGTCCCAGCGTCCGGCCCCAAGCCCCCAGGCCCCAAGTCTCAAGCCCCAAGCCCCAGGCCCCTTCTTCCCCGTTGCCGTGTGGTACAGCGGCGGCAAGGCGCGGGCGCCGATGATCGCCCCGCTGACGGCCGACGCCGAGCGCGAGTGGCGCGACGACCTGCGGAAGATCAAGGACCTCGGCTTCAACACCGTGCGCACGTGGGTCGAGTGGAGCGCGGGGGAGCCGCGGCGGGGCGAGTACCGGCTCGAGAACCTCGACCTGATGCTGCGGCTGGCCGGCGAGGCGGGGCTGCGGGTGATCGTGCAGGTGTACGTGGACTCGGCGCCCGACTGGGTGGGCCGCGCGCACCCCGACGGCCGGTTCACCTCGCAGAGCGGCGCCGCCATCGAGTCGCAGGCCGCGCCCGGCTACTGCGTCGACCACCCCGGCGTTCGCGAGGCCATGCACGGGTTCTTCCGCGAGGTCGCGCGTCGCGCCTCGGCGAGCCCCGCGTTCCACGCCTACGACGTGTGGAGCGAGCCGGCCGTGATGAACTGGGCGCAGCCCACCTACCTGCCGAACGCGCAGTTCTGCTATTGCCGGCACAGCCAGGCGCGCTTCCGGAAATGGCTGCAGGATCGGCACCAGGGCGACCTCGAGGCGCTCAACCGGCGGTGGTACCGCACCTTCACGTCGTGGGACCAGGTGGAGCCGCCGCGTTTCGGCACGATCCTCACCTACACCGACTTCACCGACTGGCGCGTCTACGTCGGCGAGAAGATCGCCGCCGACCTGGCGGGGCGCGCCGCGGCCGTGAAGAGCGTGGACGCCGTCCACCCGGTGACCAGCCACGCGCCCAATCCCTCGCCCGTGTTCCGCACGATGGCCGACGCCATGGACGCCTCCGACGACTACCTGATGAAGGAGGCCGTCGATTACTTCGGCACCAGCTTCTACCCGAAGCTCACCTCGCCCGACCGCGACTGGCCGCTGGAGCGGCGCGCGCTCGTGATGGACATGGTGCGCAGCGTCACCGGCGACCGCGGCTTCTACGTCGGCGAACTGCAGGCCGGGTTCGGGGTGCACGGCATCATCAGCGGCAACGCCATCACGCCGCAGGAGCTGCCGCTCTTCACCTGGGGCATGGTGTCGCGCGGCGCCCGGGCCGTCAGCTACTACGCCTTCTACCCCATGAGCACCGGCTACGAGGCCGGCGGCTACGGGCTGATCGAACTCGATGGGGCGCTCACCGAGCGGAGCCGCGCGGCCGGGCGCACGGCCGCGCTCGTCCACGCCAACGCCGACCTGCTGCTCGCGGCGCGGCCCGAGCCCGCGCAGGTGGCGGTGATCTTCAACCCGCTCGTGCCGCTGCTCGGCGGCGAGCAGGCCTACGGCGATCGCCGCAACATCCACCGCGCCGTCGCCGGCTACCACCGCATGTTCTTCGAGCGGAACGTGGCGGTGGAATTCCCCAGCGCCCGCGAGATCACGGCCGAGGGCCTGCGGCGCTTCAAGCTCGTGATCCTGCCGACCCCGCTGCTGCTCACCGAGCAGATGGCAGGTGCCCTCGAGCAGTACGTCCGCGACGGCGGCCGCCTGCTGACCGAGGCGCGGCCGGGTTGGCAGGACGAGCGCGGCCACGCGCAGCCGGTGCTGCCCGGCTTCGGCTGGCATCGCATGCTCGGGGTGCGTGAGACGGAGCTGCGCCCGGAGAAGCAGCCGCGCATCCACTGGGGGGGCAAGACGTTCACCGGCGCCGTCTTCGCCGAGCGCTTCGCGCCGGTGGAGGGCATGGGCGAGCCGCGGGTGCTCGCCCGCTACGACGACGGCAGCGCCGCCGCCGTCGAGCGCGCGCACGGCAAGGGCGCGGCGATCGTCCTCGGCACGTTCGCCGGCGAGGCGAACCAGCTGGAGCCGCAGCCGATGCACCCGCTCGCCGACGCGCTCATCGACTGGGCCGGCGTCACCCGCCCGTCGCTCACCGGGTCGTCGTTCGTCGAACTGCGCCGCATGGTCGCCGCCGAGGGCGAGTTGCTGTTCCTCTTCAACCACGGGAAGGACGACACGACCGTCGCGCTGCGCCAGCCGCTCGCCCGTGCCGCCCGCAGCGTGCGCGAGCTGGTCACCGGCGCCACGCTCGCCACGCCGGGCCTCACCTTCACGTACGAAGCCGTCCTGCCGGGCGAGAGCGTGCGGGTGTACCGCGTGGATTACTGACGCGCGGGCACCCGAAGGTCGCGCGCGGGTCTGAAGACCCGTGCCTACGTCCGGAGGGCGGCGTCGTGGAGACCTCGCCGCCAGGTGAGTCGCCATCCCGATGTCGCCCGGGGTCCCCTTGGGTGACGTCGCCGGGGTCCCCCGAGAGATGTCGCCCGGATCTTCAGACCCCGGGAGGTGCGGCGGTTCGCCGAAGCCTCGTGCGAAGGCGTACGTCCGTCGCCACGGCGCCCCGCGCCCAGTCCTCAGCGCAGCGAGTGGGCGAGGCCGCCCTTCGACTCGCGCAATGCGCTCGCTCAGGGCAGGCAAGGCATATGGCGCAAGGCGCAGGGCGCAAGCCCCAAGCCCCAAGCCCCAAGCCTCAACGACCCTCGCGCGCCCAGTCCTCAGCGCAGCGAGTGGGCGAGGCCGCCCTTCGACTCGCGCAATGCGCTCGCTCAGGGCAGGCAGGGCGCAGGCCGTAAGGCGCAGGGCGCAGGCCCCAAGCCCTACTTCACCGCGACCGCCACGATCCTGTGGTTGTCCAGGTCCGCGATCCACAGCCAGCCGGCGTGCACGAGCACGGCCGCCGGCTTGTTCAGGTGCCGGTCGTCGCTCCCGGCCTCGCCCTCGACGCCCGCCACCGTCGTGACGGTGCCCGCGGCGTCGATCGCCAGCACGCGGTGCGTGCCCATGTCGGCCACGTAGACCGTGCCGTCGGGGCCCACCGCCACGCCGTGCGGCGTCTTCAGCGGCGCCGACGTCGTCACGGTGCCGACCACGCCCTTCTCGTCCACCGTCCGCAGCAGGTTGGCCCCGGCGTCGGCCACGAGCAGCCGCCCGTCTCGCGCCCACGCGATGTCCATCGGGTAGACGAACTTCTCGGTGCCGTCGCCGGCAAGGGTCGTCACCTCGCCGTGGGACACGCGACGGAGCACGGCGTTGCCGATGTCGGGCGCGACGAGCGCGCCATCCGCTGCCCACAGCGCCGCGTGGGGCGAGTTGAACAGTGCCTGCGCGGCCGGACCGTTGCGCAGGCCTTTCTCGCTCGGCACGCCCGCCAGCGTCGTCACGGTGTAGCCGCCCGCCACGCGCTTCTCCGGCGTCAGCAGGCGCAGCGTGTGGTTGCCGGCCTCGGCCACCGCGATGCGCCCGTCGGCCGACGTGCCCACGCCGTGGGGCGAGTTGAACCACGCGCCGGCGGCCGGGCCGTCGGAATGGCCCTTCTGGTCGGGGGCGCCGGTGAGCGTGCGTACCTCGCCCTGCATGGTCACCACGCGGAGGGCGTGGTTGAAGATGTCGGCCACGACGACGGCGTCGGGGCCGAAGGGGGCCAGCCGGATCGGCTTGTTGAAGCGCGCCTCCGCGCCGGTGCCGTCCACGAAGCCGGCCGTCCCGGCGCCGGCGACGACCACCAGCGCCGCGCCGGCCGCGGGTGTCGTCGTCGACGTGGCGGTCGCCCCGGTGGTCTGCGGCATCCCGTGGCCGTGCGGCGCCGTGCCGGGCCGGGGGGCATGGGGCGAGGCGCCGTGCGGCGCCGGCTGTCCCATCGACGAAACGACGCCAGCGAGCATCGCCACAGTGAAAAACCCGATGTTGAAACTCAAGGTCTGACCCCCTCTTCGTAGGTGGAGGCAGGGCGGCATCGATTCCAGCCAATGAAAACGGGCTCGCGCGCGATGTTGAAATTCAAGGTCTGACCCCGGGGGCGGTGCGAGTACACTCTGGC